>MDTD01045875.1_pt1 | contig 18458 bp, 17 predicted proteins | sample 811221 | NCBI WGS metagenome assembly MDTD01 (sample SAMN05326646, study PRJNA326480) | marine metagenome | isolation source: seawater | place: Pacific Ocean: South West | collected 2011 | reverse complement strand
GGGACTCGAACCCGCGGCCTCCGGCGTGACAGGCCGGCGCTCTAACCAACTGAGCTACACCCCCATAATAATCTAAAAGTGGTGGGCGATGACGGGATCGAACCGCCGACCCTCTCGGTGTAAACGAGATGCTCTCCCAGCTGAGCTAATCGCCCTACTTTCTCAAGAAGGTTATAATTGTAAAGCTTTGAAGCCTTTAATTAACAGCTTCCTTAAGAGCTTTACCAGCAGAAAACTTTGGCTGATTAGAAGCAGGAATTTGAATCTGTGCACCAGTCTGCGGATTTCTTCCAGTTGTAGCCTTCCTTTTAGAAATTTTAAAGGTCCCAAAACCTATTATTTTTACTTCTGAACCATTCTTAAGCTCATTAGTTACTGTATTAATAAAAGTTTGTAGGGCTTCCGTGCATTGTGTCTGATTCAGATTACAAGCACTAGACATAGCTGAAATTAGTTCATTTTTATTCACGATTACTCCTTTAATTTTATTTACTATTTTAAGTCTATTTAGTAGTAAAGGTCAATAATATATTTTATTGATTTTAGTGAGTAATAATATTTTTTTGGTCCTGTTTTTTTATTGCATTTTTAACAACTACATCTTCTTTATTCCATTTTATAGGGACTATCTTCTTGGTTAGCGACTCCTTCAAAACATCTAAAATATTATCTGCTAGAATAATTTTAATTTTTTTCTTGATGTTGTTTGGTATTTCTGCCAAATCTTTCTCATTTTCACCAGGTATGACTACTTTAGAAATTCCTGCTCTAAGTGCAGCTAATAACTTCTCTTTTAATCCACCTATTGGTAAAACTCTGCCTCTTAGCGTAATTTCTCCTGTCATTGCGACCTTTCTATTAACAGGAATTCCTGTTAAGATTGAGACTATTGATGTAACTATGGCTACTCCAGCAGATGGACCATCCTTCGGAGTTGCACCCTCCGGTACATGAACGTGAATATCTTTACTTTCAAACTCAGGAGGAATTATTCCCAGCTGAGGAGCATTGTATCTTACATAAGATACAGCCGCATGAATTGACTCCTTCATAACATCTCCAAGGTGCCCTGTAATTTGTCTTCTTCCTTTCCCTTCCATTAAAACCGCTTCTATAGCTAAAATATCTCCGCCAAAATCCGTGTATGCTAACCCTGTAGTAACTCCCACAAAGTTCTTTCTTTCAGCTTCTCCATGTTTAAATTTCTTAACACCCAAAAATGTATTTATGTTAGTAGAGGCTATTGATATTTTTTTCTTATTACCCTTAACAATTTCAGTAGTAGTCTTTCTACACAATTTAGCAATCTCTCTTTCAAGATTTCTAACTCCTGCTTCTCTTGTATAAAATTTAATAATATCAGTGATTGCACTGTCACTAATTTTGCACTCCGTTTTAGCTAGGCCATTCTTTAACATTTGTTTTTTTAGCAAATGCTTCTTTGCAATTTGAAGTTTCTCATCTTCTGTGTATCCCGATAATTTTATTACTTCTAATCTATCAAGAAGAGGTTGGGGCATATTTAATGTATTAGCTGTTGTGATGAATAAAACATTAGATAGATCATAATCAACCTCTAAATAATGGTCGCTAAAATTAGAGTTCTGTTCAGGATCTAAGGCTTCTAATAGTGACGAAGATGGGTCTCCCCTCCAATCCGATCCAAGTTTATCTATTTCATCTAACAGAAAAAGAGGATTTGAAGTTCCAGCTTTTTTCATTCCCTGTACTATCTTTCCTGGCATTGAACCTATATAGGTTCTTCTATGTCCTTTTATTTCAGCTTCATCTCGAACCCCTCCCAGAGACATTCTAACAAAATTTCTTCCCGTTGCTTTTGCTATAGATTTTCCCAGAGAAGTTTTACCCACTCCTGGTGGTCCTACAAGACATAATATTGAGCCTTGCACCTTCTTGACCCTTTTTTGAATTGCTAAATATTCTATAATTCTTTCTTTAACTTTTTCTAAGCCAAAATGATCCGAATTTAGTGACTTAACAGCTTCATTTAAATCATATTTGACTTTAGAAGAATTATTCCAAGGAATTCCTAAAAGCCAGTCAAGATAATTGCGTACTACTGTTGACTCAGCAGACATCGGACTCATGCTTTTTAATTTTTTTAGTTCACTTTCGGCCTTTTTCTTTGCTTCTTTAGTTAATTTTAATCCGTTAATTTTTTTTAAGTAATCTTCGTTATCATCTGTTCCATCTTCACTGTCGCCAAGTTCTTTCTGAATTGCTTTTAATTGTTCATTTAAATAGTATTCTCTTTGTGTTTTCTCCATCTGTCTCTTTACTCTAGAACGAATTTTCTTTTCTACTTTTAATACGTCTAACTCTGATTCCAACAATTCAAGAATTTTAGTTAGCCTGGTATCAATATTTTCTGAATCTAATAGTTCTTGTTTTTCAGAAATTTTGATATTTAGATGAGCTGCAACTGTATTTGACAACTTAACAGGCTCTTCAATTTGAATGACTGAACTTAATACCTCTTTGGAAATTTTTTTATTTACCTTTACATACCCTTCAAACTGATCTGAAATTGCTCTAACAAGAGCCTTACACTCATCTGTTTTTTTAATTTTTTCTGGATAATTATTATAAGAAGCGGTAAGAAATTTTCCGTTGTCAGAAATTTCAGATATTTTAACCCGATTTGTTCCTTCAACTAAAACTTTTACCGTACCATCAGGTAATTTTAGCATTTGAAGAACATTAGCTATTATACCAGTCTTATAAATATCTTTGTTAATGGGATCATCTGTTAGTGGATCTTTTTGAGTTGCCAAAAGAATGGACTTTTGCTCATCTTTATTTTTCATAATTTCTTCTAGAGCTACCACAGACTTTTCTCTCCCTACAAAAAGAGGGACTATCATATCTGGAAAAATTACAATGTCTCTAAGCGGTAATATTGGTAGTTTTTTCATATCAACTCCATTTTATTTGATAACTTATATATATATACGTGATAATTTTATTAGGGGATTTCAAGAGCAAATTATTAAGCGCTCGTTTCTACTTCAGTTTTTTCCTTGCTGTAGGCAATTATTGGTTTTGCCTTACCAAATATAACATCATTATTAATTACAACTTCATTAATATTAGTTTCTGTGGGTATTTCATACATGCTGTCTAGTAAAATTTCTTCTAGTATAGATCTTAAACCTCTTGCACCTGTTTTTCTGGATATAGCTTTTTTTGCAATTGACTTTAAAGCTTCTTTTGTAAATGTTAGTTTAACATTTTCCATATCATAAATCTTTTTATATTGTTTTATTAAAGCATTCCTTGGCACTGTTAATATTTCAACCAATGCGCTTTCATCTAAATCATCTAGAGAAGCTAAAATTGGCAATCTCCCAATGAATTCAGGAATTAATCCATATTTTAAAAGATCTTCTGGTTCTACCCCACATAAAATTTCAGAAAACTTCTTAGTTTCAGGAATACTTACGTTAGCATTAAAACCAATTCCTGAGTCAACACCTCTTTTAGAAATTATTTTTTCAAGTCCGCTGAATGCACCTCCACAAATAAATAAAATATTAGAAGTGTTAACAGGCAAGAATTCCTGCTGAGGGTGTTTTCTTCCGCCTTGAGGTGGAATACTGGCAACAGTTCCTTCCATTATTTTCAACAATGCTTGTTGTACTCCTTCACCTGAAACATCTCTAGTAATAGAGGGATTATCAGATTTCCTACTTATCTTATCAATTTCATCAATATAAATGATGCCTCTTTCAGCTCTTTCAATATTATAGTCTGCGGCCTGAACTAGCTTTAAAATAATATTTTCTACGTCTTCACCTACATATCCTGCTTCTGTTAAGCTAGTAGCATCTGCCATAGTAAAAGGAACGTCAATAATTCTAGCTAAAGTTTGAGCTAAGAGGGTTTTTCCTGAGCCTGTAGGTCCAATTAACAAAATATTAGATTTTGATAGCTCAACATCATTTTTGTTTCTTACTCCTGAATTTATTCTTTTGTAATGATTATGAACGGCAACTGATAATACCCTTTTGGCCTTATCTTGCCCAATAACGTAATCGTTTAAAACTTTATTTATTTCTGCTGGTGATGGTATTCCCTCAAGTTTTTGACTAAAAGAAGCCTTATTTTCTTCTTTTATGATATCCATACATAGTTCAACACATTCATCACATATGAAAACTGTAGGACCTGCAATTAGTTTTTTTACCTCATGTTGGCTCTTACCACAGAAAGAGCAATATAATGTGTTTTTTGCCTCAGATTTGTCCTTTACCATATTACCAACTTACATAATTTTATTAAAAAATTCAATAACATTAACTTAATCACTTTTAATTTGTTCTCTATTGTTTATTATATCATCAATTACTCCAAACTTTTTTGCCTCTTGTGGAGTTAAAAAATGGTCTCTTTCAAGTGTTTTTCTTATAATATCCAATTTCTGTTTAGTATGTTTTTCATAAATTTTATTTAACTTTTCTTTTACTTCTAAAATCTCTTTGGCATGAATTTCTATATCAGTCGCTTGTCCAGAAAAACCTCCAGATGGTTGATGAAGCATTATCCTTGCATTAGGTAGAGCAAATCTCATGCCAGTTGCACCAGCAGCTAACATTAAAGAGCCCATTGATGCAGCTTGTCCTACGCACAGTGTAGAAACCTTTGGTTTTATATATTGCATTGTATCGTAAACACCTAAACCTGCGGTAACTAAGCCCCCTGGACTATTAATATAAAAATATATATCTTTTTTGGGGTTTTCACTCTCCAAAAAAAGCAGCTGGGCTATAAGAACACTTGCAACATCATCAGTTACAGGTCCAGTTAAAAAAATAATTCTCTCCTTCAACAACCTTGAATAAATATCATAGGCTCTCTCTCCTCTGTTAGTTTGTTCCACTACCATTGGTATCAAAGAACTCATATATTGTTTTGATGTCATTTTATATCCTCATTAATTTATTTTTCGAAACTTTCCTGAATCTTAGTCAATTTTTTGTTTAATTCATCAGATGATATAGTAGTTTTGATTACTTCAGACTTCTCTACTATGTGTTGAATAACTTTATTTTCAAAGATTGGACCCTTAAGAGAATTCATTCTATCCGGATTTTTTTTATAAAAATCAATTATCTCCTTTTCCTTTCCTGGGTACTGCATGCAAATTTTAGCAATTTCTGCTTCTAACTCTTGATTTGTTACAGTAATTTTATTTTTTAATCCAATTTCTGAAATTATTAAACCTATTTTTACCTTCTTTTTAGCTTCATTGTTTATTTTTTTTTGCACCTGCTTTTTTTTATCATTAGACAATTTTTCCAAATTTGGATTATTTCCTAGCAAGAAGCTTTGCTCTTTATTAACTAGAGTTATTGGTAAAGGAAAGTCGTATTGAGTTTCTATTTTATTAATTATATTGTTTTTCAATATGGAAAAGCTTAAATCCTCTGAATATTTTTCTAATTCCTTTCTTATCTTTGCTTTAAGCTCATCTTTATCCTTTAACCCCATTTTACCTGCCAAATCTTCCTCATTTTTTAATAATTTTGGCTCCATTATATCAGTAATTTTTACTATGAACTTTGCTTTCTTTCCTTGTAAATCTTTCTTTTGATAATTTTTAGGAAAAGTTAAATTAATGGTTACATCTTTATTAATTTCCTTACCAACTAGATTTTTTTCAAATTCTGGTAAATAATTATTATTTCCTACATCAAATATTTGTTTTTTAGCTGAACCACCTTCAAATATCTTATCATCTATATAACCTGTAAAATCAATTATAAGCCTATCTTTTTCGCTAGATTTTCTTTCAGTTTTAATTTTTTCAAATTCCCTATAATCATTAAAGAGTTTTTTTATAACTTTCTTGATATCTTCTTCTCCAACAGTTGAAACAAACTTTTCTAGTTTAATATCTTTAAAATCATTTAATTCAATATCAGGAAGAACTTCAAAAACAAACTCAGCTTCTAGATCTATATTCTCTTTGAATTCACTTAACAAATTTACTTTAGGTTGAGATGCTATCTTATAACCCTCCTTATCAAACTTCTTATTACCCTCCTCTCTGATTAATTTTTCTGATACATTAGTCAAAACTTGATTAAAGTACTTGCTTTTAACAAAAGAAATTGGAACTTTTCCAGGGCGAAATCCTGCCACCTTCAGAGTTTTGGATAGTTGCTGAAAATCTTCATCCATTTTTTCATCTAATACCCTGTAAGGAATTTTAATTATAAATTTCTTCTCAAGAGAGCTAACTTTTTTTTTATTTTCTGTCATCTTATTCCTTTTTTTTGGTATTTTAAGTTAAAGATATGTATTCATTTTCTACATGGCCATTTTTGACTAATTGCCTTTGATGCATGCACCCAGGCAATCTGATTTTCAAAATGTAAGTTATTTTTATAATAAAATATAATTTCATTAATTAACTCTTTAGTTGATTGAACCTTTGATAAATCTGCGTATGTAAGAGATTCTTCGGGGGTAATTTTCTCAGTCTTTGACATACATCTGCTATTTAATGTAGTGGAAAGCGCCATTATAAAGTTCATACAAATTCTATACTTAGTTCTTCCTACTTGCATTTCTTCCTCCATTCCCTCTTCAGGTTGCGTTCTCGTATCTGTTATTTTACATGCGTCCACAATAAAACTTAAAGGATAATCATAGTATTCATTACCACTAATATTTTTAGAAATTAATCCAAATACAAAAAATAATATGAATTTTTTTCTCAATATAGTCCTTTCTAAGTGGTGCGGCTGGAGGGACTTGAACCCCCACGGATTTCTCCACCAGAACCTAAATCTGGCGTGTCTGCCAATTTCACCACAGCCGCATACCTTTTGTTATGATTCTCGCAATACTATCAATAATTGACTTAAAATCAATATTTGTATCTTCGTAAACTTCCTTTAAATCTCCAGACTGTCCAAATTTATTGACTCCTAGTGGAAAAACTTTATGTCCTCTTACTGCTCCAATCCAAGATAAAGAACTTGAATGTCCATCAATTATGGTAATAATCGGAGTTGGTTTTGATATATTCTCTAATATAGTTTCAATGTGTGGTTTTAAATCATCCGTTTTTTTTGAGTTTTCCCAATTCCTATAAAGCATATCAGGTGAAGGTACAACAAGAACTCCAATATTTAAATCATCATTTATTAAAGCTTCTCTGCACTTTAAAACTTCTTCAACTATTACCCCAGAGCAGGCAATTACTAATTCCATTTTTGCTTCTTCTAAATACCAATAAGCACCATTCAAAATATCTTTTTTAAGGCTTTCAGTTAAAATTCTTTTTGGCTGTAAAAGCTTTTTTGTAGAAAGACGAAAATAAACAGAACAACCTTTTTCTTTTTGAATAAATTCTGTAGCCCATTTAAATAAGTATATTAACTCGTCAGCATAACTGGGCTCAAAATAAATCAAATTAGGTTGAGAAATTCCTATATTTGGAGTAGTAACAGATTGATGTGCTCCTCCTTCATGAGATAATGTTATACCTGAAGGAGTTCCTACCAATATGAACCTAGCATCAATATAGGTCGCATAATTCAGGGCATCCAAGCCTCTCCCTATAAAAGTGTCGTAGATTGTTCCAATTGGAAGCAATCTTACTCCAAATAATCTATCAGATATGCCAAGAGTAGCGAGCAAAAGAAAAAGGTTATTTTCTGCTATACCTAATTCTATGTGTTGACCATTTTGAGAATATTTCCACTTTTGTGCTGAAAAGACTTTTTTCTTTTTGAATAAATCATCTTTATTCTCATGTCTAAAAATATTTCTCTGATTTACCCAACCTCCCAGATTAGTAGAAACTGTTACATCCGGAGAGGTTGTTACTATTCTATTAATAGAAGCATCCGTTCCTTTGCCAAGCTCATATAATAAGTTACCAAATGCTTCTTGAGTACTAGTTTTCTCTTTCAAATTAGATAATTTTACATTAGCAATACTTATCTTCTGATCTGAAAGAACTCGCTCTTTGTTGTACATTGGATTAATGCTTAAGAATTTTTTATAATCTTTTGAAGAAATCTCTAACCCCTCCAACTTATCCCATTCTTTGCCTTTTCTAACTTTCATTTTTTTTTGATATGTATTGAATTGTTCTTCATTCATTATTCCTGAATGATTATCTTTGTGTCCAGCAAGAGGGAGACCAAAGCCCTTAACTGTATAACATATAAAGCAAGTAGGTTTTTCGTTACTTAAATTTTTAGAAAAAGCCTCATCAAGAGAATACAAATCATGCCCTGCTAAGTTTGTCATCAATTTATGTAAATCCTCGTCACTATGCCTAGCTACTATTCCTAGTACGTCTTTATTATTTTTAAAATCTCGATTTAAGGTTTTTCTCCACTCTGCTCCTCCTTGAAAAGTAAGAGCCGAAAAGAGATCATTAGAGCAATCATCTATCCAATTAAGAATGTCATCACCTCCTTTAATACCTTTTAAACCTTCTAATTTTTTTCCAAATTTAAGGATCTCTACATTCCACTCCATTAATTTAAAAAGTTTTATAATCTTTTCAAAAAGATTTTCTTGTATTATTCCATCTAAGGATTGCCTGTTGTAATCTATGATCCACCAACAGTTTTTAATATTATGCTTTGCTCCTTCTAATAAAGCTTCATATATATTTCCTTCGTCTAGCTCAGCATCTCCAAAAATCGAAATCATTTTTCTAGAACTATTCTTTTTTAAAAAATTATTATCAATCAGAAACTCTTGAGTTAAAGCAGAAAATATCGTCATAGATCCTCCTAGGCCTACAGAACCTGTAGAAAAATCTACATCGCAAAAATCTTTTGTGATTGATGGGTATGCCTGTGCCCCTCCATATTTTCTAAATTTCTCAAGGTTTTCTAAATTTTGGTTGTTTAACAAGTATTGTATAGAATGAAATACCGGACTTGCATGAGGCTTAATTGCAATTCTGTCATATTTGCTTAATATCTTGAAATATAATACAACTAATATTGATACTACAGAAGCACATGAGGCTTGGTGTCCTCCTACCTTAAGATCATCATCTTTTTTTCTTATATAGTTAGCATTATGTATTATAAAATTAGATAGCCATGATACCTTTTTTTCAATTTGTTGAAGATTAAAGAATATATTTTCACTATTATTTGACAATTTGATTTACTTATTTGGTATACAAAGCAGATATTTTATTATATTGTATTTTTTTTTAATGCAAAAAGCAACTACTTGCTGACAAAATGATAATGAAAAATATTTATTTAATATTTATAATTTGCTTTATTTTTAATGGGTGTGCTAGCCAGACTGCTAAAATGGCCCATAAAATTGGTAATGATAAAGAAAACAGTTTTGAAGATAAAAAGAGCTCACTGTGTCAAGACAAATTAGCAAATACTGATGGTGAAGACTTAATTTTTAACACAAGAATATTAGCAACTCCTATCATAGGACTTTTAGGATTTTTGGCAGCACCAACACTATTAGCTGCAAATATTTCACTTGATGTTAACGATAGACTAACTGCATCAAAATTGAGTGAAGATTGTGGAGGAGACCCTATTGATACAGCCAAAATAGCAGGAGATGTTGCCTTAAATGGAACTATTGGCTTGGTATTACAGGGCAGTAATATTTCAATATACCCAGGAGGAGAAGAGGTTCCAATCAGCGCAGCTGCTGAAGCATCAAGTAATTAATGTTAAAATTAAGTATTTTAATTTTTCTGTTTTTTTCCTCTGCTTTCTGTGAAAGAGAAGTAGTTATAGTTAAGAAAGATGGAGAACAGTTTCAGTATGACCACGATGAGATGAGACCATATTTATCAAGTGACCAACTCGCACTAGATACAGAAATAACTTATGCAAAAGCAATTAGGCTACAAATGGGCGGCGACTGGAAAGAAACGGCAGAGTTATATGAAAAGATTGCAAATAGAGGACACCCAACAGCACAAGTTCATTTAGGAAAACAGTATTATCATGGAAACGGAGTAAAATCTAGTTTAGTAGAAGCTTATAAATGGTTTGCACTTTCGGAAACAGCCATAGGTAAACACTTTATGAAACTTCTACTTGAAGATATGGATGAAGAACAAATTAAAAAAGCAGAGAAGCTAATTACAGATTTTAAGCCAACATATAAGTAACTAATTCATAAACTTACAAAAATTTGTAACCTTTTCACGTTCTGTAATTAATGAATTAATTTTTGATTTTTCTTCCAAATATCCAATTGCCATTCCGCAATGAACCGTAAAATTAGTTTTTATGTTAAGCAATTTATTAGCTTTTTTATAAACTAACCCCCAAGCAGCTTGTGCACATGAGTGAAGGCCGTAACCTCTGGCAGCGAGACTTATATTTTGAATGAACATTCCATAATCCAACCAGCTCATCCATCCTAAATCTTTCTCGATAGTAAAAATAAGACCAACGGGAGCTCCAAAAAAATCATAGTTCTGAGAATGAAATAATTTAGTTTTTTCATAATCACCTTTTTTGATACCTAAAATTTGATATAAATCCCATCCGACTTTTCTTCTTCTTGAAAGATATGGCTCCTTGTATTTTTCCATGTAATTTAATCTTTCTAGTTTAAGCTTAGCCCCATTTAACAAAAACTCCCTTTTAGTCTCTTTTGTAAAATCTACCAAACTTTTTCCTGATAACACATAAACATTCCAAGGTTGAGTATTGCTTCCACTAGGAGAGAAAGAAGCAATCTCGAGTATTTTCTTTATCAAGGTAATAGAAACCCTCTTTTTTTTAAATTTTCTAATACTTTTTCTTGTTTTAATTGCATCATGAACATTCATTATTTACTCCCTTTAAATTAACTCTTGATAATAATAAAAAAAATACTCATATCTTAATTATTAAAGGATATAAAATATGAGTAAAGAAAAATTTGAGTTTGAAGCTGAAGTAGGAAAAATATTAAATATTGTAGCAAATTCTCTTTACAGTGATAAAGAAATTTTTGTTAGAGAATATATTTCTAATGCTTCTGATGCATGCGACAAGTTAAGATATGAGCAAATTAAAAACCCCAAACTATTATTAAAAGAAAATCAATTCAAAATAAAAGTAATTATAAACAAAGAAAAGAAAATAATATCTTTCACTGATAATGGCATTGGTATGAATAAAGACGAACTAATAAGTTCACTAGGTACTATAGCAAAGTCAGGAACTGAGGAATTTATAAAGAAGCTTGAATCAGAAAAAAGTAAAAATATAGAGCAAATAGGCAAGTTTGGTGTTGGTTTTTACTCAGGTTTTATGGTTGCCTCCAAGATAGAAGTAGAAACTAAAAGAATTGATGGCCAACAGGGATGGAAGTGGGAATCAGATGGTAAAGGAAGCTATAACATTGAAGAAAAAGAAATAAAAGATAATGGGACTAGGGTTACACTCCACATTAATAAGAAAGAAGAAGACTTTTTAGAGAAAATAAGAATACAAAACATCATAAAAAAGTACTCCGACCACATTTCTCATTCAATTTATCTTAGAGACATAAAGGATGAAGCTGAAGAAAAAGCTAATGACGGTAATGCCCTTTGGATGAGGAATAAAAAAGATATTAAACCATCGGAATATGAAAATTTTTATTCTCAAATTGGTATGAATTACGATAAACCTTGGATGACAATTCACAATAACATAGAAGGTACAATTAACTTTACTAATTTATTATTCATACCCACGGAGAAGCCATTTGATCTATTAAATTCTGATAAAGTTTCAAAACTTAAATTATATATTAAGAAGGTTTTTATTACAGATAACTGTGAAAACATTCTACCTAAGTATTTGAGATTTGTATCAGGAATAATTGACTCTGAAGATATATCTTTAAACATTAGTAGAGAGATGCTTCAAAACGATCCTGTTATCGGAAAAATAAAAACCAATATTGTAAAGAAAATTTTATCTGAACTTAAAAAGGAATTAAATAAATCTAAAAATAATTACATCAATTTTTGGGAAAAATTTGGCGCAGTTTTAAAAGAAGGTATACACGAAGATTTTTCTAACAAAGAAAATATACTAGATTTATGTCTATTTCAATCAAGTAAATCAGATAATTGGACAAGTGTATCAGAGTATTTGGAAAGAATTGAAAAAAAACAAGATAAAATTTATTACATTAGTGGTGAAAATAAAGAAAACCTTAGGAACAGTCCTCAGATGGAAGCATTTCTAAAAAATGATGTTGAAGTATTATTCTTTACAGATCCAGTAGATGAGTTTTGGCTTCCTAACATTGATAAATATAAGAATTTAGCATTTAAATCTATTACCAAGGGAAATGTTGACCTTAATGATTTAAAAAAATCTAAAAAAGAAAATAGTTCAAATGAAAAAAATAAAAATTTTGAGCAATTAATCAGTTATCTTAAAGGACTTTACGGCGAAAACGTCAAAGATGTAAAGGTTTCAAACAGACTAACAAACAGTCCTGTATGCTTTGTTGCTGAAGAAAATGATATGGATATTCATTTAGAGAATCTTCTAAAAAAACATAAGCATTTAGACAAAACTACTTCAAAAATCTTAGAAATTAATGTTGACCATCAAGTTATAAAATATCTGAATACAGCTTGTAATGCAGAGAAAAAAAATGAAATACTAATAAAAAATATTTCAAGTATTTTATTAAATCAAGCAAAAATTATTGAAGGAATACCCTTAGATGATAGCAGAGGATTCTGCAACACTTTAAATGATCTACTTATAAGTAAATTACAAACGTCTAATTAGCATTAAAGTATAATATTTTTTTTTATCTTGAAATTTCTTCTCAATTTTTAAATCTGATTTTTTTAAAAGCGACTGAATAACTTTAAAGGAAAACTTTCTGCTAATTTCTGTAAGTATCTTTTCTCCTGAGTTTATTTGAATGCTTGAATTATCCGGTAGTTGTATTTTATGTTCTTTTTTTGATTTTAGGTACATCTCTATTTGAGATTTTCTACTGTTAAAATATGCTTGGTGCTCAAAGTTATTCTTATTAAACTTTAATTTATATTTTTTATTAACAACTTGTAAAATATTTTTATTAAATCTTTTTGTGATGCCTTTGCTGTCATTATAAGCAGAAGTAATTATACTTTCTTCTTTTAACATATCAATTCCCAATAGAAAATAATCTTTTTTCTTCATAACTTTTCTCAGACCAGTCAAAAAGGCTAACGCTATTTTATCATCAAAATTACCAAGCGTACTACCTAAAAAAAGAAAAAGCCTAGGCGTGTTGATTAATTGGACTTTCTTTAAGTCACTTAAAAAATCACCTTTAAACAAATTAATTTGAATTTTATTATTTATTTTCTTCACCTGCTCAAAAGTCATTTTTAAGGCTTTTCTTGATATATCCAATGATGAGTAAGAAATATTAGGATTGTTTTCAAATTGTTCTCCTATCAGAAGAGTTGTTTTTTTTGATGAACCACTTCCAAATTCAAATATATCTGTGGGGTTAGAGAGTTTTACAATTTCTGATGCATTAGTTTCTAAAAGATACTGTTCAACTCTTGTAAGATAGTATTCTTCTGTATTACAAATCTTTTCGAATAGTTTGCTTCCCAATTCATCATATAAATATCTTGTAGGTATTGATTTAGAACTGTTTTTTAGAGAAAAAAAAATATTACTCCTATTTTTCTGTTTACTTTCAGAATCTCCAATATCAACTATTTTTTTCATATTATTTTATAACATATTATGTTTAAATTAAAACAGTTCGTTAGTATTTAAATGTGTAGACATATCGGATATATAGGAAATAAAGCAAAAATTAAAGATGTTCTAGTTGATAAAGAGCACTCCATTATTGATATGGCATTCAAGCCAAAAGAAATGAAAAATGCAAAATTAAATGCGGATGGCTTTGGAATTGGTTGGTGTAAGTACAAAGATTTCTATTCATATAAAAATTGCTTACCTATTTGGAATGATATAAATTTTTTTTCTATAATTGAAAATATAGAATCTAATCTAATTATAGGAAATGTAAGAAGTGCTACCCTTCCTAATGATATAAGCTACCACAATACTCATCCATTTAAATGGAAGAATTTTCTTTTCTCACACAATGGTTACATAAAAGATTTTGAGAAGTCTGTTAAAAAAGAAATAGTAAAACTTTTAGATTACTCATATTTATCTCCAATTTCAGGAAACACAGACTCAGAACACATTTTTTTTCTTATTATGCAAATATATAATCAGGAAAAAAACCTAAAAAAAGCTATTTTTAAAACAATTGATTTCTTAACAACTATTTGTGAAGAAGCTATGTTAAATTTTATGTTAGCTCATATTACTGAAAAAGAAGGTTTTAGATTATTGGCTACTAAAGCTAGCATAAATATAGAAGCACCTTCTCTTTATTATCTAATTGAAAATGATAGAAATATTTATATCTCATCAGAAAAATTAAATAAACAAAATTGGAAAGGCATCATGGACTCTTCAATCATAGAATGTGATAACAATAAAGTATTAATTTCTAAAATAAAATGATTCTAATAGACTATAAACGCATTAAAGATCTTCAATCAAAACAAAAAGAAATTTTGCTATTTGCTTCAAAAATCGATGAAAGAAGAATAAGCACAAAAATAGATCCTCAACTAAGCCCTATTAGTTGGCATTTAATACACTGCACATATATAGAAGTTCTGTGGCTAAGAAGCATTTATCTACATGATAATTATTACAAAGATAAACTGGAAAAAATTGCTGACTCGTCATTAGTTCCTGAAAATAAGAGAGGGAAAAACTTACCTAAATTAGAAGAATTACTTTTATTTGCAAAAAAAATATTTAGTGAAAATATTAGAATAATTAAAGAAACGGCATGTAGTAAAAAAAAAGAAGGTCAGTTAAAACTTTCTTACTTATTAGATTTTCTAAACCAGCATCATGCTCAACATATAGAAACGATGAAAGTTATTAAAAATATGTTAAACATTAAATTCTCTAAAAGCTTTCATAAAAACGCTTTTGAAATAACTCCTAAAGATTATAAATTCAGTGGAGAAGAAGTTAAAGAAGGTAAATATTTAATTGGTGCTGGTAAAAAAGAATTTTCATATGACAACGAAAAACCAAGAAATATTATTTACTTAAAAGATTTTTTAATTTCAAAAAAAATAATTACTGTAGCGGAATGGTTTACTTTTATTTTAGACAATGGCTATAATAGAAAAGAATTTTGGTCATCTAAGGGTTGGCATTGGAAAACAAAAAAAAGAATAGCTCACCCTATTAGCTGGAAATTTTCAAACAAAAAGAAATTTGCAATATCAACTCCTGAGGGATATATAAAGCCTGATAGTAAGATGCCTGTTACTAATATAAGCAAACATGAACTTGAGGCATTTGCTAAATGTAACAAATTAAGGCTACCTCATGAATATGAATGGGAAGTAGCGGCAAAAAAAATAAGCGATAAATTTAAAGTATGGGAGTGGGCAGAAAATAAGTTTTTTGGTTATAAAGGTTTCAAAGCTTTCCCATACAAAGAGTACTCTTATCCTTGGTTCGATAAAGATTATTATACACTAAAAGGTTCAAGTCTTTATACCTTGAAGGAAATAAGGAGATATTCATTTAGAAATTTTTATAAGCCTGATACCCAATATATATTTTCTGGAGGAAGGCTTTGTTTGTAAATAACTATAGAATAATTATTTTTGAAATAATTAGATTTTATGATGGGGCGACTGATGGGTCTCGAACCCACGGCCTCCGGTACCACAAACCAGCGCTCTAACCAGCTGAGCTACAGTCGCCAAAATTTTTCGTTACTTTTAATGCTACTTATAATACTATAAAACTAATTGATCAAGAGGAGTCGAATGAAAAAAATAGAAGCTATTATTAAACCCTTCAAACTAGACGAAGTAAAGCAGGCATTAAGTGAAATAGAACTTAATGGAATGACCGTTTCAGAAGTGAAAGGATATGGTCGACAGAAAGGCCATACTGAACTTTACAGAGGAGCAGAGTATAATATAGATTTTTTGCCGAAAGTAAAAATTGAGATAGTTTTAATTGATGAAAAAGTTGATGAAGCTATAAATATTATTCAAAAAGTTGCCAACACTGGAAAAATAGGTGATGGTAAAATATTTGTTTATGATATAGAAAAAGCTATTCGAATAAGGACTAGTGAAGGAGACGATAGAGCAATATAAGCAGTTAGACTAAAATAATTATTACAATTATTTTTCCTCATATTATATTGACATAGTTAGAGAAAATAATAAGATAATTATACGTTCAATCTTTAAAAAGATCGGAAGTAAGCTTATGCTGAAGGAACGCGGTACTCTTTAGGAAATCTTTTAAGAAATACAATCCATACCGTATTAATCATATAAGCTTTTTTTAATAGTTTATTGGGAGTACAAAATGACTGAAAATATTTTTAAAATGATAAAAGAAAATGAAGTAAAATTTGTCGATTTTAGATTTACTGACCCTAAGGGAAAGTGGCAACATACTGCACAAACAGTGGAAAGTGTTGACGAAGATCTATTAAATAACGGGATCATGTTTGATGGCTCATCAATATCTGGATGGAAATCAATCAATGAGTCAGATATGATCTTAAAACCAGACTTAAGTACAGCAGTTCTTGATCCTTTTACAGCGCAACCTCAACTTATTATATTTTGTAATATTGTTGAACCTTCCACTGGAGAAATGTATTCAAGGTGTCCAAGATCAACTGCAGTAAGAGCTACCGAATATCTGAAGAAAACTGGAATTGCTGATACAGCATTTTTTGGACCAGAAGCTGAATTCTTTGTTTTTGATGATGTTAAATGGAATGTTTCTATGAATGATACTTTTTATCAGGTTGACTCAGATGAGGGACCATACAATTCAGGTAATGCATTTGATGGAGGTAATACAGGTCATAGACCTTCTGTTAAAGGAGGATACTTTCCAGTACCTCCTATTGATTCTATGACTGATATGAGAGCAGAAATGGTCGGAACTATGATGGAGATGGGATTAGAAATGGAAAAACATCATCATGAAGTTGCTCCTTCTCAAAACGAATTAGGACATAAATTTGATGAATTATTAAGGTGTGCTGACGGATTACAAAAATATAAATATGTAGTTCACATGGTAGCTCATTCATACGGAAAGACAGCTACTTTTATGCCAAAACCGATTATTGAAGATAATGGTTCAGGAATGCACTGTCATCAATCTTTATGGAAGGGAGAAAAACCTCTCTTTGCTGGAGACGAATACAGCGGTCTTTCAGAGACATGCTTGCACTATATTGGAGGAATTATTAAGCACGCTAAAGCAATTAATGCTTTCACAAACTCTACGACTAATAGTTATAAAAGATTGGTTCCAGGATTTGAAGCACCAACTATTTTAGCTTACTCAGCAAGAAATAGGTCAGCTTCAATCAGAATACCTTTTGCTGAAGGCCCTAAAGCTAAAAGAATAGAAGTAAGGTTTCCTGACGCAGCTTCTAATCCTTACTTAGCCTTTTCTTGTATGCTTATGGCAGGACTTGACGGTATAAAAAATAAGATTCATCCAGGTGATGCTATTGATTTTGATTTATATGAAGCTTCAGACTCTCAGCTTAAAAATCTAAATACTGTTGCTACATCGCTTGAAAATGCTCTAGACTCTCTTGAGAAGGATAGGGCCTTTTTAACAGAAGGTGATGTATTTACTGATGATCAAATAGAAGGATATATTGAACTAAAAAGAGAAGAAGTAAGCAGATTAAATAATACAACTCATCCAGTTGAATTTGATATGTATTACAGTGTATAGGTAATTTATAAATAGTTATTGTGGCAATTCTCTTGGTTTTCCGTTCTCGTTAATTGCCACATAAACGAATTTTCCATTTGTAACTTCTTTAAAATCTTGTTCCTTCCAATCCTGTGAGGTTACTCTTAGCTTTACAGTTATAGAAGTCTTTCCAACCTTTTCAAGCTTGCCAAAGCAAGTTACAGTATCACCTACCTTAACAGGTAATAAAAACTTCATTGCCTCTACGGCAACAGTTACAACCCTACCTTTTGCTATTTTTCTTGCTAATATAGCTCCAGCAATATCCATTTCGCTTAAAAGCCACCCTCCAAATATATCTCCATTAGGATTTGTATCAGCAGGCATGGCAACAGTTTTAGTTAATGTAAACTCTTTGCCAGTCATCATTTTTTATATTATCCTTAAAATAATTTTAATATGATAACGGAAAAAAAATAATGTTAAAGAAATTTGATCTAGGTTTAATAAATGGAAATGTCTTTACAGGAAATAGTTTTAAAAAAACCTCCGTAGGAATTAAAAATAAAAAAATTCATGTAATAGAAGATTTTCATGAAAAAAATTGTTCAAAATATATAGATTGCACTAATAAAATAATTATTCCTGGAGTAATAG
>MDTD01146870.1_pt1 | contig 18461 bp, 20 predicted proteins | sample 811221 | NCBI WGS metagenome assembly MDTD01 (sample SAMN05326646, study PRJNA326480) | marine metagenome | isolation source: seawater | place: Pacific Ocean: South West | collected 2011 | reverse complement strand
TGTACAGCCATAAAGTCAGCATTTTAAATCTTTTAATTCACATTGTGAAGCTAAAAACAAAATTGAAATACTTTGATAAGATATAGGCATGATTGTAGTAACTTCTGAGAATATTCCTGGAAAAGAAATAAAATCTACCATAGGTTATGTAAAAGGTAGCTCAGCACGTGCTAGACACGCGGTTGCAGATGTTTTTGCATCCCTAAAAAATATAGTTGGCGGTGAAGTCGAAGAATACTCAAGACTATTACAGCAGACTAGAGATCAAGCAGTTGAAAGAATGATCGCTGATGCAGAAAACAAGGGTGCAAATGCCATCATATGTTTTAGAATCCAAAGCAGTACTATTGCTCAAGGAGCATCAGAAGTTGTTGCTTATGGCACTGGTGTAGTTCTAAAGGATTAGTAAGTATCCTCTCCTGCTTCTAAAGGATCTGGACCAAATCTATTTTCATCAAATGATCCGCGCCTTAAAAAAGCCAAGCAATATACGATAGTTATTAGATTTGATAAGGCGTCTAATCTGATTGCAGAATCTGTTGCTGATGGAAAGAGAGCAATCCAAAGACCTATAAGAGCAGCAACTAAATACGGCAAAGACCAGTAATAATTAGCATCTAAGTCTTGAACCCTTCTAACAGTAACTGCAAAACTTGGTATAAATAAGGCCAATGTAAGGACTACTGAAACAGCTGAAAGTGTTTTCCCAAGATCGCTATCTAAGAAATATTTAGTCGCTTGATCCGGATTTAGTTTCTCCAAATACATCCAATCAATACTGTCTACAGTGAAAAAAACTGCTACTGAAGCTGCGAAAACAATAACTAGAAATGAGAAAAGAAGAAAGTACCACCATTCTGCTCTACATGCCCTTCCCTTAAATGTTGCGTACTTTTTTATAAGCGCTGAATTTACTGCTTCTCCAAAGTTCATACTGCTTCTCCTTTTAGATATACATCAAACCTAATTGATGACCCTTTAAATGATACCGTAGGCTCTTTTAAATTACCATATGATGCTTTTATTTCTCTCTTGATAACCACTCTTTTATAGTTTCTAGATAAAAAGTCCTCTAATGGATTGTCATAATCTCCTAAATACTTATTAATAAAGGTTAAATTCTTTGCTCTTGCAACATTCTTTGAGGAATTAAACATAGGATCCAAGTAAATGACATCAAAATCTTGAATTTGATCTAAATATTCTCTAGAGTCGCCATTTAAAATAGTAATTTTTTCTTTTGCTAAATTAAAATACCTAGTATTAGGCAAATTATTTAGTGCTTCTTCAATAAGAATGCAAAGACCGATATTCTTTTCAACAATAGTAACTTCTTGCCCAAAGAGCGCGAAAATAAAGGCATCATGGCCCAATCCACCTGTTCCATCGAGTATTCTTTTAGAAATTGAGGATTTAAAACCAATAGCCTTTTTAAGGTGCTTTTCCCGTTGATAATTGGCAATTCGCCTAGAGAATTGATCTTTATGATATAAATTAGTTAGAAAGTCGCTATTTGCATGCAATTTCGACTCTTCTGCAATCTCAAGGTATGGTTCTTTTAGATTTTCTTGTTTTACCGGTATTTTGTATTTTTTTGAATAATAAATTGCTCTGGAACTGAAGCTTTTTTTATCAAAAGTTATTGCTTTTAGATCAGACAAAGAATTCCAACCCCTAAAAGAACTCTATAAGCAACAAAAGGCGTATATCCTATGTTTTTTATTAGTTTAAGAAAGAAATATATTGAAATATAAGATAGTATAAATGTTGTTAAAAATCCTGTAAAAGTTGCTAAAATGTCTATATTTGTATCTAACGTGTTCATTTCTAAAAAGCTAAAAAGTAGTGCTCCTGTAATGGTTGGAATTGATAACATTAATGAAAATCTTGCTGCTTCTGCTCTTGAAAAACCAAGAAATAATGCTCCTGTAATTGCTGTTCCAGACCTAGAAGCTCCAGATATGAGGCTGAATGTTTGAGAAAAGCCAATTATTACAGCTTGCCACCACTTCATTTCAGAATTTTTAAGATTTCCATTGGAAAATTTGTCAGCTAAAAAGAGTAATGCCGCAAAAATTATATTGCTTATTGCAATACTTTTAAGAGTCCATCTATAATCCCCTGCACCATCTATGAATAGGACTATTAGCACAATTGGAAGGGTTGCAATGATTAAAAAAATGAATGTTTTTGATAAATAGAAGCTAAATTTTAAAAATTGGTCTCGAAAATAGACGATAACCGCTAAAAGACTGGCAAAATGTACTGTTATATCAAATATTATCCCTTGGTCTGGCCAACCAAGCAATTTACTTGGCAGTAATAAGTGTGCAGAACTTGCAATAGGAAGAAATTCAGTAATAGCTTGAATTATGCTCAAAATTATTATTTGTATTAATGAAAGATCATCCATCTATTTTCCTGTAATTTAACTCTTTTATGTAATTTGGATAATTAGATTCTAGCGCATTGTTTTTGTTATCTAGCATCATTTCAAGGATATTTCGTGAAATTTGGCTCTCTTCAATACTTTTTACATTCTCAAGTTCTAAAATTTGGCCTGAATAGCTTATAAAATCTGAGTTTTCTGGCATTTCTTTTAAATCTTTACAATATATTTCTTTTTCATTAATTTTGTAGAAATAATCGTTTTTATTGCTCTTTATTACTGGAATCATTGAATCATTTTTCCATTGCAGAGCTGAGAGATTAGAAAATGCGTAAAAACTACAATTTGTAAGTAATTTTATAGTGTCTAAGAAGGTGAAGGCTAATCTAGCGCCAGTATACGAACCAGGACCAGCTGCATATGCCATGGAATCAAGGTTTTCAAAGCTAAAATCAGGTATTTTTGTTTTTATCTTAGTTATTTTTTCAATCCAATCATTCTTTTTATCCCTTTTTTCATCAATAAAGGAAAAATAATGTTTTTCATTGTTGTAATGTATAGCAAGAAAATGCGTTTCGTTTGTTAAATCTATAACTAAAATATTCAATGCGAAATAACTTTTCGTATATCTTCTGTGACCTCTTCTAAGGTTTTAGAAGCATCGATTTCGTAAAAACTTATATCTTTCTGCCTATAAAAGCTTAAAAGTGGCTCAGTCTCCTCATAATAGACTTGTAGACGTTTTTTTATGACATCAGGGTGGTCATCTTCTCTCTGAATGAGAATTTCTCCTGTTAAATCATCTTTTCCTTCGACTTTTGGTGGGTTGTACACAACATGGTATGATCTGCCCGAAGGTAAATGAACTCTTCTGCCTGACATTCTTTCAATTATTTCTTTCTCCGATATTTTTAAGAACAATATTAAATTAATTTCAACCTCAGCTTCCTCCAGTGCCTTTGCTTGATCCAAATTTCTGGGAAAGCCATCAAGTAAAAAGCCATTTTCACAATCATTTTTACTTATCCTTTCTACCAACATTTCTATAATTATATTGTCTGGAACTAGTCTTCCCGAAGATAAATACTCTTGCACTTTCCTTCCAAGCTCACTTTCTGCTCTGCTTACTTCTCTCATCATCGCGCCAGTAGAAACATTTGCAATTCCCTGCTCTCTCTGAATTATTTCAGCTTGAGTGCCCTTTCCGGCACCAGGCATTCCTAAAAGTATTAGATTCATTTTTCTAGAACTATAAAAGACAAAGTATAACTATCTGTATTTGTGATTGATAGATGGCAGTCTAAATCTTTTAAGCTACTAGAAATTAGCTTTGGTTTGCCTAGATCATCTTTTTGAAGAGTAATATCTGAAGGGTACAAACCCCTAAAGCCTGTTCCAAGTGCTTTAACGAGAGCTTCTTTTGAAGCAAAAGAAGAGCACAAGAAGTTAATTTTTTTTGTTTTTGGAAGTTTATAAAAAATTTCTTGCTCTTCAGAAGAAAGAATTTTCTTTAAAAATTTTTCCTGATATCTGGAGTAAATGTTTGCAACCTTCTCTTTATGAATTAAATCTGTTCCAATGCCTACAATCATCTAAAAAAAATCCTACTTTTAATGTTTAACTCTTCGAAATAGTATTCAATAGCCTTTCTATTGATCTCTTTACTTAGCTTCAACGCTTCAGAAGAGAAATTTCTATTACCTATATCAACAATAATTTTACCATCATAGCCATCATTACTCTCCCTAAAACCACTTTGAGGGCTGTATTTATAATTTTTTTCATCTTCAATCTCTTTGTTTGATTCAAGGTCATTAAAAAAATCAATTTGATATCCAAGATTAGCAAGAATATCTAATTCAAAATTTCTTAGTATTGGTTCCACTTCATTAGTTAGCTTCAATCTTTCAATACAGCTTCGATATAACTCAAACAACTCTTCTGATTCGCCAGAATGAACTAATAAAAAGTTAATCAATTCATTTATGTAAAAGGCAGAATATAGACTCTCTTTGCCCATAAACTCTTTGTAAGGCTCAATATTTTCGGCTAGATATAATGTTTTTAGGTTGCTTCTTCCTCTAAAGTCGATATTGAGTAATTGAAAAGGTTCTAGATGGCCCGAAAATTTAGATTTTTTTCTTTTTGCTCCTTTAGCTACAGCACTAATCTTTCCTGAGTCTTTGCATAAAAATGTAACAATTAGACTGGTTTCCTTATAGGGTCTGGAGTGTATAACAAATGCTTCTTGGATATTAGACTGCATTAATTTTTAATTCCGAAACTTTCTAAAGTAACAGGATCGTTTATCCAATTTTTCTTAACTTTACACCATAAACTTAAAAAAACTTTCTTTTTATATTTTTCTTCAAGATCAATTCGAGCTTTTGTACCAATGGATTTAATCTTAGCTCCTTCCTCGCCTATGACTATTTTTTTTTGGCTTTCTTTGGCAACAAAAATAGTTGCATCTAAATTTATTTGATTATGTTGATCTTGAAAGACATCTAGAACTACAGCTGTTTGATATGGAAGTTCATCTCCCAGCAATCTAATAACTTTTTCTCTTATTGTTTCTGTAATTTCAAATGTTTGGCTTTGAAAATCAAAGCCTTCTTCAGGGTAGAAAAAATCATTTTTTGGCATGAGCTTTTCTAGTTCAGTTTGAACAATATCCAGGCCCTCATTTTTTTTAGAGGATATTGGAATGATGCTATTGAAGCCTTCTTTTAGAAACGTGTTTTCAACAAATGGGAATAATTCATTCTTGTTTTCAAGGAGGTCTATTTTATTTATCAATAAAACTTTCTTTGCATTTGAGCTTTTTACTAATTCAAGGGTTTCCTTATCAACACTATCGAATTTAGTGCCCGAAACCATGAAAAGAATCACATCTACATCGTGGATAACTTCATTTGGTTTTTTTCTTAGGATTTTATTGATTGTTTTCTCAGTTTTTTTATGAATTCCAGGTGTATCTATAAATATAAACTGGCAATTTTTAGTGGTCTTTACAGCGTAAATATTTGATCTGGTAGTTTGAGATTTCTTAGATGTGATTGATACTTTCTTATCTAAAAAATTATTCAAGAAGGTTGATTTACCAACATTAGTTTTACCTATAATTGTTACATAGCCACACCTTTTCATTATTTTACTTTCCCTGCTCTAGAAAAGTTTGGCCATTCACCTGATTTCCATGACAACCAAATAAAATCTGCTCTTCCCCATATTGATTCTTCTTTAATAAAACCCCAAGATCTGCTGTCATTTGAATTATCTCTATTATCTCCCACCACAAAATAACTCCCTTCAGGAACAACTAGCTCAAAAATATCAGCTGAGGTTCTTTGCATGTGTCGAATTGAGTATTCTTTTATATTGTTATTTTCAGTTAATATCTCTACTCCAAAAGCATCTGTTTGTACTAACTCTTGTTCGTATTCTTCCCTATTGATGTAAAGTCTTTTATTCACATAGCTTATTGTATCTCCACCTTTTGCGATCACTCTCTTTACAAATGGGACTGTAGGTTTATGTGGTGGAAAAAAGACGACTATTTCGCCAATTTCAGGACCTTTAGAGAAAATTTTACTTCTTCCTGTAAAGGGTATTTCCAGTCCATATGCGTTTCTATTTACTAAAACAAAGTCTCCAACTTCAAGATTTGGTTTCATTGATCCAGATGGTATCTGCCATGGCTCATAAACATAACCTCTTATAAAAAACACAAGGAATATGCTTAGGAACCAGCCTCTGCTTTCCTTGATAATCTCTTGATGGCCTTTTATCAAGGATAGGATTAAAACTCCTAAAGAGAAAATGCTATAAAATGCCAATAGATCTCCTATATTCCATTGCTTAACAAATAATATCCCAATGATAAGTACTGATATAAAAAGACCTATTCTTTGGGTATTACGATGAACTTTGTCTGAAAATTTTCCAGTGACAATTGACCAATACCAGTGAGCCACTATCCCACAAATCAATAAATTTAAAATAATAAAAACCGGCAAATTTGCTATTGGCTCAATTAGATTAAAAAAAGTGCTCATTTATTTTTATCTGTTGAAAGAAAACTCAAGAAAGCTTCCTGAGGAAGAGCGACCTTTCCTATCTGTTTCATTTTCTTTTTTCCTGCTTTTTGTTTTTCAAGAAGTTTCTTTTTCCTAGTTACATCTCCACCGTATAGTTTAGCAGTTACATTCTTTCTGAAAGCTTTGACGCTTTCTCTGGCTATTATTTTACCTCCAAGCATGATTTGTATTGGGATTTCAAACATTTGTCTTGGAATAACTTCTCTAAGCCTTCTTGCAATGTCTCTGCCTTTTCTTTGAGCATCAGATCTATGCATTATTGATGAAAGTGAATCTACTACTAAACCATTCACTGCGACATCTACTTTTACTAAATCTGCTTTTTGATATCTATCAAAAACAAAATCAACTGATGCGTAGCCCTGACTTTTTGATTTAAGCAAATCAAAAAAATCCATCACTATCTCAGATAGTGGCAGCTCAAAAATTATTGATACTTGGCCACCTAAGTATTGAAGATCTTTTTGAACTCCTCTTTTAGCTATGGCTAATTCAATTACGTCTCCTACATATTTATTTGGGCATAAAATTGTAGATTTAATTATTGGTTCTCGAATTGCATCGATCTCGTTTGCTGTTGGCAGTTCTGCGGGTGAACTTATGAAAGACTCCTCACCATTAGTTCTGAGAATTTCATAGGCTACACTTGGTGCGGTAGTGATCAGATCTAGATTATATTCACGTTCAAGCCTCTCCTTCACCACCTCCATATGAAGGGTCCCCAAAAATCCACACCTAAAACCACTGCCTAGAATTTCTGAATTCTCTGGCTCAAAAACTAATGATGCATCATTCAAATTCAATTTTTGCAAAGCTTCACGAAAAGTTTGATATTCACTTGACTCTATTGGAAAAAAAGAAGCAAAAACCTGTGGTTTCACCTCTTCAAAGCCTTCAAGCTGTTTGGTTTCAATATGTTTTGCGGAGATTAATGTATCGCCTACGGGAACTGATTTTAAATCTTTAACATTAGCTACCAGATACCCTACTTCGCCTTGAGATAATTTATCGCAATCTACTTTCTTAGGTGTAAATTTTCCTGTTGATTCCGCAGTGAAAGTTTGTCCTGTTGATTTAACAATAAATTTTTCACCTTTGTTTAGTTCGCCACTAAAGATTCTTATCAGTGATATAACTCCAAGAAAATTGTCGTACCAAGAGTCAATTATTAGGGCTTGAAGGTTTTTTTCCTTTGAGTCTCTTGGAGGAGGAATTTTTTGAGCTATTTGTTTCATAAGATCATCAAGCCCTGTTCCATCTTTAGCGCTTACAGATAATGCATCTGATGCATCAATACCTATAATCTCTTCTATCTCTTTCTTAACACGTTCAGGTTCTGCTTGAGGCAAGTCAATCTTATTTATTACCGGTATTACTTCCAAACCTAGGTCAATTGCCTTATAGCATGTTGAAAGTGTTTGGGCTTCTACTCCTTGAGAGCCATCAACAACCAATAGCGCTCCTTCACATGCAGCTAATGACCTTGAAACTTCATACGAGAAATCAACATGGCCAGGTGTATCTATTAAATTGAATTGATAATCTTTATCGTCACTATAATTAAGAGCAACAGATTGTGCTTTTATGGTAATGCCTCTTTCGCGTTCTAGCTCAAGCGTGTCTAGAACTTGAGATTTCATTTCTCTTTTGGATAATCCTCCACAAAATTCAATAATTCGATCAGATAGAGTAGATTTCCCATGATCAATATGGGCGATAATGGAAAAATTTCTTATTTTATTCAATTTCTACAGGCTCAAATAAATTGGCTCCTTCTCGGGTACCAATTATAAGAATTATGTCGCCTGTATCAAACGATTTAATTGAACTCTCAAAATCTTCTATAGAATTAATATCAAATGATGTGTTGCCTGATTTAATTTGTGTAATTATGTCACCTCTTCGTATTACCCCATATGCAGGAGAAGTTGACATTACTTGAAGTACTCTTACGCCCTGTCTTTCTTCATCGGATTGCGTCTGCTCATCTGATAATTCTCCAAGCTGAAGGCCCAATGGGAAACTCGGTTCTATTGATTCAAAAGTTGGCTGCTCTGGAATTTGTCTTGATGGCAATTCTCCAATTTTAATTATTTTAGTTATGTATCTACCATCTCTGAAAAGCTTTGCTTTGATCATCGTTCCAGGCTTTGTTCTTCCAACTGTATGTTGCAAATCCTTAAAATAAACTATCTCTTTATCATTTAAAGCAACAATTACATCACCAGGTTTTATGCCACCATTTTCTGCAGCTTGATCTTTAACAACTGCCCTAACTAATGCTCCAATAGGTTTATCCATGCCCAAAGCTTCTGCCAAGTCGCTTGAAACTTCCCCTCCCTGAACTCCGAGATATCCTCTTGATACTTTTCCTGATTCTTTAAGTTGTTCAACAACTTCCATAGCCACATTAATTGGAATAGCAAAAGCAAGGCCTTCATTGCCTCCAGATCTCGAATATATCTGAGAATTAATTCCAATAACTTCGCCTTTTAAATTAAAAAGTGGTCCGCCGGAGTTACCTCTATTCACAGCAGCATCAGTTTGGATATATGGAACGTAATCACCAATACCTTGTCCGGTAGAAGTTCCCCTTCCAGTAGCACTAATAATTCCAAAGGTCACTGAAAAATCAAAATTGTAAGGTGAACCAATAGCAATAACACCATCACCTTGTTCCATATCATCTGAATCACCAATCTTAACTGGAGAAAAATTATCAGAATTGATTTTTAAAAGAGCTATATCACTTAATTCATCTGTTCCAACTATTTCAGCTTTAAACTCACGTCTATCAAGAAATCTAACAATAACTTCTTCTGCTTCCTGTACGACATGATAGTTAGTCAGAACATACCCATCATTAGAGACAACAAAACCAGATCCAGTGCTTGTTGCATTCCTTTCGGGCGTTCTTTGTTCGGGAAATGGTATCCCAAATTCCCTAAAAAGCTCCTCAGGGAAATTACCGTAGGACCTTGAATTAAATCTAACCTTTCTTGTTGACTCAATATTAACTACTGAGTCTGATTGTTCTTTAACTAAATCTGAAAAATCAAATTCATGCGCATTAAGACTAAATATGAGAAACGAAAATATTGTTATTAATTTTTTCATGAATAAAAGTTATTTTTTTAGTTCGATAGAATCGAGTATCTTCATTCCAGATTCTACATCAATATCACCAAATATTGCTACTGCATGTGATCTACCATCATGCACGAGAGTTTTCTTGAGAAGAATAAAGTTTTCTTTTTTGTAGACTCCATCAGGAAGATTTGATGTATTTGTATCGTTAATGAATATAGAAAATCCTTTATTAGCGCGTGAATTTATAAATTTATTGCGAAGTTTTTTATCGTTTCTATATCCTGATGGTATCCACTTTGGTTGATATGCCACTGGCATAAGATTAGCACTTTCTGATGGCGCATAATGTCTAGATGCAAATTGTAAGATTTCATCATTCTTAATGTTTTCTAAAGTCTGTTGAGCTTCAGTAGAGGAAATTGCTTCTTGAATTAATAGATTGTTTTTATTGTTTTCGCTGTTGAAATTTAATGTTGTGCTGAGAATGGAGTAACTAATTATTGTTCCAACTCCAAAAATAGTAATTGGTAGCACTATCTTTCGAGTAAATATTCCCAAAAGATTGTTTAGTGAAAGGTTAGCTAATTGTTTTTTATATCCTATTTGTTCGATATGCTGAGATGTTTCACCTAGCTCTATCATTTTGAAGTATAAATCCTTAAGTTCAGGGCTTTCGCTCATATCCTTAAGCAAAATTTTTACATCGTTTTGTTCTAGCTCACCATCAACAAACGAGGACACCCTTCTAAAATCAAAATCCGATATATTCTTCATAATTGCTCTTCTAAGTTTTCAATTAAATATTTTCTTGCTCTGAAGATTCTTGACCTAACTGTACCAACAGGAACCCTGTTATTATTGCTATTTCTTCGTAGTTTTTTGAGTCTACCTCACACAAAATGTAAGCGGTTCTTTGTTCTTCTGGTATCTGATCAAGCAGACTTCTGACGAGGTTTGATAATTCTTTAGTCTCTAATTCTTTTTCTACATTTTCCGACGCAGTTAAATTGCTTTCAAAAACTTCATCAATTTGGTTTTCTCTTGAAGAATTAATCTTGGTGATTGCAAGATTAAACCCAATTCTATAGAGCCAAGTATAAAAATTAGAATTCCCTTTAAAGGTTCCAATTTTTTCCCATGCTCTCAAAAAAGCCTGCTGAACAATGTCTTCAGTCTCGTGATAATTCCTCAAGATTTTGAACAAAGAATGATGCAATCTTGTTTTAAAGGTTGTGAATAATATATCAAATGCATTTGAATCTCCGTTTTGAGAGAGTTCTACTAACTGAGGTATATTATTATTCTTCATTGTTCTATTGGATATTATATCTAGGAATAAGTTCCATCATTTTGCATATCTTTTAATGTTTGGAAATTTTTTTTGGAAACGCAAATTATCTTTGAATATAAGATCAAACATTTCCTGATCATTCATATCTAATAATTCCTCTAGCTCTGCTATTTCTTTCAAAGACAAGTTTTTATAATCGCTCATTATTTTATTTATTATCTGGGTAGTTTCCTTCATCCCTCTTCTTGCTTTAAAATTTAATTTTTTATATATGATGTCATCGTCCATAGTCAATTGCTTTCAATTAAAAAATTATACTGCCATTACAGTAAAAGGGTCTAATGCAAAAGAATTACTTCAGGGGCAAGCAAGTTGTGATTTTAATGAAGAAAGGGATTACTACGATGCAATTTTTTGCGATGAGAAAGGTTATGTGATTACGAACTCAGCTATTTTTGTGGATGATGGCTATCTCATTGTTGTAAGAGATGAGGTCGGCCTTACTCTCATGAATGAACTAAAAAAATTTAGTAAATTCTTTGACTGCGTAATTGAAAGTAAAAAAATTGCTATTTATGGGGAAGAGAAAAATGGGAAGCTTAAAAAGCTGATTGGAAATAAAAATTGCAATTTAGACTCAGAGGATTGGGACATTGCCTGCATGTTGAATTTAAGCTTCGATATAAATGAAAAAATGTCTGGCATATACAGAGTTAATGAGCTTGGATATTCTTTAGATAAATATATTTCATATGAAAAGGGCTGCTACCGAGGTCAAGAAATAATTGCTCGTCTAACCTATCTTGGAAAAAAAACTAAAAAAGTTGTTGTCTTTGATAGAAATTATCAGGAAATTAGAAACTCAGAGAATAAGATAATTGGAAAAAAAATATACTCTTTGACTTCAAAAAATAAAGATTATTCACATTTCTTCGTTGAAGACACAAACTACTTTTCAGAGGGTAAAAGAATTATTCCAGTGACCAATCAATGGGATCAAGATCCAAATTTGTAAGTATTTTATTTGTTTGTGAAAAATGTTTGCACCCAAAAAATCCATTACTTGCTGAAAAAGGTGATGGATGTGAAGCCTCTAAAATATAATTTTCATCAGTGATAAATTCTCTTTTCTGCTTGGCAAAATTACCCCACAACAAAAAAATTTTATTTTTCTTTTTTTGAATTAATTGGACTGCTTTATCTGTAAACTTTTCCCAACCAATCTTAGAATGAGAACTGGGCATGCCTCCAATTACAGATAGAGATGAATTTAAAAGAAGAATGCCCTGCTTTGCCCATCCAGTTAAGTCGCCGCTTTTATTTCTGACGCCAACGTCTGTTTCAATTTCTTTAAAAATATTTTTAAGTGAGGGTGGTAATTTTTGATTATTGTTTACAGAGAAAGCAAGCCCATTAGCAGTTCCAGGAGTATGGTATGGATCTTGTCCTAAAATGATTACTTTTACTTTTTCAAAAGGGCAAATCTCAAATGCTTTAAAAAAATTCTTTGGCTCTGGGTAAATTTTCTTACCAGATTTATGATCAGACATTAAAGAATTTTTAATCTCTTCAAAGTATTTTTTTTTAGTCTCGATCGCTATAAAATCATCCCAATTTTTTATCTCATTCATAGGCTCAAAAATAACACATTTTTTTATCCACAGAAACTGTGGATAACTTTGGGGAAAACAACACATATATTAACTAAAGCCCTTAAAAGAAAATGCTTTCAAAAGATTTGTTTAAAAATTGATCAATATTAATAAGACCAGTATATAAAAGGGTTTCGGGGTTCTTTTGTGAACAAAATGTTACAGACAGCTAAAAAAAGCTTTAATTATATAGGTGTGAAACTTGTTGTGAAAAAATCAATAGTTTTGCATAAAAAAAAGAGGGTTTTTTTAGTAGCAAAGTCTTGCATTTGTAACACCCTTGATTTTCTCTAGCTCACAGACAATTGAATCCTCAATTTCATCATCTGTATCAATAATATTACAAGCTAAATTGTCCCTACTTTTGTTAACAAATTCAGAGATATTAATTTTATTGCCTGCCAAACATTCAGCAATCTTGCTTATTATTCCGGGCTCATTTTTGTTTGTAATAAATATTCTATGTTTGCTATGTTTCTCGGATGAAATGTTTGGAAAATTTACACTATTAGTAATTTTTCCATAATTCAAAAACTCGGATATTTGATCACATGCCATTACTGCACAATTTATTTCACTTTCTTTAGTGCTTGCTCCAAGATGAGGAAAAATCATCACATCTTTGGGTGAATTAATTCTTCTCAGCAATTTTTTTGTTGGAAAATCTGTTACATACTTAAAGAGCATCCCATTATCTAGTTGGGTTAATAAATCGTGTTCATTTACAATTCCACCTCTAGAAAAATTTATTAGAACCGAGTTTTTATTCATAAGCGAAAGCTTATCTTTATTTACTATACCTTCTGTCGATGGGTTGAGTGGTATATGTAGCGAAACATAATCAGCGTCATTAAAACAACTTTCCATTGAATCACTTTTTTCAAGGCTACTAGGAAGGCCTAGAGCGATATCAACAGTTAGACCCGGATCATACGCTTTAACTTTCATACCAAGATTTATTGCTTGAATAGCAACCATAGACCCAATAGAGCCAAGGCCTATTATGCTGAGCTTCTTGCCTCTTATTTCTTCGCCAACAAATTGTTTTTTCATGCTTTCAATATTTTTGCTTATTTCTTCATCATTCATATTTTCTGTATCGATACTATCCAAATCTTTATTTCCGGAAACAAGATCTCGTTTGGACAGAATCAAGGCACAAATAACCATTTCCTTAACCGCATTTGCGTTGGCACCAGGAGTATTAAACACGACAACTCCACTTTCTGAACATTTGTCTATATTTATGTTATTTGTGCCAGCACCTGCACGAGCAATTGCTTGAAGAGAGTCATTAATTGATAGTGAAGTTAAATCATGACTTCTTAGAACTATTCCAGAAACATCATTTTGATCTGAAACAAGCTCAAAATTATTACCTTCTAATAAATTCAAACCTTCCTTTGCTATGTTATTTAAAATTTGTAATTTCATGAATATAAGATTTTAAAAGAATACACATTAAAACCCGTTATTTAAATGCAATTCGTAAAAAAATACCCAATTTATCCATAAGTTTTCAACAAGAAAAACCCAGCATCTTGTGGATAAAATTAAAAATAACACAATATATTGTGTTGAAATGCTTGAATGTAATCTTATTCTGATGAAGAATACAATATCGATGGAACAACAAATTAGACGAGAAAAAAAAGAAGAGACAACAGAAGTTTCACCTAACCTAGTTATGACTCCAGGAAAAATGAGAGTCATAAAAAGAAATGGGAAAGTTGTTGCCTTTGACGAAGAAAAAATAAAAGTAGCAATAATGAAAGCCTTCCTTGAAGTAGAAGGAGGAACAGCTGCAGGATCATCTCGTATTCATGATGAGGTAGAAAAAATGACAGCAGATATAGTTGCTAGGTCAAAAGGCAGGCTACCTTCCGGTGGAACAATTCATATAGAGGAACTTCAAGATCTCGTTGAAATTCAACTTATGCGGAATGAGCACCACAAAGTTGCTAGAGCATATGTTCTTTATAGGGAGGCAAGAAATAATGAAAGGCCAGAGGAAAATGAAACAGTTGCAGTTGAAAAAAATATCGAAGATGTAGTTGATGTATCCGTAAGAAAAGCTTGTAGTGGTTTGGAAAATGTCGATGAAAAAATGCTAGCAACGCAAATAAAAAATACGAGCTATGAAGGTATTTCAGAAAAAGATCTTGCTGAAAGCATGTTGATGACAGCAAGAACTCTGGTAGAAAAAGAGCCAAATTATTCCTACGTAACGGCAAGATTGTTGCTTAATAACATGGAAAAGGATGTCGCGGAATTTCTGGGTTTAGATAAAAAACTTTTAGATAAAAGATCAGAGATGTATCAAGAAGCACTTGTCAAAACAATAGCTAAAGGAGTTGAGCTGGGTATTTTAAATGATGAGTTACAAACTTTCGATTTAGATAGATTAGGAAAGGTCATTAAAGAAGAAAGAGATCTACAGTTTACATACTTGGGCTTACAAACACTTTATGACAGATACTTCATTACTCATGAGGAAATCAGATATGAGCTTCCTCAAGTTTTTTTGATGCGTGTTGCTATGGGTCTAGCTATACAAGAGAAGGATAAGAATGAAAAGGCTGAAGAGTTCTATATGTTGCTATCAAGTTTTAATTATATGAGCTCGACTCCAACATTATTTAATTCCGGAACCAAGAGACCACAACTTTCTTCTTGTTACTTAACGACTGTTCCAGATGATCTTGGAGGAATATATGATGCTATAAGAGATAATGCTTTGCTATCTAAATGGGCTGGTGGTTTAGGTAATGACTGGACAAATGTTAGAGCCCTAGGTGCAAGAATTGAAGGAACCAATGGAAAAAGCCAAGGAATAGTTCCTTTCCTAAAGGTATCTAATGACACTGCTGTAGCAGTTAATCAAGGCGGAAAAAGAAAAGGCGCATTCTGTGCATATTTGGAATGCTGGCATTTAGATGTAGAGGAATTCTTAGAACTAAGAAAGAATACAGGTGATGACAGAAGAAGAACTCATGATATGAATACAGCTAATTGGATTCCTGATCTCTTTATGAAGCGCCTTGAGAAAGATGAAGAATGGACTTTGTTTTCTCCTTCTGATGTTCCTGATCTGCATGATATCTATGGATTAGAGTTTGAAAAGAAATACAGTGAATATGAGAAGATGGCAGAAAAAGGCGACATAAAATTATTTAAAAAAGTTAAGGCTAAGGATCTTTGGAGAAAAGTTCTATCCATGCTTTTTGAAACAGGTCATCCGTGGGTCACTTTTAAAGATCCATGCAACATAAGATCGCCACAAGGACATGTCGGAACAGTGCATTCATCAAATTTATGCACAGAAATAACATTAAATACTAACAAAGATGAAATTGCTGTTTGTAATCTTGGCAGCATCAATCTACCTCAACACATTGATGATGGAAAAATTAATATAGAGCAACTAAAGGGCACAATAAAAACAGCAATTAGAATGTTGGATAATGTAGTTGATATCAATTACTACCCGGTTCCTCAAGCAGAGAATTCAAATAAGAAACACAGGCCAATAGGCTTAGGCTTGATGGGATTTCAAGATGCCTTGTACAAACTAGGCATATCTTACAACTCAGATGAGGCTGTTGATTTTGCCGATAAATCAATGGAATTAATAAGTTACTTTGCTATACAAGCTTCCTCAGAATTAGCTAAGGAAAGAGGTGCCTATGAAAGTTATGAAGGCTCTCTATGGGATAGAGGAATATTTCCAATCGATTCAATAAACCTTCTAGCAGAACAAAGAGGCAAAGAATTTATAGATCAGAATACTGATACAAACCTTGATTGGGACTCTTTAAAAGCAGTTGTTTCAGAGAATGGTATGAGAAATTCAAATGTAATGGCAATAGCGCCAACAGCAACTATAGCTAATATAACTGGAGTTTCTCAATCCATAGAACCCACTTATCAAAACTTATTTGTTAAATCTAATCTTTCAGGAGAATTTACAGTGGTAAACCCATATTTAATCGAAGAACTTAAAAAAGAAAATTTATGGGATGACGTGATGCTGAGTGATTTGAAATATTTTGAAGGTTCTTTGTCGCAGATAAACAGAATTCCTGAAACCATTAAAGAAAGATTTAAAACGGCATTTGAAATCGAGCCAAGATTCATCGTTGAGGCAGGAAGTAGAAGACAAAAATGGATTGATCAAGCCCAATCATTAAACTTATACATTGGTAATGTGGATGGCAAAAAATTAGATGTCACATACAGAATGGCCTGGTATAAAGGTCTAAAAACAACATATTATTTAAGATCAATGGGTGCTACTGCAACTGAAAAATCAACAGTGAACAGAAGCAACCTGAACGCGGTAGAAGCAAATCAACAAGAACAACAATTAGCCTCGCAGGCTCCAGATGCTTGTAGCATTTTAGACCCAGACTGTGAGGCATGCCAGTAGGAGGAAAATTATGGGAATTAGTTGGGACGAATATTACAAAGAAGAAGCGCCAGTAAAAAAAGAGGAAGGTAAAGTTATAGAACCTAGAGTTGCTGAAGTGTCTGAGGCAACTAAGCAAGCTGTTGAAGCTCCAGTTAAAACAGAAAGTATGCAAAACATTCCAACTGAAGATGTTTCATCAGAGGTAATGCAGAATATAGAAAATTACACAACCAAAAAAGATCCATCTGAAGAAGATCTACAAAAAGTAAGAGAAAAAATGGATGAGGTTTTACAAGGCAGGGTACAAGTTGGTCAAAAAGCCATGATTAATTCAAAGGCAGATCTCAATCAGCTTGTCCCCTTCAAATATAAATGGGCTTGGGAAAAATATCTTGATGGCACAGCTAATCACTGGATGCCGCAAGAGATAAATATGACTGCAGATATAGCTTTATGGAAATCTGCAGATGGATTAACAGATGATGAAAGAACGATTGTTAAAAGAAGTCTTGGCTTCTTTTCAACAGCTGATTCTCTTGTTGCCAATAACGTTGTTCTAGCAATATATAAACACATCACCAATCCTGAATGTAGGCAATATCTATTAAGACAAGCATTTGAAGAAGCAATTCATACGCATGCTTATCAGTACTGCATAGAGTCTCTAAGTATGGATGAAGGTGAAATATTTAATATGTATAGAGAAGTTCCTTGTGTTGAAGCTAAAGCAGCATGGGCACTTAAATATACCAAAGAACTTGAAGACCCAAGTTTTGAAACTGGGACTCCAGAAAACGATAAAACTTTCTTATCTAACCTAATTGCATTTTATTGTGTGCTTGAAGGTATGTTTTTCTACTGTGGTTTCTCACAAATTCTTTCAATGGGAAGAAGAAACAAGATGACAGGAGTTTCTGAACAATTCCAGTACATCATGCGTGATGAGTCCATGCACGTTAACTTTGGTATAGATATGATTAACTCAATTATTAATGAGAACCCACATATTTGGGACGAGGAAATGCAGAAAAGAGCATCTGACATGATAGTTGAAGGCACTCAATTAGAAATTGATTATGCTAAAGACACAATGCCGAGAGGTGTTTTGGGTATGAACGCTAAAATGATGGAGGAATATCTCCAATATGTCTGTAACAGAAGATTAGCGCAGATCAACTTACCTGAAGCTTATCCTGGAGCTAAATATCCACCTTCAATGCAATGGATGTCAGAGATTATGGATCTAAGAAAAGAAAAGAATTTCTTTGAGACCAGAGTTATTGAATACCAAGTTGGTGGTTCACTCCAATTTGACGATTAATAAGTTTGCGCTGCTGTAGGTCTGCAACTATGGCGGTGCTCTGAGAAAAATACCAAAGATATAGCTTTTTTTTATAAAGTTTTTAATAAAAATAGTAAAGTTTTATTGAAAATTGTATAAGATTGGTTCATTATTTGGATCTTCTGCACCTTTCGCTGCAATAAATTACGTTTTGCCAGTCTTTTTTCCACTTTTTTCGCCAAGTGA
>MDTD01197465.1_pt1 | contig 18462 bp, 29 predicted proteins | sample 811221 | NCBI WGS metagenome assembly MDTD01 (sample SAMN05326646, study PRJNA326480) | marine metagenome | isolation source: seawater | place: Pacific Ocean: South West | collected 2011 | reverse complement strand
TCCTGTTCCTGTGATATCATTTGAGTTTAAATCTAAATTTCCACCAAGTTCTGGTGATGTATCATCCACAACTGCTGCAATTCCTCCGCCAGTCGCATTTTGAAAAGTAGGTGCACTACCTACACCATTTGAAGTTAAAACCTGTCCTGATGTTCCTTCTGAAATTCCTGCAAACCCACCAGCGCCATCATTTACTTGTGTTTGTCCAACTGTTCCTCCAGGATTGCCAGCGCCTCCGCCGCTAGTGGTCCACGATAAGCCACCATTACCATCTGTTGTAAGAACTTGACCATTTGTTCCTGCACCATCTGGAAATGTTAAAGTTGTATTTGATGTAATTGTATCAGGAGCCGCAATAGATAAATGTTTTGCTTCGTTAACATTCTTACCATCTGTTAAACGAATTTCTCCTTTTTTGTCGTTAAGTCCTACTACGACCGGACCTGTGAATGCTGTAGTTTTTGTTGCCATAATAAAATATACTCCTATTTCAATTTTCGATCAAGTTTATACTGACCCCGTAGGTGTAGTTTCTTGATCTTCTCTATTTACTTGCATGGCGGCGATTGTACCTTGTACTCTACCGGTAGTATTTTGTGTAAATACTAATTTATCCCCACCTTCTAGCACAAGTGGTCCTGTAAGTAAATTCAAATATTGACCTGCAGTTAAAGGGGTAGAGAACAATATTGTTGAACTCGCCACATAAGATCTCCCCGGTCCTCTATCTAGCCTAACTTCTATATTAATATCAGTAAAAGGTTCTGTATTATTTACATAAAAAGCATTGATAATTGAATGTGAGTCTGTAGGGACTCCATATACTGTTTTCTCACTTGTTGTTGGAGTGAGATCATAAATCATATTTTTAAAACTTGTTGCCATATTTAACTCCTAATTATACCCAACCGCAATAGAATACCAGGTATTAAAATAGTTATATCCATACCCCGGTGTAGCTCCAGCTGGATAACCACCATCACCAAAATAGACATATGTTCTAGATTTACCAAAAGGAGAATAGCCATCTATAGTAGCAGTAGTGTAGCCATCTATTTTAATATCATAACCTAAAGAATCCTGGCCTGCATCTACAGTGATATTATAACCACTACCATTTACTATTGATACTTTTGTTCCTACAGCCGGTTCTACTGGAAATGTAAATTGATAAGGGTCTAGTGTATAACCTAGTTCAGTAATAAGATAACCTCTGTTGGCCGCTGCTTGAAAACCAAAAGCACCAAATCCAAAATCTATTGGACCTATTCTACTATAAGGCAATCCTGCTCCTCCTGAACTTCCACCGCCAATAGTAGCTGATTCGGGACCTGAAGGTTTTGCAGGAGCATTACCTAAAAAATAAGATAATTGTTCTATTTCACTAAATACCTCACCTTGAGGTTTATATTGAGCGTTTATCTGTTGAACAATATTGTTAATTGATCTTACTATTTGTCTTTGATTTGCTACTTCATATTCATTTGTAGGATCAGGAACTCTAGTTGTAATAGCCATTATCTTCTACCATCCGGTTGTATGTCAATTCTAAGTGTACCATATCTCCAGTTTTCACCGTCTGCAAGACCAGGGTTTTCAATTTTTATACTTAAAAATCTACCTCTCGCTCTTGTATCTTTTTTATCTGTTGTTGATGTAACATCAAAAGAACTATATGTTGATGGTGTACCAGCATCTGATGGATATCTTTTTAATGTTAATGTAACTCTAGCTGTTCCAACTAAAGTTTTAAAGTCTGGTATAAATCTTCTCATTGATAAAAAGAATTCACCATCACCCATTTGAGGATTTGATATATCAAAATCAAATGATTCAACATTAGATGTAATTCTAGTTATACTACCATCTAAATTTTCTTGATCTACACCTTCTTCGTGTTTGTATAAAATAGTTTTGCCATATCCGTTTGGTGCTGCTGGCTCACCTATAACTTCTGGAAAATCTCCATTTGTAGTATTATCAAAGTCTGTTGCAAAAGGTTTATCAAATACATTTGAATCAGCCCAAGAAGTTCTTGGTGTATTACCTGTATACCAAACACCTTCAGCAAAATTATATATTACATATCTATCATTATAATCAGATGATGCTGATGGGTAATCCCATCTTACTTCTGTAAATAAATTATTTACTCCAGCATAAATTTGTTGACTTTGAGTTGTATCAATATCATCATAGACATAATCTTCTACAGAACAATCTACTGTTTTAACTGATCCATCATATTTAAAAAAACCTTTATCACTCATCCAAAAAGCAACACCATCAACTTCAACAACTGCATTCTGTCCAATTAATCCACAGTTAGTACCAACTTGTTCAAAACCAAATACAAAAGGTTGTCCGATGTGTCTCATTAAATATAAAGCATTATCTGTCCAAATAAGAATTGCTTCTTTAGATTTTATAGCACCTATTATTTTTGTACCATCTTGAATTCTTTGTGAACCGGCGGAGTTACCTGCAGTAATATCGTATGTGTTTATTTGTTCTTGTGATGAAAATCTGACAAACATATCGTCTTGTGTTGATGGAACACCAAGAGTTGTTTCTGTACCCATGTGAATTAAATGTCTTGTTGTTGGTGATACCATACTAACCCTAGTATTTGTTGGATTCTGATCAGTTTCAAAACCTGTTGTTAATACAGACGCTCGCTGCCCGAGTGGGTTACCAGCGGCGGGATTCCATGTAAATGTTTTACCATTTAAAACTGTTGCAACTAATACCTGACCAAAGTTTGATAGTGACCATAAACCAGGAGGAGTGTTAACACCATTTGTAGATGCAGCTTGTCCCCAAGCTTGTGAGCCATTCCAGACTCCTGTACCCCAACCAAATTGAAATTGCTGTATTTGATTACCAACAGTTTCTAACGGAATAACAGAACAACTTCCACCAGGTCCTGCATTACCTGTAGCATTGGCAACTGGTGTAACTGTAAATTCTGTATCTGATACAATTGTTTTTACTTCGTATAATTTATCTTCAAAATCAGAATCAGCATAACCTGTACCAGCAGGTAAAGTTACGTTTTCAAACTCTACAATGTCTCCTACAGATAAACCGTTAATAGATGTTGTTGTAATAGTTACAACATTAGATCCTGAAACAGTTGTAAATGTACTACTTTTAAATTCATCAATTGTTAATGGAAAACCACTAGTTCTAAAAGGTGTAATGTCGTAAAAATTATCTTCGTAATAAATTAATAAAAACTTATCAGTTCCAATCGCTAAATATTGATTGCCATCATTACCTCTAAATGGATGTAATTTTCTTGATACAGATGAAATGCTTTCATCTCCTTTAGCTTTCCAACCACCTACTTTTTCTGGTAATGAATATCTAAATCTAACGTTGTCACCGCCCACATAACGAGCAACAGCTCCAACCTCAGAGTTTTGTTTATCGAAACCTGGTTTGATTTGCCATTTGCTAAGAGGCACTGGTCACCTCCTATATGTTATCCTTGTAAGCCCAGCCTACAGTCGCGTTTACATAAACTAAAGTAAAATTTTCATTATCATTTGAAACGTTTATTGATCCCGCTGAACCAGAAATATTTTCAACACCTGGATCTACTGTTAAAGCATTGACAGAATATTGTTGTCCACCATCAATAAAACTTACTTCTGATCCAACAGATGGACCTGTCGGTAAAGTAATTGTTAGTACACCACCAGTTGTATCACAAATAATTTGATCACCATCAACCGCAGTATAAGATGAAGTTGTTGATTTATAACCTTTAGTTAAAAGACCAGAACTTACATTTGTTCCATCAGAATATAATAATGCTTTACTTCCTACTGGTAAACTTACACCAGTTCCTGAAAAAGTTTTAATAGTTAATGTATAATGTGATGCTGATCTATCTGTTGCATCTTCTACAACAAATACTCTTTCTGATGAGTCAGGCATAGTTACAACTCTATTACCTGTTAACGTTCCCGTTAATTTAAAATATAAATTTTTACCATTTGATGTAGCACCATCAGTTAATACTAAGTTAACGTCTGCTCCACCTACAGCTAAACTTAAATAGCCACTCGCTGCTTGTTCCAAGATTTGTAGATTCGTATTTGTAATATTACCCCATAGACCAGCTTTTTCACCGGATACCATAAGTTCTAATTTTATATCATTTGAAAAACTTGATGCCATAATTTATCCTATTCTCCTGGAGACGGAGAGTTAATAGCGGTTCTAATTGTACCATCCATATACTCGTCTCTTCTTCTTCTACCTTGTTGTTCTATACCATATGTAGCCATACTTCTACCATAAGATTGTTCGTATAATTGTAACATATCTGTTGGTCCTTTTAAATAACCGTAGGTTTCAGCTAAACATGCATATAATAATAAATCTGGATAATTGTTTGATACGTATGTTGTAGTCGCGTCACTGGCTGTAATTGTGTCTGGTTGCTTAACATATGCAACATGACACACGTAAGCAGCATCGGGCGTCGGGGCTACAAAAATTGTAGTAGCATTTCTGTTAGAATAATATCTTGGAATATTATTAGGTGCAGCCGCCGCTGTACCTGGTGTATTATAGTATTCTTCCATAAAAGAAGTGTCTCTGTATTCCAAAGCTTTTCTTACAGCTGGTGTTTCGTTTGTATCGTTAATGTAAATATATCTTATAAATCTTGTATTTGCTGGTGTAGCAACTTCTCTATTGTTTGGAGTTAAAGTAATTGTATCGTAGAAACGAGCATCATCTGTATCTGTTTCTCTAAATATTCTAGCTTCAGCGTTTTTTACAATAGTTGTAAGAACAGTATTACTTAATACCGTATCATCTACTTCTGTATAACTTCTGATGTCTGATTTTAATTCTCCAAAATTCATAATTATGCCTTAAATACTACGGGTCCAGATGAACACTGTAAACCGCCTCCTTCTTTGTTTGTACTAGCTGTTGTTAAATTAGTAAAGTTAAAACTGTTAAAAACTGTTATTGTAGGTGGTTCTCCAGGGTTAAAAACTGTAGTTGGATTCATAGTAATTTCAAAAGATCCAAATACTTTTGCACCATTATTATGTGTTCCAGCTGTTGTATTTGCTGGTGTTACACCTCTAAATGGAGCTGCAGTTCCTCTTACGCAACCAGTTAAATCATTACCAACTTTACCTGTGTATTTAATTGTTTCGTTTTGAAACAATAATGTTACAGGATTTATTTTTTCAATAAATATAAAGCCAGTGTTTGGAAAATTACTTGCATCATTTAAAGTTATTGTTGTAGCAATATCAGTAATTGCACCATTTAAAGTAGATTGTAATTGTATTGCTTCAACCGGTACATTAGATACACCAGTTTTTAATTCATCAAAAACTACAAAGTCTCCATCTTTGTAACCACTGTTTGGAAAACTACATGTTATTACAGCTGATCCTGCACTTGTAGAAAATGGATTTTTAGGAAGTATATCAAAAGTTGGTGGCTCAGTTCTATCTGGTCTAGCGTTTTGTAAACCTTGTGGGTCACCAGGAGTTGGAATTGGATCTAGTTGTGGTTGTTTAGGTTCATATTCTGAAATATGTACAAAAGCTCCATTCCATTCTCTTACCATTTCATTATATGGGAATTGCATACCTGATCTATCGGAGATTGCTAATGCGTATCTACCTTTTGATAAATTAGTCATCTATTATATCTCCGGATAATAAGTTCTAGGCGTTACAAATAAACTAGCAGAAGATCCATCGTTTTGTAATGCTCTTTGTAATTCATCTTCATATAACATTTTTAAATCTTGCACTCTTTCAGGTTTAAATTTTAAAGATAAATAGTATGCAAGTCCTGCAGTCATACATGGTACAAATCTATACGGTACATCCGCATCATTTGTATATTTACCTACATCATCAATTCTTTTAGCATAGTAATAATTAATTTTATTACCGGCTTCGTTTGGACCAGGAGTTAAAAATAAAGTTATTGTTACTCTATCAATAAACCTTTGTACAAAATATTGAGTTGGTGTTCCTTTTGCTGATTTACTTGCAAACGATTGATAAACAGATCTGTTTACTTTTGTTAATGGAAAATCAATATTTTCTGCATTTCTATATGAAGCTTCTAAAATATCATCAACTCCAAAAATAGCATTTGCATCAGAAGCACCATCAGATGGTGATCTAAACATTGTATAAACAGCTTGACCATCTACTAAAATTAAATCATTGTTTTTGATTTCCCAATAATGAAGACCTCTGTTGGCCCACTCTTGAAACATAATATTCAATGATCTTCTTGCAGAGCTTAACTGTTGACCGGTTACACCAGTCATAGCTATTCTCTCATAGGATTCATGAACTATTTCGTCTATAGAAAAACCCTTTTCGAAAGTTGTTGTTCCTGAAGTAGTGTTAGCCACTTAGACCTCCTACTTATCGAATAACAGAGTTGCTGCTTCTATGTTAGTGAATGTTGTTACTTCAATTCCACCAGGAAATAAAACTCCGTCTTCCGGTATGTTAAATGCAAATACATCAGTATTAGGTATATCTATGTCAAAAAGAACTGTTCCGCTAGTAGCATCTGAGAAACTAATTCTTCCCGCTCCAGCACCATTAGAAGCAACACTTATTCCTCTAAGTCTCGTTCTTCCTGTAAATACAACACCTACTGCTGTTACTCGTTGGGCAAATACATCTGATTTAAAACTCATATTTTTCTCCTATTCTCTCGCCGGTTGTGTTTTGTATGGATGTGATACAGGTAACAAACTTTGTAAACCATATTTATATGCTAAGTAACCTTCACATTTTTCAATATATGCTTGAGAGTCTGTAAAACCATTAGTTGCACATTGAGCTAAAACACACTCTCCTACCTGACCACCCATGTTTTTACCACCAGCTGCAGCAGTCATAAGTTCAAAACGCACACTATTACCCATGTTACTAGTATAATCATTTCTTGAACCAACATCATTTCCATCCATTCTAATTCTAACAGTGCTGTCATTACTACTTAAATCAGTAACAACTATGTGTGGACCAGAATAAGGATTACCAGAAAAATCAATGTTGTTTCCTATACCTAAATCATTTGAGTTAAATTTACCATCAAACTGAGTAGAGCTACTTGTTTGTACTTGTGCGATTCTACCGTCACCATCTAACATGTTCCATAGAGTGTCATTGTTTTTATCAACCGTTCCTATGTCTACTAATTGAATTATAGTCCAGTTACCATTTTTTGGTACACCAACACTAAATCTAGTAACAGAAGATAAGTTTTGACCGCCTGATCCTGAAAAAATAAGAGCAGGTACACCATTGATACTTCCTCCAGTATTTGGACCAGAACCAGAACCTTGAAGGTTCCATTTACCACCGGCAACTAAATTGTTCCAAGATGTAACTGCTGTTCCAGCTGTTACTATAGAAGAGGCAACGTCAGCTCTCCACCATCCTTGCAAAGGAGAAGTTTCAGCTCCAAACACTTCTTTTGTATCCGGTAGCCAAAGGTTTTGTCCTACGTTTCTTATTCCGAATTGTAACTTTTTATCTATCATAATTTTACTCTCCTTAATTTATTAGTTAATTAGTGTTTAAGATTATTGATAATCTTTACCAATGTTTGCTAATAAATTAGTTCCATCATTATAAACAGTTACGACATCAATATCGCCCGCTGCTAATGAAAGAGCTGGAAATCCACCTGGGAAAATACAACCAGTAAACGCACCTGTACGTCCACCTGTTCCATCTTGAGTTATTGTGATAACTAAATTTCCACCTGTTGGAAAGTTAGTGATATTGAAAGTTGCGTTGTCTGCTAGCGTAACTGCAAACTGACTTCCTGTTGAATAGTCTACTTCAATCGTTGCTGCAGATGGTAATGTTACAACTGGATCTTCAGGGTCGACATCTCCAAAACTTAAAACTCCTGCTCCGTTAGTAACTAACGCTTGACCTGCAGTACCGTCTAAAGCAGGTAATGTAAAGCTTACGTCAGCAGCTGTCGCTGTTGATGCTTTTAAAGCAACTGATACTCCGTTCTGTGAGTTAAGTAATTTGAACTCCCCATCAGTACCTTGTGATGTATTTGTTTTTTCTTTTCCAGCTATTACTGGTCCTGTAAATGTAGTTCTTGCCATAATTTTATCCTCCTAGTTTTTAAACACAGTCTCTAGGCCGTCGACTATACGCGTCTGTGTTTTTATAAATGTATAGTGTGATTTTTATACAACAGTTTTAAATAGAGTGCAAGAGGTCCCGTAATGTGGATTGGATTTTTCCAACGATGTAGCTTTTTATTAAGTAGCTACTGAAACTTGTGGAGCCGAACCTTCGATTGTGTTCTGTTTATGGGCAATTGCTGCTTCTTCTAGCTTGATCTTTGTGATAACTTCTCTAACTTTGTCATCAATTCTGACCATTTCAAGAGTGTATCTGTTCTCAGATAGAAACTCCTGTTCCCACTTCAACTCCAAGGACCTTTTTTGTTTGTATAGGTCTTGTATCATTGATAACCTCCTCATAGGTTATTCTGTATTTATTGGAATCAAATGTATTATTTCCAATATATTCCCATTTTATATCATTTACTCCTAGTTTGTCAACTATAGCTTGTTCAAGGGAAATAGCGTTATCTTCTGATAACACATCAAATTTTGCATAGTAATCGTACGCATTTATAGTTATGAGGAACTTTTTCATAAATTAATAATTTGATATCTCTTCTTTTTTAGTCTTTAAAAATTCTAATTTTGTTTTTGCCAAAGCTACTTTAATATCATTTGAACTTTTTTCAATTATCTTTTCATTTCTTTTTATACCTTCTTCAATTCTTTCTAAACATCTTTCTTTATTGGGTGGTCTCCAATTAGGATCTTCAGTCAATATTTTTAAACGTTTATATACACCCATAGTAGTTCTTTTAATGAGGGGCGAAGATCGCCCCTCAGAATTTAGTTATTACGCTCCAGCAGAAGCATAAATACCTCTTGGATCAGAGAATCCAAAAGAGTATCTTTCTCTTGCTTTGTATCTAACGTTACCAGTGTCAAAGTCACCTTCCATTGAAGTTTTGATTGGTGATCTGTTGAACATCTTCATACCATTAGGTACATCAGTTTTGATATAGAACGCATCTGTATCAGTTACGTAATGGTTAATTACATAACCTTGAGGTACCATTCCTCTAGATACGAGTGCATTGATATCGTTATCTGCTGTTCCCGTTCTACCTTTTGATTCCATTAGTCTCTCTGCTGTAAACTGCTGGTTAGGGTGAATGATCATTTTCATTCCTCTAGCAGCGATTTTTAGACCTCTTTCATCAGTGAAAGCAGAAATATCAATTAGAGATTGCTCTAATGATGTTTCGTTAAGGTCAGCAGGAGTTTGCAATTGGTTAGAGAACGTTCCAGCTAATGTAGGGTGGTTCACAATTGCTCCACCTGCATTATTACCGAAAAGTGATACTCCGTCACCACCTGCAAAGTTTCCATCGAAACCATTGTTTAGGACGTTAGCCGCTTTAACTTGTTTAGTATTAGCCATAGATCTAGCTAATGCTTTTGTATATCTAGACGCAAGTCTGTCATACAAGTTGTCTTCAATTGCTTCTTCAGTAATTGAAAACGCTAAAGCGATTGTTTCGTGCGTATAACGAGAAGTGAAAGTCTCTTGAGCATCATCAAATGATACACCTTGACCTTCAGCTTTGACTTGCGCGTTACCGAATCCAGATAACATTACTTCCTCTTCGAAAGCTCTGTCTGAAGTTTCGATATCGTAAATCTCAGCGTGTTCGTTCTCGTAGTTTTTGTATTCCAAGCCGAATAGTGCATTCAGACCTGGCTCTAGTTCTTTAACTAGTTGTGATCGTGATATTGCCATAGTATTTTATCTCCTATTCCTAGCTTAGTTTATATACAAGTTACTTGCAGAGTTAACTACAACGACCATGTTTGCACCAGCTGCTGTAATGTCTTTGTTCTCAGGCGCACCAGCGACTCTGACAACTTTCCACATTTTTGTAGTAGCTGAACCACCGGCAACATTTAAAAGTACAGTCGATTGACCGTCTTTGTTGTCAGTAGCTGTAAACGATGTTACGTTAAAGCTTTTTCCGTTGTTACTTGTTGGGCAAGCAGCATCTGTTTTAATCATGTATTCTTGAATTGGATCGTCATTCACGAATGCTTGACCGTTGCTGTTACCTGTATTGAAGTCAGTTCCAAAGATTGTCCCTGCATCCACTGAATTTGCAAATCTTGGTTTGCTTGTAGAGCTATCAACATAAAAAATTCCGTTGAATACACCCACTAACAAATTATCAGCGCCATTATCATAACCGGCACCACCATTAGCTGCATCATCTGTAGTTGCGAAACTAGCATCTTGTAAAAAACCCTCAGCTCCACCTGCACCTTGCAGGGAAACTGGATTATTTTTAAAGATACCCACACCTAAACCTGACTCGACTAGGTATTCAGATTGACCGCCGATTGAAGGTGTATTACCTAATCTTTCGATCATCTTCAAACCAAAGCCTGTTGTTGAGCTATTAGCCATAGTTGTTTCTCCTTAATGTGCCTGTCCCGAAGGACCTCCAGCACGGGTTTTATTTTAATTTAGCGGGTAGGAATTGTTAAAAAATTAACGTTTCTTTGTACCACCAAAAGTTACACGCGTTTGTCGATCAGCATTGATCGGCATACTAGGATGTTGTTCCCTCATAAGATCGTTGTCTATTGCTTCGTTTCTCTCCTGAGTTTGCTTTTTAAAGTACTCAGTTCGAGATTGTGCGATCTCTTCCGGTATCCTTGCCAACACAAGGCCACCAACTCCAATCACTCCTGCGTATTTTCCTTCCTTCATAGTGGGGAAAATCATATCTGGATATTCATCAGCTCTTACTAATTCATAACCTGATCTTAATTTACCAGACATGTTTTTAGTATCGTCAAATCCTAAAACTTCTGTCCGTAGCCATCTATGTTTGAAACCCTTTGGCGCAGGTGGTGCATCTAAAGATGATGGGGGAGCCCATGTCGTAGGTCTAACCTCTTTAGCCCTAGACTGGCTTGCACGAGTGGGTTTTTTAGTTTCTTTTGTCATATGCTATACCTCCTTCGTGATTTTTAACTGTTTCGCATATTCTTCCAGTGGCACACCTAATTTTTTAGCGATTGCTACCTGTGAAGGTGTGAGAGACACAGTTTTGCGACCTGGTTTGACAGAACGTTTAGCCGAAGCTACAGTTCGTACAGGTTTAGTCGTTTCCCTTTCCTCATTTGTATCAAATTTGTGAGGGAATTCAAGTCTTATTCTTTTGTCAACTTCTGCATAATAATCGTCAGAAGCTGGATCAAAACCTTCATCGTCCACTAGTTTTTTGTGTATATCAAAAGCAGTGTAAGTCATTGCAGTATCTTTACCAAACCACTTATTATTTTCAGCCCAATCCTGTGCTTTTGGATCAGGTTCTCTAGTTGGTTCAGTTTTTCTAGATGGTGTAATGTTTACAGGTCTGTCTAAAAGCTCGGCTTTAGATGTTGTGTTTTTCTGCTCTTCTAATCTTGCTTCCTCGTAACCAAGTCTAGCAATTTCTTTTTGAGCAGTAACTTCAGCTTCTAAATCTCCAGCTTCTCTGGCAGCTGCTAATGTTGCATAAGTAGCTTTAAGATTAGATTTAATTTTTTCTTCTCTATCCTTTAAACCACTTGTTTCTAGTTGAGAGTATTTTTTCTTAAGACTATCAGAAGTTGCTTTAATTGATCGTGCATACTCTAAAGCTTCTTCTTTTTGTCTTTCAGCTTCTCTCATTTTTGTAGTAAGTTTATCAATTCTTCTTTTGACTCTCTTACTATATGATTCTAATTCTTCATCTTTCTCTTGCCCTTCTTCTACAGGCTTTTCTTTCGCTGGTTCAACAGGTGTTTCTACCTGTTCAACTTTTACTTCTTTCTCTTCTTTTGCTTGTTGTTCTTCTGGCACATCAACATCTACATCAGGTCCTGATGTATCAATATCTACCATAGGAACATCTTTTTTTTCTTCGTTGTCTATTGGCATAGTTTCCTCCTATGTGCTTAAATGTAATGCAACATAAATTCTGGGTCAGCAACAGTCCCCAAAACTTCGTCGTCGTTAAGAATACGGACTTCTCCGCCTTCTATTGGTAATCGTGATCCAGCGTACCTTGCAAAGATCACCCAATCTTTTTCTTTACACCATGCGCCTTCAGGAAATTTTTCTTTATCCTTGTATGCGTCTGGTCCTATTTTTAAAACATAACCGCAGTTAGTTGCGATCCTTGCTTTATCTAAAGATTCTTGTGAAAATATTAAACCACCTTTAGTTTTTTCTTTTGGTGTAAAAGGTAAAACTAAAAGTCTCCAACCAGAAGGTTCTGGTAAGTTGTCTATTACTTTGTCAACGTTTGTTTCGTCAACTCTTTTTAATTTCTCTTCTTTATCTTGCTCTTTATATTTTTCTTCAAGAGCCATTTTTATCTTCGGGCTTTCCGAAGTCGATAACGTTTCCTTGCTCATTTTTTTGCTCCTTTTCTTCTAGCAGGTTAGAGATTTCCTGTTGTATTATTTGTAAAGCATGTGCTTTCCCAAGCAGATACTTGTATTTTTCCATATTGTCAACCGATCCAGATGTATAAGTTTCTTGAACCTGATTAATTCCTTCTTTCAACAATCGTTGAATTTTATAAACAATAGTTATTGGATCCATCATATTTTAAACGCCTGTAGTTCATTTAACTTATCATTTGCTTCTGCAATTTTTTGTATTAATTTATCAACCTCATCAATATGTTGAGGGTGTTCTCCAATACCTACAGAATTTTCTAAGTAAATTTTTATTGTAGCGTCTGCTTCAGATATTTGAGCATTATATCTTGCTTCAAGCGCGTCTAGTATTGCTCTTTTCACCTATAACTCCTTTTAATGTTTTAGCTTGTTTTGCATGTAACTTAGAGGCTTTCTTCAAACCTTTAATTACTTTTTTTACTTTTGCTTTTTTCTTTAACATTTCCATCTCCTTCTTGCCTGACGGATACGTGAGTTAGGATCATTTCTAGTTTTGGCTGATGCTCTTTTAAGTTGCCCCAGTGAACGTGCGCAGTATGATTTTCTACGTTTTGCAGCTTTTGATCCAGGCTTCACTTTTCCTGTCACGGCTGTTTTTAATTTTGAACCGGGATTTAATCTTCTATAGGCTTTGACACCGGCTCGTGTCATACCTGCTCCAGACTTTGTAGGTCTAAAGTTCTTTTTATTTCTAGCTGGCATTGTGCCTTTGTTATATAATTCTCTCGACATTTGTGTTCTTGCTATCATTATACTTCTACCATCCTAGTCATATCTATAATTCCACCATTCATAGCTTTTTTTCTTTTTACAAATGTTGCAACGTTAGTTGGTTTTGGACCAGTATTACTCGCTGCTCTTTTTCGTCTGACAGCACTCGCCTTTTGCGAACTTGTCATCCGTGTGGCTTTTGCAAGTGGGACGCATTTTGGATACTTTCGTTTTGATCCGCTCGCTGATTTCCTTCCACATGGTTGATACTTCCCGTTCTTCTTCGGGGCTCCTATGTCCACCCACTTCTCGTCGAGCCATTCTTTAAGACCTTTTTTTGCCATTAGACATTCTTATAAGCTTTTCTTTTACCCTTCATTATAGCACCGCAACCTTTGGTAAATAACTTTTTAGTTGATCCACCGTTGCTCATTTTCTTTCTACCTACTTTGCCTTTGCAATATTTAGAAGCCCAAATGTTTGCATATGCGCTGGGATAGACCGAAAATTTTTTCTTCGCTGCGGCTTTACCTTCTGGACAAAGCTTTGCCATTATCTCATCTCTTTTCCGAATCCTCTTTTAGCTTTTCCTCTAGAGCCTCTATTAAGTTCTCTTACGACTCTTTTCTTCTCAGCTTTTAGATTCTTCTTACCTTTTTTAGTATATGCTTTTTCTGCATCTACTCTTCCAAGTTCTTCAAGACGGTTTTCTCTTTTAGTATTTTTTGCGTGGCCACCTTTTTTCATTCCACCTCTGTCCATTAGTTCAGTAGGTTTTCTTTTTGATTTTTCATCTACTCCGTATCCTCTAGAATACATTGCAGATCCGCCACCCATTTTTTTCATACGGCCACCTTTCATTGCAACCGTTCTGTCAGTTCTAAATCCCATTTTTTCTGCGGCTTGTTTTCCTTTATCCGATTTAATCATTTTAGCTAAACCAGGATTTTTACTTCTGCTTATATCTTTTCCCATATCTTTACCCCGTTTGTGTATTTTTTTTGATCTCACCTTTTTTCTTAAGTTCGATCATGCTTTTATCTTTTCCAGAGTAAACTTTACCTTTTGCTTTGTCGTGATCAGGTCTAGGTCTTACTCTAGGCTTTGGTTGATAGTCAGTTCTCATTATTTTTTTCCTCCTTGGCCATTACGCCATATTTGTGTTCCCTTTATACCATAAACGCTCGCCACTACAAGGATCCACAAATTTGTGAACCATGTCGGAAGTGTTGCGAAGTGTTCAAAGAACAGTTTTACTTTGTCCATAGCGGTTGGATCTTCCGATATAACCGCCCAAGCCAAAACTAACACGGGCGCAGACAAAATCAATAAAATAAATTCGTCTTTATAATCATTTTGACGAGCTTCTAGCAATTTTCCTTGGTAAGCTTCCTCACCACGAGCTTGTCTTTCAGCATGCAACAATTGTGCATCTGACATTGCCATTTTCGCCTTCTGCTTATTGGCGTAAATTTTACTTCCAGCAGATACGGCTAATTTGATTGCCGATAACCACATATTAATACCAAGTTACAGTTGATCTTTTGTTTTTTAGCATTCTTCTTTGACCTTGTACTCTGTCTTTTTGAGATTCATTTGGTTTTGACATCTCAACAGGTACTCCGCCTTTTAGATAGCCGTCTTTGTTTGTAAATTTTTTAAAATCTACATGTTTTGACTGAGTTTTGATCATAGTTCTCCTATTTTTACTTAACTATTTATCGTTTTTAAGTGCATTTTGCAATAAAGTTTTCTCAATTGAAGTTTCAGCTCTCATTTCTGCTAATTCTTCGTTTTGTTCTAACTTATTATCTTGATTTTGTTGATTCATGACTGCTTTCATACGATCTAAATCAATTCTTTTAGACTCATACTCTTTTCTTCTTTGATTTTCAGCTGCTCTTAAGTCTAATTCTCTAGCTTTTAACTTAGCAAGAGGGTCATTATCAAATTGAGAAGTAATATCTTTTTCTTCCTTCATGAATTCTTCAGTCATTTCAGCGATCAACACAGCTTTTCTTGCTTCAAACTTATCTGAAAACTGTTTTAACTGCATTTGAACTTGTGGATTTTGTGCCATTGCAGGATTTGCTTGAGCTTGTTGTTGTATTTGTTGAATTTGTTGTATGTCTTGAGCCATTTCCATTTCAGTTTGCTCTTGTGCCATCAATGATATGTGTTCAAAAATATTTTTTTCTAAACTTGCCATGATAGCTGGGTTATTTCTAGCAATATTAGTAGCCATAAAATTCATGTGAGCTGTAATATGCGCTCTGTGATCTTGACCTGGAAAAGCTTGAAAAGGTTTTCCACCCATTGCATCAATATGTTCTAATGCAGGATCTTTTGGAGCAGGTGGTTGAGGACGTATTAATATTGAATCTACATCTTTTACACCTAACGCTTCATACATGTTTCTATAAACATTATATGTGTTGTGAATTTGCGGGTTTGACATTGCCAGCTGCAACTCCGTTTGCGCTAAAGATATTCGCTGTGATTGAGAGAAAATATTGGGGTCAGCAACTGGCAATATGTCTATCCTATCGTCGAAGTCCAACTGTTTAATTATTCTTTGACCACCGACGACGTCGTATGGATATTCTTGAGGTAAGTATGTTTTAAATACTTGCGATAATAATTTAAATTCTTCTTTTAAGGCTGCGTAAATTCTTTTGTGGATTGCAGACATTGTTCTGCTTCCTCTTTCAAGCAAGGCGACTGTCGTTCCCACCGCGGCTTGCTGATTACCCTCACCTACTTGCAGGTCTGCTATTGAAGCAAATCTTTGTCCTGCATTTACTACGACACCCATAAGCTGTAACAGAGTTGATGAAGGCTCTTTGTATGGAAGCATCATAAACGCATCTCTAATACTTCCGCCTGGCGCATCTACATCTCTAAATTCTCCTGGTTGAATTGATTGTGCATCATCTCTAATTCTTATTCCTCTTTGTTTAAATCCTGCAGGTAAATTTGATAATGTTCCTGCATCTAACAAAGATCTTAAGGCAGCTGTTGCTGTTCTTGATAATCCACCAATCATGTGAATCAAACCAAAACCATAAAAACCTAGTCCTGGTAAAAATTTAAAGTGTACAAAGTAATTTACTTTTCTTTTTAATGGGTCGTTTTGTTCGTAATTTCTTCTTATTGATAAAATTGTTTTTGAATCCTCTTCTATCGTTACAATGTAAGGTAATTTAATTCCTGACGGTTCACCATCTTGTCCCATATCTTCAAATCCATCTAAATCTAAATCAATGTGAAACTCTAATAGTGTATGTAAGTCTTCATTCTTACCTGTTTTTTTCATTCCTTCTAGTTCATGTTCTTTCTTTTCAATTTCTGTTTCATGTGCTTGTCCAGGTTGAGGTATTTCTACATCTCTGTAGAAACCCATGACCTGTTGTTTTCTCAAATCATTTGCTGTAATTTTAATTACGTGAACGATAGCTTCCGCATCTTCTAATGAGGTAGCAGAATACGGAACCACTAAATCGTCCGCAGGGACGAACTTAGAAACAGCTCGTCCTAATAAATCATCATAGTAAACTTTTTTAAAAGTTGATCCAGCTAGTGGAAGATGAAATAACATAGAATCAAATTCAGGTTCATACTCCTTCATTTGATCCATGATTTGAAAATTCATAAATTCTTTTACTCTGTTTGCTTGTTGAATTTTTTGAGGAGTTTGTATTCCTAAAATTTGTGTTCTTATTGGTCCATTAGCCGGGAGTAACTCTTTATAAGCGAGAGCCTGAAACTGTGTAACAGCTTCAGCCAAAACCGGGTGAGTCGCGCCCGAGGCACCTTGAAACGGTTCTGATTTTTTTTCATATTTAAATCCTAATAGATCAAGTCCAGTTGTGTACGTATGTTCCCAATCTTTTCTTGATGCTTTGTAATCTCTATAGTTTTCTATTAATGATGCGCTTAATCTACCAGATTCTGTTTCGTCTAAATAATCTGCTAAGTTTGCGTTGTGATCTGTTGGAGGCGGTAAGTTTTGGTCTTCACCGTAATTAATATCTACAGATCCATCTTCGTTTTCAATAACTTCTGAGGATCCTGATCTGTTTTCTGGTTCAGATATTTCTTGAACCATTTCATCTTGTACTACTTCAATAGTTTCATCTACGTTTGGTAGCGCTTTGTCTATTTCTGCCATTTATTTTCTCCAATCGGACTGTTTTAACATTGTTATATTTTAAATTCAAGCCTTGTGGTTGAGGACCAGATTTAGGTGGTAGTAAGTGTATTTTAGGATATTTATTCGTCATAAGTGTATTTTTTCATTTCCTCTAAATCTACGTCGTCTATGTATTCGTCTACATCTTTTAACTTGCCTTCAGCATCGGGCCTAGCTGTTGCTTCACGATACTCAAAAGCTCTAGCTTCGGGGTCATATTCTATTTCCATTTCCATATCTTTATCTAACATTTCACCATCATCAATTCTTTTTCTAATTGTTATTTTATTTCCCTGTTCTGTAACAATAAAATTATCTGCTTCATAAACATCTGCAAGTTCATCTGAACTTCTCCCTGTAAAATATTTCAGTCCTGTTGCTTCAGCTTTTGCTTTAATTTTATTAATAAGATCAAAAATAAAATCAGGCATAGCATCTGCACCTCTTGTAACTGTTTCAGTAACTGCTGGTGCAAGTGGTCCTAAAATTTTTAAGTATTTTCCAAGAACTGGAATAGATGCAAGTCCACCTAATATTTTCATTGTCTTTCTTTTCTTAGGATCGAACCCATCTTTAAAAGCTTCACGAGTTATTAACCCACCATCTGCTGCGGCTATACCCATTTGTTCTTCTTGTTCTATGTTATATGCCTCTCTTTCTTCAGGAGTCATATTCTCAATTCTTTCAAGTTCGTCTTTTACAAACTTACCATATTGATACAAAGCTTCTCCACCTAATGATGCTATTCCAAGTGGTGACGCGATTCTAGCAATACGCATCGCGGCTCTAGGTGATAAACCTAAATTAAATAATCTTTGCAATAATGCATTCTTTGTAAGTTGACTTGTACCTTTGACAAGTGATGGAGCTAAGGCTGCTTCTGCTCCTAATGTAGCTCTGTCTACAGCTGAAGTTGGATCTATACCAACACCAGCGGTTATACCTACAACACCTAAAG
>MDTD01071283.1_pt1 | contig 18463 bp, 18 predicted proteins | sample 811221 | NCBI WGS metagenome assembly MDTD01 (sample SAMN05326646, study PRJNA326480) | marine metagenome | isolation source: seawater | place: Pacific Ocean: South West | collected 2011 | reverse complement strand
GTCGTCTGGGCATGGTCGTCTCCTGTGCTCGGCAAAATAGCCGATCTGCAGGCAGAAATCTCACCTAACCAACCTGTTCAGATTTCCCGAGCCACCTCTGTCTGACTCCGCGGTCTGACGTCTCGCTGTTGATCGCCTTGAGGCGGTTTGGACCTGTCCCGGTTTGATCCCGGTCTTGATAGACGATTATCTACATGCAAGGAGACAGGATTATGGGGCACAAGCATGGTGAGGATTTCGCTGCGCTTCGAGCCAGGCGCTGACGCCACGCAAGCTCGATCTTGCAAGCGTCGCGCAATCGGTCTGCAACGAATTCCAGGAGGAAGGATACGATGTCGCCTGCGATTGCGAGGGGCGGGTCGTCGTCAACGCCGACCAGACGGCACCGAAGTGCGTCATCGCAATCTCGTTTCGAACGCCGTGCGTTGCGGCAAGGCCGCAAAGGTCACCGTGAGCGAGACCGGCGAGGGGGCCGAGATCATCCTCACGGGTCGGGGACCAGGACTTCCGGAAGAAAAGCTGTTGGAAGTTTTCGAGCCCTACAAGCGCCTCGACACGTCGAGAAGTCGCGAGACGTGCGGCATGGGCCTCGGCTTCGCGATCGTGAAAACGCTCTGGGACCGGATTGGCGCGACGAACGAACTTACCAATTGCCCGGAAGGCGGATTGTACGCGCGTTTATGGCTTCCCAGGGGCTGAGTCTCGCGGTTGGCTAAGCGCTCTTTTTTGTAGGCCTAAGATTGACAAGTGGGCCGATCGGGTCAGTCAAAATACGCACGAAATTCTCTCGCGATTGATGAGCGATCTGAGCATCACCTGCTCCATGAGCCGGTTAGGGAATGTCTGGGGCAACGCCGCCATGGCGAGCTCTTTCTCATCGCTGAAAACCGAGCAGATCAGGGGGAAGGGTGACCTTCAGCAGAGAGCAGAATCTTTGGATGAGGCCGCGAGACGTTCGCATTATCGCTCCTGCGAATGCCACCGAAATTGACCTATGCTTTGCTAATTGAGTTTCCCCCATCAACTAGAAGGGCGGTGCCCGTCACGAAGCTGGATTGATCCGACGCAAGAAATAGTGCAGCGCGAGCAATTTCTTCAGGCTGCGCCATCCGCTTGAGCGCGTGCAGCGACTTAATGAACTCGTGCTGATCGGGATTGTCCCCCGCCATAGCTGTCTTTGTGCCGCCGGGTAAAAGGGCATTGACGCGAATACCTTGGGATCCATGTTCGACAGCCAGCACTTGCGTGAGGCCGATCATCCCTGCCTTGCTGGCAGCGTAAGCCCCCATTCCCTGTAAGCCTATTGTGTGGCCGACAAAACTCGATGTAAAAATTATGGACCCAGAGCCTCGCCGAAGCATGGCGGGCAATTGGTATTTCGCCGCATAAAAAGCGCTGGTCAGATTCGTGGCGACAACATCGCGCCAGTTTTCCGGTGTCATGTCGATGATCGGACCCATGCTGCCTGTAGTGCCAGCATTGTTGAAGCCGACATCGAGTCCGCCGAATGTGCTCTCAGCCAAATCGACAAGGCGCTTCGTATACTCCGGGTCCTGCACGTCACCGGCAAGTGCGAGAGCCTCACCACCGCCTTTGTGAATTTCTTCGACAACCCTATCCAGAAGCTCAAGGCGGCGAGCACCAAGCACAACCTTCGCGCCTTCCCTGGCAAAGAGGAGGGCCGCAGCTTTTCCAATGCCGCTGCTGGCGCCCGTGATGATCGCTACCTTGTGTTGCAATTGCATGCGTGTGCTCCTGACATTACGTTCACGCGGACATATAGCGATCAGCATTCTTGGCTATCCACCCGATTCTTGCGCTCAATGATCCGGGATGCGACTGGAAATGCAGGAAGCCGTTCTGCTCGATGTGTCCGACGGTTATCGGGAGCGGTTCCGCATAACCGACTGGCGCATCGGTCCACGTTAACACGCTGGCCTGATCGACAACGAATCATGCAGGCTGTGCCGTAAAAATATTGTGTTTCGCTGGGCCTTGTTTATATCCGCGGACGTCTGCGCATGACGCCACCGGTATCAGCAATTTAGCCGTTCAACATGACGTCGCATAACGTTGTAGATATGTACAATCCAGTGAGACACCCTTTTTAATATCCCCCGCTGGGAAAGCAAGTTGATTTAAATGACAAGCGATCAACGCGAAATTCAGCGCAAACTTCGGGTTTTGGAGCACGCCGACAAGATCGGTAACGCTAGCAAGGCCTGCCGGTACTTTGGCATTGGACGAGCAAGTTTTTACCGATAGCGCAAAGCCTATTCTGAAAACGGTGCGTCTGGATTGGCCAATGGCACGATCCGTGCCATGCACGCGTAAATACCAGAAGGATGATGGCCTTGGCGTGATTGCAAACCTCGAGCGCCTCAAAGAAAGCGACAGGCCGAATGAAGACCGTCGGGCCTTTTTCGAGACACAAATCGTATTATGGCTCCTTGGGGCAACGGGTGGCCATGCGAAGAATTTTTCGATTGCCTACCAGCCTGGCGGCGGCTTCCACCTGACGCCGCTCTGTGACGTGCTGGCGGCCCAGCCGGTGGTCGATGCGGGGCGTATCGGCCAGAACCGGCTCACGCTTGCGATGTCCTTAGGGGATAACAATTATCGCCGGATGGATGTTGTGTGCCGGCGACATCTCGATCAGACGGCCAAAGCTGCAGGTCTGCCCAAGGATTCGGTCGACACGATATGCCACAAGTTGAAAGATTTAGTGCCTTCTGCGCTGGAAGCAATATGCGGTCAGGTCGGCAATGAGGTACCGGTGGCCCTGCGTACAAGTGTCGTAAACGGTATCCAGGCGCGCTTCGAAGCTCTCAGTATGGAATGAGCCCGGATCTATCGAAGGACAAGTCATACTTGTCCAGCAAGGGACGGTTTCCTGCGGTAGCCTAGCTGACAATCAACGAGGTGACCGAGATATCGGTGGATGCATGTGGCACAGTATTTGTAGATACGACTCGTGACGATACCGCCTTGAGGGTTTCATACGCACCACCGGCAAACAGAGCATGGACCACGACGCAGATGGGTTTGGGAAAGCCTGTCGTTTCGAAATGGCGCGCTGCCTCAATCATAGTATGACCCGACGAAGCAATGTCGTCGACCAGAACAGGTTGGTAGCCGGTCCAATTCTCGAGACCCGGTGCCGTGACTTCGACATTTCGGTCACCGTGGCGGATTTTCGAAAGCACAAGGTGAGGCGCGCCAACCCGTCCGGCAACATCGGAGACCCATTGCGCACTTTCAGCATCGGGCCCGATGATGAGTGGGTTTTTGACATGTGTCTTGATCCAGTCGGCGAGCGCTGGAGCGGCGTGCACGACTTTCGTCTTGATCGAAAAAACCTCATCCAGATCATGAATGCGGTGCAAATGCGGGTCGACTGTCACAACGCGATCGAACGCCCCAGACAGCAGTCTTGCAAAGTACTGCGAGGAAACCGATTCACCATCAGAGAATCGCTTGTCCTGGCGCATATAGGCGAGATAGGGCGCAATCAGCCCGACTGACGATGCGCCAAGTTCGCGTGCTGTATAGGCCGCGAACAGGAGTCCCGGCAATTGTGGATCGGGGCGGGCCAGTGTGCAGACCAGTTCTACGGATTTACCCGCCACATCCGAGGCAATCCGGACATAGGTCTCCTGATCCGGAAACCGGCGCAATTCCAGCGCACCGAGCGCGCTGTTCGTGATCTCAGCGAGTTGCGCAGCCATCGCTTCGTTTCCGGGAAGCGGAATGTAAATCGTCATGGATCAGTCCTCGATGGTGAACATGTCGGCGTTGGAGATGGCATAGGCCATCGCATAAGCGATCTCTCCTGGCGCCTCTGCATGGATCGTCACAACCGGCTCGCCGAATGCAACCTCGTCGCCAAGGCGTTTGTGGAGTATCAGCCCTGCCGCTGGCCGTGCCGGAGCTCCGGCAAGTTTGGCGAGCCGCGACAGTTTGCGATTGTCAATCGCCGACAGCCTACCGGCCCGGATTGCCGTGACGGGGGCTGTTTGTTGTGCCCCAGGCGGTTCGCGCATTCCGCCCTGAGCAGTGCAAATTGCCTGAAATTTCGTCCAGGCGGAGCCGTTGTCCAAGGCCTCGCGGGCGAGCGCAACGCCTGTTCCTGGTACAGCCGTGCCAGCGAGTTCCAGGGCTGTGCCGGCGAGCGATATTGCGCGTTCGCGAAGATCGGGCGGTGCATTCTGGCTCCTTTGCAGGACATGCAGCACGTCCCGGGCTTCGAGCGCGGGTCCGATGCCCCGGCCAACCGGTTGGAGTCCATCGCTGAATACACACCTGGTCTTCAGGCCAAATTCGCCCGCAACGATCGTCATGTGCTGGGCGAGCGCCCGGGCATCAGACTGACTGCGCAGCTTTACGGTCGGCCCGACGGGAAGATCCAGAACCACATGGGTTGCACCGGCGGCGATCTTCTTTGACAGGACTGATGCGATGAGCTGGCCTTCCGCGTCAATGTCGAGGGCGCGTTCGATGCGGATCAGAATGTCATCGGCCGGGCTGAGCCGCACGGCGCCGCCCCAGGCCAGGCATCCGCCCTCCGCATCGACCACCCGCCTGATCTCAGACAGCGAGAGGTCGACGGGTGTGAGCGTTTCCATCGTGTCGGCCGTCCCGGCAGGCGACGTGATCGCCCGTGAAGACGTCTTCGGAATGATCAGGCCAAGGCTGGCCAGGATAGCGACAACGATGGGCGTTGTGCGGTTGCCAGGCAGGCCGCCAATGCAATGCTTGTCCAGGACCATCTCCCGGTCCCAGTCGAGCTGCTCGCCCACCTTGACCATGGCTCCGGTCAGGGATGTCATTTCGTGAATATCGAGAGGCAGGGTCGAGCAGGTTGAGACAAAGGCGGCCAGATGCACATCGGAATACAATCCTGCTGCGACATCAGTGATGATGCGGTCATAGGCATCGCCTGGCAGGCGCTTGCCCGTCATGCGCTGACGGACATCGGAGAGCGAGGGTAGCGTCGGGGCATGGCTGATCTTGAGGGCCGAACCCGGCTCCGCGCCGAGCCGTTTCCAGGCCGCTTCTGAGAGTCCCGCTTCGGTAAGGGCGAGCCACTCATCTTCAATCTGGTGCAGAGTCGCGATCACTTCCGTCTCGCCACAACTAACCAGCACCCGTGAGCGCGAGGTCAGGCCTTCTGAGCGGCAAACCGGGCAGTCGGTCCGCATCAGGATAATCGCATCATCCTGGGTATGCCATTTGAGTCGCCGGGCGGTCAGTTGACCGGGGTGTTGTGAGCGGTTGTCGCGCCCCATCACATGTTTCCCCCCAGATCATAGGTTTTCTCGCTCTCGACGACGTCGCTGCGCCAACCAAGCTCATCCTGCATGCGCGCGCTCAGCGCATCTGACGCGTCCGGTTCGCCGTGAACAACAAAGGCGCGTGTCGGGCGCGTTTCAAACCCGTCAAGCCAGGTCATCAGTTCATCCGCGTCAGCATGGGCTGACAGGGCGGGCAGATTGGCGATCTCCGCGCCGATATGAACATCGTGGCCGAACATCTTGACCGTGTTCGCACCTTTGAGAATCCTGTCGCCGCGCGTTCCGGCGGCCTGATATCCGGCAAACAGGATCGTGTTCTTCCGGTCTCCGCCGAAGGCCTGAATATGGTGCAGCACGCGTCCGCCCGTCACCATCCCGCTTGCCGCGATCACGACTTTTGGCATCTGGTCCTGGGTGATCGCCTTGGACGCTTCGACATCTCGGGCATAGGTCGCGATCGAACAGGTTTCTTTGCAAACCTGTGGTGCAAATCTGTGGTCCTCGAGATGCGCGCAGAGCAGTTCTGTCGCGTTGATCGCCATCGGACTGTCCAGATAGATTGCAACATTCTGGAACTGACCCGCCTTTTTGAGCATCCAGATGTGGTAGAGGATAAGCTGGGTGCGCCCGACGGCGAAAGCCGGAATAATGATCGTGCCACCGCGTCTGACTGTACGATCGATCACTTCGCCCAATTGTACCATGGGATCGACCTTTGGGTGAGTGCGATCACCATAGGTTGACTCCACGACGACATAGTCAGCTTTTCGCACGGGCTCGGGATCGAACATGAATGGATCGCCGTAGCGTCCGAGGTCCCCGGAAAAGACGATGGTTTTGCCGCCCCAGCGCACCTCGACTGTTGATGCACCAAGAATATGGCCGGCCCGCCGCAAATGGATATCGGCGCCGATGGCGAGATGAATGTCCTGATGAAACTCTATCGGCGTGAGCAGCTCTATGGCCGCCTCGGCGTCGGCGATCGTATAAAGCGGTTTGGCTGGAGTGTGCCGGGTATAGCGGTACCGGTTGGCTCGCTCGGCGTCGCGCTCTGAAATATAGGCGCTATCACGTAGCAGGATTCCGCAAAGGTCCTTGGTCGCGCTCGAACAGAAGACCGGTCCACGATAACCTTCCCGGACCAGTTTCGGCAGGTATCCGCTATGATCAATATGAGCGTGGGTGAGTACGATCGCGTCAATCGATGCCGGATCGACCGGAAATGGCGCCCAATTGCGTTCGCGCAAAGCCTTGTAACCCTGAAAAAGGCCGCAATCGATCAGCAGGCGCTGGCCGTTGCACTCGAGGAGATGGCGTGAACCGGTAACGGTTCCTGCGCCGCCAAGGCTGGTCAGGGTAAGGGTCATAGCGCGGTCTCCTCGCGGTGAATGGGTTTTGCATGTGTCAGCACAGACGGGTTGCCGGATCCTTCAATGGCCCGGCGCTCATCTGCAGACAGAAGGTCTGAGGGTAATTCTTTCAGAACGGTCATGGCAGCATCAACGGCGTGAGCCCAGGTGCAGTGATTGGCGAATAGCATGCCATGCACATCCAGCGTCCCGCCGCGCGAGATATAACCCAGCGCGCGCATTTGATCCGGACCGCCGTCGATTCGCCGGAGGATGCCGGTCATCGGCTCCGGCCTGGTATGGGTCAGAAGTACACGTGGCAGTCCGACCGGAAACAAGGTGTGAAGCGTTTCGTCCGTTGCCGTGAAAGCGCGTTCCAGCGGGTCGCGCCCGGCGCGAAACTTGCCAGGCTCCAGGATAAGGGTGACGCAGCATGGCAGGCCGCGATCGGTCAGGCGCCGATGTGCGGCGAGGGCTTCCTGCGCCTGATAGGCACCGATCGCGACCAGCTGGACACGCGCCGCTGTGACATCTCCGGCAATGTGAATTGCCCCGATATCCAGGGCAGCTGCAGCTTCTTCCTGAGACAGGATATCCGGGACATCTCGTTTCGGTGTCACGAGACAGGCGATTTCGCCATGTCCGCGATAGACGACGCGCAGGGCCTGCGCAGCGCTGCTTGCGTCGACCGGAAAGATCACACGGGCAGTCTCCGACATTTCACCAAGCAAGGCTTCGGGCAGGGTCGGATCCTGATGGGATTGCTCATTCTTGGCATTCTCCCAGGTATGCGAGGTTGCAATCAGCGGGACGCTGATCCAGCCCGGAGACTGACCAAGCTCTTTCTGGTGGCGGGCAAAGATGATCTCCTGGCGCAGCGCGCCCAGCATCTTCATCGCAAAGGCTTCATAGCTGACGGCAAGATTGAGCCCGCCCTTGTTTCCCAAGACCGCTGCAATTACCGCCTCTTCATTCAGGGCCGTAATGACACTGCCATTGACAGCCTCCGGCGTGTCAGGCTCTGGCGCGTTGACCCTGTGCTTCAGCATTTCAAGCGTTAGCGGCATATGATTTGATCGCAGCTCATCCGGGTTTGCAACGCGGACCCGCAAGCGTGGATTGGCGCGGACAATATCAGTGAAACAGCGGTCGATTGCGTCCATGGCGCAATTCGGGGCAGGGCTGTGCTCTGAAATCGATGCAGGCGCGGGCAGGTCCGGGCTGGCTACATTGCGAACAGCAAGCGCGTTGTGGCTTTCAAGGGGACGGTTTTGCGCCGTGTGGGCGCTCAGGGTACGGACAGCATCATCCAGGACTTCCGGCGGGGTGAAGAGTGCCCGTGCGCCTGCGTTGAAAGTCTCTCGTGCCGAAGCGTTCTCGTGTGGATGACCGTCGAGCGGAAGATTGTGCGCCCTGTTGCTGCCAGCCCCGGGAAAACCAAATCCTTTGATGCAAGGCGCGATCAGATAGGGCAGTTGCGCAGGGTAGGGGCCGTCGGTTTCGACCAGTTTTGCGAGCCGCGCCTCAGCCTCCAAAATGCCCCAGGCGTAAGACAGTGGATCATGGCCATCCACGATGATTGGGTCGAACCCGCTCAGCTCAAGATGTTTGACCAGCCAATCAAGCCCGCCCTCCTGGCTGATCTCCGTGCGCTGTTCGATCCGGCGGCCGTTCAGCACCATGACGGGTATGGCGAAGCCGCTGTCGCTGGCCCGCCACCAGCGCGGCGCCCAGTCGGACCCACGCTGCTCTTCAAACGCCCCGTCGCTCAGAAAGGCGACAAGGCGCTCGCCCGGCAAAGGCATGTGGACATACTGGAGACTGGCAAAGCCAAGATACCCGCCCTCTGACAGCCCGCCGGCCGTATTCGGGTTGACGTGACTACCCAGCGGAACACCAGGGCGGCCATCAGGGGTGATCGCATAACTGTAAAAGTCGCGGGCGAGCGCGTTCAGCCCGGCTTCGCTACGATCATAGCGACCACGCTGCGTCGCTGACACGTCACCTGTCAGCGCGTTGATGGCTTCGATGGCGGCAACGCAGTGACCCTGCCCAAGGGTCCAGGCGCGCGTATGGCCACTCAGTGCATTGGCGGCGAGATAGCCTGCAAACGCAACCGCCATGTTGAGCGATCCGCCCATATGCCCTTCAGGCGTTTGCTTGAAATCCTCGGCCTCCAGCGCCGCGCCAGTGAGGTCAAAACGACGCGCATATGACATGTGTGCGATGAGCCACATTGCCGCGTTCGCGAGCCTGTCTGTTGCGGAGAATATGTCCGGCACGTCAGCGGGAGTCAGCGGCAGGTCTCCGCGCTCGGCAGCCTGCAAAATACTCTGAAGCCGTTGCTGCGTCTCTCTGGTATGGACAATCACGCCATATCCGCTGGGCCAGTGTGCTGTCATGATCGCAGATATCCCCTTGCCAGTTCGCGCGTCAGAAATGAGGCGAACGGTTTTGATACGGCGCGTGGCGGTCAAACCCTCAGGATCAGGCCGGCGCGAAATGAACGCAGCTTCCCCGCGCCTGGACCGGCGCCTATAAGCAGGAAACGGGTTGCATCTGCAGACGCAGATCATCGCCCAGAAAGGATTCGCCATGAGGTGCGATGAGACCTGCGAACTTGACGGCGCCACCGACCTGATCGCCCTCAACCAGTCCTGCTTTTGTATGACGCTTGGCAGGGCGGAACTTGATGCAGCTATTTTGGAGCATGCCGGCAATCATGAACTCGGCGCGCTGCTGGCCGCGCGGCCAAACCTGTTCGCCGCTACCGCTGTGTTCGTCTCGCCTGCAGACCTGGCCGCAATGCAGGCCCAGGTGGCGGCAATTGAAGCGGTTGCCGCACTTGCGCCGTTTCAGGACGCGGCGCTGGCTCGGTCAGGCGACAGGATTACCGGCGTTCAGACGGGCACGCGCGGTCTGTTCATGGGGTATGATTTTCACATCTCTGAAGACGGGCCGAAGCTCATTGAGGTCAACACGAATGCGGGTGGGGCTTTCCTGGTCAGCGCGCTCCAGCGTGCCGTCGCAGAACATGCAATGGCTTGCGGGGATGCGCGCCTCACAAGTTCAGACGCGATCGATACACGCCTGGCGGAGAGTTTCATCGCAGAATGGCAGGCGGGAGGTCGAGAAGGCCGCCCGGACACGGTGGCGATCGTCGATGAGGATGCTTCTGATCAATACCTCTATCCAGACATGTTGCTCGCCCGGGATTTACTGACGCGCAATGGCATCGAAACCCTGATCCTTGGCCCCGAGGCGCTGACTTTCGAGAATGGTGTTCTGACCTCCGGCGGCAGGACGATCGACATGGTCTATAACAGGCTCACGGATTTTGATCTGTCTGAGCCTGGTAACGCTCACTTGCGCGCCGCACTCCTGACGGACGCGGCGATTGTCAGTCCGGCGCCCCGCCATCACGCGCTCTATGCCGACAAGCAAAACCTGATCTGGCTAAGCGATGCAGATCTGCTTGAGTCCTGGAGCGCCGACGCGGTTCATCGGGCCGTTCTCTCGAAGATTCCTGGTACAAGGCGCGTCACAGAAGATGTCGCCGACGAACTCTGGACCGACCGACGTGGATATTTCTTCAAACCCGCTGCTGGCTTCGGCAGCCGGGCAACTTATCGCGGCGACAAGCTGACGAAACGGGTCTGGGCGGATATTCTGGCTGGAAACTATATTGCCCAGGCGCTGATCGCGCCGACAATGCGAGCCGTCACTGTGGCTGGCGAGCGCATAACGCTCAAATATGATGTTCGGCTATATACCTATGCCGGGGAAACTCTGCTGCTGGCTGCGCGCGTCTACCAGGGACAGACGACAAATTTCCGGACGAGTGGCGGCGGATTTGCGCCAGTCTATCAGTTCTGATCATTCGATTTCGGATAATCGCTTTTTGGGGCTTGGCTACGAATGGCGAACAGCGCCCAAAGTAAGCCGCTCAGTTCCCGAGAAATGACGGTCAACTCCTCACTGCGGACTCAACTGATCACCGCAACCCAATAGCCGGACCGCGCGTTTGGACCTGAGATGGTCTTGTGGTTCCTTCTTCGGGACGCCGCGCGCCTGTCCCCGATCAAACAGCTGCCCGATCGCGGTCATCGGCTTGCCGGGTTGAGACCGATTCGAAACCTCGGCACGCTGCTCAGCCGAACAGTATTTCCTCTGTCGTTGCTCCATGGCTTTCACTCGAGTTGTGCTGAAATCTGAAGTGTTGCGTCGACCGCTTGAGCCCCCGTTCCGAAACCGCCGTTCAGCTGACCTCGCGGAACTGGCAAAAATTGAGCCACCAATGCCCTTTCGAGAAGCTCTCGCCACCCGGCAGTGACTCGCTGGTCTCAGTCGGCGACAATTGGTGACATCTGTCAATGTCAGTCTAATTACCATTTCTTCCTTCGATGAGCTGGAGCGTGCCGATCTCGTTCTCCAACGGTCGTCCCGCCTCTGACCATGTCTCGAAGCCCTGATGGGCCGCGACATTTCGATAGCCTTGAGCGTCAAGAGCCTTCTTCGCAAGCGCTGCGCGATTTCCCGTCTTGCAGTAGATAATGATTTCAGTGTCTGCATCGCGCACCGTCTTGGCAATCTGGAACTCGACCACGCCTCGCGCCATCCATGTGGCGCCGGGGATGTGGCCAAGATTGAATTCGTTCTCCGTGCGCACGTCCAGGAGCAGTAGGTCCGGGTTGGTGGCTTGCCGAGCGGAAATGTAGTCATTGTCGACAAAGTCTATGCCATCTTTCGCTGCTGCCGAAACCGCTTCCAGCGTCATCGGTTCGTCCGCGTAGGCCGTACAACCAATCGTGGCGAGTATTGCTGCAGCGACCAGACTCTTAAACATGAATTTACTCCTGAGGACTCAGATTGCATCTGTCCCAGATGATTATATCACCAATCGTCGCAAAGCCAGTGCATCACATGGCGTCATCTTCCAGGCATTCGGGGCAGGCTCCCTGGTTGCATCTCAGATACGGTTCTCATCCTGGTCTGGGTCACGTTTCTCTTCACAGTCCAATTGGCGCTTCATGTCGGAGCCGCAATACGCATGGTATGTGATCTGTATCGCGGAACTATACATATCTACCGTCCCCTCGATTTCGGTGCAGGTATCGCATGCGATAAGATTGCAGGGATTTCAGGCCCGGGAAACCCGGCGCGTGAGGACGAACGCCGCCAAAGGCAGGATTGTCCATTGCAGGAGTGGGGCGAGGCCCGTTCCAAACGGCGGCACGAGCGGCATGATATCGCGATACGCCCAGCTGCCACGTACCGATACATTTTGCCATTCACTGAACACCGTATAGGCGACCCCGAACGCGGTTGTCGCGAGCGCCGTCGCCCAAAATCTTCGATGCGGCCATTCTCCTCGCCCGACCAGCGCATATACCAGTGCAAGTGAGGCGGCCGCGATCATGATGTCGCCGATTGTGCAGTGGATTATGGCGTAGGTCTGCGCGCGGAACGTGCCTTCGAGCCAAATCTGATAGAGTGGAAACTGCGCGATTTCCCAGACGGTATTGAAACCGGCCATTAATAACATGTAAACGCCCGCTGTGCGCCATCGAGAGACCGGGGCTCGAAAATTCATTGCCATGGGGTCAGGCTATCGCAGATTGAGGACTGATCCCAGCGTGTTGAACGATCATACCGGTTCAGATGTATCCGGCAGCGCGCCAATTGCAGTTTGTCTCGATGAGCCCTAGACAAGTCTGACTCTTTTTTGAGGGCTAAGCGCAGGCCGGGCGTACCACGCAATACGCAATGATACCTAACGTTTGTGATATGAGGTGAATACATGTCCAAAGATCTCGACCAATTGCTCGCTCGGCTTAAATCAGGTCCCGTTGACAGGGATCTGCGCAATCTTGAGCCTCAGGTCTGGGACCGGATAGATGCCCGCCAGAAAGGTGTGTTCGCAGAGCTGCCCGCTTCTTTTCCTGCCGGCGGCGGTTTGATGGCCGCGCCCCTGATGAGCCGTATTGGCGCGATGACCCTCGCGGTCGCTATTGGACTTTCTGTCGGTATATTGGCCGCCCCATCGGGTCCGCCAGCCTCTGGATTTGAAGTATTTTCGACGCAGGCACCGTTTGCGCCATCGGGTCTCGTGGGATAATCACAGGCGGATGAAGCTGGAACATTGGATTATCGTCGCCTTCATCGCTCTGTGCGCGGGCATGACGGGAGTATTTTTATCGGGACCTCTGAACAACGCCCGTCCGTCCAGCTCAGCGGCAGGACTGCATGATCTGGTCCATCACGACCTGAACCTGAGCAAGGATCAGGCAGGGAAACTGGACGTGATTGAAGACAGGTTTGCGATCCGCAAATCCGAGCTAGAAGCCCGGCTCAAGGGAGCAAATCGGGCGCTCGCAGAGGCGATCAGCGCAGACAAGACAAACTCGCCGAGGGTTCAGGCGGCAATTGAGGAGTTTCATCAGGCAATGGGGGAATTGCAGAAATTGACCATCGAACATGTATTTGAAATGCGAGAACTGCTTACAGAGGAGCAGGCGGCAGTCTTCGATGCAGAAGTCGTTCGGGCACTGACGGGGGACTAGGCTTAGCCAGGTGCATGAAACCGAGCGAAACGACGCGGAGCTTGCTCTAGCCGCAGCAGGGGGCGACGAGCGCGCCTTCACCGAACTCATGCGCCGGTATAAAGAACCGCTCTATCGCTACATACATCGTTGCATGCAGGGGAGTGACGACGCTTATGACGTGCTGCAGGATGCATTCGCGGCTGCCTGGAGCGGTCTGGCCCGTTACGACCCTTCGCGTAAGTTCTCGACATGGCTCTACCATATCGCGCTCAACAAGGTGCGCGATCATGGTCGTAAACGCGCTGTACGCAGCTTCTTCTTTACCGCCGCGCCGCTTGATGGGCCTGATCGCCCCGACATCGCCGACCCTTCGCAAAATATTTCGGAGGAATATGAACGTCGTGACGAGCTGGCGAGGGTAAGTGCCCTGATTGACGCGCTTCCGGGAAAGCTGAAACAGGCTTTCACACTGCAAGTTCTGCAGGACTTGCCCCAGAGCGAAGTCGCCGACATCCTGGGTGTATCGGTCAAGACCGTTGAGACACGCGTGTATCGCGCCCGGAAGAGTCTTCAGAGCCAGGTCAATGCCGATAATTAGGACGCAGGCGGTGTCAAAGCAGAGCGGAATCGCGATTTTCGCGGACGCGAAGCGAGGTACACGCCAATCGCGGCGAAGATCACTCCACTTATGACACTTGCGGTTAACGGCTCGCCGAAGAAGCCGGCACCCAGGCTGACGCCAATGATCGGGACCAGGAAACTGAAAGCGGCCGCCTTTGAAACATCAAGTGACTTGAGAGTGGTTTGCCAAAGCCAATAGGCTAGAGCCGTTCCGGGCAATGCGAGACCAAGCAGCGAAATGATGAAAACGGGCGACCAGTTTATTGCTGAGGGTGTTTCAGTTACCAGGGCCAGAAATGTGATCGGAAGCGCCCCAACAAGGAGTTGAAGGCCCATGGCCATGGCGGCATCGACTTCGACCGACAGCATCTTTATCGCAATATTGCCGATAGCGACACCGCTCGTTGCGAGAACGACAAAGCCAATGCCAAGTGCTGTAGAGGCGCCATCAGGCGCAAAAATGCGCGGGCCGGCGATAAGTACGACACCAATAACGCCAAGGACAAGGCCAAACCACGCCGCCGGACCGAGCCGTTCGCGCAAGAACACGATCGCCAGCAGCGAAGCCAGCAGGGGCTGGAGGCTTTCAATCACCGTCGCGAGGCCTGGCGACAGGAAGTCGGCGGCATGAAACATACCGAAATAGCCAAAAGTCGTCATGCTAAGGCCCGCCAGGATAATCCAGCCCCAGGCGGCAGGCGTACGGGGCAGGGGCGCGTGCTTGAGCCCGGCTACAGTGATCAGTACGGTGCCGGCAATTATCGCCCTGAGGGCTGCGAAGGTCAGATGTGGTGCGTCATCAAGTCCCAGCGTGATCAGTGGATAGCATGACGCCCACAGAACCATGACAATTGCGGCGAGCAAACGGGGGTCGAACATGGTTTGCCTTTTGAAGAATTGTGCAGGGAGCTGCATCTGGTCCTGAGGGTGCTGCGCGCGAGCTGCGTAATACGTAGCAACCGCCCGATACCCCTTGGGCGGCAACCTGAAAAAGAGGATGACATCAATGAAACCAATCTGGATTACCGCCGTCGCTCTATTCGCCTTGTCGCCCGCAGCACTCGCGCAGGAAGGTCACGCCTCTCACGACCATGGTGATAAACCTGCAGTCGAAGCCCCGGCCGACGCGGCGAAGTCCTGCATGCCAGGACAGGACGGATCAAGCGATTGCATGGCAGGCATGAAGGAGAAAATGGCGGATGGTCACATGATGGAACATGGTGAGAGCGCAGGTCACGAAATGAGTGGCGCCGCCATGGACTCCAAGATGGATCATGGCAGCATGATGGATCATGACAAGATGAACGCCGAAGACTGCCAGGCCAAGCATGAGGCCATGGGGCACAACCCCGACGACTATTGTCCGATGATGCCTGATGGCAAGGACACCGCTCAAACTGAATAGGGCGGATGCCCGGCATCCGGTACGGGTGTCGCCGCCCTTGGCTCGGGGCCTTATTGTGTCGCCCTCCCTTCCCCCTCAATGAGGGTCCCGAGCCAGAACCAAACCGATGGGTGCCTATTCGGACAGGGCGAGAATGTGTTCCCCCGCCTTCTCGCTCTGGCTCCGCAGTGCTGTCGTGCGTCCCCCGAATATAGGCGATGCGCTGCGGAGCCTTAGTCCGGCATGCAACCGAACGCCCTCCGGGGTCAGCTCAAGCGTCCATGAAAGACAGGGTAATGTCCCATGACAGATTTATCGTCTCCAGATAGCGAACGCCGCAACTTCATCTTCATTGCGACGGGAGCCTTTGCTTTCGGAGGGGCTGTCATGGCAGCCTGGCCCCTTGTCGACCAGATGAACCCGGCCGGCGATACACGGGCTTCGAGTTCGCTCGACGTGGATATTTCAAAATTGGAGGCAGGCAGTGAAATCCGGGCGCTGATCGGTGGCTTGCCCTGGTTCATCCGTCGCAGGACCGACGCGGAGATTGCTGCTGCGCGCTCTGTGAACGTTGAACGCCTCCGCGATCCTGAAACTGACGAGGCCAGACTGCGTCCCAGACCCGATGGGACGCTAAACCCCCATATTCTGATCACGTCTGGTATCTGCACCCATCTTGGTTGCGTACCGCTTGGTCCGAATCAGGGAAATGTTGGCGCATATGGCGGCTGGTATTGCCCCTGTCATGGCTCGCAATACGACATTTCCGGAAGAATCAGGGAGGGCCCGGCACCGCTCAACCTGCCTGTTCCCGATTACGTCTACGTGACCGACGACCTGGTAACGATTTCGATTTGAGCGTCAGATTCGCTCTGGAGGCGCTCTGTCACAAGACCAATTATCCTTCGTCAAACCGGCCGGGGGATGCTGACGACCGACAATTACGAATGCACCTGGGATCTGTTCAGGACCATTCCGGCGCCTTCAGTCGGTCCTTGACCGGATATGTGCTCAAGTGGTGGTAGGCGCAGAGTATCCCACCTGAGGCCAAAGTTGATTCAGATTTCCGTATCAATGCGGTACCCTGGGGCAAAGATGAGCCGAACCGTCGTGATTGTCCGTTCGTTGTTACGGGTCGTCCGGTCAATGACGAACGAAGCCGCCCCCAATTCGCACCCGAGCAGGGCTGCCTCAAACGCGCCTGCAGATATGGCCGAAAAAGCAATGTCGCCTGCAGTGAACGGGACATGAGTGACGAGCCATTCATTGGGACTAAGGTTGGCAAAGTTGACCATATCGTCGGGCGAAACCCAATCAGAACTGATCCAGCGATCCTCAATAACATAGGGTGTGTCATCTGCCGAATGAACGCAGACAATATGAATAACGCCGGCGCGTGGCGCCAATCCCATCAGAGCTGCAACGTGGCGGGGGGGCGTACTGCGCTCCGAAGAAATCAGGTCATATCCATAAGCGCTTCCCCTCGCGATGATCTCATTGCGAATCACGGGAATCGACATTGTCGCCTTGCGCACCGGATGCATTGCGACACGTGTGCCGGCCTTGCGCCGGCGATCAAGCAAACCGTCGTCTGCGAGGTTTTGCAGCGCGCGGTTCACTGTGGAGCGGGCGCAGCCAAACTCCTGTGCCAGGTCAGCTTCATTGGGTATGAGTTCTCCGGGCTTCCACTGTCGCGAATGAATCCGGTTGAGCACTTCCTTGCGCACCGATTGCCAGTTTTTGAGCGTCTCACGTTTCATATTGCGTCTCCGAGTTCGCGCATGATCTCGCGGTAACGCCTGGTTATCTGGTCGTGATCCCGGTGGCGTCCGTTCTGCACCAGATGCCGACCTGCAGACCAGACATCCGTCACGAGACGATCATCACCGGCAAAGATATAGCTGTCGAGCAGCGCATCTCCCGATCGGCTGTCCAGACAGGTACTTTCATCATCGAGCGCGACAAGGTCAGCCAGGACACCTTCCCGGATCTCTCCGCTATTTCGGCCGGCGGCGATCGCCGCGCCCTGATTGACAAGCTCGAACAAATGGCGGCCGGTTGACTGAGGCGGTGCTGCGAGCGCCGCACGGGAGTGATCCCGAAGACGCTGGGAATACTCCAGCGCGCGGAGTTCTTCGGTAAGCGATATGCGGATATTCGAATCCGAACCAATCGCCAGCGCGCCGCCGGCGCCGAGCCAACCGGTTGCATTGAAGATACCATCTCCGAGACTGGCCTCAGTCACCGGGCAGATACCAGCCACGGCGCCGGTCCGGGCGAGCCTTTCTGTTTCTTCGGCTTGCATCTGGATGCAGTGGATGAGGCACCATCTGGGTCCTGCATTACAATTATCCAGGAACCAGGTTACGGGGCGTGCGCCGTAGCGGGAGATCACTTCATCGACTTCGGCCTGTTGTTCCGACAGATGCATGTGGATGGGCCCATCGCCCGCCAGTCGCTCGACCGACTGAATGTCCTCGGCGGCCACGGCTCGCAGGCTGTGGGGCGCTACGCCGGTTCGACAGTCGGCTGGCAAGCTGGAAACGGATTTTGCAACATCTTCTACAAGACGTGCATATCGGTCGAAGTCGTTTCCGAAGCGGACCTGGCCGGGCCCAAGTGGACGCTTGTCGCAGCCGCCATATTGATAGTGAACGGGCAGGAGGGTCAATCCGATTCCGGTTGTCGATGCGGCCGCAATAATGCGGTTCGACAGTTCTGCCAGTCTGTCATAGGGAGCACCGCCTGGCTGATGGTGCAGATAGTGAAACTCGACATTGGCCGAATAACCTGCCTCAAGCATTTCCATTTGGACAAAGGCAGCGATGCCCTCGACATGGTCCGGATTCAGTCGATCGAGAAAGCGAAACATCAGTTGCCGCCAGGTCCAGAAAGTGTCCCGCGGATCGGGGCCCCGCCTTTCGGTCAACCCTGCCATGGAACGCTGGAACGCGTGCGAATGGATGTTGGCTGGCGACGGAAGCAGTATGCCGACTATCTGTCCCTGGGGAGACGTATCTGCGGTGACAGAACGGATTATTCCATCGAGGCTGGTTTCGATACGAACCGCGTTGGCCCAGCCGTCTGAGAGAAGCGCTGTCCGAGCCCAGATTACGGCCATTATGTTCTTCCTTGACTCATTTTTATGTACGCACATATAAAATGGCTGACGACAACTGCTCTGCCCCACCGAGGTGGTCCACCGGTTTTGTTAGTCCGGCGGTTTCCACGTAGCGGCGTTCATTCCGCTACCTCCTCACAGTAAGGCGG
>MDTD01196353.1_pt1 | contig 18468 bp, 15 predicted proteins | sample 811221 | NCBI WGS metagenome assembly MDTD01 (sample SAMN05326646, study PRJNA326480) | marine metagenome | isolation source: seawater | place: Pacific Ocean: South West | collected 2011 | reverse complement strand
GAGTACATCCGGAGGGATTCGAACCCCCAACCCTCGGTTCCGAAGACCGATGCTCTATCCAGTTGAGCTACGGATGCATTGCGCGCGTCATTGCACGTCTGAAGTAGTTGTAAAAATATCAATAACTGACGCAATGTCAAGTGCAGGAGAAGCTAGTTCGTCACTCGACGAGGAACATAATCATGATCTCGTTTGCGTAGCACTTCCGCTTTGATGATTTTGTCGGGCTGAGCCTTGGCATCCGGTTTATCCGGATTGACTTTGGTGATCTCTTTAACAATATCCAGCCCTTTGAACACGCGTCCGAAACAGGTGTGCTTCCCGTTAAGGTTTCCGGTCGGACGAAACGTAATAAAGAACTGGGAACCACCGGTATTCGGACCACCATGAGCCATCCCGAGTGTACCGGTAAAGAAACGACGGTAGTCATTTCGAGTCAAACACTCACAGTAAATGAAATACCCGGGACCACCAGACCCGTCTCCTTTGGGACATCCGGTTTGAGCCATAAAATTCTGCAGCACGCGATGGAATTTCAAGCCATCGTAATAACCCTGCTCGACCAGATTGATGAAGTTTCCAACTGTTTCAGGAGCTTCGTTTTCGTATAACTCGATGTCGATCTCACCCTTGCTGGTCGTCAATCGCACACGAGGCAAATCATCAGCCTCGGCTTCCGCTGCACGAATTTCAGCTTCCTTCGTCCATAAATCGGAATATCCTTTTTTGATCTCGCCATAGTAATTCCGGCCCATTTGTGAAATCTCGCCAACCTGCTCAGCTCGCTTAAAGGCCTCTTCCGCCTCCACAAATTTATGATTGGCAAACCGGGAAATTCCAATCATATCGTGTAATTTCCGTTCGGTACTTCCTGCATTAAGCATCGTGATACTGATGTGCTCGCATGTTTCATAATCATCGGCCTGTAATGCTTCTCCTGCGAGTTCTATCAGCATTCGCACCAGTGCGCGATCCCGTGTCTGCGGGTCTTCGACAAATGCATCCAGAGCAGCCGATCGAAGCTCGGGAAACAAAACATCTCCCTTAGATACAATCTCATCCCACTGTTTTCGAATCGTCGGAATCTGAGATGGCTTAGCACTGTCAAACTCAGATCGTAACTGCTGGAGATCTTTAAGCATCTGCTTCCATTCAGCCAGCTTCGCATCATAGGCTTTCCGAGCCGGACCTGCTTGTTGTTGCTGTAGCACTGTCGCAAATACATTCGCTCCGGCAAAAATCAGCAAGAGCAGAAAACAACCCGTAACAAATCGATTATTCATTTTTCAACCTGAGTGCATCTAAGGAGAAACCATCGTTGTGTAGTCTGTATTTAGTAAGCCTAGCACCTTTTTGATTGGCTGACCGTGAGTTGTTATACGAACTAGAAGAAGATTTGTTCATACGACCGTTATGATCGGAATAGACGGAGATGAGTGAGTTTAGCCGGTGTGTTGTTTCACAGTACCGGCTTCGTCGATTCTTCGGCCGACTTCGCAAGCTAAATTCAAAGGACCAAGGCCCGCCATAGCCCGAAGGGCGGAGGCCGGGGCTAACTGTCTAATTGTTTAATTGTCTAATTGCCCAATTGTCTAATTGTTTTGATCAAGGGCGAGCTTAGACTGGAGGGCATGAGTCGTCGCAGTAAAAAAACAAGCCGAGAGAATCGAACCAAAGAGTCTGCTTCAGCCACCAAACTACGTATTATCGGAGGAAGCCTGGGCGGACGGCAAATCCAATACAGTGGAGATCAACGCACTCGTCCAATGAAAAACAGAGTGCGTGAAGCGATGTTTAATCTTGTCGGACCCTGGGTTAAGAACACTTATACCATCGACCTCTTCGCAGGCACGGGTGCCGTCGGTTTGGAATCGGTTAGCCGGGGTTCGATCGGAGCCACACTTATCGAAAAGCATTTTCCAACGGCTCGGATCATTCAGGATAACGTCCGTAGTCTCAGCCTTGAAGATAACGTTGATGTCGTTTCAGGTGATGCCTTTCACTGGCTCGACCACCGTATGGTATCTGAATTCCAACCTCCAGGGGGTATTCCCTGGAGTATGTTCTTTTGCCCCCCCTACGATTTCTACATCGAACGGCAACAAGAAATGTTGCGGATGATCAATACAATGCTGGGCCGATCACCTCAGGGTAGTCGAGTGATCATTGAAAGTGACACTCGTTTCTCACACGACGTACTTCCGGAACCTGAGCTCTGGGACGTCCGAGAATACGCTCCGGCAGTACTGATGGTACGACGATTTGAGACTTAGGTTACGCAAGACAATTACGTTGCGAAGATGTGCCTCATTTTCTAATTGTCTGAGATCGACAAAGCCTTAACTGGGATCTAAACACAGGCTATGTCGGAATTCAATTGTCTAACTGTGTTTAATTGTCTAACTGCTCAACTGTCTAACGCTTTTTCTTCAGCGCGATAACCCAGCCGCCTACGAACAAACCCACAGCGGTTAGAGGGATGACGAATTTCCACAGGCGAGTTTGTAAGTCGATCTGATCACTCACGCCTTCGTGTTCTGCGGCCAGCTCCGCTCGATCCCAGGCCAGGAACGAACCTACAGCCAGAATGATCCCCCAGACAGCCACAGCGATAACAAGCCACTGAGTGACCTTTTTACGCTCGGCCATTTCCTTGGCTGGAATTTCCTGTTTTGATTCTGAATCAGGTTGAGTAACCATAATATCCCACTACTTGAATGTCTGTTCGTAAGCTGACTAATTCAACAATACGGTCAACTTCATGATCTGCCAACGGCGTAACATAACTTTCGGCCGGTCGTCTGGCAATTGTGTAAACCTGTACCAGTGAAATAGCTCCACCATTGGTGGTGACTTGATTCAGTCGATCACAAAAAGCTTCTAATTCAATATCCGACGGACTTTGATCGTTTACTTTCATAAATAACGACTGGATCACCAGAGGCCGCAGTCTGGCGGCACGTTGGATATTATCCAACACGCGTTGAAATGGAATCGAAGTACGCTCGATCAAATGAAAATACTCATCGGTACCGGCATCCAACTTAGCCCAGATCTCTCCCTGATTCGCATCCAGAATCTCCAAACCGCGTTGCACATGTTTACGATGAAACATGCTGGCATTGGTAATCAAAACCATCTTCACGGCCGCCAGTCCATGTCGCTGCTTTAATTCGGCACAGGCTCCGATAATCTCGTCAAAATTACGATAGGTCGTCGGCTCGCCATCACCTGAAAAAGCGATGTCATTGAGCCGTTGCAAGGACTCCGGCACTCCTTGAAACTGTTCCGTTTTGAATAACTCACCGGAAGCAACCAAAGCCAACATGTGATCAAGCTCAAGGAGCAATTGATCCAATTCGACAAATCGTGTTTCACTTGTTGTCGTACGATCCACTTGGCAGTAGACACAGTCAAAATTGCAGACTTTATCGGGATTCAGATTGATACCAATAGACACACCCTGACTACGCCGACTAAGCACAGGGTAAACAAATCGATTCGTTGCAAACGATCGCTCGTGAGATGTATGAAGGGCATTCTTCTGCATACTCGTCATTATAGACCGACCCGCTGCAATCCGTCCTGCGGAGTTCTACTGAGTTCTTCTAAGTTCTTAAGAGAACCTTTTGCATTAGCGTTCCTGAGAATCTTCCGTCGTGGCGATCACAGGCTTGCTTTCAGTGATGGCAAAAGTCAGCCAACCCTGCTGAATGGAGAACATATTGACTGTTGTTGTTTCCATATTGGGGTGCGTCGCGATGTTTTCACCAAGCAACCGCAGGGTACGCGTGGAGGGCAGGACTTTGTTAAAGATCGTCTGTAAGGCAATACGATCCCCCAGCCGTAATCCATTTCCGAGAATCTGGATGACTCCTTCACGTTGCAGGTTGCCACTGATGGCTTCCGTATCCGGCACATATTCCGCGAGGATGGCAAAGTTCCGCCAGCCTACTCGCTTATTTTGCAATTGTCGCATCTGAATCATCAGCTGCACTTTCCCTTTGTAAAACCGCAGGCGAACGGACTCTCGTTCCATAAACCGGACCATCACGCTATCCGAAACATCGACGGGCACTTCAAATTCTTCCATTCCGAGTTGCTCAGCAATACGCTGCATCACATCTACTAACTTGCCGGACTTACCATCGAGGTCCAAATTATGAAGTAGGTTATTCAGTGCTGACTCATGAATTTGCATGCCGACCAATGTATCGTCCGGAAGTTCAGGACGGAAACCATGGGCAGCCAGTTGGTGGACACCAGCCAGTCGGTAATCGATGGCTAGCTTATTATCCACCGTGTGTAATTGCGTCGCGACAGGACGCAGGTTTAAGTCCCGCATGGGCTCAAGCCACTTCGCAGTATAGGCCGATTCCATCTTCCCCATTTGCTCAGTGATTTTGTCATCCAGAGTATCCGTTGCTTGCTGACGAATACGTAAATCCATTGCCTTGGCTGCTGACTTCTCTTTCTGCTTGTATTGATTCTTGGCCATATTGCGAGCAATACCGCCCAGCAGCGAATTGTCGTAGTCTGTTTCAAAATTCACAAGCTTGCTTTCGCTTTGAACATCAGCCACTGTTTCTCCGAACTCAATACCACTCGGTGAAATCATCAACTTTTTACTCGCCTGAAAAGAAGCACTGGCTTCATTTTCAAAGACAGCCGCACCTTTGGTTGAGGTTGTATTGGATTTGATGTCTCCCTGCGCGTCCAAGCCAATCACCCAACGACCATCATCATCGAGCAGCTTGATGTTGAGGCGTGAAGTGGTTTCGCTGGTGCCTTCAACCATGGCTCCGAACACTTTATCTTCCACGGGCTGAGTGGATTGCGTTTCCCCGGGAATCAGACGATTAATAAATTCTTCCGCAATTCGTATTCGAATATTACCGGCCCGGTATCGCTGCTCCAATAAATTCCCCAGAGCGGCCACGTTATCATCGAGTGACCAGCGAATAACCTGAAAACTGTTCGCTACCGGCACAGCCCGGTAGTTATAACGACTGGTTTCAAATAACTCTATATCCCGCATCAACTTCGGATAATCGATGGGCTCAACACACCATTGCCGCAATCCGAATTCCAGGCTGGTAAAAGCCTCCTCCTGAAGCAATGTTTTTTGTTCGGGCGTCAACGTGCGAGCGTGCATTCTCAGGAGAACTCGTTGGGCTTCTTTACCACGGGCAGCGACATCTACGGTAGAGTCATCTGCGACAAATTCCTGTAACTCCTCAAGGTTCAGGTACACGCGCCAGTTCTCTGCTTCATCCGAGCCAACCAGACGTTCTTCAATCCCTTCAATCGCCGCAGCCACGGATTCACGAGGCGATTCAAGAGTTTCAATCGACACTTTTTGGTTAGATACGATCATCTGGACCGCATGCCAAACATCCAATCGCGTATCAAGACCGGCCAGTGTCCGTTGCATCGCCATTTTCGCATCCGCCATTTCAATATTCTCAAGGTGCGTTACTCCTTGCACATGCAGATTGCGAATCAATGCCAACGTCTGCACAGACTCGACCGTGCCCAGACCTCGAAGTTCATGCAGGTTGGCAAGCGCCTGCTTTAATTCCTTCGCCCATGACTCGAGTATCGGGACGGCTGCCAGTTGCGTTAACTGCCGTTGTAATTGCGGTGATGCGGGCCAAAATTCGGGTTGAATATCAAGTGGAGCACCTTCGGCCTGATCGATCACTGTTTTCATCGGAGCTGTTGATTCAGTATCCGTTTCATTAATCGCCCGAGCGATCAAAATGGTTTCGCTCATCGCCATCGGCTCTGTAACGATTGGGAACTCGCGCGAACGAGTTGGCATCATTTCCTTAACAGCGGGAACACGTGGCAAAGCGACCGAACGAGCTTGCAGAGGCGCGGGAGCCGGAGCAGGCTCATCCATCAATGAATTTTCTGTGCCGATCAAGACGACCGCAACCGCAGCAGGCTTGTCGGAAGATTCAAGTGCCTCGATCGAATCAATCAGTTTTTCTTCTAGCTGGGATGTCTGTGCAGCATCCGGAGCGAGAATCAGTGATGACGCTTCTGGTACAAAGGTAGGAGCAAGCGACTTTGGTGAGCTGACCTCTTTCACGTGCTCGTCAATAATCTGCTGCACATCGACAATCGAAACATGCTCTGGCATCACCGTGGTAACGAGCGTTTTTGGGTTTTCGTCGAGCGATATCTTTGAAGTAAGTGCTTCCTGCGTTGACTCATTGGGAAATTCCGGTGCAAAGCGATCAAACGCTCCGATGGACAATCCAAAGAAGAGTATACAGAAAACCATCAACATAGGTTGAATCGATTGATAGGGTTGCTTTTCAGTCACGATCCCGACTCTACTTTCTTCTAGTCTCAACAAGGTCAGCGTTGCATCTTGCGCAGTGGCAGACACCAATTCGAAGTGGATAAACACACCTCTACAACTAGTAAAATCGGTATATACGGACTAAAGAGTAAAACCCGTTTTTGATTAACAAGTAAGAAAGATTCGGCAGTTGGACTAAGACAGGTAAGCTGGGAAGAGTTTACCGGTTATCAGCTAACTTCAACGCCATTTTCGTCAAGCAGGATCGTATCGTGATGCTCATAACAAGGTGCACAGCAGCAGAGAAAAAGTAGCGTCTCCCGGCCAGAATTATAGATTGTATGCACAGCACCGGGAGCAATGGCAACGGCATCGCCCGGGCCCACCGTTTTCGTCTCTGAATCGATCGTCATCTCACCAGTCCCACTGAGGATATAGTAGATTTCCTCGGTGAGTGGATGGTAATGAGGTTGAGTATAGAGTCCCGGAGCGACTCGAGCCTCTGCCAAACTCTGGTTCTTAATCAGAGAATTCCGATGCGCGAGCAATTCACGTATCTCAGATCCATCTTTCGTCGTGAAAGCTGGAACTGAATTGATATTTTGAATATCCATATGGCATCGAATCCGGAATTCTTACAACTGTTAACGAAACTTTGGCCAGTGGATCATGTTTATTAAGCGTCAACTGCTCAGGATCCCTGGTGTTCTAGTACCCGTTTACACTACATCCCGAGCAGTTGACATTTCTATGTAATGACCTCGAAGACATGCTGGTAAGACTAAGGCTGGTTGGGCTTCAAGCAGTTGAAACTATTCCTGCTTTTCCGGTTTCTTTCCATCTTCATCTTCGTCAGCAGCGTCTTTTTCTTCTTTGGCTTCCACATAGCCAAACTTAACCGCAGCAGTCACTTTGAGCGAAGTTGCTTTGGCTTGCATAAGCTGAGCGCGAGGTGTGTAATACCAGGCGTTTAGTTCAACCTTATCTCCTACTCGAGCCAACGCCGGATTGTGCATCTTAACTCGTATCGAAGCCTTTTCATCCAGGGGCACGGTGGTTTGAAAACCTGGACCTGAGACTGTCATTTTTCCATCTTTGAGATTCATAAGGCGACCTGAAACAAGATATCGAGCGGACTGTTCGGCCGGCTCGGCTTTGTCGCCTCCAAAGAGTTGTTTATTCGCTCCGGCGATTCCGTCGAGCTGTACTCCCAGCTTCGTATCCTTGGTGGGCTGGAATACCTGCATATCTTTTATTGGCGACTGCACTTCACCTTTAGAATTAAAAAGCCCTGCAAAACTGATATAGGATCCGCGTTGTAGCCATCGGGGCTCAGCCTGTCCAAGTACTTCGACATACTGAACGTTATCCGGTAGAAAGATCGTCCACTTTTGACCAGAGTCCAACTCTACATAGTATCCCTGATTAAACAGGCCAATGATTTTACCGGTTGTTCGCAGCGTTTCCTTAGGAATCTGTTGCTGCTGGGCCATGACGGTTGAGCAACTGACGAACAACAGCACAAGGATTAATAATTTGCGTTTCATCTTACCACCTTGTCAGGAAACTAATCTATTTGATTTTTTTGCGGAATAGTTAGTGCTTCTCAGGATACTCCTTACCGCACTACAATAAATAGAGTCGCCCCGGCCATCCACCGGAAGTCACTCTTTTTTAATTATAGGCCCCCAGATCGGGAATTCATCAGGAATCTCCATGAACGGCGTTAAAAGACAAATCACTGTACCGGAATTCGTTGACTTCAAACAGCAGGGCCATCGGATCTCGATGCTTACCGCCTATGACTTTATGTCAGCCCGTATTCTGGACGAAGCTGGTATCGATGCGATTCTTGTCGGAGATACCGTGGGTATGGTTTTTCAAGGTCATGACACAACCCTTCCGGTCACTCTTGACGACATCATTTACCACGCTGAAATTGTCGGCCGAGCCGTACAGCAGGCATTGGTTGTTGTCGATCTTCCCTTCCCGACCCATTTGGTTGGTGACAAGTCAGCGATTTCCTCTGCAGGCCGTATCCTGAAAGAGACTCGCTGTCAGGCGGTCAAACTTGAAGGTGGAGCGGATCAGGCAGGAACGATTGCCGCATTAGTTTCTGCCGGAATTCCAGTGATGGGCCATATTGGCTTACGGCCCCAAAGTGTTCACACTATGGGTGGGTACAAAGTACAACGCGACGAAGAACGTCTGCTGAGTGACGCATTGGCAGTCCAGCAAGCGGGCGCATTCTCCGTCGTCCTTGAATGTGTACCGGCTGAACTGGCAGAAAAAATCACCGAGCAATTGGAGATACCCACGATTGGGATCGGAGCCGGTAATCAGTGCGACGGTCAGGTTCTGGTACTAACCGACATGCTGGGCTTAACACCAGAAGCTCCGCGATTCGTAAAACAGTACGCCGACCTGCAAAACATTATCTCTACCGCAGCAACTCAATACCGCCAGGAAGTCGAGTCGGGTGACTTTCCAGGTAGCGAGCACTCTTACAAATAACGAGTACTCTCAATATGCCTAACAAACTGGCTTCCGAGTCCAGCCCGTACCTGCTTCAACACCAGCACAATCCCGTCGATTGGTATCCGTGGGGAGACGAAGCGTTAGCACGAGCGAAAGCGGAACACAAACCTATCTTTCTGTCGATCGGTTACTCGGCCTGTCATTGGTGCCATGTGATGGAGCACGAAAGCTTCGAAGATGAAACCATCGCTGCGATGCTCAATGAAAAATTCATCAACATAAAAGTGGATCGTGAAGAACGTCCTGACTTAGACCAAATCTATATGAACGCCGTCCAGATTCTCACAGGCCATGGTGGTTGGCCCATGAGTGTCTTCCTGACGCCGGAATTAAAACCTTTTTTCGGAGGAACTTACTGGCCTGCTCAACAACGCGGACAGATGCCAGGATTTGTCCAGATCATCGAAGGAGTCGAACGCGCCTGGCTCAACCGGAATGAGCAGGCATTAGCCTATGCCGATGAACTCACCGAAAAAATTCAGCGCGTGGGGTTTGGCAGTGTGGAAAATGAAGCCACGCTTTCCAAGGATGTCATCGATGCAGCACTTGTCGCCTTAGAAAACAATTTCGATTTTCAGCATGGCGGGTTCGGTAGCTCACCCAAGTTCCCCAACGCCATGAATCTGGAGCTCCTCTTACGAAGTTGGGCGCGAACCGGCAACCAAACGTTGCTCGAGATGGTTCAGTTAAACCTCGATAAAATGGCCCTTGGCGGAATCTACGATCACCTTGGAGGTGGCTTTTCTCGCTACAGCGTTGATGCTCGCTGGCTCGTACCACACTTTGAAAAAATGCTCTACGATAACGGGCAATTAGTTGACATCTACCTCCACGCCTTTCAGGTCACTGGAGCACCTCTCTATGAAACTACCATTCGGCAAACCTGTGATTACATCCTGCACACAATGACCGACGCCGAACACGGATGTTTCTTCAGCACAGAAGATGCTGATAGCGAAGGAGAGGAAGGAAAGTTCTACGTTTGGTCCAAAGAGGAGGTTCTGGAATTACTCGCAGAACCCGGCCAGTCAGAAGACGATCTGGGAAATTGGTTCTGTGAAGTTTATGACATCACGGAACGAGGAAATTTCGAAGGTCATAACATTCTTAACCTCTCGGCACCACTCGATTACTTTCTGGCCGACGACAATCATTATTCAACTGAACAGCTAGCTGCTTTGGAAAAATGCCGAAAGCAGTTGTTTGAACATCGAGCTAAACGAATTCGGCCAGGCCTGGATGACAAGGTTTTGGTTAGCTGGAATGCACTGATGATTCAATCGATGGCCCAGGCGGGAGTTGTTTTAGGCGAGCAGCGATATCTTGAAGCCGCCATCGACGCGGCCAATTTTATCCTGCAAAACATGCAGACAGAATCCAGCGACGGAAACATACGATTGCTGCATACCTGGCGTCACGGTACGGCACAACTCAATGCTTATCTGGATGATTACAGTTATCTGGCAAATGCCTGTACAACGCTGTATGAATGCACGGGTGACTCGATCTGGCTGGATACAGCGGTTCGCTTAGTCAAATCAACGCTACTGCACTTTGGAGATCCAGCAGGCGGTGGATTTTTCTTCACCTCGGATGATCACGAAGCACTGATTTCGCGTAACAAAGACAGTTTTGATTCGAGTGTTCCCAGCGGCAATTCAATGATGGCCTATGTTCTGGTTCGGCTGGGAAAACTTTGTAATCAGAGTGAGTGGCTGGAAATTGCCGAAGCCACAATTCGTAATTCGCTATCGATACTCCAACGTGCTCCGGCTGGCTGTGGCCAAATGCTGTTAGCTCTCGACCTCCTACTCAATGAAACTCAGGAACTCGTTTTCGTCTCTGAGCAACTTGAAGATCACCAGAACTTTCGACAACAGGTGTTCGCTGGCTTTATACCACGGCGTACCGTTGCCTATGTCAATCCGACGGAGATGGTGAATCCGGAAACCCCACTTGGTACGATTCATGCAATTCGAACGCTGGTCGATGAGCAGGCAACGTTGTACATCTGCCGGGACTTTTCATGTCAGAAACCGCTCACCAAGCGTGGCGAGATTGAGGCCGCATTAGATACAATGAAATCAACTTTTTCATATTCATGATTTGGTTGTTTGGATAAAACAACGCAGGCAGGCACACCATGTGGGCACGTAAACGCTTTGATTTGAGCTGGTTGGATATTGGCTACGGCCTGCTCCAATGCGCTCGCATCGGCTCCGTGGAACCCTCGTATATCAGCCAGTCCTGGAAAGATTCCCGACACGCTTTTAGTTGCCTGAGCGTACGAACTGGATTTGACCTGCTACTTCAAACTCTGACTCTACCAGCAGGTAGTGAAGTCATTGTCAGTGCCTTGACGATTGAGGGTATGCTGACAATCATCGAAAAACATGGACTGGTCGCTGTACCGGTCGACCTGGATCCATCCACTCTGGCGCCAAAGCCTGAGCAGATTGAATGCCTGATTACGGAACGAACTAAACTGGTTTTGGTCGCCCATCTGTTCGGGTCGACGATTGATTTGCAACCCATTGCCGAAGTGACAGAACGCCATCAGTTGATACTCGTCGAAGATTGTGCTCAACACTTTGACGGTATGCCTGAAGGCAAGCAGGATGCGGCCGACATTTCCATGTATAGCTTTGGGCCGATTAAAACAGCAACCGCCTTGGGGGGCGCAGTATTTTCGGTAGCGCAAAAAGAGCTAGCACTCCAACTCGAGACGCTGGAAAAACAATACCCCAAGCGGTCCCGATTTTTCTTCTTCAAACGCCTGCTCAAATACAGTTTCCTGAAATTCATCTCGTACAAGCTGACGTTTGCGATCTTTGTAGGAACGCTCAAGGTATTTGGGAAGGACTACAATAAATTACTGAAAAAGAGCACGCGAGGATTCTCCGGACCCGACTTTTTCAAGTTAATCCGTCGTCGCCCTAGCTCTCCATTGGTCGTGTTACTGTCCCGGAAACTCCGACGATTCAACGGCAAGTCGCTCCAGCTTCAAAGAGAATTGGGAGACTATTTGTGTGAGCAGTTGCAGCACCATTCGGGACACCGCATCGCAGGAGATGCTGCTCCGGCAAATCACTTTTGGGTGTTTCCAGTGCAAGTAGGTGATGCCAATAAAGTGCAGCTGCATTTACGAAGTGTCGGGTTTGATGCAGACCAGAGTGGCAGCATGGTTGTCGTACAACCGGCAACAGACAGCGAGGTGCCCTATCCCGAAGCGGCTCAGAGCATCCTCGATAATTCACTCTTCCTGCCGTTGTACAAACCGATGACCCGTAGCACGATGGATAAACTGGCAGCTGCGGTGAGAGAAGGGGATTGTCGCCAGGAGACTACTCCGAATCCCGTTGATGCTTGTGCCCATACCGTCCCTGAAAGTCTTGCGCGGGATACTTAAGACGGTTTTTCTGCATCTTGCGTTCGATGGTATCTGCCACATCGATATCAAGTTGATTCGCCAACGCCAGTGCATAGCAAAGGACGTCTGCTAATTCTTCGCCCACTGCTTCAAGTTTTTCTGCATCGGCGTTTACTTCACGTGATTCCTGCATCGAAATCCACTGAAAGTGTTCCATCAATTCAGCAGCTTCTATCGCCATCGACATACTAATGTTCTTAGGCGAATGAAATTGATTCCAGTCCCGTTCTTCGACAAAGTCGGCAATTAACTGTGACAACTCACTGATCGTGGTACTTGCATCATTCATGCTTCGCCATCCTGACTTTGTAAGTAGGATGCGGTTGCCTCCTGATAAACCGTTTGGATGGAAACTTCATTTGATTCACTGATGCGACGACACGCTTCATACTCGGGCGAAAAGCGTTTTTCCCCGTCCGGTAGCGTAGCTAGTTTTCCTTCCAATGTTCCCCATTTGGTCTCAACATTGTGAGCTTCCCGCGCTAACACATGGCGGCTGGCAATCCATTTGCGAATCCCGATTGTCGAAGTTTGCTTGAACAGAATCTTTTCCAGTCGCTTGACGTGAGAAGCATGACACAAGACGGTCAGTTTCACACCGGGACGATTCTTCTTCATTTGAATTGACGAAGAATAAACATCCAACGCTCCGGCTTCTCCTAACAATTCAGCACAATGGCCAATGATTTCACCCGAAGTGTCATCCAGATTCGTTTCTAAAACCCAGATTTGATCGGCCACCAAAGTGTCATCTGCTTCGCCAACGATCAGCCTCAAAATATTGCCCTGTGTTTCCAGATCTTTATCACCTGCCCCATAGCCGATCGTATCAATCTTCATCGGAGGTAGAAAACCGAATTCGTCCACAATGGTCGAGACGATCGCCGCTCCGGTCGGAGTCGTCAATTCACATTCAACATCACTGGGGGCGATCGGAATACCTTTCAGCAATTCTGCAGTCGCCGGAGCTGGAATGCTCACTCGGCCATGGGCAATCTTTACAAATCCATGTCCCGTCGGAATCGGTGAACATTCAATACGTTCCACTCCTAACAAATCCCAACCGATAGCACTCCCGACAATATCTGCGATCGAATCGACTGCACCGACTTCGTGGAAATGCACTTTTCGCAATGTGGAGCCATGTACATGAGCCTCTGCTTCTCCCAGGCGAGTGAAGATACGTTTGGCCAGTTCCTTCTGCGAACTGGTAATCACATCACTGCCGTCGATCATGTCGGTGATGTGGTGCAGATGGCGGTGAGCGTGTTCCGGTTCATGTTCCACAGTCACACTGGTTGCGCGGAATCCTTTTTTCTTAACTTCCGTCGCCACCAGTCGGCAGTCGGGCAGACCTAACGAATCAATCCCTGCCTGGATTGCTACCAAATCAACACCGGCGTCTACCAGAGCTCCAAGTGTCATGTCTCCCGAGATACCGCTCATGCAGTCCAGATAAGCTATTTTCATTGGTGTCTTTCCATCCGTCGTCAGTTGAGATTTGCTGGGGCCGGGTTTGCCGAGGCAGAATTAGCCAAGCTCCTTCTTCAATATACCCTAGCCAACGCGTGGTAGAATACGGCCTATGTCGAACTACAAAAACCGACCACAGTGGCAGCTTCCTAAAGGGGTTTCTCACGGACTCTGGGATTACACGCAGTCTGCCTCTATTGCGGATGACTATGACGAGTATTTCTCTTATACCAGTTTGTTCGAACTGGATCAAAATCTGGTCCTCGAAACGTTGGAGCAGGTCGGCCAGACCGGGGACTTAGTGGCAGATCTCGGATGCGGTACAGGTCGCGCATTAGTCCCGGTAGCTGAAGCGGGATATCGAGGACTAGCCATCGACTTATCCTGGCCCATGCTCCAGGTCGTGCAGAACAAAGCGAAAGAACAGGAATTGGACATTACCTGTTTACGAGCTAATCTGGTCGAACTCAATTGTCTGGCAGACAACTCCGTGGACCATTGTATTTGTCTGTTCAGTACACTCGGTATGATTTCCGGAAGAGCCAACCGGCAAGCCTGCTTAAATCATATTGCGCGGATGATGCGCAATGGCGGACGCTTCATACTTCACATCCACAATTACTGGTACAACCTCTACGATCCGGGCGGGCCCAGATGGCTGCTGAGTAACTGGCTGAAGAGTTTATTCAATTCACAGGTTCAACGTGGTGACCGTCAGTTTAGTTACCGTGGCGTACCTAATATGTATCTGCATGTCTTTCGTCATGGTGAGATTAAGCGAGCATTAAAACGAGCGGGATTGGTGATCCAAAAGACGATTCCATTACACGCTCAGCGGCAACAACCATTAGTCCGTCCCTGGTTCTTTAGGGATCTGCGAGCTAACGGCTGGATCTTTGTGATTCGTCATCGTGACGTAGCATGAGCCATTCTGTTTTAGGAATCGCTCCACATGATGCCGGATTGCCGGATTAAATTACCCAGACACAACAATCGAATTTGCCCGTTCCCGCCTGGGAGCGAGTTGTTCATTCTTAGCTTTTAGCCCGTTGTGAGGTTTCCAAACCGAGCTTATAATTTCGTTTTTGACGCAAAATAAGTTCAAAAACACTGGTTTGGTTGACTGGTGATAGCGTGAGTCGAATCCCGATTCACAATGACCATAGAGAAACTCAAGTAATGAGTTGAAGGAGATTAACGTGGCAATTCGTGTTGCTATTAACGGCTTCGGACGTATCGGACGTCTGACATTCCGCAACCTCATGCGTCGTAGTGACGAATTTGACGTGGTTGCAATTAACGACCTGACTGACAATAAGACCCTGCGTACACTGCTCAAATACGACAGTATCCACGGTCGATACGATGGCGAAGTTGAATACGATGATGAAAATCTCATCGTCAATGGCAAAGCTGTTCGTGCTCTCGCTGAACGAAATCCTGCAGATCTTCCCTGGGGTGATCTGGGAATCGACGTCGTAGTTGAAAGTACCGGAATCTTCACTTCACGTGGTGGTGATGGTCAAGCTGGTTATTCATCCCACATTGAAGCCGGTGCCAAGAAAGTGATCCTCAGTGCTCCTGCAAAAGATGGCGCTGACCTGACTGTCGTTATGGGAGTGAATCAGGATCTGCTGACTCCGGAAATGAAATGCATCTCCAATGCCAGTTGTACTACCAACTGCCTGGCTCCTGTCGCGAAAGTGCTCAACGATAACTTCGGGCTGGAGTCCGGTTTGATGACAACCGTCCATGCTTACACCAATGACCAGCGAATGCAGGACATGCCTCACAGCGATCTTTACCGAGCTCGTGCGGGTGCCCAGAACATTATTCCAACGTCAACCGGTGCTGCCAAAGCTGTTGGCCTGGTCATTCCGGAACTCAACGGAAAACTCACTGGTATCGCCATGCGAGTGCCTGTACCCACCGGTTCCGTAGTGGACCTGACAGTCAATCTTGGCAAAGCAACGACTGCCGAAGAAATCAATGCGACGATGCAAGCTGCTGCCGATGGCCCTCTTAAGGGTGTCCTGAAGTATGCATTGGATCCACTGGTTTCAACTGACATTATTGGCGACCCGCACAGTTCCATTCTGGCCAAAGACTTCACTCAGGTACTTGGTGGTGAAGGAACGATGGCTAAAGTGGTTAGCTGGTACGACAACGAATGGGGTTACTCCAACCGAACTGCTGACTTGTGTTCGCTTTTCGGAAACATGTAATTTCAAGTTATCGCCCAACCAAGTTATAACTAACCGCAGAGGCATTTCACCTCTGCGGTTTTTTCATGGCTTTCAGAGAAAGACTCCTCATGATTCACTTCAACGAACTCAATGCTCCCAAACCAGATATGAATGCTGTCAGCAGTGAAAGCTCAGCGATTCTGGATCAAATCCAATCCTCGCAACAACTCGACGAGGTGCTAGATTCGATGAAGCAGTGGGATCGACAGCGGCGTGAAGTAGGCACCTATCTGGCATTGGTTTATCTCCGCTTCACTCAGAACACCGCGGATGAGGCAGCCAAACAGGCTAAGGATGAATCTGATGCCATGCGTCCAAAGATTACGGAACTCGATAACAGCATTAAGCAGGCTTTAGTGCAGCACCCCTGCCGAGCGGAGTTAGAGAATCAGGTCGGTTCACAGATGTTCAGCCTCTGGGAATCTGAAATCCCAACGTTCAATCCGTCGATCGCAGAAGATTTAATCGAAGAGTCCGGACTGGAATCACAATACACGGCGTTAACCGCATCTGCTGAATTTGAATTTGATGGTGAGACACATAATCACTCCACCATTGGCAAATATCGTGAATACGCAGATCGTGATCTGCGTTATGGCGCCGAACAGGTTAAATGGAAGTGGTTTGAAGAAAATGGAGAAGAGTTAGACGACATCTATGACAAGATGGTACAGCTGCGTCATGCGATGGCTCAGAAACTCGGATTCGAAGACTATGTCGAGCTCGCTTATCTGAAGATGTGTCGCGTCGACTATAACCAACAGGACGTTTCCAATTATCGCAACATGGTCCGAGATCATGTCACGCCTTTAGGAACAATTATCCGCCAACAGCAGGCAGATGCCTTAGGCATTGAAAAGACAATGCACTGGGATGAAGCAGTCTATCTCAGTCAGGGTAATCCGCTGCCACCAGAAGATTATGACACCATGATCCGATTGGCTCAGGAGATGTTTAACGAGCAGGGACATGGTCTCGACGACTTCTTTAAGCTGATGACCGACGGCGGTTATATGGACCTGCAAAGCCGCAAAGGAAAAGCCGGAGGTGGCTATTGCATGTCCTTTGATACGATCGGCATGCCGTTTATCTTTGCCAATTTCAAAGGAACTCGAGCTGATGTCGAAGTCTTCACGCATGAAATGGGACATGCTTTCCAGGGATACATGAGCCGCAATCAGCCCTGGTTAGATTACCTCTGGCCCACATACGAATCCTGTGAGATCCATTCGATGGGACTTGAATTCTTAACCTATCCCCAGATGGAAATGTTCTTCGGAGAACGCGCAGATCAATTCAGACAGATCCACCTATCCAGTAGTCTGATGTTCCTGCCGTATGGCGTCAGTGTCGATGAGTTTCAACATCGGGTTTACGAAAATCCCGGAGCTACAAGGGCTGAAAGACATGCCATGTGGAAGAATATCGAGCAGACTTACATGCCTTTTGTCGATTATGGTGATCTGCCACATGCACCGAAAGGAGGCCGTTGGCACGACAAACAGCATATCTTCAGGTCGCCGTTCTATTACATCGACTACACACTCGCGCAAACCTGTGCATTGCAATTCTGGATTCGATCACAGGAAGACCGAGCCGATGCAATGGAAGACTATGTAGCCCTGTGCAAACGAGGGGGAGAAGCGCCGTTTCAGCAGTTAGTCAAAGGCGCAAACCTTATCAGTCCTTTTGAAGAAGGCTGCCTCGAAGGAGTCGTTAAGCAAAGTCGAGTCACACTGGGGCTCTAACAGTGGAAACTTAACATGAAAAACTCAATTCGCTCCCTGTTTCTGATCCTGGCAGTACTGGTATCAACTGCCAGCGCTTGTTTGTGGGATTATGACACGTTTTTGGAAGAGATGAGTGAATCGCCAACGGCCATTGAATTGGTCACCGGCGCATTTCCCAGACACAGTACTGACTTTTACCAATGGCGTATTGAAGATCGACAACAGAAGCTTGCAGGAGGGGACGACAAGCAAACCCATTACGATGATATTGCCGTCGCTTATGACAAACTGCATCAACAGGAGAAAGCAATCGAATGGATGCTCAGGAAAGAGGCAAAGTACCCTGGCCAATATGAAACTTATGCCAACCTCGGTACATTTCATATTCACAGTGGGAATTTTCCCGAAGGTGCGAAGTACATCCTCAAGGCTCTGGAAATTAATCCGTCAGCACACTTCGACCGTGAACGTTACCAATTGTATGTCGTCCAATACCTACAACATCGGGTTGAACATGGGCAAATCGTTGATGGAAAACTAGTGCTGCCATTGAGTCGCGATCCCTATGTTGATGAGCGATTTCAAAACTGTGATAAACCGGAGTTCGAACAACACGAATTGCCTGAACGAGGCATTATTAGCTTTTATGCCTTCATTGCTGATGATTTGGCAGATAAAACGGTTGAAAACTACAAGCCGGAATACGCCAGAATGTCTGATGAAGAGACTCAAAAAGCT
>MDTD01135323.1_pt1 | contig 18468 bp, 18 predicted proteins | sample 811221 | NCBI WGS metagenome assembly MDTD01 (sample SAMN05326646, study PRJNA326480) | marine metagenome | isolation source: seawater | place: Pacific Ocean: South West | collected 2011 | reverse complement strand
TCCCCCACTGGCTGCACACCTACAATCATCACCGCGGTCACACCGCACTCGGCGGTCAACCACCAGCCAGCCGCGTACCTAACCTCTCAGGTCAGTACATCTAGGCGACAGTCCGCAGGAACCGTCCCGCGGCGTCGACCGCCGGCACTGAACTGCCGGCGTCGCTGACGAACACCGCGAGCGCGAGGTCGCCGGCGATGCCGACGAACCAGCCGTGCGCGTGCTGATCGTCGATGTATTCCGCGGTTCCGGTCTTGCCGAGCAGCCCGGGGATGTCCTGGAGCTGACTGGCGGTGCCGTCGGTGATCGTCTCGCGCATCATCGCCTGCACCTGGTCGTCGATTGTCGCGGGCAGCGGTTCGGGGGTGCGGTCGGCAACCCCGGGCTGTCCCTCGACGATGGCCGGTGCCGGTACCGAGCCGTGCGCCAAGGTCGCGGCCACCAGCGCCATGCCGAACGGCGACGCCGTGACCTGCCCCTGACCGATGCCCTCCTCGACGCGCAGCGCCGACGAGTCCGCGACGGGCACCGAGCCGGTGACGGTCGTCATTCCCGGTGCCACATAGTCGATGCCCAGGCCGAGCTGCGCCGCGGCATCGGTGAGCGCGTCGGGCGGGAGGTTCACCGCGAGTCGGCCCATCGTGGTGTTGCAGGACCGGGCGAACGCGGTGTGCAGCGGCACCTCGCCGAGGTCGAACTCGTCGTCGTTGGGGATCTGCCTGCCCTCGATGTTCTCGGTGCCGGGGCAGTTGACGATCGTGTCCGGCGTGACCTGCCCGGCCTGCAGCGCGGCAGAGACGGTCACCGTCTTGAACGTCGACCCGGGCGGATACAGCCCGGTCAGGGCGATCGGCCCCTGCGCATCGGCCGGCGCGTTCTGCCCGACGACCAGCAGGTTCCCGGTCGACGGCTGGATGGCCACGATGGCGGCCGGCGTGGCCAGCGACGCCAACGCGTCCTCGGCGGCCCGCTGCATGCCGATGTCGAGGGTGCTGGAGATGTCGCCGACGGGTTCGGCGTCCTGCCCGCCCACTCTCTGCGGACCGGCGGAGGTCTGGGCGGTCACGGCCCACCCGGCGGCGGCGTCGGTGCGTTGCTGCCACAGGTCGGCGAGCCCGGACAGCGTGGGCGAAGTCAGCGCGCGGTCGGTGGCCAGCAGCCGCAGTTGGGGCCGCAACGTCACGCCCGGCAGCGCCGTCAGCGCGGCCTCGATCGGGGTGAGGTCCTCCTCACGCAACGTGACGGCCGTGACGGGTGCACCGGCGGCAGCCCCCACATCAGCAGCCAGGGACTCGGCGGTGATGGTCGGGGCGATCGGGTTCAGCAACGCGGCAACCGCGGCGACGTCAGCGTCGGGCGCCAGGTCGACCAGCGTGACGACATGCTGGGTCAGCAGCTCGGCACCGGTGCGGTCCAGCACCCGGGCAGCCGGTTGCGGCACGAGCGTCGAGTAGGCCAGCGGCCCGGCGTCCAACCCGGGCGCGACGACCGCCGGATCCCACCGGATCTTCCAGTCCTGTCCGTCGGCGGTTGCCTCGCCATCGGTGGTGTAGGTCCACTCGTGGGCGTCGTCAGGCCCGAACGTCCAGGTCGCGCCGAGCGCGAATCCGCCTTCGGAGTCCACCGCGCGCACCCGATCGGGCCGGAAGGTGACGTCGCTTCCGAGACTGGCGAACAACTCGCCCAGCGTGGCCGACGCGGCGGCCGGGTCGGAAGTCAGGTCGGCGGCGGCGTCGGCGTCACCGCGGCTGAGGGCCTCGGCGAAGGAGCGCACCGTCGCGTCGAGCCGGTCCTCGGCGTCGCTGCAGCCCGCGAGCACCATGGTGACCGCAAGGAGCAACGACATCGGCCAGCGCGCGGCCGCACCGACGTGTCGCAGACGCGCTCTTCTCGGATGTGTTCGGTGGGCGGATCTCACGTTCGACGAACGTACCCGCGCTCACTGACTAGTTACTGCGCGCCGGCCGGATCTCCCGGGGCAGTGCGAACACCAGCGTCTCGTTGGCGGTGGTCACCGGCTGTACGACGTCGTAGCCGTGTTCGGCGAGGCGCTCGAGAACGCCGCGGACCAGGATCTCGGGCACCGAGGCACCCGAGGTGACGCCGACGGTGGTCACGCCGTCGAACCAGGCCGGGTCGACGTCGTCGGCGTAATCCACCAGGTACGAGGCGTCCGCGCCGGCACCGAGGGCCACCTCGACCAGCCGCACCGAGTTCGACGAATTGCGCGAGCCGACCACGATGACCAGCTCGCATTCCGGGGCCATCGCCTTGACCGCCACCTGACGGTTCTGGGTGGCGTAGCAGATGTCGTCGCTGGGCGGATCCTGCAGCGTCGGGAACTTCTCCCGCAGCCGGCGCACGGTCTCCATCGTCTCGTCGACCGACAGCGTGGTCTGCGACAGCCAGATGACCTTGTCCGGATCACGCACGGTGACGCCGTCGACGGCGTCGGGATTGTCGACCACCTGCACATGGTCGGGCGCTTCACCGGCGGTCCCGACCACCTCCTCGTGGCCCTCGTGGCCGATCAGCAGGATGTCGTAGTCGTCGCGGGCGAATCGCTTGGCCTCGTTGTGGACCTTGGTGACCAGCGGGCAGGTGGCGTCGATGACCTGCAGGTCGCGCTCCTTGGCGTTGACGTGCACCGTCGGCGCGACGCCGTGCGCCGAGAACACCACGATCGCGCCCTCGGGCACCTCGTCGGTCTCGTCGACGAACACCGCACCGGCCGCGGCCAGGGTCTCGACGACGTGGCGGTTGTGCACGATCTCGTGGCGGACGTACACCGGCGCGCCGTGCTTCTCCAGCGCCCGCTCGACGGTCTCCACGGCCCGGTCGACACCGGCGCAGTACCCGCGAGGTTCGGCCAGCAGCACCCGCTTGCCCGTGACGCCACCGGCGACCGAGCCCAGCGCACTCTGGCTGGAGCCGGGGATCCCCATGTTGACAGTCGGTGGCATGGCTTCCAGGGTACTGATCGTCCCCGGTCGCCGCCCAGCCGTAGGCTGTGGCCATGGCAACTGCACCGTATGGGGTCCGGCTGCTCGTCGGGGCGGCGGCGACCGCCATCGAGGAAACCCGCAAGCTCCCCCAGACCATCTTGATGTATCCGATGACTCTGGCCAGCCAGGTGGCATCGCTGGTGATGAAGGTGCAGCAGGATGTCGCCGTCCTGGTGATCAAGGGTGACGAGACGCTGGAGACGTTCTTCCCACCCAAGGACGAGCAAGCCGAATGGGCCACGTTCGACGACGATCTGCCCGGCGGTTCCGCCGAGGGGGGCGACGTGGTGGATCTTCCGGTCCGCGAGGGCGCCCGCATGACCGAGGGCCGGTATGCGCTGTTCAGCAGCGAGCCCGAGACCCCCAGCGAGGCCACGACCGAGCAGCCCGCACCCGCGGATGTGCCCGAGATCGTCGCCGAGCTCGAGTACGAATCGCTGACCCTGGCGCAGTTGCGTGCCCGGTTGACGTCGCTGCGCATCGGCGATCTGGAGGCACTGCTGTCCTACGAGGAGGCCACCAAGGCTCGCGCGCCGTTCCAGACGCTGCTGGCCAACAGGATCACCCGCGCCTCCGCGAAGTGAGCGCCTCGGCGGGCTCGGCCCGATGACGGAGGCGCCGCAGGGGCAGTCGGCAGACAACCCCTTTCCGGTCCGCGGCGTCGCCATCCGGGTCGCGGGCTGGATCGACAAGCTCGGCGCGGTGTGGGTCGAGGGCCAGATCGCCCAGCTGACGCTGCGGCCGAACTCCAACACCGCGTTCATCACGTTGCGGGACCCAGCTGCGGACATGTCGCTGTCGCTGACCTGCCCACGGGACCTGGTCGTCAACGCCCCGGTGCGGATGACCGACGGCACTCAGGTGATCGTGTTCGGCAAGCCGAATTTCTACACCGGCCGCGGCACATTCTCACTGCGGGTCAGCGAGATCCGGGCCGTCGGGATCGGTGAACTGCTCGCGCGCATCGAACGGCTGCGCCGGCTGCTCGACGCCGAGGGCCTGTTCGATCCGCGGCTCAAGCGCCCGTTGCCGTTCCTGCCCGACACCATCGGGTTGATCACCGGCCGCGCGTCGGCCGCCGAGCACGACATCATGGCGGTCACCACCGGGCGCTGGCCGGCGGTGCGTTTTTCGGTGCGCCACACGGTGGTGCAGGGACCCAATGCGGTGCCGCAGATCGTCGAGGCGCTGCGGGGCCTCGACGCCGACCCAGCCGTCGACGTCATCGTCCTCGCCCGTGGCGGCGGCAGCGTCGAGGATCTGCTGCCGTTCTCCGACGAGACGTTGTGCCGCGAGATCGCGCGCTGTAGGACGCCGGTGGTCAGCGCGATCGGCCACGAACCGGACAACCCGCTGTGTGATCTGGTTGCCGATGTGCGGGCAGCGACGCCCACCGACGCGGCCAAGCGGATCGTCCCCGACACCAGCGCCGAGCAGGCCCTGGTCAAGGAGTTGCGCTCACGCAGCGCACGGGCGCTGCGCAACTGGGTCAACCGGGAACAGCACGCCGTGACGCAGCTGCGCAGCAGACCCGTGCTGGCCCGTCCGCTCGCGGCGATCGACGCCCGCGGCGAGGAGATCCACCGCGCGCGACGCACCGCCCGCCGCGACATCACCCGACTGCTGGCAGCCGAGTCGGATCGGGTCGGGCATCTCGCTGCGCGGCTGGCCACGCTCGGTCCGGCGGCCACGCTGGCCCGTGGCTACGCAGTGGTGCAGGGACTGCCCACCGACGGGCCGCCGCATGTGCTGCACTCGGTGAACGACGCCCCCGCGGGCGCCCGGTTGCGCATCCGGGTGGCCGACGGGGCGCTCACAGCGCTCAGCGAAGGCGCAATCGACGACGAGCAGAGAGGCGCCGATGAAGCCTATTAGTGAACTCGGATACGAAGAAGCCCGCGATGAGCTGATCGATGTCGTGCAGCGCCTGGAGCATGGCGGGCTCGACCTGGACGCTTCTCTGGCACTCTGGGAAAGAGGTGAAGAGCTGGCCAAATGCTGCGAAGAACACCTGGCCGGGGCGCGCAAGCGGGTCGAGCAGGCGCTGGCCGCCAAAGACGGCGACGAAGATTGACAGCGGAAGCACCGAACGCTTCAGTCTGGAAAATTGGAACACGTTTCAGTTAGGCTGCCCGGCATGGCTGATGCGACGCTGCAGACTGATCTGGGCCGGGTTCTGGTCACCGGAGGTTCGGGTTTCGTGGGCGCCAACCTGGTGACCGAGCTGCTGAAGCGGGGACTGGAGGTCCGCGCCTTCGATCGGGTCGCGTCCCGGTTGCCCGAGCATCCCCGCCTCGAGGTGCTCGAGGGCGACATCACCGACACCGACGACGTCGCGGCCGCGGTCGACGGAGTCGACACCGTGTTCCACACCGCCGCGATCATCGATCTGATGGGCGGCGGCTCCCCCTCCGGAGAGGCACGCAAGCGCAGCTTCGCGGTCAACGTCACCGGCACCGAGAACCTGGTGCACGCCGCCCAGAAGGCCGGTGTGCAGCGTTTCGTCTACACCGCTTCCAACAGCGTGGTCATGGGTGGCCAGGAGATCTCCGGAGGCGACGAAACCCTGCCCTACACCGATCGGTTCGCCGACCTGTACACCGAGACCAAGGTGGTGGCCGAGAAGTTCGTGCTGGGCCAGAACGGGGAGCAGGGGATGCTGACCTGCTCGATCCGCCCCAGCGGCATCTGGGGCCGCGGCGATCAGACCATGTTCCGCAAGGTGTTCGAAAGCGTCCTCGCCGGCCACGTCAAGGTCCTGGTCGGCAGCAAGGAGGTCAAGCTCGACAACTCCTACGTGCACAACCTGGTTCACGGATTCATCCTCGCCGCGCAGCATCTCGTGCCCGGCGGCACCGCGCCCGGCCAGGCGTACTTCATCAACGACGGCGAGCCGATCAACATGTTCGAATTCTCCCGGCCGGTGGTCGAGGCGTGCGGCGAGCGGCTGCCCACATTCCGGGTTCCGGGCCGACTGGTGTGGCTGGCCATGCGCGTATGGCAGTTCCTGCACTTCAAGGTGGGACTCCCCAAACCACTGCTGGAACCGCTTGCGGTGGAGCGGATCTACCTGGACAACTACTTCTCGATCGCGAAGGCGCAGCGCGACCTGGGTTACCAACCGCTGTACACCACCGAGCAGGCCCTCGAGCACTGCCTGCCGTACTACGTCGAGCTGTTCGAGCGGATGAAGGCCGAGGCGGGCGAACCCGTCGTGCAGGCCGCCGCACCGGCACCGCCGAAGGGCTGACCCACGGTTTGGCCGTCGCGATGGTGAACCGGCCCTCTGGCTTGATGAGATCATTCTGGCTGTCGCCGCCGAGGTCGATCCCGGTTCCTCGCCCAGCGTGAAACCACTGCGAGAAATCGGCCGGCGGATCGCACTGCGTTCACGCTCGGCGAGATGATCAGTCACAGGCGAGGGTTGCGGCCGCTTCCTTGCCACTGACATTCCAACTGACATGCCCGTACCCGCTGTCGTGTCCGACGCGGCAGGACCTCTCCTGTCAGGAGGCCGGCCAGCCGATGACGACGCCCGTGCTGCAACAAATTCCGCATGAACAATGGGTGACGCCGGTCGGAGACTGGTCAAAAACCGTACGGTCGAACGGCTTCCGGGGCACGCAGCCCGACTTACGCCAGCAATCCCGCGTGCGATAGCTGATTCTCTACCGAGTCTGCAGCCACGCCGGCATGGAGAAACCGCAGTCGACTCTGCGCGTCGATCCGCTGCCGCACCGAGCCCCGATGGCTAGGCTTCCAGACGATCACGACTTCAGACGACGAGGCCGGAAGCGAGGCGCACTCATGCCGAACGGGAAACCCAACATCCTGGTGATCTGGGGTGACGACATCGGGATCACCAACCTCAGTTGCTACAGCGACGGACTGATGGGCTATCGCACCCCCAACATCGACCGCATCGCCGCCGAAGGCATGCGCTTCACCGACTCGTACGGTGAACAGAGCTGCACCGCCGGCCGCTCGTCGTTCATCACCGGCCAAAGCGTGTATCGCACCGGCCTGTCCAAGGTCGGTATGCCCGGAGTCGACGTCGGCATGTCGCCCGAGGACCCGACGATCGCGACGCTGCTCAAGCCGTTGGGGTACGCCACGGGACAGTTCGGCAAGAACCACCTCGGCGACTTGAACAAGTATCTGCCGACTGCGCACGGCTTCGACGAGTTCTTCGGCAACCTGTACCACCTCAACGCCGAGGAGGAACCTGAGCACCCGGATTACCCCACCGAGGAGGAAGCGCCCCGGCTGCGCAAGGCGATGCTGCCGCGCGGCGTCATCAAGTCCTGGGCCACCGACGAGGCCTCCGACGAGGTCGACGAGCGGTTCGGCCCGCTGGGTAAGCAGCGCATCGAGGACACCGGGCCACTGACCAAAAAGCGCATGGAGACCGTCGACGACGAGACCACCGGTGCGGCCATCGACTTCATCAAACGACAGCACGAGGCCGACACCCCGTTCTTCGTCTGGATGAACATGACCCACATGCACTTCCGCACCCACACCAAGCCGGAGAGCCTGGGCCAGGCCGGCCGGTGGCAGTCGCCCTACCACGACACCATGGTCGACCACGACAAGCATGTCGGCCTGCTACTGGACTGCCTCGACGAACTCGGCATCACCGAGGACACCATCGTCGTCTACTCCACCGACAACGGCCCGCACGCCAACACCTGGCCCGACGGCGCGACCACACCGTTCCGCAGCGAGAAGAACACCGGCTGGGAGGGCGCGTTCCGGGTGCCGGAGATGATCCGCTGGCCCGGGAAGATTCCGGCCGGGGTGGTGTCCAACGAGATCATCCAGCACCATGACTGGCTGCCGACGTTCCTGTCCGCCGCGGGCACACCCGACATCGTCGACAAGCTCAAGCAGGGGCACACGATCGACGACAAGACCTACCACGTGCACATCGACGGCTACGACCTCCTTCCCTACCTGACCGGTGCAGTGGACAAGAGCCCACGCCGGGGTCTGATCTACTTTTCTGACGATTGCGATGTGCTGGGCATCCGGATCGAGAACTGGAAGGTCGTGTTCATGGAGCAGCGCTGCCAGGGCACGCTGCAGATCTGGTTCGAGCCGTTCACCGAGCTGCGCGCGCCGAAAGTGTTCAACCTGCGTACCGATCCGTTCGAACACGCCGACGTCACGTCGAACACCTACTGGGATTGGTTCCTCGACCACGACTACATCGCGTTCATGGCCAACGCGGTGGTGCTCGAATTCCTCGAAACCTTCAAGGAGTTCCCGCCGCGACGGGAACCGGCGTCTTTCACCATCACCAACGCAGTGGAGAAGCTCAACGAAGCCCTGCAATCCGTGGGCGGTTGACGTTGGGAGACCTCGATTCGTGGCGCGACGGGCCCACGAAAGCGACGATCGTCGACTTCGTGGGCCGCGCCGTGCGCGACGTCGCACCGGAGGAGCGCGTCGCGGTGTTCGACAACGACGGCACACTGTGGTGTGAGAAGCCGGCCTACATCCAGCTGGACTTCCTGGTCCGCCGGCTGGCCGAGCAGGTCACGGCCGACCCGTCGCTGACCGACAACCCGGCCTACCGGGCGGCCGCCTCCGGTGATCTGGCATGGTTCGGCGACGCGGTCACCCAGCACTACAACGGTGATGACGCGGCGTTGAAAGTGCTTGCCGGGGCGGTGTTGTCGGCCTACGCCGGTCTCACCGTCGAGGAGCACGCCGAACGGGTCGACGCGTTCTTCGCCGACGCGACGCACCCGACGCTCGGGGTTCCCTACACCGCATGCGGTTACCGGCCGATGGTGGAGTTGCTGCGGTATCTCGAGGACCACGGGTTCACCAATTACATCGCCTCCGGCGGTGGCCGCGACTTCATGCGTCCTGTCACCACGCAGATGTACGGCGTTCCGCCCGAGCGGGTGATCGGAAGTTCGGTCGGGCTCGACTTCGTCGACGGCCACCTGAAAACCACCTCCACCCCGGAGTTCCTCAACGACGGGCCGGTCAAGGCGGTGCGCATCTGGGGCCGGGTGGGACGGCGGCCGATCTTCGCGGCGGGCAACTCCAATGGTGACATCGCGATGATGGAGTACGCCACCGCCGCATCGAACCCCTCGCTGGCGCTGCTGGTGCGTCACGATGACGGTGAGCGGGAGTTCGATTACGTTGCCGGCGCGGAGAAATCGCTGCAACTGGCCGAAGCGAACGGCTGGGCCGTCGCGAGTATGCGCAACGATTGGGCGACCGTGTTCGACGGAGGCGAATGAGTGACATCCGCGCGCAACCTCGTTGAGACTGCGTCAGCGTCGGCAGCTACTCGCACTTTCCCGCCACCAGCGCGGTCTCAACGTGTCTGACGGACTGGTGTGGATGCCGACGCAGACGGCGGTGCTGGGATCCGACCACCACTACCCGGAAGAGGCTCCTGCGCGCGACGTCACCGTCGACGGTTTCGCGATGATGACGCATCAGGTGACCAACGCCCAGTTCGCCGAATTCGTCACGGCCACGGGCTATCTCACCGTCGCCGAGCGACCACTGAAGTCTGCCGACTATCCGGGCGCGCCGCCGGAGAACCTGCACCCGGGCTCCATGGTGTTCCATCGCACGGCAGGACCGGTCGACCTGAAGCACCTCAGCCAGTGGTGGACCTGGACGCCCGGTGCGTGCTGGAACCACCCCCGCGGTCCGCGGTCTGGACTGCGCAACCGCGACGACCACCCCGTCGTGCACGTCGCGTTCGAGGATGCGCAGGCATATGCCGACTGGGCCGGGCTGGCGTTGCCCACCGAGGCCGAATGGGAGGTCGCGGCCCGGGGAGGTCTGCCGCATGCGACCTACACCTGGGGCGACGAGCCGGAGAAGCCCGGTCAGCGACTGGCCAACTACTGGCACGGCGAGTTCCCCTACCTGCCCGAAACCGGGTACGGCCAGACGGCGGCCGTGGGGAGCTTCCCACCCAACGGGTACGGCCTGTTCGACATGGCCGGCAACGTCTGGGAATGGACCACCGACTGGTACGGCCCGGCCCGAGACGAGCAGCCCTGCTGCGCCGAGGACACCTACGACCCCGACCAGCCGGTGCAGGTCGCCCGCCGCGTCATCAAAGGCGGCTCGTTCCTGTGCGCGGACAGCTACTGCATGCGGTACCGGCCGGCGGCCCGCCGCCCGCAGCAGGTCGACACCGGGATGAGCCACCTCGGCTTTCGCTGTGTCAAACGCAGCGCGACGAACTGAGCGCCGCGATGAGTTCCTCCGTCTGCCTAGGTCGGCACGCGCGGCAAGCAGGCCGCGTCAGCTGTTTTCCGCGGACTTCTTGATCGCTGCGAGCGTCACCGGCATCCCCTCGCGCGCGGCGTCGCTGCGCTTGGCGATCTCGGCCTCGGCGGTGTCGCCGAAAGCTCGGCGGAACCCGTCGACGCCCTTGGGCAGAAACTCCCACCACTGGGTCAACTCGGTGCCCTCGCCTGCCGGCTCGAGGGTGAAGCCCCAATACACCCAGCCGTCGTTGACCTCCCAGGCGAACTTGCGGCCGGGCTCGGCGGCAACCACCTGGCTGCGCGTCTCCCACGTGCGACCCGCGTCTTCGTTACGGCCGGTGAACCAGGCACCAACCTGAGGGCCGGCGCCCTCGTCCCACCAGCAGGCGCGACAGACGGGACTGAACTCACCCATCCTCGTCACGTCGGACACCAGTGCGTAGAGCTCGTCAGGCGGCACCGCCACCGTGATCGACTCCGATCTCTTCAGTTCGGTCACGCCCCCGAGTGTGCCAGTGCCGTCGGCCGCCCCCGGAATCGCTCACCCCTCTTGCGCATTGCCCGCCCGAGTGTGAAGTTGGAACACGTTCTATTTCACTGTCGAAAGGCCGACCGGATGAGCAACAGTGGCGAGCGTCTGGCGGTGATCGTCGGCGGGGCTTCCGGCATCGGATGGGCGAGCGCCCGCGCGCTGGCGGAACACGGGTGCCGCGTGGTGATCGCCGACGTGAACGGCGACGCCGCGCGTGAGCGTGCCGCCGAACTCGGCGCCCCACACTCCGCCGCAGCCGTCGACGTCACCGACGAAACCTCGGTGCAGAGCCTGTTCGAGGGGCTCTCCGATGGTCAAGGCATCCTCGACATCGCCGTCAACTGCGCGGGTTTCAGCAACGTCGGCCTCATCACCGACATGCCCGCAGAGGAGTTCCGGGCCGTCATCGACGTCTGTCTCAACGGCGCGTTCATCGTGTCCAAACACGCCGGCCGGCATCTGCGCGAAGGTGGCTCGCTGATTCACATCAGCTCGCTCAACGGCAGGCAGCCCGCCGCCGGGATGAGCGCCTACTGCGCCGCGAAGGCCGGTCTGTCGATGCTGACCCAGGTCGCCGCCCTCGAGATGGGGCCGCGCGGCATCCGGGTCAACGCCGTGGCGCCCGGCTTCGTGCACACCCCGCTGACCGCGGCTGCCGCCTCGGTTCCGGGTGTGGTCGAGGACTACGTCGGCAACACCGCGCTCGGACGGGCGGGCACACCCGAGGACATCGCCGAAGCGGTGCTCTATCTGTGCGCACCTGGATCGTCGTGGCTGACCGGCGAGGTACTCGACATCAACGGCGGCGCCCATCTCAAGCGCTACCCCGACGTGATGGGCCACGTCATGAAGCTGATGGAACAGGCGTGAGCGTCGCCGGCAAGCAGGCTTTGGTCACCGGCGCCGGATCAGGTATCGGCGCCGCGCTCTGCCGCGCACTCGACGGCGGCGGCGCGCACGTGGTGTGCACCGACATCGACGAACACGCCGCCGAGGCCACCGCGGCCGGGTTGAGTGCGCGTGCCCGGGCGGCCCGGCTGGACGTCACCGACGCCACCGCGGTGCAAGCCGCCGTCGACGACGTGGTGGCCCGCGCGGGTCGGTTGGACCTGATGTTCAACAACGCCGGGATCGTCTGGGGCGGCGACACCGAACGGCTCACCCTCGACCAGTGGAACGCCATCATCGATGTCAACCTGCGTGGTGTCGTGCACGGCGTCGCGGCGGCCTATCCGCAGATGCTGCGCCAAGGCCACGGCCACATCGTCAACACCGCCTCGATGGCCGGCCTGAGCGCCGCCGGGCAGATCACCAGTTATGTGGCGACCAAACACGCGGTCGTCGGGTTGTCGCTGGCGCTGCGGACGGAAGCGGTTCCCCGCGGGGTCGGCGTCACGGTCGTCTGCCCCGCCGCCGTCGAGACGCCGATCCTCGACAAAGGCGCCGTCGGCGGTTTCGTCGGTCGCGACTACTTCCTGCAGAACCAGGGCGGCAGGGCCTACGACGCCGACCGCCTGGCTCGCGACACCTTGCGCGCGGTCGAGCGCAACAAGGCGATCCTCGTCAAACCGGCTGTCGCCCACGCGCAATGGCTGTTCGCACGGCTGACGCCGACGCTGATGAACCGTCTGGCCATGCGGTTTGTCGCCGGGCAGCGGTCCCGCCAGACTCTCGGAGAGGCATCCGGGCACCCCCGCTCGGGTTAAGGTTGCGCTCGGCGGCCGACGGGAGGGCGCATGCGCGACGAATTGACGCTTACCCAGAAGCGTGCGCTGGTGGTGATGACGGTCATCGCGCTCGGCTTCGGGGCCTACTTCCTGCGGTCCTACGTCCTGCTGATCGCCATCGCTGCCGTGCTGGCTTATCTGTTCAACCCGCTGTACAGCCGGCTGCGGTCGAAGATGAACGTCGGTCTGTCGGCGACGGTGACGCTGCTGACAGCGATCCTGATCGTCGCGATCCCGCTGACCGGTGTCGGCATCCTCGCCTTCATGCAGATCAGCCAGATGGTCGACTCGGTCAGCCGCTGGGTTTCCGAGACAGATTTCACCGCACTGGCTCAGCGGCTGCTCGACTCGGCCAACGAGGTGCTGGCCCGCATCCCGTTCCTGGACGTCACGCTGACCCAGGACTCGGTGCGCGACGCGATGGCGACGCTGGGACAGAACGGCGGCGAGTACGCGCTGAGTTTCCTGCAGGAGTCCGTCGGCAGCATCGCGTCGCTGGTGACGTCGGCGGTCATCTTCCTGTACGTGTTCGTGGCCCTGCTGACCAAGGGTGACCGAGTCCTCGATCTGTTCCGCGACCTCAACCCGTTGGGTGACAACATCTCCGACATCTACCTCGCCAAGATCGGGGCGATGGTCTCGGCGTCGGTCAAGGGGCAGTTCATCATCGCGGTCTGCCAGGGTGTCGCCGGCGCGGTATCGATCTACCTCGGCGGCATTCACGACGCGTTCTTCATGTTCGTCATCTTCTTGACCGCGCTGGCGTTCATTCCGCTCGGCAGCGGAATCCTCGCCATCCCGCTGGGCATCGGGATGGCGTTGTTCGGCAACGTGTTCGGTGGCGTCTTCGTAGTGGTGTTCCATCTCGTCGTGACCACCAACATCGACAACGTGCTGCGCCCGCTGCTGGTGCCCAAGAGCGCCCACCTGCATCCGGCGCTGATGCTGCTGGCGGTGTTCGCCGGGCTGTCCATGTTCGGGTTCTGGGGCATCGTGCTGGGCCCGGTGCTGATGATCGTCATCGTCACGACGGTCAGCGTGTACCTGGTGGTCTACCGCGGCGCACCGGCCGAGTCGATCACCGGCACGCAGGCCGACGCCGGCGACGACGAGGCCCGCTCGGTGCCGTGGTGGCGCCGGATGCTGCCCGGAAAACCGCGCACCCCTGCCGAACCCCAGCCCGAACGTGAGTCCGACCGCCCGCCCGAACCCACTGCCGAGCCCGATCCCCAGGCCGCTACGTCAACCGAGAAGTGAGGAACTCCACGACGCGTTTGCGTGCCTCATAGGCCGGGTGGCCGTCGACCTCACGGACCTGGTCGGTCAGCACCGAGTGGGCCATCCGCCCGATGCCGTCCGGGTTGCCTTTTCCGGAATCGATCTCGATGACCTCGAACGCGTCACCGAGCCGGTTCTTCAGCGTGGTGAACCGGTCGCGCGGGGACATCGCGTCTTCGCTGAACCGCAGACCCATCACACACAGCCCCTCGGACGCGGCGCGCTGCTCGACGACCTTCAGTTCGGCGTCGGACACACCCGGATCACGGCGCTGTTTCGGGGTCAGGGGCAGCGGCAGCGACGGTTGGCTCATCACCGGGGCGAGCACACTGTCGTCGACGGCGGCGGCCAGCGCGAAACCCCCGGTGAAGCACTGCCCGATCACGCCGACACCCTTGCCGGGGGTCCGGTCGTTCAGGTCGCGGGCCAGCGCGCGCAGGTAGTGCGCGATCGGCCGGTCGGCGTTGGTGGCGAACGCGGCGAACTCCTTGGCCACGCACCCCTTCAGCAATGTGGGCACCGCCTTCGGCGACAGCGCCGGCGCTCCGGGGGTGCCGAACAGGGACGGTGCCGCGACGGTGAAGCCGTTGTCCACCAGATGATTCCCCAGGGCCAGCACCCCGGGATGCAGGCCCGGCATCTCGGGGATCAACACCACACCGGGTCCCTCGCCCTTGCGGTACACGTCGTAGGTCAGCCCGTTGGCCGTGAACGGGGCCGCCGTCCAGCCGCTCAGATCCGATTCAGGGGCCGTCATGGCATCTCCGTCCGCCGGCTGGTCACTACGTCGCGGTCAATGGTGGCTGGGATTGCGTCGCCGCGGCAAGGGTCCGGAACTCCTCGGTGCTGCCGGCGCCGGTCACCGCGAGCTGCGCCGGCCCGGTCGGCCCGGGCACCCGCGCGGTCCACACCGGCTCGGCCGGTCGGCCACCGTCGCGCTCCCCACCCTGGTAGACCACCCAGTTGACGCCGTCGACGTCCTGCACCCCGGTGGGCACCAGCTCGGAACCGAACGTGGCCACCAGGGCGTCCTCGTCGGCGTTGCTCTGGGTCAGGCTGAGGTACATGCCGCTGGGAGCCAGGTAGCCCACCCTGGAGGCGACCGCGCGGACCTGCTGGCCGGTTGCCGGGTCGGTGCGGCCCGCCTCGATGCCCTCTCGACTGCCCGAGTTGGCCCGCCAGCCCTCGGGCAGCTCGGGCAGCCGGATGGGGACGTCGAGCGCAGTGGCGTCGGCCTGCAGTGCCGCACGGGCGTCATAGTCGGGGGCGGGGCCCGGACCGGGGCCGGACGGGGCGAACGAGCACATGCCGAGCAGACCCGCGAGCACCACGCAGGCCAGCACCAGCGGCGCCATCGACCAGAACATGTCCCGGCCGTCCTGCAGCAACCGGGGCTTCTGCGGGCGCGGTCCCGGAAGGGCATATCCGGCGTCGGCACCGGCGGAACCTGCGGGTTCGGTCTGTCCGCCGGGCTCCCCGCCGACCTGCGGTCCCGGCTCGGGCGGCGTCGTCATGTTCCCCAGTATCCCAGCTCCCTGACCCGAACCCGCTAATGGGACAATCTGGCCATGACAACGCCCTCGCGCCGGGAGGCCCCGGACCGCAACCTCGCTCTCGAACTCGTGCGGGTCACCGAGGCCGGAGCCATGGCCGCCGGCCGATGGGTCGGCCGCGGCGACAAGGAAGGCGGTGACGGGGCGGCCGTCGACGCCATGCGGGAACTGGTCAACTCGGTGTCGATGCGCGGCGTCGTGGTTATCGGCGAGGGCGAGAAGGACAACGCGCCGATGCTCTACAACGGCGAGGAGGTCGGCAACGGGGACGGCCCCGAGTGCGACTTCGCCGTCGACCCGATCGACGGCACCACGCTGATGAGCAAGGGCATGCCCAACGCGATCTCGGTGCTCGCCGTGGCCGAGCGCGGCGCCATGTTCGACCCGTCGGCGGTGTTCTACATGAACAAGATCGCCGCCGGACCCGACGTCGCCGACTTCATCGACATCACCTCGCCGATCGCGGCCAACATCCAGCGCATCGCCAAGGTGCGCAAGGCCTCGGTTTCCGACATCACCGTGTGCATCCTGGATCGCCCCCGTCACGAGCAACTCATCGCCGACGTGCGTGCCGCCGGGGCCCGCATCCGGCTGATCTCCGACGGCGACGTCGCCGGGGCGATCGCGGCGTGCCGGCCGGATTCGGGAACCGACATGCTCGCCGGTGTCGGCGGCACCCCCGAGGGCATCATCACCGCTGCGGCGATCCGCTGCATGGGCGGCGAGATCCAGGCCACCCTCGCACCCAAGGACGACGAGGAGCGCCAGCAGGCGATCGATCGCGGCCACGATCTGAGCCGGGTACTGACCACGACGGACCTGGTGGCCGGCGAGAACGTGTTCTTCTGCGCTACCGGCGTCACCGACGGCGACCTGCTCAAAGGGGTGCGCTTCTTCGGCGGCGGTTGTACGACGCAGTCGATCGTGATGCGATCGAAGTCGGGCACGGTCCGGATGGTCGAGGCCTACCACCGCCTCTCGAAGCTCAACGAATATTCTGCAGTCAACTTCACCGGCGACATCTCCGCCGCCTACCCCCTGCCCTAGACCCGCCAGCTCTGGCCCCTGGGACCGACCCGGTCCCCGACCCCCCACCGAGACGAACAGGGAGCACATGACCGACAAGGACGTCGAGTACCGGATCGAGCACGACACGATGGGCGAGGTGCGGGTGCCCAAGAACGCGTTGTGGCGCGCGCAGACCCAGCGGGCGGTGGAGAACTTCCCGATCTCGTTCCGGCCCTTGGAGCGCACGCAGATCCGGGCGCTGGGGCTGCTCAAAGGGGCATGCGCGCAGGTGAACAAGGACCTCGGCCTGCTCGACGCGGAGAAGGCCGACGCCATCATCGCCGCCGCGGCCGAGATCGCCGACGGCCAGCATGACGACCAGTTCCCGATCGACGTGTTCCAGACCGGCTCGGGCACCAGTTCGAACATGAACACCAACGAGGTCATCGCCTCGATCTGCGCGGCGAACGGGGTGACCGTGCACCCCAACGACCACGTGAACATGTCGCAGAGCTCCAATGACACCTTCCCGACCGCGACGCACATCGCAGCCACCGAAGCCGCTGTGCGTCACCTGATTCCGGCGATGGAGACCCTGCACGAGTCGTTGACCGCCAAGGCCGGGCAGTGGCACACCGCGGTGAAGTCCGGGCGCACCCACCTGATGGACGCGGTGCCGGTGACGCTGGGCCAGGAGTTCGGCGGGTACGCCCGCCAGATCCAGGCCGGCATCGAGCGGGTCAAGGCGACACTGCCCCGTCTCGGCGAGCTGGCCATCGGTGGCACGGCGGTGGGCACCGGGCTCAACGCACCCGACGGGTTCGGCGAGAAGGTCGTCGAGGTGCTCAAAGACCAGACCGGCATCGCCGAACTGCGCACCGCGGTGGACTCTTTCGAGGCGCAGGCGGCGCGTGACGGTTTGGTGGAGGCGTCCGGCGCGCTGAAGACGATCGCGGTGTCGCTGACCAAGATCGCCAACGACATCCGCTGGATGGGCTCGGGCCCGCTGACCGGCCTGGGCGAACTGCAGCTGCCCGACCTGCAGCCCGGCAGCTCGATCATGCCCGGGAAGGTCAACCCCGTCATCCCCGAGGCCGTCACGCAGGTCGCCGCCCAGGTGATCGGCAACGACGCAGCCGTGACCGTGGGGGGCCTGTCGGGCGCCTTCGAGCTCAACGTCTACATCCCGATGATGGCGCGCAACGTTCTCGAGTCGTTCACGCTGCTGTCCAACGCCTCGAAGCTGTTCGCCGCCAAGTGCATCGACGGACTGGTGGCCAACGACCAGCGGCTACGCGAGCTGGCCGAGTCCTCCCCCTCGATCGTCACGCCGCTGAACTCGGCGATCGGCTATGAGGAGGCCGCCAAGGTCGCCAAGGAGGCACTGAAGGAACGCAAGACGATCCGTCAGGCGGTCATCGACCGGGGCCTGATCGGCGACAAGCTCTCCGAGGAGGAGCTCGACAAGCGTCTCGACGTGCTGGCGATGGCGAAGGTGAAAGACGACCACCGCTGACGCAGATCGCCCCTCGAGAAATCACGCAAAACGGCTGACGGATCGCCGGGACCGCAACAGAATTAGGGAAACACCCGATTCGACGTGGGGTCCTCGCGGCCTAGCGTCGAGTGGTCCCGATTCGCTCGAGGAGGCTCGGTGCCCGCTTTGCACGAACTTGCTGCCACAACATCCACATCCGCCGCAACAGCCACTTCTGGCGCACTGGTCACCACAGCGACCAGCCAGCCTGCGCTGCGTACCGGGTTCGTGATGCTGGGCCTGGCTTCGCTGCTCGACCTGTCCAAGGGCAGACACGGAGCAGGCGCCGACCGGGTGCTGGCGATGTCGGGCGCTGCGGCGGCGGGCTGGTATCTGGTCGAGTCACGCCGGCGCCACTGACCGTCCGGCGGCACTGACCGTTCGGCGTCGGAGTCCTTTTTCGGTCTGAGCGTCCTCACCCGGACGACGGGCCCCAGCCGCTACCTTGGTGCGAAACCAGAGGGCGGGGGGCAGATCCATGGGTGATCAACCGGTGCACGTCGCCACCGACGACGCACAGGTGCGTCCGAGGTGGCGGTTCGTCGGCCCGGGCCTGGTGGTGGCCGCCACCG
>MDTD01076555.1_pt1 | contig 18469 bp, 21 predicted proteins | sample 811221 | NCBI WGS metagenome assembly MDTD01 (sample SAMN05326646, study PRJNA326480) | marine metagenome | isolation source: seawater | place: Pacific Ocean: South West | collected 2011 | reverse complement strand
GTGTTGACGGTGCAGGGGTTGCGGCGCTTTTGCGGCGAACGCTACATCGTACCCTCCGACAGCATGCAGCCGCTCCTTTATGGGGACCCGCAGCGCGGCGACGTTGTCTTCGTCGATCGGATGTCTTCTGCCGCCTCGCGGCGTCGCGGTGACCTCGTGGTCGTCGATTCGCCAAAGCTCGAAGGTCACCAGCTTGTTAAGCGGATCGCTGCGCGCGGCGACGACGCGCTGTGTTGGGTCGACATCGTCCAAGGCGATATCTGGTTGGGAGAGAATGCGCAGCAGATGCGCCGCGAGGTCAAGGATCCCCGTGCTGCCATGTCGCGCAGCGTCACCTGGGCACGCGCTGGTGACGCGGGTCCTTCGGAGACGTTGCTGGACTTGAGCGCGGCCGCGTCGGCGCGTGGGGGGCGCTGGAAATTGACGCCGATGGCCGCGAACGTCGCCGCCGCTCGCGCGGTGTTCGCGCCAGAGCGACGCGCAGCTCGGCACAGCGCCGACCTGGGTCAAGTTCTACCTGGCGGGACCGTCGGGACGGCGCGCTTCGTCGACGCATCCTTTTTGGATTTGGCCGGTGTTCGGCGTCGCGGTGGGGAAGACGTTACCGTCGCAGACTGCGGGATGGAGATGCGGTTTGATAACGCTCCCGCGGTCATCCTCTTGACCATCGACAGCACGGATTTCGCGACGACGTTCGTCTGGAGCGCGACGCAAAATGAGCTGCAGGTGTGGGTCGATGGGCGACGTGTTGTCCGGCGCGCCGACGTGCTCGAGGCAAGCTGGGCAGGCTATGTTGCTTTCGGTCGGCTGGACGGCCGCGACTTCCTTTTGCTAGACGACGATCACCAATACGCCCGCGAAACTCCGAAGCAGCTTCGATCTCCGCGTCCGCGGACGTGGCTGCACGTTGGCGTTGTCGGCGCGGAAGCTGCCTACATTGAGTCCATGCGGGTCTTTCGTGACCTCTACGCGTATCGAGATCCGGTGACGAGCGTCGGCGAAGCGAAGCCTTGGCCAAAGTTCGTCCGGCCCGGCCATTGGTTCCTGCTCGGGGACAACGCGTTTGATTCGCGCGACAGTCGTCACTTCGGCGATGTAGCCGCTGAGACTTTTCTAGGCGTGCCGGCGGCCGTAATCGCGCCGTGGTCGCGCGCTCGAGCGATCAAGCGATGAGCGGTGATGACCCCCGAGATTTCGAAGAAGCGCCCGATCCACTCTTGGTCCTTGGTTTGGCTGTCGTGGTCTACGGCGCGCTCGTCATGGCGGCCCTCTTCTGGCTGTGGTGTCGCGAGCGGACTGGCGTCGTCGCGGAGCAGTCGATCGGTCGGTTCGGCCCGTGGGCTGCGTCAGGCGCAGGCCTCGCGATCGGCGTGGCGTGCGCGGCTGCCTACACAAAGGCGCGCCGCGCGCAGCGGGGGCTCAACGAGCTCCACGTGATCGTTGAGCACATGTTCGCCCGCTGGGACGAGCGCGCCGGGATTGCGTTTGCGATCCTCGCGGCGTTCGCGGAAGAGTTGTTCTTCAGGCTCGCGGTCCAAGACGCCATGGGCTTGACCGGTTCGGTCATCGTCTACGTCCTGCTGAACATTCGTGCGGTCGGGCTTCGCTGGGCCGCGTTCACCTGCGCCCACGCTGTCGCGCTCGGGGGGCTCGTAGAGCTTGGCTTCGGCCTCTTAGGATCGACGTCCGCCCACGCTGTATTCAACTACCTGATTTTGCGAAGCCCCCACCGTTCATGACGACTCGACTTCGATCTCGGATCCTGCCGATCGCTGCTTCGATCTGCTGCTGCGCGCTGCTGGCATCCCAGCAGCGGCCGCCGAAGCCTAGCGCCATGCTATTGCCGCAAGGTCTCGCGTTGCCGCGCGGTGAACGCGACATCACGATTGACGGCTCGCTGATTGATTGGCCGAAGCTCCCAGCGATGCAGCTGAACGACCGACGTCAGCTGTCCGGAACAGGGCACGGCGCGTGGCGCGGCTTCGACGACGCGAGCGGGGCTGTCTTCATGCTCTGGGATCAAAACGCGCTCTACGTCGCTTGTACTGCTCGTGACGAGTGGCACCGCGCTCTGGACGCTAACACCCTGCAGCTGACGGAGGTCCCGGCGGCTGACTCGCTGATGTTGACGTTCGATCCGGGGCGCAACACGCGATCGAACGGACCGGACCCGGGCCGCGAGGACGACCGTGAGTTCTGGATCGCTGACGAAAACGGCCGGGAGGTCGTCCAGTGGGATCGACTACGAGGAACGGCCCGGGTGTTACCAGCGCCTGCCCGTATGGTCGTCGTTCACGATCAAGAGCAGGGCATCACGAGCTATGAGGCGCTGCTCCCGTGGAGCGAGATTCTGCCGCCGGGCAAGCAGGCTGGCCCTGGCATGGTGATAGATCTGCAGCTCGTCCTAAACGACTTCGACGAGAAGACGGACAGCATGCCGCAGACCCGAATCGGCTGGACATTTGGCATGGGGCCGATCGTTGACCCGGGGGTCTTGGGCAGCCTGATGTTGTGTAGGGATGACATGGCGTTGCGGGGCGAGGTGCCGGAGTTCCCGCCCAAGCCTGGCGTCACCCGTTCATCGGTCGATGCGCCGCAGTATTGGCGCGACGTGACCGCTGAACTTCTCCGCCGTCCGCCGGTCCTATATGACGGCCGGTTGACGCCGCAGGAGACTGGCGGCCTTGAGCGGCTGAAGGTTTTGGAGCAGATCGACGGCCAAGCAGAGCGGATGCCGCGCGTTGACTGGTTGGAGCTCCACCAGCGCGTCAACCGCCGGATGTCCAGAGAGGTCGCTGGTTTGACCGGTCGCGGGTTCGCGATGTGGCTCAGGGAGCGGACGCACGCGGTCAGCAAACAGGGCGAAGACAGCGTCCCGGATGGCGGGGTCCGGTTGTTTCGTTTACCTGCGGGCGGCTGGCTCGTTCGGTCGAACACGCAGAACTTGTTGATCGATGCCGCTGGTCCTGATGTGCAGCGGTGGCTTTGGGGCGGCGCGGAGATCTGCATCCTCACGCAGCCGCTCACGATGACGCGGCGAAACGACGAGCTGTTGATCCGCATGTTCACTGCCGACCCCGTCCGCCCCGTGTTGGCGCACATCGTCTTTCACATGCCCGTCGTGGCGATGGACAAGATCCCGTTGATGAAGCTCGGCGAGACGATAAGCGGGAAGCCTGGGGTCCGTGTCCGCGCGCTGGGCGCGCCGACAGCCGATGGTCGGGTCCCCTATGACTGCAGCTACCAGGTCGAAATAAGCGGGTGCCCGACGATCGTCTTCATCGGCCCGACGCTGACGCCGGCCTCTGTTGAAGCGTCGCTGGGAGCAGGTGTAATGATCGTGTCTTCGCGTAACCCGTCCGTGCCGTCGATCGTGGCGAAGCTCAAGCCGGATGTCGTGCTCTTCGACGACGCCTTCAAACCCCAGGAGTATGCAAATACTCCCCGTATCCGGCTGAAGAACATCCACCAGATGCAGCGCGCGCTGCTTCCTGCTAAGTCGGTGCTCCTAGGCCCGGGTGAATCGTGGACTGTGCGTAAGGAGCCTGCTCCGAAGTAGCGCTGTTCGCAGCAAGAACATATGGCTCGCATAATTCTCAAGCTTGCCATAGGTTTCCGGCGCCTGGTCGCGTCTTTGCTGTATGTAAGCTTCGCGTCCTCGCCTCATACAACCCCCTTTTGATCCCAATATGGCCGCAAAGAAGGCAAACCCCGGCTTCGAATTCATCGTCGCCGCGCTCAAGAAGAACCCTAAAGCCACCTACAAGGACATCACTACAGCTGCTGCGAAGAAGAAGCTGAAGCTGTTCCCGGTCATGTTCGGCAGGGCGCAGGCGATGCTCGGCATCGTTAAGCAGGCGGCGCGTGGCAAAGGCAAGGCGGCCAAGGCCAAAGCCAAGGCGAGGGCGAAGGCCCTGCCGACGCCAGCGAAGCGCGGTCCCGGCAGGCCGCGTAAGAACGCCGCGCCGAGCATCGACGGGTCGCTCGAAAGTATCGTGTCCGCAGTGAAGAGCAGCGAACAGGCTAAGGCCCGTTACCGAGGCGCCCTCGAGAAGATCCACTCGATCATCTCGGACGCGCTGGCGGACTGATCCGAGCCCAGCGGCGCAGCGCAGCTAGGTCGGCTGTCGAGCGCCGTAGCTCCGCTGGCTCTCTGTAGACCAGCGGCGGCTCTCCCGCTTGCGACGCGGTCGCTACCGCGATCCATCTAGCAGCTCCCGCCAGCGCGGCATGTCGCGCTCTGTGCGCTGGCGGCGAAGATGCTCTGTAAACAGGGGTGACAAGCTGGCTGTTCGTGACGAGGAGCTCATCGGGCGCCCGTCCAAGTGGCTGACCGGCGAGATGTCACGCAGCGTGCTGCAAAGGAACAGCTCATCCGCTGCCATGAGGCCTTCGCGGGTCAGCGGGTGCTCGCAGACGCGTTGACCATCTTCAGCAAGCAGGTCCAGGATCGCCCGCCTGGTGATGCCAGCGAGGATGCCAGCCTCAAGCGGGGGCGTGCACCAAGCACCTTGTCGCAGCGCGAACAGGTTCGCGGTGGACGCCTCCGTCACGGCGCCGTCAGTGTTGAGCATCACGCAGTCTGTCGCGCCCTGGGACCTTGCCTCTGCGAGGGCGAGCACGTTGTTTAGGTAGTTGCCGCTCTTTACGGCGGGGTCGAGCGCGCGTCGGTCGTTGCGGACGCGTTCGACGATCCTCAGGTGTACTGGTTTCCCGGCGGCCAGCTCTAGCGGTCGCACCAGGATGACCCACGTCTGCGGACTGTTTGCGTAAGCCAGATCGATGTTTGGCGCGTCGCCGACGCCGCGCGTGACGACGACTCTCACGTAGCTGTCGCCGTGATCGGCGGCGGTAACCGTCTCGTGGATCCTGCGCGCGATGACGTGCTCGTCCACGTCTAACGCCATCATCAAACCAGCCGCAGATCTACTTAGTCGGCTCCAGTGTTCATCCCAAAACAATGGCGTACGGTCGTGCACGCGGATGACCTCGTAGACAGAGTCTCCGAACAGGAAGCCGCGGTCTGACACCGGAACTCGACCTGCTGACTCTTGGGTGATGACGCCGTCAATGTTGCACAGGTTCACCATGGATCGCCGCGATGGTAAGCTCGCGCCGGAGCATGTGCCGCATCATCTCGGTCTTCAACATCGTGGATGTAGGCAGCAGCTCCAGGTTTCGAGGCGACCTATGACGTTCCACACGACAACCTGCGTGTTTGGTCTATCGCGCCGGTCGCGCGATCCTGGACGCGAGGACAAGTCCGGCGCCTGCGAGGTCGCCACGGGCTGTGGTCAGGGCGCTGACAGAGCGCCAGGTGACGTGACGTGAGCGTTGGCGGCGACGACCTACGCGGGCAGGGCACCGACCTCGTCGTCGCGGCCCCGTTCTTTGTCGTCGGCGCAGAGCGCTCGGGGACCACCCTGCTGCGATTGATGCTCGACCACCACCCGGAGATCGCGTGTCACTACGAGTTCGAATTCAGCGTCGATCTCGTCTCCGACGATGGCCAGATGCCGGCCATCGACGACGTGCGCCGCAGCTTTGAGCGTCCGTGGCTCCGCGACGCGCTCTCCGCGCCGGGGTGTGACGGTGTTTTTCCCAGCTGCCGGACCCACGAGGAGTTCGTTAACTGGAAGCTCTGCCGTTGGCGTGATGCGTCCGGAAAGCAAGACGTCGGCGCGACGGTCCACCGGCACTTTGACAGGTTGACCCATATTTGGCCGGAGGCCCGCTTCGTCCACATTGTTCGTGACGGCCGCGACGTCGCGCGATCGCGCGTCCAGATGATGTGGCATGGAAACGTCTGGACCGCCATCGACGTATGGCTCGAGGCTGAGGCGTCATGGGAGGTCCTGCGCGGGCGCGTGCAGGCTTCTAGGCGGATGGAGATCTGCTACGAGGATTTGGTCCGGTCACCACGGCAGACGCTGTCTGAGGTGTGCGCGTTCCTCGGTCGCTCGTTCTCTGATCGTATGTTCGATTACTCGCAGCAGACCACCTACGACCGCCCGGACGCCGCGAACGTCCAGCGCTGGCGGGATCGGTCGACTCCGCGCGACATCCAGTTGATGGAGTGCAAGGCGGGGGAGATCCTCGCGGCGCGGGGTTACGAGCTGAGCGGTCTGGATCGTATCGACGTGTCAGCTGCCGAGGACGCGGCGCTCCGCAGCGCGTGCCTCGCCGAGAGGCGACGCATGCGCGTGGAGAGATACGGCCTGCCGATGCTCTTGGCGCGAAAAGCGGCGGCGGCGATGCGGATTGGGCCGCTCAGGAGATGGATCGACGAGCGGATGCATGCGGTCGACTTGAGCTATATCAAGTGACGCTGGGCGATACCTGCGGAACCAGCCGACCCTCGCCGGATGAAGCTTGCGTGAGGCCCTCGGCGGCCCTACGCAGATACCCTCGCGAAAGATCCGATGCTCGAAATCTACCTAGACCCAAGCTGTCCATTCTGTGTCGCCGTCACCGACCACCTCGAGAAGAACGAGATCCCTTACACGCCAAAGGTGCTCTCGATCTTCTCGGACTCCGAGGTCAGGCGGCAGCTGGTCGCGCTCGGCGGCAAGTCACAAGTGCCGTTCTTGCATCACCCGGAGCGGGATGTGCTCATGTATGAGTCTGCGGACATTATCGCGTATGCGGACGAACATGGCCGGAGCTAGGAGGGCTTGGTGACTCAGGCGAATGTCGCGCCAGCCCTCCGAATCCGCGGACTGAGCAAGACCTATAAGAACGGAGTCGAGGCGCTGAAGGGCATCGACCTCGACGTTCCTGAGGGTGAGTTTTTTGGCTTGTTGGGCCCGAACGGCGCCGGGAAGTCCACGACGATCGGTGTCGTCACGTCGCTGATCAATCGCAGCGGGGGCGCCATCGAGGTGTTCGGTGTAGACACCGAACAGGACCTAGAGGGCGCCAAGCGACTGATCGGCGTTGTCCCGCAAGAGCTCAACATCAACCAGTTCGAGCAGCCGCTACAGATCGTCGCGCAGCAGGCGGGTTACTACGGCGTGCCTTGGCGAGAGGCCCGCGAGCGGGCGGGTGAGTGTCTGCGGTGGATGGGTCTCTGGGATAAGCGCGGCGTAATGGCCCGGTCGCTTTCGGGGGGCATGAAGCGTCGTCTGATGATCGCGAGGGCGCTGGTTCACGGTCCGCGGTTGTTGATCCTCGACGAGCCTACGGCGGGCGTCGACATCGAGATTCGTCGCGCGACTTGGGATCTCCTACAAGAGATCAACGCGGCGGGCACGACGATCATCTTGACGACGCACTACCTCGAAGAAGCAGAGGCGCTTTGCCGGCGGATCGCGATCATCGACGGCGGTTGCATCGTGCAAGACACCGACACCCGCTCCTTGCTTGCACAGCTCGCGATCGAAACGTTCGTGCTAGATCCTCACGAACCGCTAGCGGCGGCGCCGCCAATCGACGGCTACGAGGCGCGGCTCCGTGACGACGGCTCATTTGAGGTAGAGGTGGCGCGCTCCTCCAGCATCAACGAGCTCTTCTCCGCGCTTGACGGCGCCGGCATCCAGGTTCGCTCGATGCGAAACAAGGCCAACCGTCTTGAGGAGCTATTTTTGCGGCTAGTGGACAACGCCGGCGGCGACGGGGTGGTGTCGTGACGAGCTCTGGCGATGCGCCTCACCGCGCGCCGAAGGCGAGGCTCGCTCCGGTTACGGAGACGAGTCGCTCACGCCTGCACGAAGGTTGGGTTGGCTTCGTTACGGTCGTTCGCCGCGAGGTGCAGCGTGTTCTGCGGATCTGGCCGCAGACGTTGCTGCCGCCGGTCATAACGACCAGTCTCTACTTCGTGATCTTCGGGCCGGTGTTGGGTGAGCGCATCGGGGAGATGGAGGGCTTTAACTACCTGCAGTTCGTTACGCCCGGTCTCATCATGATGGCGGTGCTGACGAACTCGTATCAAAACGTCGTGTCGTCGCTCTTCGGGGCGAAGTTTCAGAGCCACATCGAAGAGATGTTGGTCTCGCCGATGTCCGCGCACGCGATCTTGTTGGGGTTCGCGATCGGCGGCGTATTCCGGGGATTGGTCATCGGGGCCATCGTCGCGGCGGTGTCTGTCGCCTTTGTCGACTTGCCTATCGCGCATCCGCTTTGGACGATCTTGGTCGGCGTCGCGACGTCGATCGCCTTCGCGTTTGGCGGCTTCATAAACGCAATGGTTGCGCGAAACTTCGACGACGTGTCGATCGTCCCGACGTTCGTTTTGACGCCGCTGACGATGCTCGGTGGGGTCTTTTACTCCGTCGAGTTGTTAGGCGAGCCGTGGCGGACGGTCTCCTACTGCAACCCCATCCTCTACATGGTGAACGCATTTCGACATAGCATCCTGGGGAGCTCCGACTTGCCGATCTCTGTCGCTGGTGGCGTCCTCGGGCTGTTCATTGTCGGCTTCTATACTGTCGCGATCATCATGCTGAGACGCGGCGTCGGGATTAGGAGTTGAGCCCTGGTGCGCCACTTGCAGGATGACCAGCTGCTGCTGCGCAAAGGCCTAGAAGAAGAGGTCTACGTCGGGACCAGCGACGCGGACATCGTGCCGCTCTCTCACCGGATAGCCGCTGACTTGTCGGGGTTCGTCACTGAGCCGGACTCCCGGAACGTCGAATACACGACGCCCCCGGTTCGCTCGTACGAACAAATGCTCGACAAGTTGATGTCGCAGCGCTGTCGCCTGCGCCGCTACGTCCAGGACTTGGGTGGATATACGCTGGTGCCGGGGTCGACGATGTCGATGGTCACGGACGATGAGTTCTTCATCTCCAACCCAAAAAATCCGTACTACCGATTTATTCGCGACAACTACGGCACCGACGTGGTGACTGCGAGCACGCACATCAACCTCGGCATCGCGGACCCCGAGCAGCTCATCAAGGCATACCGGCTGCTCCGCGCTGAAGCGTCGATGTACCTCGCCCTCACCGCGAACTCGCCGTTTCGTTATGGCCGGCCGACGGGCGCGCACTCGACACGCTGGCAGGTGTTTCCTCCGACGCCGGCGGTCACGCCCTTCTTCGTCGATCACGCGCATTTTCGGTCATGGGTCGCCGAGCAGCTCGCGGCGGGCACGATGTTCAACCCACGCCACCTGTGGTTGTCGATCCGTCCGAACGGCCAGGGCACGCCAGACGTGCTGGAGCGCCTTGAGCTGAGGATCTGCGACCGCATCGCTCGACCTCAGGACGTCGCTGCGATCGTCGCGCTTATGGAGGCGCGCGTATGGCAGTCGCTTGAAGACCCGAGCATCGATCCGCTCGCGGTTCGCAGCGAAGATGAGCTGCAGCAAATCTGTGCCGATAACGAACGTCGCGCCGCGGAGGCGAGCCTCGAAGCTGTGGTGACAGACTGGCAGACAGGAGAGGACGTGTCCATGCGACGATGGATCGAGGAGTGCTGGCGCGCCTGCGCTCCTACCGCCGAGTCACACGGCTTCGCCAATCACCTCGCTCCGCTGGGGTCGATTTTGTCGGAGGGGAACTTCTCCCAACAGTGGTTGTCGCGGGTTGCCGCAGGGGCAGAGCCTCGGGACGTCTTGCGCGACGCGATCATCGAGCTCACGGAACTGGACCGCCGTTACGATCCAGATTGCCCGTCGGCGTCATCTCGGAGCTAGGCGGCCACGCCATCATGCGACACCTGTTCATCCTTGATCCACTGGACGCACTAGACGTCACAGCGGACACCTCCGTAGCGTTTATCCAAGAGGCGTGGCGTCGCGGCCACCGCGTGGAGGCATGTGGTGTGACGGACCTGGGACAGCGCGACGGGGACCCGTTCGTGGAGTCCGTCGAGATTGTCGCTGGCCCGGAGGGCGGCGCGTGGTACGCGTCGAGCCGCAGGCGGCGAGACCAGCTGACGGAGTATGACGCGATTTGGATGCGGAAGGATCCACCGCTCGACGACGCGTATCTGTTCGCGACCATGCTGATGTCGCGCGCGGCGGGTCCGGTGATGGTCAACGACCCAGGTGCGCTCCGCGACCGGAACGAAAAGCTGTTCGCGCTCGAGTTCCCCGATTTGTGTCCGACCACACTGGTTAGCCGGAGCGTTGAGGAGTTGCTGTCATTCCGCGACGAGCTGGGCGGCCAGATGATCGTGAAGCCGCTTGACGGCAACGGCGGACGCGGCGTCTTCCATATAACCGTCGGCGATCGTAACGCGCGATCGCTTGTCGAGGCCGGCACCGCGGGCGGGCGCCAGCTGCTGCTGGCGCAACGCTATATCCCGGCGGTGCGCGATGGGGATAAGCGCATCATCTTGATCGACGGGCAGCCAGCGGGCGCCGTACTCCGCGTCCCGGCAGACGACGAGTCCCGCGCGAATCTTCACGTCGGCGCGCGCGCAGAGCGGGTCGGGCTGACGGCCCGGGATCAAGAGATCTGCGCGCGGATCGGTCCGCGGCTGCGTCAGCTCGGCGTGATCTTCGCGGGCATCGATGTGCTCGGTGATTACTTGACCGAGATCAACATCACTAGCCCGACAGGGCTTCGAGAGATCGAGCATTTGGACGGCGTCGGGCTCGAGTCCGACGTGATGGACGTCGTTGAGGCGCGGCGAAGGTCATGATCGTCGAGCGCGTGTGGGTCGGGAACAGCCTCAGGAATTACAATTACTTGGTCGCTTGTGAGGAGACCGGCGAAGCGCTGGCGATCGATCCGCTTGCTCATGAAGAGTGCCTCCGAATCGCGCGGCGGCGAGGCTTTGAGATCACGCAAGTGCTCAACACCCACGAGCACACCGACCACGTCGCAGGTAATGACCACGTCGTCGCCGCGACCGGCGCGGAGGTGATCGCGCATACACGGGCGAAGATCCCCGGCGTTGACCGACGAGTCGGCGCGGGCGCACACGTCCAGGTCGGCAAGACGGTCACGCTCGAGTGCATGGATACGCCTGGTCATACGATGAGCCATATTTGCCTCCTCGCCCGTGACGGCGAGGCAGCGTTGTTCTCGGGCGACGCGCTGTTCAACGCAGGGGCGGGCAATTGTCGCAACGGCGGCGCCCCCGAGGCGCTCTACGAGACGTTTGCGCAGCAGCTCGAGCCGCTCGAGTCGACCGTGCGGCTGTATCCAGGTCACGATTACCTCGTCGCAAACCTCAAGTTCACGCTCGACCGCGAACCTGGGAACGCGGCCGCGACGGAGATGCTTGGTTACGTCGAGGGGCTCGACGGTGACGATTCGCCGATACTGACGATCGGCCAGGAGAAAGAGATCAACACCTTCTTCCGCCTTGGGAGCCGTGAGGTCGTCTCCGGCGTCTGTCGGGCGTTAGACGGGTTGCCGGTGGCGCCCACCGCCAAGCAGGTGTTCGTGTCGTTGCGGACGCTGCGCGATCGCTGGTGACCAGCTTGTCGATCGCTCCGGGGCAAGCGCTGCTTGCGGCGAGGCGGGGCGCGGCCTAGTTTGCGACTCGCGACAACGGCCATGACGATGTACGCCAACGAAATTGAAGCGCTCCTGCGGGCGCAGTTCCCTAACGCCGAGATCACGGTCGACGGAGAAGACGGCATGCACATGGGCGCCACCGTCGTCGACGAGAGCTTTCGCGGGATGAGCCGTATCCAACAGCAGCGCGCCGTCTACGCCGCGCTGAAGGGAAAGATGGACGGGCCTGACGGTGAGCTGCACGCTCTGCAGCTGCGAACGCGGGCCCCCGAGTGACGACCGCCGCAGCGCGATCGACACAGCCAGATAAAACGAGGACAGCTATGAGTGACATCCAAGCCCAGATCAAAGAGACGGTGGAGAGCCACGACGTCGTGCTCTTCATGAAGGGATCTAAGCTGATGCCGCAGTGCGGCTTCTCCAGCCGTGTCGCGGGCATTCTCGGCGGCCTGTCCGTTGAATACACGGACGTGAACTGCCTCGCCAACGACGCCATCCGACAAGGCATCAAGGACTTCTCTGACTGGCCGACGATCCCTCAGCTCTACGTGAAGGGTGAGTTTGTCGGCGGCTGCGACATCATCACCGAGATGACGCTCTCCGGGGAGTTGGACCAGCTCTTCGACAAGCACGGCATCGGCTACGACAAGTCTGCCGCCGAGCAGATCCGCGCCCAAAACGGCTGAGGCCGGTCGTCAGATCTGCTTGTAGACCTTCGCGAGGCTCTCGCCATACACGTCGAGGGTCCACTCACACAGGTGACCGAAGGGCGTACAACGCACGTCGTAGCCTGTCCTTTGAAGCCGCTCCGCGAGCTCGTCCAAGAAGTCGCGCGCGAACGCAGGGTCCGCGCTCTCGGCGCCGAGGTGAGTGAAGGAATGGAGCACGACGTTGGTGAGCGCGCGTTTGTTGCAGAGCCACTTGATGTGCTTGAGCGTCTGTTGAAAAGCCCTCTTGCGCGCCGCCGCGGCTTCGTCACAGGCCTCGGCGTGCGCGAAGACAACCACGCATTCGGCGAGCGTCGCGGCGACGTCCTGAGACGCGAGGGGCGCGCCGCCGACCTCGTCTAGGGATCGCTTGAAGCTGCGCCATCCGAAGTTACGGGCCTGAAAGCAGAGCAGTCGCATGTCTGAAAGCCTGTGGAGCCGGCCGACCTAGACGCAGCCTCCTCGATCGTAGAGCCGCGTCCAGTGCGTGACGAACGAGACTTCGCTCCAAACAAAGTAGATCCCTTCGCCGACGGGCACGACGAGCCCTTCGACCCATGGCGCGTCGAGGGCGGCGCCGAGTGGCGCCAGCCTCCGTTCGTCAACCGGGGTGCTCGTCTTGGGCATCCTGGGGGCGATATTCGAAGCCGCCAAACAGCGCCGACGCCTTCTGCGGTCGACCAATAAGCGATGCGCGGCCGTGGCGCTTGGCGCGTCTGCGCGGCCCGGTTATGCCTTTATCTGTGACGACTGAATTCGACGCTGACGCGGCCAAGTCCCGTCTTCTGCAACTCATCCGTGAGCGCGCCTATAAGGACGGAATCGACATCGTGCTCGCTTCTGGCAAGCGATCCACCTTCTACATCAACGGCAAGAAGGTCTCGTTGCATCCTGAGGGTCTCTACCTGATCGGGATGCTGCTCTTGGACAAGCTGAAGAAGTATCCGGAGATCACCGCGGTCGGCGGCCTGACGATGGGCGCCGACCCGCTGGCGAGCGCGGTAGCTTGTCTGTCTCACCTCACGGGGAGGCCGTTGAAGGCGTTCCTCGTCCGCAAGGAAGCCAAGGAACACGGCACAGGTTCGCGCATCGAAGGTGACCTAGAGCCGGGAGAGAAGGTGTGCGTGCTAGAAGATACGGTGACTACCGGCGGCTCTGCGTTGCAGGCGGTCGAGGCCGTCACCGACGCCGGCGCGGAGCCGGTCGTGATCATGGCGATCGCTGACCGTGAAGATCCTGACGCGGCGAAGTTTCGCTCGGAACAGAACGTCGAGTGTCTCGTATCACTGAGCGAGATTCGGGGACAGTGAACGAAGACGGCGACGCCCAAACAGTTGCGATTATCCCAGCGTTGTGCAGTGATGACGAGGTAGACACTGCGCTGGTAGACCTCGGCGGCGTCACCGCGATCGAGCGCGTCGTGAACACCTGTGTCGCCGCGGGGGCGTCGAAAGTGCTGGTGCTACGACGTGCGATCGCCGCGCCGCTGCCCGCGGGCATCGAGGTCGAAGCCATCACTACGGGCGACAAGAGCGACGTCTCTGACAGTCTCCGTATAGCGCTCTTGAAGCTGCCGAGAGAGGCCGACGTCGTGCTGATCTTTCCGGTCGGGCACGCGCTGGTCGAGGAGGACACGGTCCTGGCGTTGCGCGCGCGCCTGCAGCGTGACGGATGCGCGATCGCTGTGCCAACGTTTCGCGGGGACCACGGCTACCCCGTAGCGATGACCCGCTCGGTGTTCAGTGAGCTTGATCTCGGGGTGCCGACGCTGCAAGACCTGGTCTGTAGAGACGCCGTCCGCGTCGCCGGTGTCGCGACCGTGAACCACTGGGTGATCAGCGACCTGCGCCGACCCGAAGATCGCTCGGCAGCTCGTTGCCAGCTTTCGGGTCAGCCGTGGAGCACCTTGGCGCAGATGTATCGACATCGAAGCCATCGATCATTCCGTTCGGACTCCGTCACGGATGCTCAGATCGAACGACTCGTCGACGCAGCTCGCCACGCCTCGACCTCCAGCTTCATCCAAGCTTACGCGGTGATCGCGGTGCGCGACGCCGAGCTCAAGCAGCGCTGCGCGGTGCTCTGCGGAGGACAGCGCCACGTCGCGGAAGCGCCGGTCTTCTTCGCTGTCTGCGCGGACCTGAACAAGCTCGCGCGCGCATGCGCTGACCAAGGCACGACCGTTCGGAGCGACAGCTTCGAGTTGTTCCTGCAGACGACGGTCGACGCGGCGTTGCTTGGTCAGAACCTCCAGTTGGCTTGCGAGGCTGAGGGCCTAGGCGCCTGCATGATCGGCGGCGCACGCAATCAGCCGATCGAGATGGCGCGGGCGCTTGGGCTGCCCGATCACAGCTTCGTCGTCTTTGGGATGGCGGTCGGTGTTGCCGCTGATGACCCTCCTGCTCGCGGCCGCATGCCTTTGGCGGGCGTGCTCCACTGGGACCGCTACGATTCCTCGGACATCCTCGACGTGCTCCGGGGCGCAGACGACGGCATGCGCGACTGGGCGAAGCGGTGCAACGCCGAGCAGGGCGGCTACAACGGTCGGCCGGTCGACGAGGTCAAAGGTTGGTCCGAGCGGATGGCGAGGATGTGGGGGGGCGAGAGCGCCTACGCCAAGGCGCGCGAGGCGCTCCAAGAAGAGCTCAGGACGTTGGGCTTCGAGGTTTGACGAGCGCGCGTCGCGATCAGAGGTGGACGCCCGGCGCCTCGACGCCGGTCTTCTCGACCCACTCTACGTAGGAGCCGGGGTACCTCTCAGGCGGACCGCCGTCGGCGCAAGCGCTCACGTCGAGCACGCGGTTCGCGAGGCCGCGAAGGAACGTGCGGTCGTGGGAAACGAACAACATGGTCCCCTCAAATTTCTCAAGCGTCTGGACCAGCATCTGCTTGGTGTCGAGGTCGAGGTGGTTTGTCGGCTCGTCGAGGACGAGGAAGTTCGGCGGGTCGAACAGCATCAGCGCGAGCACGAGCCGGGACTTCTCGCCGCCGCTGAGGTTGGCGACGCGCTTTTCGTGGTCGTCGCCGCTGAACCCGAACGCGCCGAGGAGGTTGCGCTTCACGCCGACGGACTCCAGGTGGAACCGTTGGTCCACTTGCTCGTAGACGGTCAGCTCTGCGTCGAGGAGGTCGAGGGATTGCTGCGCGAAGTAACCCATTTTGACGCTGCCCAGCTTTACGTCGCCGTCGTCTGGCTTCAGCTGACCGGCGACCATTTTCAGCAGGGTCGTCTTGCCAGAGCCGTTCTGACCCATGACGCACCATCGTTCGCCGCGCTGCACCTCGAAGTCGAGCCCGCGATAGATCCGCTTCGCGCCGTAAGCCTTGTCAACGCCCTTGAGCTTGACGATGTCGTCGCCGGAACGAGGCGGTTCACGGAATTGGAAGGCGACGAGCTCGCGCTTCTTTGGGGCTTCGAGGCGGTCGATCTTATCGATCTTCTTTTGTTTGCTCTGAGCCTGGGCGGCCTTTGCGACGTGCGTGCCGAAGCGGTCTATGAACCGCTTCATCTTGGCGATCATGGCTTGCTGTCGCTCGAAGGCCGCCTCCTTCTGCGTCGCGCGTACGGCCTGTTCGCGCATCATGAAGTCGTAGTCGCCCTGATAGGTTACGAACTGTCCGTCGTCGACGTCGATGATCCGGTCGACGACGCGGTTCATGAAGTCCCGGTCGTGACAGGTCATGAGGACGGCCGACTTTGTCTGCCTGAGGAAACCTTCTAGCCAGATGATCGACTCGATGTCGAGGTGGTTGGTCGGCTCGTCTAGCAGCAGCACGTCGAAGTTGCCTAGCAGGACCTGCGCCATGCCGACTCGCATTTTCCAGCCGCCCGACAGCGCTTCGACGTCGCCGCGGATCATCTCGTCGTCGAAGCCGAGGCCGTTCAGGACTTCCTTAGCCCGTGCCTCAAGTTCGTAGCCTCCTAGGTCCTGGTAGTCTCCCTGGATCTCACCGTATCGGGCGAGGATGTCGTCCATTCGGTCCGCCTTCTCCGGATCCGACATGTCGGCCTCGAGCTCCTGGACTTCGCGGTGTAGCGCGCCCGCTCGCCCGCTGCCTGCGATGGTCATGTTGATCACGCTGTCGCCGCGCATCTCCCCGACGTCTTGTTTGAAGTAGCCGACGCTGACTCGTTTGGGCATGGCCACGTCGCCTTCGTCCGGGGGGTCCTCGCCTACGATCATTCGGAAGACGGTCGACTTGCCGGCGCCGTTGGGGCCGGTCAGGCCGACCTTCTCGCCGGCGTTTAGCTGCAACGATCCGTCGACGAACAAGATCTGATGGCCGTGCCGTTTGTTGATGCCGCTGAGAGTGATCATCTGGGCGAGCAACGTATCGAGAGCGCGCGATCGCGCCACGTTCTCGATGAGATCGAGGCCGATAGCGAGTAGAAGTTGATAACCCCAGCGGATCGGCTGCCTCAAAGCCGCCCGTACGATCGGTCGCAATCGCGCCAAGAACCAGGATGTCTCTTCATTACTCACGTCGGTCTGTCTTCGCCTTCACGCTCTGCTCGTCGCTCTATGTCGCGGGCTGTTCGTCACCGAGCGCTTCCGTCCAGTTGGGATATGTCGCCACCGAGTTGGGCGGGGACATCTCTCTCGACAGCGGCGGCGGCTCGAATGAGCAGGGCCTCAGCAGCGCTTTCGGACTCGGAGACACGCAAGGCTCGCCGTATCTGCGCGGTCAGGTGCGTGCGGGCGGGCCGGTGTTCACGGGTTCCGTGCTCTACGTCCAGGACAGCGGCGACGGTCAAATCGACGGCGGCTTCGGCAGTCTGGACCCCAACGCCAACGTGCGATCGGACTTCAACATGGGGCTGGCCAAGGTCAGCGCGGCTTACGAGATCGCGCTCGGCCCCGTCAGCGTCGCGCCTGGCCTAATGGTTGATGTCTGGGCGTTTGACTTTGCGGCGGAGAGCACCGTCGCAGGGATCAGCGAAGAAATCGACGAACTGCTCGTGATCCCGATGCCGTTCGTGCGCGCCGAGGCTGGTCTCGGAGATTTCGCGGCCGTGGGCGAGCTCGGCTATGTCGAGATCGACGGAATAGGAGACACGGACGGCGCCTTTTTGGACGCGGAGGTGATGCTTGAGTATTACCCCGTACCGTTCACCAGCGTCTTCGTCGGTTACCGACACGTCGAGATCGATGGCGACGGCTCCTCAGGCGATGACGCGTTCTCAGCGGACCTTGACCTGCGAGGATGGATGATCGGGGGCGGCATCCGCTTCTGAGCATTCGAACGTCTAGGCAAAGGATCGCCTTCGTAGGGGGGTGGCCATCCCCGCGCTGCTGCGACAAGATGTTCTGGCTATGAAGCCGCAGCATCTATTGCTCTGTGCGATCCCCATGGCCTTCGCTGCGTGCGAAGGCCCTTCGTACAGTTTCAGGGCCGGGCCTATCTTTGCGGACGTCCGAGGCGACCTCGCGCTCGCCAACTCTGCTGGTCAGCTCCCCACCGCCAACAGCATGGACGGGGGCCTCGGGTTCGATGACAGCAAGTCCGCGTACTTTGAGGGGCAGGTCGACATAGACCGTCACCGGGCGCGTATCAGCACCATGCAGATCGACTCCGAGGGGGCCGCGGTGCTCGATCAGGACTACGGGGACATCGTGGCGGGCACGGCAGTCAACACGGAGCATGACTTCACCTCCGTCGTCGCCAACTACAGCTACGAGTTTATCCGCGAGGAGGGCTACCGCATCGGCCTCGGCGCGCAGCTCGGCTACTACGCGATGGACGTCAACGTCAGAGGGGCGGGCGTGCCTGGCCGCGAGCTCCTGGAGACCGATGGCTTTATGCCGATGCCCTACTTCGAGGCCGAGGCGTTCGTGGACGACGTCACGTTCGGCGCGTCCGGCGGAATCATGTATGGCGACTGGGGCGACGCGAGGGGCCACTACTGGGACCTCGACCTCTACTCGGTCTGGAACCTCTCTGACCGATTCGACGTGCGCGGTGGATACCGCTCCATCGTGCTGAACGGCGACGGGCGCGCCTCTTCGCGCGACTTTGATTCGGACTGGGACGTCCAGGGCTTCTACCTGACGTTCGGTGCGTTGTTCTGAGCAGCGCGCGACGATGGGCCGGAAGTCCGGACGATAAATCCGGCTTGCCCGTATAGCGGGTCTCGGCCAATCCACGCTGCATCGGCCTTTTCATTCGTTCTAGGAGCGACGCTGGTCCGGACAAATCCGGGCGAGCGGCGCCGACGAGCCGAGGGTGAATCACCGCGAACATCCGCAAAAACATTAACTGGAGCTGCTTACGCCGACGCGGAAGCTCGTGGGCGGGACGTTCTTCAGGGCGCGCAGCAACGGTAGGCGAGAGAAACAGCGGGCTTCG
>MDTD01016161.1_pt1 | contig 18472 bp, 18 predicted proteins | sample 811221 | NCBI WGS metagenome assembly MDTD01 (sample SAMN05326646, study PRJNA326480) | marine metagenome | isolation source: seawater | place: Pacific Ocean: South West | collected 2011 | reverse complement strand
CCCGTTCGCCACTAAAGTTAAAAACTTTCGTTCGACTTGCATGTGTTAAGCATACCGCCAGCGTTCATCCTGAGCCAGGATCAAACTCTCCATGGTATTCAATTGTTTCAAATGAAATAAATTTTTAATCTGAATTAATAATACTCATCAATGCTTCATAATGTCAAGGATTTTATATTAATTTTTTGAGAAATGCTCATTTAAGCTTTATAGCACGTTATTTTGGTGTTTAGATTTAGGTTGGATTATATTATTTTTATTCAATATTAAATAATAATTTGTTAAAAAATTTCTTATGGGTAGGTTTAAAACAACTTTAATTTTGTTATGGTATCCTATGTTGTATTACGTTTCTATTTAAGTAAAATATTTTTTAATAGCATGAGTTTACTTATTATTGGTGGCACAGGTACGTTAGGTCGTCAGATTGTAAAACAAGCAATTGATGAAGGTTATCAAGTGAAATGTTTGGTACGAAATCTTCGACGAGGTACTTTTCTTCGAGATTGGGGTGCTGAACTGGTTTATGGTGATTTATCAATACCAGAAACTATTCCACCTACTTTAAAAGGTGTTAATGTTGTTATTGATGCTTCAACAGTTAGACCAACAGATGACTATAACGCTGAAAAAATTGATTGGCAAGGTAAAGTTGCGTTAATTGAAGCAGCAAAATTAGCTGCAATTAAAAAATTTATATTTTTTTCTGTCTTAAATGCAGATGAAAATCGTACAATTCCGTTGCTTGATTTAAAGTTAAAGGTTGAACAATCTTTAAAAGAATCGGGTTTAAACTATACGGTTTTTCGATGTTCTGGGTTTTTTCAAGGTTTAATTAACCAATACGCAATTCCAATTTTAGAAAAACAAAAAGTTTGGTTATTAGGTGAATCTACAGCAGTGGCCTATATTGATACTCAAGATGCAGCTCGAGTTGTTATTAGTAGTTTAGTAACTTCAAAGAGTGACCGTACAAGTTTCTCATTAATTGGTCCAAAAGCTTGGACTTCAAAAGAAATAGTTGAATTATGTGAGCGTTTATCTGGAGAAACTGCACAAGTTTCGTATATTCCTTTTACTGTACTTGGTATTTTACGACGATTTTTTCGTCTTTTCGAGTTTACATGGAATATTGCAGACCGTCTTCAGTTTTCGGGGATATTAGACACAAAAGGAAACGGAAAACTTAATTCTGGTGTAGTTTTAAAATCTTTTGACTTTTTAACGTTAGAACAATATCTACAACAGTATTTTGGTCAAATTCTACGTAAACTAAAAGAAGTTAATTACCAACAGACTCAACGTAGTAATGATATTTCGTTTCTTTAATTAAACAATTAAATTAACTTTATATTAGAATCTTGTTAAATATTTTGTAGTAATGAATTCATATCTGAAGTATAATTAAGTTAAAATATTGAATTGTATTTTAGTAGTCTTGCTTACTATTAAAATAAATTCTAGTTAAATCAACAGGTTTTGATAAATGTTTACACTAAAAATCTTAGTTTACACAGTTGTTATCTTTTTTATTTCCCTTTTCACGTTTGGTTTCTTATCTAATGATCCATCACGAAACCCAAACCGAAAAGATTTAGAATAATAACTAACAAATTGTTATGCAAAAAACGTATTCACTACCAACATAAAGATTATGTTAATAGTGAATACGTTTTTTAATCTAAATAACCACGTTGTACTTGTAGTTTTGCTGCTTCGGAAAGTACTGGAATTCGTGGATAACGTCCGAAAAAAATTAATGTTGAGGCGTATATAATTAATCCCATTGTACCTAAGAATACACAGTTGGCAATTAAATTACCAAATATAGTTTCGCGAATTGCAACTGGAAAATATCCGAAACTTGCCCCAATACATGAACAGATTATATTTAATAAAATGGCTTGTATTACGTTATAACGTACAAAACGAGTTAGCTTTAATGTTCCACGTGAGCATATAATAAAAATGCCTACCATTATGACAAAAATGAAGTATACATTAGCTTGATATATAGCATTCAATTTGGAAATATAATTGATATAAATATATGTTAGTGCAACGCTTTCGGTTCCCGAAAATACTTTTGGTCCAAACGAATATGATATTTCAATAATTGGAAAAATATATGAAATAATTGCTAATCCACGTTCAAAGACCCTTATTCTAAAATCGTATGGAAATAGAGATAAAATTTTATCAAAATATGGCATTTAAAAAATTTATGGTTATTATTTTTTAAACTAAAAACGTTGTTTTAGTCGTGCTGACTTACCTGTTCGTTCACGTAAGTAATAAAGTTTCGCACGTCGAACTTTAGCTCGACTAATTACTTGAATATCTTTTATCCAAGGCGAATTAACTAGAAAGACTTTTTCAATGCCAATCCCTTGAAAAACTTTCCGTACAGTAACTGTGGCACTAATTTGATTTGAATTTAAATGCTTTGCGATAATTACACCTTCGTAAGCTTGGATTCTTTCTTTTTCTTTTTTTCCATCTGAATCCGCTTCTTTTGGTAATTCAAGATAATTTGTTACACGTACTGTATCACCTATACTTAAATTAGGTAAATTTTGTTTTTTATAAAAAAGATCGCGGTTTTCTAATAGTTGCATTGTTTCAATTAATTATTTTTTTTGGTTTTTACCACACTGCCAATTAAGATAATCTTCAAAATTGGAAAGTTTAGACTTATTAAATGCCAATTATGTCTAACCTTTATCAGATTAACATCTTATTTTCACCTTGTCACGTTTTTTTGATAAACTGTAGGTTTCAGTTAAGTATATTTTGAAGCCCGTGCCACATTGCCAGATTCTGACCATTCTTGAAGTGCTTTAATTTCTTTATTTTTAGTTTTAGCGAGCGGTACACAATTTTGGATCGAAACAATAACATCTTCGTTTGTAAATTCACGTTTTTGACTAAAGCCTAAGCGCATCGCTTCAATAATAACTTGTTCAATTTCTGCGCCTGAAAAATCTTTACTTAAATCACTAAATAATGGAAGTTGAAAATTTTCCAATTTGCCCGGTCGTGACTTTTGAAGATGAACTTCAAATATTGCTTGACGTTCTTGACGCGCAGGTAGTGTTAAGAAAAAGACTTCATCAAATCTTCCCTTACGTATCACCTCAGGTGGAATCCATTCAATATTATTAGCTGTTGCAACAACAAAAACTGGTGTTGTTTTTTCTGATAACCAAGTAATAAAAGTACCTAAAACTCGGCTTGTTGTTCCACTATCACCACTATTTTGTGTTCCAGCAAATGCTTTATCAATTTCATCAACCCAAAGGACACATGGTGCTAATGCTTCGGCAATTTGAATCATTTTTCGTACCCTTGATTCTGATTGACCAACAAGCGAAGCAAAAAGTCGTCCAAAATCTAACCTTAATAAGGGTAACTTCCATTCATTTGCTATAATTTTGGCTGCAATTGATTTACCCGTGCCTTGTACACCGACTAATAATAATCCTTTTGGATATGGCAAACCATATTCAATAGCCGATTGAGAAAATGCTTCATCTCTTCGTTTTAGCCATGCCTTAAAATTATCTAAACCACCAAGGTCAGATAAATTTTTATCTGCAATGCAAAATTCTAATAATTGTGTTTGTTGGATTATTTGTTTCTTTTCCTCTAAAATAAGCGCTGGGCTTGATTCGTTAATTTCACCGTATTGCGCAATTATCTTTGATAATACTCTTCTAATTCGCTCTAACGATAAGCCTTGACAGGCTAAAGTTAGTTCATCTATTTGATCTGGTAATATCTCTTGTTGTAATGAATTAATTAGGCGCTTAAGTTCTTCTTGAATTTCTAAATAAGTTGGTAACGGGAATTCAATAACTGTAATTAACTCTTTTAAACTGTCAGGAATATTAACTTCGGACGAAATTATAATTAAATTTTTTGGCTGAGTTTTTAAATCTTTGTTTAAATTTTTTAATTTTCGAATTATGGACAGGTCTTTTAAAAAATTATCATAGTCTTTTAGAATAAAGACAGACGCTGTCTCAGGTGTTAGTTTTTCAACAAGTTCCAGTGCTTCTAATGGATTTTTTGCAGCAAATCCAGCATCATTTGGGTTACCTTGATAACCATTTATAAAATCCCAAGAATAATATGTTCTAGATACATATTTTTTTGTGCAAAGACGAATTATATATTCAATCCTTTCTTCTTCATATGTCGATATATATATAATAGGGTAACGAGCTTTTAATAAGAGAATAAAATCATTTAAAAAGTTCATATAACAAGCTAAAGTGATGTTTTTTTAGACTTATCCAACCGAACCTTCTAATTTTAAACTTAATAGTCGGTCGGCTTCTGATGCAAATTCAAGTGGTAGTTCATTAAATACTTCTTTACAAAAGCCATTAACCATTAAGGCAACTGCCTCTTCCATTGTAATACCACGTTGTAATAAATAGAATAATTGTTCTTCCGCAATTCGTGATGTTGATGCTTCGTGTTCAATTTTTGTATTACTATTTTGTACTTCAATATACGGAAATGTGTTAGCGCTTGATTTTTTTCCGATTAATAAAGAATCACATTGAGAATAATTCTGTGTATTCCTAGCATTTGGGCCAATTTTAACTAATCCTCGATAACTATTATCAGATTGTCCTGCAGATATTCCCTTTGAAATTATTCGGCTCCTTGTATTTGGTGCAATATGAACCATTTTTGTTCCAGTATCGGCTTGTTGTTTATTACTTGTTAATGCGACAGAGTAAAACTCTCCAATTGCGGAATCGCCCGAAAGGATACAGCTTGGATATTTCCATGTTATAGCAGAACCAGTTTCGACCTGTGTCCAGGAAATACGGGCATTTTTACCAGCACAAAGTCCACGTTTTGTAACAAAATTGTAAACACCACCAATTCCGTTTATATCACCAGCGTACCAATTTTGTACGGTTGAATACTTAATAGATGCATTTTCTAGTGCAACTAATTCAACAACAGCGGCATGTAATTGATTACTACTAAACTGTGGTGCTGTACAACCTTCTAAATAACTTACTGTACTTCGTTCTTCAGCGATTATTAAAGTTCTTTCGAATTGTCCCGATTCTTCATTATTAATACGAAAATATGTAGAAAGTTCTAAAGGGCAAATTGTATCTTTTGGAATATAACAAAACGAACCATCACTAAAAACGGCTGAATTTAGGGCCGAATAAAAATTATCACCGGCTGGTACTACAGTTCCTAAATATTTTTTAATTAATTTTGGATAACGCTCAATAGCTTCGGAAATGGAACAAAATATAACCCCTGATTTATGTAATTGCTTTTTAAATGTCGTTCCAATAGAAACACTATCAAAAACGGCATCAACAGCAACATTTGCCAACATTTTTTGTTCATTTAACGAAACACCTAATTTTTCAAAGGTTCGTAAGAGTTCGGGATCAGCATCGTCTAAACTTCCAATTTTACTCTTTGTTTTAGGTTTTGAATAATACTGAATATTTTGATAATCTGTTTCTGCAATATTTAAATATGCCCAATTTGGTTGTTCCATTTTTTCCCAAATTGAAAAAGATTTATTTCGAAATTGGCGTAGAAAGTCCGGTTCATCTTTTTTATCTGCAATTTGACAAATAATGTCTTTATTTAAGCCTTTTGGAAATTCTTCTGTTTCAATTTCTGTTTTAAATCCATATTTATAAGGACTGTCGACAATATTTTGTAAAACTTCGTCAGAATTTGCTGCTTGTTTTTCAACCATTTTTGAATAACTTATGTAATTATTTTGTATTCTATTAATTTACGTATAATTAACTGAATTTGCTACTTTACCCAATTGCTGTCGATAAACTTGAAAAAAGGTCAATAAGGAAGGAAATTAACAAAAAACCAAGAATTGGGGACATATCAAATCCAATCAATGTTGGAATAATACCACGAAAAACACGTAAATAGGGGTCGGTCATTTTTCCGATTGAATAGAATGGCTGTACGTAGAAATTTATATTTGGGAACCAGGTTAGATAAACACGGATTGTTAACAAGATGATATAAAATTTTAAAAATCCTGCTATACCGCCAGATAATGTGATTAATAATAGGTTCATTAGATTAAAACAATATAATTAAGTCAATTTTTCAGACCAAACTTACTGGTTTTTATAAGTTATAGAGCTTATGAAGAGGATATCATAAAATTTACCCTGAAAGCTATTTAATCTAAGATTCTAATTTGTATTTGTCAATAGCTAGTGAAGAGACTTGAACTCATAACCTACTGATTACAAATCAGTTGCTCTACCAATTGAGCTACACCAGCTTAGTAAGCTTATACTAACTCTATAATATCAAATAATAAAAATTTGTAAACTTCTCTTTTAGATATTGCTTTTTTCTATTTAACGTATTAGTATACTTTCATACCTACATTATTTTTAAATATAAATTTCTTATGGCTAAAGGTAAAGGAGTACGTATTCAAGTAACCTTAGAGCACAGGTCTGAATTAGGTACTTATAGATACACGACGATGAAAAACAGACGAAATACAACGGAGCGACTTGAACTTCGTAAATATTCGCCTGTTACGAAAAAGCATGAACTTTTTAAGGAGATTAAATAAGCGATGTATACTAGTTCAAAAAAATTAGCAGAGTTAGAAATTGATAACGAAACTTTTGACAATTTAGATTATAAAAACACAACTGTATTAACAGCTTTTATTAGTGAACAAGGTAAAATTTTACCGCGCCGTAGTACAGGTTTAACTTCAAAACAACAAAAAAAAGTTCAGAAATTAATCAAACGCGCTCGAATTGCCTCATTACTTCCGTTTGTAATGGGTAAAAATTAATGTCAATAATTGTTTAGATTGTAATTTCTATAAAATAATTGGTATTTAGATTTGGCTAAATCAATTGTTTAACTTGTGTTATAATCTGATGTAGTTTATAAATATCAAATTTTATTATTAAGTATGACACCTTCATTAAGCGCATTCTTAAGTAGCGTTATATTAGCGGTAGTAATTGTTGTTATTCCAATTACAGCAGCTCTAATTTTTGTTAGCTCATCGGATAAAATTGTTCGATCATAAAAAACGAAACTGGATCCAAACGATCCAGTTTCATTTTTTTTTTTACTAAATTAGAAATTCATCTCAGCTGCCTGTACTTTTTCAAATTGCTTTTTCTTAATAACTAAAAGAATTTGAGCAACAGTAACAGTAAAGAAGAATACGATCATTCCTTTAACACGGTTTGGATTTTGTAGGATAATTTCTGTTTCAGCTTGTCCAAAACCACCTACGTTAGGATCATATGTTAAAGCTTGATCAGCTTTTACAATATCCTTTACCTTTACGCTTAACGTTAAACCAGCTGGTACAGTTTGAGTTACTGAATCTCCACTTGCTGTTTGAATAATAACACTTGTTTTACCTTTTTCCTGCGGTTCAATTGCTGTAATTTGACCCGCTGTTGTCGAAGTAAAAGTAGTGTTATTACTTTTTTCCCCACTTGGATAAACTTGACCACGTCCACGATTAGCTCCAACGTAGATTGGGTAGTTTAAGAAGTTTACAGATTTATTCTGTGCTGGATCTGGTGCTAGGATTGGGAATACTACTTCCTGATGCGTATCACCTGCAATTGGACCAACTACAAGAATATTTGGTTTTGACTTACTATATGGTTGAACAAATACACCTTTTGTTTTCGCTTTAATTTCTGCAGAAATACGATCTTTTGGTGCTAATTTAAACCCTTCTGGTAAAACTAAAACAGCACCAACGTTTAGTGGTCCTTTAGTTCCACCAGCTGTTACTTGTCGCGATTTTAAATCGTAAGGAATTCCAACAACAGCTTCAAAAACTGTATCAGGTAATACGGCTTGAGGAACTTCAATTTCTGTTGGTTTTTGCGCTAAGTGACAATTTGCACAAACGATTCGACCAGTTGCTTCCCTTGGATTTTCATATGCTTGTTGTGCGAACACAGGATACGCATATGATACCTTTGGTAATGCTAGACTTAGTAAAATTCCTAGAATTAAAAATACGGATCTAAATTTATTTATTAAGGCTGTCATTGTTTTTGAAATATTCAAAAGTATACATAGGAATTATATACTTAATATTCAATTATGTGAATGATTTTTTCCTTAATCGTCACAGATATACGATTTATGAATAAAATTATTTGTTTAATAAAATTACAAACCCTGCACCACCTAAATATAGTGTTAATAATGCAATTGTCATAATAATTTGTGTTACTGGATCAGTTGAAGGAGTTATTACTGCAGCTAAAATTGTTGCGAAAACAACGACGTATTTCCAAGCCGATAACATTTTTTGACCGGTTATAATACCTAACAATCCTAATACAATCTGTATTACAGGAATTTGAAATGCAATTCCTGTTGCAAAAATTAGAAGTGCAATAAAATCAAAATATTGATTAAATGACCAAAATGGTTCAACTATATCAGCGCCATATGCAATAAAAAATTTTAAAGCCGCCGGAACTAAAAAGAAATAAGCAAAAATTAAGCCAACAGCAAATAGAATACATGAACCTAAAGTTACTGGAAGTACAATATCTCGTTCCTTTTTTGTCATACCTGGTACCACATATAAAAATATTTGATAAATTACTAAAGGGCTACTTAATAAAATTCCACAAAATGCAGCAATTTTTAAAGAGGCAAAAAAGTATTCACCAGGCGCAAATTGTAAAAATTTAATACCAATTGCAGGGATTTGAAATATTTGTACAATTTGTTTAATATCCGCAAAACAAAGTAATGTTGAACCGATTAAAATAATTAGGCAAAAGATTAATCGTTGACTAAATTCTTCAATATGTTCAGATAATGCCATTTCATCGTCTTGTATTTTATTGAGTTCAAGTTGGTTATTATCTATATTTGTAAACATATTTAATCTCTATTTATAATTAATAATTAATTTTTATTTACCTTATCAACAATAATACATTCAGTTGTTAAAACCATACTGGCAATTGATGCTGCATTTTGTAAAGTTGAACGAGTTACTTTAGCTGGATCTATAATACCTTCATCATACATATTAATAAATTGATTTGTTGCAGCATCATAACCCATTTTAAATTCTGAATCCTTAATTTTTTCAGTTATAATAGCTCCATTTTGTCCAGCGTTTGTTGCAATACGTCGAATTGGTGCACTTAATGCTTTTTCAACAATTAATGCCCCAAGTAGTTCATCATCTTTTAAGTTTTCTTTAGCCCAATCAAGTAATTCGGTTGATATATGTACAAGTGTTGAACCGCCGCCTGGAACAATACCCTCTTCAACTGCTGCCTTCGTCGCATTAACAGCATCTTCTAAGCGTAATTTACGATCTTTCATTTCTGTTTCGGTTGCTGCTCCAACTTTTATAACAGCAACACCACCACTTAATTTAGCTAAACGTTCCTGAATTTTCTCGCGCTCGTATGTAGAGTCACTTGTTTCAAGTTGGCGTCGTAGTTGTTCACAACGACTAAGGACTTTTTCTTTATTCGCGTCTGAAATAATAGTTGTTGATTCTTTTCCAATAATTACTCTTCTTGCTTTTCCAAGAGTTTCAATTGCAATATTTTCAAGGCTTAATCCAGTATCCTCTGTAACAACTTCACCAGCTGTTAAAATTGCTAAATCTTCTAATATAGCTTTTCGACGGTCACCGAATCCTGGTGCACGTACTGCTACAACATTTAAAATACCGCGTAACTTATTAACAATAAGTGTTGCTAGCGCTTCTTTTTCGACATTATCACTAATTATCAATAATGGTTGATTTGTTTTTGAAACTAGTTCTAGAACGGGTAACAAATCTTGTTTAATTACACGGATTTTTTTATCGGTAATTAAAACAAGAGGATTTTCTAATACAACTTCCATCTTTTCCGTATTTGTTACGAAATATCCAGAAATAAAACCACGATCAAAACCCATTCCTTCAGTAATTTCAAGTTCGGTACTAGTAGATTTACTTTCTTCTAACGAAATTAATCCTTCACGACCAACTTTGTTTATCGCATTTGCAATTAATGATCCGACACTCATATCGTTACCTGCAGAAATTGTTGCAACCTTAGTGATATCGTCTATATTTTCAATTGGTCGGGCATATTCTGTAATTTTTCGTACAACAAATTGAGTAGCCTTTTCGATTCCACGTTTTAAAACGATTGGATTTGCCCCAGCCGCCACATTACGCATTCCTTGTTTAATTATCGCATAAGCTAATACTGTTGCTGTTGTTGTTCCATCTCCTGCTACATCATTAGTTTTTGAAGCAGCTTGTCGAATTAGTGAAACGCCAGTATTTTCTAAATTATCAGATAAGTTAATTTCTTTTGCTATTGTTACACCGTCATTTACAATTTGTGGTGTTCCAAATTTCTTTTCAAGAACAACATTTCTTCCTTTTGGCCCTAAAGTTATTGATACGGCTTCTGCAAGTGTATCCATTCCACGTTCAAGCGCTTTTCGTGCGTCTTCTTGATATAAAATAGTTTTAGATTTCATGACTGACTTTATTTACAAAAAAATTAAATTTGCTCTTTTAGTAATTTGTATATGCGTATATATTTAAAATTGGCTCAGGCTGGACTTGAACCTGCGACCTTGGGCTTATGAGTCCCCTGCTCTAACCAACTGAGCTACTGAGCCATTTATACTATATTAGCAATAGTTTTTATATTTTTGCAAACACTATACAAAAGATTTATTTTTTAGCTCTTTGAAAGTTATTAATAAAAACTACTATGAAATATAATAGGATCAGTATATACTTTTAATGTAAGGTTTTGGGTTACTAACTCAATGGTAGAGTACTCGGCTTTTAACCGAATAGTTCTGGGTTCGAGTCCCAGGTGACCCAATAGTGATTTTAATATTAGTAAACTAATTTAAATTTTTTTCTAAAAACTCAACGACTAAATCTGACTTATTAGGTTATAGTATAATTTTATAAGCTAATAATTGTAAACCAAGTAATTTAAAAAAGATTCCACCATCCTAAACTATGAATCCAAAACTCATCTGATTTTTATTAATTACAGGTAACGTATTATTACCTAACTCAACTATTTTTTAATCTTCAAGATAATACTGAATTTATGTTAGAAACATTTTTTCAAAACCCTACGCAGCAAACATTGGTAAAGTATGATCAAATCGTTACACAAATAAATAATTTGGATGCTACCTTTTCTTCGTTATCTGATGAACAATTACAAGACCATACACGTTTATTACGAACAAGTTTACAAACTGGTGAAAAAACAACAGACCAGATTCTTATTGAATCTTTTGCTTTAATCCGCGAAGCTACTTCACGTGTCTTAGGTATTAGACATTTTGATGTTCAATTAATTGGTGGACTGATATTAAATGAAGGTAAGATTGCGGAAATGAAAACTGGTGAAGGAAAAACATTAGTCGCATTATTACCAACATTTTTTAATGCTCTTTATGGCCAAGGAGTTCATGTTGTTACTGTTAATGATTATCTTGCTCGTCGAGATGCAGAATATGTTGGTCAGGTTCATCGATTTTTAGGTTTAAGTGTTGGTCTAATTCAAGAAGATATGGATTCAGAAGAACGTAAAAACAATTATCTTTGTGATATCGTATACGTTACTAATAATGAATTAGGTTTTGATTATTTACGTGATAATATGGCAGCAACAGTTAATGAAATGGTTCAAAGGCCGTTTTTTTATTGTGTTGTTGATGAAGTTGATTCGATATTAATTGATGAAGCGCGTACACCATTAATCATTTCTGGTCCTAGTAAAGCACCAACGCAAAAATATTTAACTACGACAAAATTAGTTCGTACTTTAAGAAAAGATATTCATTATGCCGTTGATGAAAAAAACCAAAATGCGACATTATTAGAAGAAGGGTTAGTTTTTTGTGAACAGGCACTAGGTATTAGTGATTTATACAATGTAAATGATCCTTGGATTCCGTATATATTAAATTCTATTAAGGCAAAAGAATTATTTGTTCGAAATACTCACTATATTGTTACAGAAGATAATGAAATTGTTATAGTTGACGAATTTACAGGCCGAACAATGCTTGGACGACGTTGGAGTGATGGTTTACATCAAGCGGTTGAAGCAAAAGAGGATTTACCCATTCAAGATGAAAGTCAAACCTTAGCCTCAATTACTTACCAGAATTTATTTTTATTGTACGATAAATTATCTGGAATGACAGGCACGGCTAAAACGGAAGAAATCGAATTTGAAAAAATTTATAATTTACAAGTAGTTCCCGTGCCAACTAATCGACCAATTAAAAGGAAAGATTTTCCTGACTTAATTTATAAAAATCAATACTTAAAATGGCAAGCAATTGCATTGGAGTGTCTTGAGATGTATAACTTGGGTCGCCCAGTTTTAGTTGGTACAACAACTATTGAAAAATCCGAACTTTTAGCCGCTTTATTAACAGAATATCAATTACCTTATCGACTTTTAAATGCTCGTCCAGAAAATGTGGAAAGTGAATCGGAGATAGTTGCACAAGCAGGCTGTGAAAAGTCGATTACAATTGCTACTAATATGGCAGGACGTGGAACCGATATAGTTCTTGGGGGTAATCCAAAATCGTTAACTCTTGCTGTATTTCAAAAACTTCTCTCTGCTAATAACTTAGTTGAGGTAGAGTATAGTGCTGATCTTAAATCTGGTGAAGTTAATCGGTTATCGGAACTATTTGAAAAAATTTCTTTTCCTACTACTGTAGGGACGTATGAACAAGCTCTTAACTATTTAGAGTTGGGTTCAGATAAAGATTCTGCGTTAATACAAAAATTAAAAACAAATTACGATTTAATTTACGACGAAAAAAAGAAAATTACCGAATCGGATCGTATCCAAGTACAAAAACTTGGTGGATTACACGTAATTGGTACTGAACGTCATGAATCGCGTCGTATTGATAATCAATTACGTGGCCGTTCTGGTCGACAGGGTGATCCTGGCTCATCTCGCTTTTTTTTAAGTTTGGAAGACAAATTACTTCGAATTTTTGGTGGTGATAAGATTTCAAATCTGATGCAGAATATCGGGTTTCAAGATTCGGTACCAATTCAATCAACATTTTTAAATCAAAGTCTCGAATCTGCACAAAAAAAAGTTGAATCTTATTATTTTGATATTCGTAAAAAATTGTTTGAATACGATCAAGCTTTAAATACTCAACGAAACGGCGTATATTCGGAACGTAGACGAATTTTAGAGATGGCCAGTCTTCGTGATTGGATTATTGAGTATGCTGAACGTAGTTTATATGATGTAGTAATTTTTCTTGAAACAGTACAAGATGAAGTGGTGACGTCTAAAGTTATACAAAAGCTTCAATCGTTGCTGGGTATTCCGTTTGGTTTTTTGTTAATTAAACAAGAAAGTACAAATTTATTATCAACTTTACATCAGCAAATTCAAATTAGCTATACTTTAAAAGAAGCGGAAATGGAATTACTTGAACCAGGGCTCATTCGTGAATTGGAACGTTCATTTTTATTGCAACAAATTGATCTTTCTTGGAAAGAGCATTTGCAAAAAATTGCATTTTTAAGAGATTCGGTCGGTTGGCGTGCATATGGTCAGAAGGATCCATTAACCGAATATAAACAAGAGGCTTATAATTTTTTTGTGATTATGTTAACTCGAATCCGTCATCGTGTAACGTATTTTATTTTACGAGCAAATATTATTTTAGAACTTTAAGTTACGCAAAAAGTTTCAAATTTAGAAAAGCTTTTCTAAATTTGAAACTTTTTTATTTTTTTTTTTCTTAAACTCCAAATTGGTTTCCACGGCGATATTGTAGATACGCCGCTACGAAAAGTCCAGTAATTGTTACTGGTACTAAGCCTAAAACAATTCCAGATAATAATACTTCTACCATAATATGTTTTTAGTGTTAATAAATGTCAGTTACTTCATCAAATAAACTACTTTGACGGATATCATCAGCTTCAATTGTTACTAGATCTGATTTAGTAAGAATTTTATCACCTGATGTAAACATTCGGTTAGCATGTCTCATTCTTGCTTTATCAATCGCGTTTCCGACAGTTCGGGCGTTTGCAAACAAAGGTAATTTTGCACGTTTTTCAACATACTCAAGAAGTGCTTGCTCTGCTTCTGGTGTCAGACGATATTGTTGATCTTCAAGCATTAATTTTGCAATTTGTATTAGTTCGTCTGGAGTATAGTCCGGAAAGTCAATATGATTTGCTACCCGTGACGATAATCCTGGGTTAGATTCGTAAAAACTATCCATACGATCTTTATAACCAGCAAAAATAACTACTAAATCATCACGCTGATTTTCCATTACCTGAAGTAAAATTTCAATTGCTTCAGCACCATAATCACGTTCGTTATCTGGTTTATAAAGATAATATGCTTCATCTATAAATAGAACACCACCCATTGCTTGTTTCAAAACTTCTTTTGTTTTTGGGGCAGTGTGTCCGATATATTGTCCTACTAAATCATCGCGTGTAACAGTAATTAAGTGACCCTTACGAATATATCCAAGTTTGTATAAAATATCAGCCATACGATTAGCTACGGCAGTTTTACCAGTTCCAGGCGCTCCAGTAAATGACATATGTAAACCAACAGCTGAAGCGTTCATACCTAATCCTAAATTTTTTCGTAAACGCTGGACTAATAGTAGAGCTGCAATTTCCTTAATACGTGCTTTAACTGGCGCTAAACCAATCAGATCTTCTTCTAGTCGATCAATAACACCCTGAATATCTGTGTTGTTATACTCTTCTTGTAAATTCAGTGCCATGAAAAATTAACATTAAAATATATAGACGAGTATACCATTTTTTGAATTTAAAGGACGATATAGTCTAAATTTTATTAAATTTTTAACTAATTCGGATAAATTCTAATACGTCGACTTCTGTCATTTCCAACGCTAATACTATGTAATTGGTAATGTTTTACTAGTTCGTGTTGAAGTTTTCTAACCGAGTTTGTTCGAGGTAATAAGTCAATAATTTTATTATTGGGAATGACAATTTCTTCGATTGCTAGTCTTGTTTCTTCTAATGGTGTTAACAATTCTTTATTAATAATTCTTGAAGTTTTACGTATAGTCTGCTTTTTAATAGCAGGTAATATAGTAACCTTTTTAACTAGTTGTCGTAATGCTCCTGCAATTTGTAATAAACTATTTCCTTGAATTGTATGAATTGTGATTTTACGTGAATGTGAGATATGTCTTAATCGTCTATTATTTTTAATTAAATTATCTAATGCTAAAATCGCATCTGCATATTGAATTTCTTTTGTTACTAAAATCGGTAAACGCAATGTTCTAATTATTGATTTTAATTCCTGGTTATTGACACCATATGCATAAAGAAGTAGACTTTTCGCATCTTTTCGTGTTTTATTACTAACTTTATTATCTTTTTTTAACTGCCAATCATCTAAAAGATTCACTTTATTTAATAAAAAATTCTTTTTCTGCCTTTTTTCAGTAATTGGGCGTTTAGTATTATTAATTTTTAATCGATCACTAGACTCATTTACTAAATCGTTGATTTCACAATCAACACGAATATTTTGATCTGTTATTAAACGTCGTTTTTGTAATGGAGGATTTTGACCACGAAGAAGTAAGTCAACAGAATTCTCAATATTTTCATGAATTACCCATGTTTTTGGATCATGTATTTCAACAGCGACTTCAAATGTTGGTGGTGCTTTACGTTCTAAAATACTTTTTGCTGATCCACGTCGTTTTGCTTCTTCATCGCCTAATGTAACATATTGTACTCCGCCAATTAAATCTGTGATTGTTGGATTTTTAATTAAATTTTCTAATGCATTTCCGTGCGCAGTTCCAATTAATTGTACACCTCGTTCAGCAATAGTTCGTGCTGCTGTAGCTTCCAATTCAGTTCCAATTTCGTCAATTATGATAATTTCAGGCATATGATTTTCAACCGCCTCGATCATTATCTCATGCTGGTTTTGTGGACTTGCGACTTGCATACGACGGGCTTTTCCAATTGAAGGATGTGGTAAGTCACCATCCCCTGCAATTTCATTTGATGTATCAATAATAATTACTCTTTTTTTCATCCCATCAGATAATACGCGCGCTATTTCGCGAATAGCTGTCGTCTTTCCTACGCCTGGTTTACCTAAGAGTAAAATTGATTTTTTATTTTCTAATAAATCGCGAATAATACTAACAGTTCCAAAAACAGCACGTCCAATTCGACACGTTAGCCCGATTACATTACCTTGACGATTTCGCAATGAACTAATACGGTGAAGTGTTTTTTCTATACCTGCACGATTATCGCCACTGAATTTTCCTAGTCGCTTTATAATGTAGTCCAGATCTTGCCAAACGATTGTACGGTAAGATAAATATTCTGCACCATCAGCGAATCTAACTTCTGGCCTGCGGCCAACATCTAATATAATCTCAATTAAAAGTTCTTGTTTTGGGTGACTACGTAGTGGTTTCCGGATAAAATCAGGAACAATTTCTAACAGTTGGTTTAAGTCATCGGCAAGTAGCATTTTTAAAATATTGGTATTAGAATAAATTTTTTGTTTCTTTTAATTCACTACTATCTATAGCTAGTACTGACTAAGAGTATTTATTAACTTATTTGATAAAAATTAATAAATACTCTAGTAAGTTAATTAGTTGAAACTAGTCGTTATAATTAACGAAATTTTCTTAACAGTAATCGTACTGAACCATCTTGCGGGTTTTTTGACTGTGCAAGCTGAAAACCTTCGCGTTCACTCATTTGTATAATAGAGTTGTACGCGTAACGTTGATTAACTTGATTTAAAAATTTATCAACAGAATAAGGTTGTGACCAGAACATTAAATCTGTTACTAATTCGTATTCACTACCATTCCACGCGAAGCCTATATCATGGTTATTGTCTTGTTTAATAACCAGCTCAGCAACGTGTTTTTGATTGTTATAGCCTCTTATTTCTTTACTCTCAAGTTCAGTTTCTAACGCAAGATCATTTAAGCTCTTTTTTAGAATCTCTAAATTGTAAAGTTTAGTTTTAATTTTAGTGAAGTGAGACATGTTTAATGAACTTCTTTAATCAATTTGTTAATTAGGCTGCTTATTAAGTGTTAATAGTAATTATACTAATATTATAATACTTACCATTATTATAGCATATATCATAACATTTTATGGTTTGCTTAAATCGATTAATAATAAAAAATAGTTAACCCCAATACTTTTGAAGTAGAAGTAATTATAATTAATGTCTCCTTAGTTTTGCAATAAAATTTGATTTTTTTTAAATTTATAATTATAATGTACGTATTATTGGTTAATTGGTTGAAATTTATGAAGAAAGAATTAGAGTTATACGAGGTACTTTTTTTACTACATCCAAATTTTACGGATAAGGAACTAACTGATAAAATCCAGTATTATCAAGATTTCTTAACTGGGAAGGGTAGTAAGGTAATGGTTCAAAACCAAGGACGTAGAAGCTTAAGTTATCCTATAAAAAAATTTGAAGCAGCAAATTTTATTCAAATTGTTTTTTTAGGAAACGGTCATCTTATAACTGCATTTAATAGCGTTATTAAACGTGATGAATCGGTTTTACGTCATATTACAACTAAATTAAATGAACCTATAATGGCTTAGGTACGTTTAGTGCTATTTTTATTTTGCGCCATTCGATTTTGGATTACTAATAAACTGTTGAGCTTAGTAATTTAAAATTGATGGTCTAAAGCTTATTTTTACTAATTTCCTATCTAATTAAGATTGACAACTTTTTAAAGAATAGTTATTATTAAACTGATAGTATTCGCGGGATAGAGCAGTTTGGTAGCTCGTCGGGCTCATAACCCGAAGGTCAATGGTTCAAATCCGTTTCCCGCTATTTTAATAAATTTAATTACATCGATCAGTTTTTCTATTTGAATTAAAACATTATAAGAAATACATGTGACAGAAAAAACTAAAGTAATAATATGGATATGGTTGAAATAAAATCTTTAGAATTTGAAAACCATGATTCTGAAGCTAACACTAGGATATTTATATTAGATCTTGATAATGTAAATTCTTCTAAGATTAATTACCAATATGATAATTATTAAAATGGCAATCGCCAATTTTGTAGCTTTGATCACAGTTACTGGCTCTGCTCTTCTTGGAGTTATAGCCGTTTTTTCTGTCTATGTGTAAGTTTTTATAGTTCGTAAAGTTTCATAAAATTTTGTAAAACGTTATCTTTGATATTTATTTAATAAAAAAAACTAGAGAGACAAAGTCTCTCTAGTTTTTATAGGCTCTAAATAGCTAATTACGCTGCAACTGCAGGAGCAACTAGAGCTACTGGTAAAGACTCACCAGCTGCTAGATCTAGAGGGAAGTTGTGAGCGT
>MDTD01068794.1_pt1 | contig 18480 bp, 12 predicted proteins | sample 811221 | NCBI WGS metagenome assembly MDTD01 (sample SAMN05326646, study PRJNA326480) | marine metagenome | isolation source: seawater | place: Pacific Ocean: South West | collected 2011 | reverse complement strand
TTGGCAGGATCTGTTCTAACTCTACGATCTCATCTTCGAATGACTGAACCTTTGCTTCTAGTGTTGTCAGTACCGATTCGATATCTTCCATCGCTGTCACGAGAGTTTGCTTGTCATTATCAATCTGTACTGTCGTACTTGAGTATTCCAGTTCAAGTAACTCGTTGTCCAAAAACTCGAATTGCCTTAACAGAGAATCATCCAACGAAATATTCAGATCCGGAGGCAATCCCAATTGCATCTTAAACCGATCCATCTCTGTTTTGACCACTCGTTCGCGATGAGCCATATAGAGATGCCCACGTTCCAGCGAACTTTGCAATTCCGTTACATCCAGTGACGTAGCACGGCCAGCCTCTCCTAAAGCTTCTAAGTCACGAATCAATGATTCCAAACTGCGAATTGTTGTCTTTTGATTTCGCAGGCGTTGAATTTCATATAGTAGGTAGTAGAAACCAACGGTCGGACTTCTAGCGCCTCGAATTAGGAACGCAAGTTCTCCACTGCCAGAGCTACCAGGTAACGGTAAAGCACGTGACCCAGTCACCACGGTTACATAGAAGTCTTTACGAAACCGAGCAAAGTCACGGATTTTATAGAGAACATTTCGTTCCTGCTGAGTGATCTTCTCGAGATTAATCGTGCGTTGAACGTCAAAAGCCAATGGCTGGACCAACGAGTACGCCAGCGTCGTCGCCGTTTGAGAACCAGAATTTCCAGACAACATCCAAATCGTGTTGTTCGTCAATTCAGTCATAAATTGAGCGCCAGTGGGGAATAGTTTGCTGACACCAAGATTCGTTTGGCCTAATCCCCAATTCGATCCATCATTCGGTGTGTTTTCATAGTGAATGCCTGTTCCCGGTTCGTTGCCAAATGCTATCGGACGCACATCATAGCGGTATCTCTCAAACGTCAACGCCAACGCCGCCAGATACATATTCTCCATCTGCTCCTGATAATCACGGCTATTGCGTAAGCCGATGCTGACCGCATCTTCAATCGTCAGTTTGGTTTCAGGAATCTCCGAGATCTCACCGGTATAAACCCCTCCCCCAAAGGCCTTTGGCCAATTCGGATTCTCAACATGATCAATCTTGTGAAGTTGGTCCCATGTCGGACTTCCCTTCATACCGTAAACCCGTTCCATATACTCTTTAGCAGCCGGATCATCCGGAGGTAGTGGAGGAGTATCCGGATCATTTACATCGTAAAAGCGACTGGTAGGGTCGGGCGTAATATCCATCCGGGGGATTCGCCAACGTGGATCCTGTGACTTTTCTTTGAGAATCTGATAAGTCTGCTTATCTGCAGATTGCCGATACTCGGTGCGAGTACACCCATTGAGCATTCCACACAAAGCAATACACAGCCCTAACCAAGATAAGTGGTATGTCAGAGATCGCGGCGAAAATAGCACGGACAGTGGCTCGGAGGAAAGAAGCAGTAGTGGTATTAAAAATCCAATGCCTACATCAACGTAGACATACGTAGTCTTCTTCGGAGCTTTAGTGAACGATACTTAATGAGATTCGCACTGGCAAATACGCTAGGCAAAGAGGGAGCAGTGGCGAAAATAGCTAAACTGGGTTAGCTGCTATTGCCAGCTTGTTAATCACCAAGACTGTCAGGGATTAGTTTGAGCACGCTGATGACTGCCTGTTGGCGACTGGCATGTTCACGATGGCGTTCGATCAGCGTTTTAGAGTATGCCTGATTTAGTCTAAGCAATTCTGACAACGCCGCGACTTCACGTGTGGCGACCTGTAAGTCAAATTCTCTCAAGACGGCTTCATGCATTGCACGCAATGAAGACTCCACAGCAAAACGTTGTTGCTGCAGTGCCAGATCAAGCCGGGCTTCCAATAATTGCAGAGAATACTTTTCGTAAAGAACCTGAGTAATGAAGCCCTTCTTCAAGACACGATTTGCCCAGGTTTCATTTTGTATGGACTGGTTTACCTTTTCCTGAGCACTTTGGACAGCCGCTTCCTGATTCTGGATGGCCACACTCCTTGGTATTGATCCCTCCGGGGTGTTTTTAAATTGAAGAACAACCTGCTTTGCTGAATCCAATCTGGATTGCCATTGAGCCATTCGATCGTCGCTTTGTGTACGTGCATCGATGACTGCTTGCTCACTGGTTTTTAACTCCTGTTCCAACTGAAGAATTTGTTGGTTCTGTTTTTGACTGCTCGCATTCGATTCCTGCGTCTCAAGAAATTCTCTAAGACGCTTAAACTCCGCCTGACTCTTCTGAAGTTCTCCCTGTAACGATTTGACTAAAATCATCTGCTGCTTCAGGACTTCTTCACGTTCGGATTTCCCCTTCGCTCCATCCTGCCTAATTATTTCCAGCTTCGTTGTAGCCTGTTCCAGAGCGGTTAGTAGTTCTGTTTCTCGAACGGAACCTTGCTCCTGTTGCTCCTGCTTTAATTCTTCTTTTTTAGTCTTCAGCTGACCGTTCAATCGCTCGACAGCAATCTCATCTGCTTCAAGTTCCTTTGGGCTGATCAATCCGCGATTCGCCAATTTAACGGACCAACTCCGACGCACATCCGCCTGCTTCACTCTTTCAGTGATCACTACGACTTCATTTTTCAGAGCAGTTAATCTCACCTCTCGCAATCCTTCCCGATATGCTTTTAGTTCATATTGATGGACTAAAAGCTCTCGTTCTGCGTTATCCTTCTCTGATTCCCACTGCAGAACCGCATGGGCATGCTCTGCAGCTAATAAAGCATGTTGCTGACGAGCTTCCTGCCATTGCGAGTGCACTTTCAGATACGACTGCCAACTCGTGACTCTCACATCCACTTCATTTTGTGCTGCTGCAGGCAGACAGATTAATAAAGTCAGCAAGCAGACATTGAGTCTTAATATGAAAAACACTTGATAGTGTTCCTGATAAGTTTGGAGGCGGGGCCTTTGATTTCATCATTCCATCAAAGGCTGGTGGGGGGATTCCCATTGGGGATTAAAAGAGTCATCGTACCTTTAGCATGTTTTTCATACAACGATACTTCACCGATTATTAATTACCGGCCTGCTTATAAGCATCGTCCTGAATCGACTGCATCTTACGAATCAACTGCTGGTATAGTTGCCGCCGGATTTTACGCACCTGATTGTCTGTCGAGTCAATCAAGTTTTGTGATTCCGCCGGATCCTTAGTCAGATTGTAAAGCTCGTCGCGACCTTGGTTATTGAAGTCCCGAATCAACTTCCATTGACCATTAGAGATCATCCGCATATGAGTCTGCGACTGATGTTTCGTTGAATACTCAGCGTAGTAAGTATCATCCCATTTCACATCTTCACCCTGAAGGCTCGGCAGCATGTTCCGGCCTCGAAGAATCGTCTTCGCGTCTGCTTCGAGGCCTGCCATGGCAAGAATGGTGGGGAACCAATCCAAATTTGAATAGGTCGATTCATTCACCGTCCCCGGAGCTAATACATCTGGCCAGCGAATGATCGTCGGTACCTTAATCGAGTTGTCATACATATTCGGGCGTTGGCCTCGAGGAACATTCTCGGTTGCAGCCGGGGGCGCAGTGAGCACCCAATGTCCGTTACCTTTATGCCAAATCCCGTTGTGTCCCATGTTATACCCATGATCCGAACTGAATATCACGATTGTGTTTTCTGTCAGCTTCAAATCATCGAGCGTCTTCAATACGCGGCCTAGATTTCGATCCACGCTACGAACACTCGCAAAGTATTCCTTAGTCATCCGCTTCACCCTTGCGACATCCAAATTGGGGTAATCAGGATTCGGAATAGGAATCTCTAAGTTTTCATAGGGAGCGAAATCTTCGTCAGCCACTGGAAGCCAACGAGTGTGAGGCGCTCGAGTGTGCCAACAAAGCAGAAAAGGATCGTCTTGATGACGCTGCAAGAACTCAATCGCTTCATCTGCTAAAATGTCGGCGTTGAGTCCTTCGAAGTTTTGGTTCTTTCCATTCTTTTCCAAAATTGGGTTCACCGTTTGCCAACCCCCTGCACGGTGTCCCATAAAATAGTCGAAACCAAACTGCGTTGGATGTTGTGAATCTAATAACCCGAGATGCCATTTACCTACCAATCCCGTCTTATAGCCGGCCTGCTGCAGAACACGAGGCCAAACAGGAAGGGAAGCATCGAGTCCCAGATCGGGCTCATTGCGAGGATGAATCCAGTCAGTGATCCCCAGTTCAGATCCATATCGACTCGTCATGAGTGCTGCTCTTGAAGGACTGCATACTGGCGTAACGGTATAGGCATTGGGCAAATAAACACCTTCCCTTGCGAGGCGATCCATATGCGGAGTTTTAGCCAGTGGGTTACCGGACGCTCCGATGGCCCAGGGCGCCTGATCATCGGTCAGTACAAATAAGATATTGGGCTTTTCCGCGTGAATAGATTCGCATAAAGATAAGAGTAGGAAAACGAGACTGAGGTGCCAAACACGCATGCTGTCTAAATCCAATTAAAGTAAAGCTGATTCACACCGAGTTGAACCCTTGTGTTAGTCTCGGCGTATCCATTATTAATATAGAAAGTCCAAGCAGATTCATTGTTAATCGAGGAATGAAATAATGAAAAAACACATCCTTATACCGGTCGCGCTGACTGCATTTGGTTTACTGTTTAGCACGTTTGCATTTGTTCAGTCCGATGATGGTGAAACGAAGAATAAAATTGAAAAGAGAGTCGAAGTTAAAGTCCTGGGCGATGTTGATTCCGATGCCGTAACCATCGAGGGCGACAAGATTACCATTAAACTTCCCGATGGTAAGACACAGGTAATCGATCTCACGAAATTTAAACAAGGCCAAAATTCTAAAATTGAAGTCGACGGCGGTGATGTAGACGTCGATGTTCAAATTGAAGGCAAAGCCATCGTGGTCGGGCCTGATGGTAAAGTCCAGGAATTCGATCTCGACGACGGTCAATTTGACTTTGACCTTCCTGAATTTGGAGATGCAAGATCTCTGCTAAATCGCTTTCGTGGCCAACTTCCTGGCGGCCTCGACTTCCACGCCCTTCCCCATGGTGCTGACCTAAACCTCGAGGAACGAGTGGTGCAAACACGGCCGGTTAGTGAGTTCATGATTGGCATTGCCATGGGCCCAACCTCGGAAATACTGCAGGCTCAATTGGGACTGGATGCAAGTGGAATTGCAGTAATGAGTGTGATGCCAGATTCCCCTGCTGCTAAAGCGGGTATTCAAAAGCATGACGTCTTAACGGCTGCCGGTGATAGGTTACTCCAGAACTTGGGCGACTTGGTCAAAGTCGTTGACAATGCAGGCAAAAACGATCGAGAGGTCACCATTAAACTTATCCGACAGGGCAAAGGTATGGAATTCAAAGTGAAGCCCACGAAGCGACCGGAACCTCAGTACGAAGTGATCGACGATCTTGAACTCCCTGAAGAATTGGAAGAGTTGCAGGGGCTACGCCGGTATCAATTGATTCCAAACGGTCAGGCGTTGCCTGACATCGACGGTGAGTTCGGCGAGCTGTTGGAAGTCATTGAACAACTCGAGCAACGTATCGAAAACCTCGAAAACCGCGACGAAAAATAGAAGTTCGTCTGACAAGCTATCTCACTCTAGACACAAAAGCCGGTGGAGCTAATTTAGTTCCACCGGCTTTTTCATTGATGTGCTGACCTATTCTCACTATTCAATACGGATTAATTCAATCCTGAAATGCAAGGTGGAATTAGCCGGAATGAGCTCCAATTCCTGATCTCCATAACCTTGCTCCGGTGGTATCTCAATCTCAATCATCCCACCTTCAGGGCAGTTTAACATCGCGTTATAGAAGCCCTCGATTGACTGCCCGGCTCCGAAATAACTTGCAACACCCAACCCATAAGACTGATCAAACAATTGTTCTTTACCATTTTCATCCAACACCCAACCTTTGTAGTGCACCCAGTACCCTTCTTCGGGCCCTGGCGTCCGACCCCCGGAGTCCCGTAAAACCCGCCACATGGTACCGCCTGCGAGTGTTTGGAATGGACGCTCCAAAGCTCCCTCATCCATTCTATTCGGATCCCAAGCGTAATCCCGCTGGCAACCGGTGAGCACACTGCCTACTAACAGACAACTAAGCAAAATCAATTTCTTCATCGAAGATCCTTATCGAAGCGATGGCATGTAGACTTAGAGTTACTCAGCTTCGACACAGTACAAATCTGTAATGCTTCGCAAGAACATTTTATTTCCAGAAATTGCCGGCGATGCCTGAAATCCTGAGTCAAACTTAAAACTGGCAACCTTTTCAAACGTTGAACCCGTCTTTAGGATAACCCCGCTCCCGTCCACGCTGAAACAATAGATCAATCCATTGGCATATACGGGCGACGATCGGAATTCACCAGTGCCGGCACGTTGCTGCCACACGATTTCCCCAGTATCAGCGTTGAGACACGAAGCAACACCCTGATCATTCATCATATATAGATGGCCATCAACCAATAATTGAGAAGCTCGACGTGGTACGGACTTACTAAATTCCCACTTAATCGCGGAATTCGTAATATCGCCCGAACCCTCTGGTGATACAGCCACCATCGCTCGCGCTCCATCTCCGCCAGTAATATAAACCAACCCGTTATGGAATAACGGGCGACAGGCGGCATTCATTCCACCGTGACGTACTCGCCACAAAACATCTCCGTTTGATGGGTTATAAGAAATTGTCTCCATGGCACTTGGCACGATTGCCTGGCGACGACCCTTGTGCTCGATAACGGTGGCCGTGCTATAGGCCTTCTTTCGGTCACCATTATCGGTTCCATAGTCGATGCCACGGTCCTTCTTCCAAATCGTCTCGCCCGACTTTTTATCAAAAGCAACGACGTACTGCACATCAAATCCGTCGTACGAAACGATAAGTCGATCACCATCAATGACTGGTGAGGAAGCTGGGCCACGCCAGTGATCACAATCCAAATCACGACGTTCCCATTTTTTCTTACCCGTCTTCGTATCGATAGCCGCGGTTCCATAGCTCCCGAAATGAACATAAACCGTACCGTCTTCAATGGCAGGCGTACAGGAGGCATAGCTATTGGTGGGATGACAAAAGCGGACTTCTTCGTTTTCGAAGACAAGGATGTCGTGAATGGTCTTACCCGACTCCTTGTCAAAACACAGAGCCCACATTTTCGATCCATCAACCGTGGCGGTGATCGTCCACAACTGTTCCCCGAAAATAACTGGTGAGGCCCAACCTTTACCACGAATCGGTACTTTCCATTTGACACTTTTGCCCTCTCCTAAATCAGTGGGCAACTTGGCAGCATCGGCACGACCGGCCTGATCTCCACGAAAGTGGGTCCAGTTTTCGGCGGCTCCTAATGGACCAGACAGCAACAGGATAAGCATTAATAGTGAAGCACGCATTTGGTTTCCATCTCGTGATTAAATATCAGTTACTTCCTCGTTTTCATTGTAAATGAAAGCACTTGGCATCGGTACATCGCTATTGAGGTCTCACCGGTAATTCATTAATTTATCGCTCCGGAAACAAATTCAATAAGTCAGGAGCAACATAGAATGCCTCGGTTCATTGCCTTACTCATCATTAGCTGTCTCTTACTAACGGGATGTTCCTCAGCCCGCTATGTCTCTCGAGATCAGGAACGCGGCGTGATAGCCATCCCAAGTACCGCAACTTGGCCCGTGGACCATCGTGAAAAAGCGATGGAGTTGATGCAATCGCATTTCCCTCAGGGCTACATTATTGAGAAAGAAGAGGAAGTGGTGATCGGCACGGAAACACAAAACCACACCGATGTGCATGCTCATGAAATTGGGAACTCCAATGTCTTTCTAGGGGGGGAAACAACCCATACCACGACTACTGATAAGACAGAATGGCGAATCACCTATCGCCGAGCTAATGGTCCGACACAATCACGAGTGAGTAACCTACCGACTCAACCCGTTCAGTAACAAAATTCCGGCTAATAGACACTAACAACGCCCCATTCGATTCCCAGAATCGAATGGGGCGTTTAGTTTAATTACGTCTTATGCTCGTCCAGTCGAAAGATTGTTTACTTTTCAGCCTTGGGGTCAGGTAGTCGCTCAACTTCAGCCTGAGTCATATTCCTGACGACCAAAAGCACTTCACAAATCAGATCCGCACCCAAAATAGGTTTCTCGGTGGAACCTGGTTTAGCGAGATCACCACGGTTGGCGCCTTTGGGAGTTTTTTGAGTCGGAGGAATTTCAATTCCCACCTTACTCACCGCAGCACCTTTGCCTGCAAGAAAATACAACGTTGTCATCAAACGACTGGCCTTTCCCTGCCATTGTTTTAAATGCTGCTGATACGCGGCTTTCTCTTCTAATTTAGGTGAAGGCTCAGGTTCGGGTTCGTCAGTAGCCCACTGACTTTTTACTGTCCGGTGTAAGTTATCAAAGACGCCAACATCTTTGGGAAGCAATGCCATATTGAATCGATATCGGGCAATATGCTCGTGACGAGCATGAATATCGAGCCGAGTTTGGTCGATTTGCAATCCGGAAGCAACCATGTAAATCAAGTCTACAGTACCGCCAACTGGTTGCTCGTCTTTTTGCACCACTCCGTTGAGGTAGCGTGATTTCAAGAGTTGCGATTCCAATTCCGGCATCACATCCAATCCACCATCGTAGACAATTCCATTTTTCATTAAGACTTCTCGCACAACATCGGCTTCCACTCCTTCCGGCGTCACACCAATTTCAATTACGAACAGGAATTTACCTCCTGTTAGCAGACTCAGATCGGGCTGCACTCCTGCGAGTTCTCCCCCAGGATCTTTATTGTTTACCAACTCGCTCGGATTCATCGGTGATGGTACAACCGGCGTTGCCGGAGGCATGTCCTCAGGGTTAGGTTCTCCCGAATCCCCATCAACCGAATTCTCAACTAGTTGCGATTGGTCAATACCTGAATCGGGGTCGAGTCCTTGGTCTTGTTGGTCTTGTTGATTTGGTCGATCAGGAGAAACAACACGTTCGCCATCATTCGGAGATACCTGAGTTTCGTCTTCTATCACATCGACCAGAGGATTTCCCTGTTTATCCTGCTGACCTTGAAACACTTGCCAAATTGCAACTGCTGCTACGACAATGGCCACGATCGAGATGTAGAAAGAGAATCGACTGCTTCGGGCAGTGACGGTTGAGATCGTAGGCCGTGGATTGAATTTAGGAGACGATGTCGAGACTTCGGGAGCATTGAGTTGAGCTAGGATCTTTTCGGCCATGGAGGACCGTTGTTCTGTCTCACCACCGAGTGCTTTGATTCCGGTACGAAGCGATTGTAATTCCGCTAAGACTTTGGCTGCCGTCACATCGGTCTGTAACGCCGTTTCGGCTCGTAGTTTCTCTTCCGCAGAAAGCTGACCATCGATATAACCACCCATCAATTCACTGATATCAGAGATACCAGTGTTGTCGGATTTTTCGTTAATATCACGAGGTGAATTCGTCATTCGCGTCTTAGGTATGTCGCTTTGTGTGATGATGAATGTGTGTGTCGCACATTGCCCCAATGGAATAATCCATCGATGTTCTTACAATCGTCTCCAATCTTTCTAACACATACCTAATATTCTAATATCCTCAAATTCCTGTCAACGATTTGGCATTTTAAGACACATTTAGCTTAAAAAACCTGTACAGAACTAAAAAAGAGGCACCGTCCCTGAGTCGACGATGCCTCTGATTGTTTGCAAGCAATTTTGCCTTGAAATGGTCTCACCCACTCTCAGGCCCAAAAATGACCACTCTTTTAAGCCAAAAGATCCGTTAGCACATTCCCGTGCACATCCGTAAGACGGAAATCACGTCCTTGATGGCGATAGGTCAGACGTTCATGGTCCACGCCTAGTGTATGCAGGATCGTCGCATTGAGGTCATGAATATGAGCCGGCTTATCGATCACGTTGTAACTAAAATCATCGGTTTCACCATAAACAATTCCACCTTGGATACCTCCGCCAGCCATCCACTTGGTGTAACAGCGGGGGTGATGATCACGACCATAATTCGTCATCGTCAGTCCACCCTGACAGTAAATCGTTCTTCCAAATTCGCCACCCCAAATCACCAGCGTATCCTCTAGCATCCCTCGACGCTTCAGATCTTTGATTAACGCGGCACAAGGCTGATCGATTATCCCACACTGACGTCGAATATCATTTGGCAGATTACCATGCTGGTCCCATTGGCGGATGAAGACCTGAGTAAATCGAACATCCCGTTCTGCCAGTCGCCGAGCCAGGAGGCAGTTAAAAGCAAACGTTCCCGGTTTGGTGACTTCCGGACCATAGAGGTCCAGCGTTTCCTGAGTCTCACCGGAAATATCTGTTAACTCTGGAACAGATGTCTGCATGCGATACGCCATTTCGTATTGAGCGATTCGGGATTGAATTTCGGGATCCCCTACCTCGTCGTATCGCTGCTGATTTAAGACAGCCAGATTATCCAGCATCTTGCGGCGCATCTTTCCTGAAATCCCGTTCGGATTGGAAAGGTATAGCACCGGGTCACCTGTGGATCGTAATGAGACTCCCTGATGCCGGGTGGATAAGAAGCCCGAACCCCACAAGCGAGCGTATAAAGCCTGCCCGCCAAATCCACCGTTAACGGTTGAGTGGAGGACCACAAAAGAAGGGAGGTTTTCATTCATACTGCCTAAGCCATATGACAACCAGGCACCCGCACTCGGTCGACCTGGCAATTGACTTCCCGTTTGGATATAGGTGATCGCAGGGTCATGATTGATCGCTTCAGTATTGACCGTTTTAATCACAGCCAGATCATCAATGACTCCGGCGGTATGTGGAAGGATCTCGCTCACCCAGGCTCCGTGTTCACCATGCTGATTAAATTTAAATCTGGATGGCGCAATTGGAAATCGCTTCTGACCTGAAGTCATCGTAGTAATGCGCTGACCATTGCGGACAGAATCAGGCAGATCCTTGTCATACCAATCCACCATTTTGGGTTTGTAATCCCACATATCCAACTGACTCGGAGCCCCGGACATGAACAGGTAGATTACTCGCTTTGCTTTAGGAGCAAAATGGGGCGCCCCCATCGCTCCTAATTGAGTTTGTGATTGATTGGCAAACAACTCCGGGTTCACCAACGAAGCCAATGCTGCCGTACCGATTCCCGTAGCTGCACGACCGAAGAAGTGGCGACGAGTTTCAATGAGTTCTGCTTCTCGTAGTAATGGATTCATCTTCTCGACTCTTATCCCTTCGTTACCGTTTCACTTAGATTGAATACCAGATGGACGATCATGGTCCACGCTCCAAGCTGCTGACTATCCAACATTTCATCACGAACTGATTCCCCGACCGCCAACAGTTGGTTTGCAGCTTCTGGATTCTTTGTAAATTCCGCTAGATGTTCATCAAACAGCGTCGATACAATCTGTAATTCTTTCGCACTCGGCTCCCGAGCCAGCACAGATCGATAGATAAAGGAGATCTTGGCCTCGACAGAATCTCCTCCTTCACGAACAACTTGTTCTGCAAATCGACGAGCGGCTTCGACAAATTGAACATCATTTAACAGTACTAATGCCTGGAGTGGTGTATTTGTTCGAGCACGTCGCACCTGGCAGGTTTCGCGGTCCGGAGCGTCAAAAATCGACATACTTGGCGGAGGACTTGTCCGCTTCCAAAAGGTATACATGCTTCGACGGAATAAGGCGTCTCCCGAATCCTGACGGAACGTCGCCGTATTACTCCCTCCGAATCCCACTGGCTTCCAAAGGCCTGCAGGCTGATAAGGTTTCACACTCTTTCCACCAATCGTCCCGACCAATAATCCACTAATCTGTAGAACCTGGTCACGAATCACTTCAGCGTCTAAACGAAAACGTGAGCCTCGGGCTAGAAGACGGTTTTGTGGATCGATTGCAAGTTTCTCAGATGTCACCCGAGAACTCTGTTTATACGTCGACGACATCACGATCAATTTCTGAAATTCCTTAACATCCCAGCCGGATTCGATAAACCTGAGTGCCAACCAATCCAGTAAGGCTGGGTGCGAGGGTTGCTCGCCTTGAACTCCGAAATCTTCTGACGTCTTGACCAGTCCCGTACCGAAATAATGTTGCCAATAACGGTTTACCGTGACACGGGATGTGAGAGGATGTTGAGGATTCACAAGCCATTGTGCCAGACCCATACGGTTTTTCGGGGCATCCTTCGGAGCAGCCCCTAACCAGGCCGGCACTGCGGATTCAACAGGCTCACCCTTTTTGTCATACTCCCCACGTTCCAGAATATGAGCCACTCGCATTTCTTTCCGATCTTCCATCACTAACGTGGCAGGAATCGCTTTTTCCAGATCATCCAGCGATTTCTTGAGCTCGGCCGCCTTCTTCTTAGGCTCAGCAAGTTTGGCCAAGATATCAGGGTTCACATTTTCAATATAGTATCGTCGTAATTCAGCAATCTGATTCTCATTACGTTCTTCCGCTTTAATCTCGAATATCTTCTTGATATTATCCGGAGCACTCGTACCCACGGTCGTTTGATAGTGTTCCCAGATCGCGAGTGATTTCTTCTGTTCGACCGATAGTTGTGGAGCTCCGATCGAGCCGGCCTGATCCCAATTGACCGTGCCGCCAAATTGCGTAAAGGCCCAACCGTTCAGCTTCGCCCCAGGCTTCAATCCTACATCGGCAGCTGCCACTTCCAAGCGGACCCACTTTCCTTTTTCAGGCAACTCTCCCTGACGACGGTTGCCTTCGTAGTCGCGTCCTGCTCCGAAGCATTTATCGGCTCCCCAGGTTGCCCGATGTTCCCAACTTCCGTCATTGAACTGAAGCTGAATTGATTCTGGTGGATTCTTCTCATCGATAAACACATAACAGTAGAGGAGCGTTCCTTCAGCGATCGTAGGGCCGTTCTTTGCACCTGTGAAAAAATGCTGCGTAATTCCGTCACCTGTACGAGTGGTTGAATTCTCTCCACTGAAGACAGGATGATCCGGTGAGGAAACAAAGGACCAAGGTGTATTACCCTCCGGTTTGGCCCCTTCCGGAAGCTCGTCATCAAACCAAACAGCATCAAGCTTTTCATAGTTTGGAAATTCCGTGCCACTAAATGGATCTTTATATTCGGCATTTTCCAATATCGTCGCAATCGTCTGATTGGCCGCCGCTGACTCACTTGTCAACCGAGCCTTCTCCGCCGAATGTTCTTTGGTAGGCACTTTGACTGATGGAGGAGGAAGCAAAGCATTTCCATCCATCGCCCGCTCAGTCAGACTGAAGAAGTATGAAAAGAGTTGATAGAATTCCTTCTGACTGAGTGGATCAAATTTGTGATCGTGACAGGCTGCACAACCTGCGGTTAAGCCCATCCAAACAGTGGCTGTCGTTTCCACTCGATCCACGGCATATCGCACATAGTATTCTTCATCGATCGAACCACCTTCACTAGTCGTCACGTTACAGCGATTGAAACCTGTGGCCACTCGCTGACTCAAGGAAGGTTCAGGTAACAAGTCTCCAGCCAACTGCTCCACAGTAAACTGATCAAAGGGCATGTTCTGGTTAAAGGACTTAATCACCCAATCTCGATAGGGCCAAATCGACCTCTCATTATCCAGGTGTAATCCATGGGTGTCCGCGAACCGAGCAGCGTCTAGCCAATTGCGAGCCATGTGTTCTCCGTAGCGTTCGGATTGCAACAAACGATCCACTAACCGTTCGTAGGCCTGATCTGATGCATCTGCCAGAAATGCATCCACTTCAGCAACGGACGGAGGCAAGCCAGTTAAATCTAATGTAAGACGACGAATCAAAGTCGCTTTGTCTGCTTCTTTTTCAGGACTCAAACCCTGTTGTTGTAAACGGGCCTGAATAAACAGATCAATCGCGTTACTTTGCTTCCAGTCATTAACCGGCTTAGGTAATGCTGGCAGTTGGGGCGGTACGTAGGCCCAGTGTTCATTCCAGCTAGCCCCTTGTTCGATCCACTGTCGTAAAACCTCTTTGTCTTTCTCAGTCAACGACTTGCCTGAATCGGCCGGGGGCATCCGCAATTCAGGATCTTCTTCTGTAATCCGATGAAGCAAAGCACTATGATCTGGCTTTCCTTTAACAACTGCAAACTCGCCTGATGGTAATTCAGCAAATGCACCTTCCTCTATATCCAAACGAAGTTCAGCCGCACGCTGAGCCGCATCCGGCCCATGACACTGAAAACAGTTATTGGAAAGAATCGGGAGAACATCTTTACTAAAATCCACTTCTGCATGAGCGTGAAATGGAGCAAGTAACAACAGTGCCAGAGTGGCTGATAGGAAAGTTATTTTCTTCATCGTGGCAGGATACATTGAGAGTATTGAGTACATGATGGGGGCGTGATGATTTGGTTCAAGATAAACATACTGTTATTCTAATTGCTTTTGCTTCCGAGTGCAGGCAAGATAGACAAAGAACCAATTGCCCCATCGTCTAATTACCCAATCGTCTAACTGGCCAACTGGTTAAATAGTTAAATGGAAAACCTTTTTGTAACATGCCTCAGCTTCAATTCGATCACGTGACCAAATCCTATGGCGATGTCGTCGCCTTAAGGGATGTGAGTTTTGAAGCGCGAGACGGTGAGTTGTTAGTGCTTGTTGGGCCGTCCGGCTGTGGTAAATCCACCACACTCAGATTGATTGCAGGGCTGGAGGAGTTTGAATCGGGTACGATCTCTATCGACGGGAATGCCATAAACAATCTCCCTCCCAAAGACCGAGATATCGCCATGGTCTTTCAAAACTATGCGTTATACCCCCATATGACCGTCCGCCAGAATCTTGGATTCGGCCTGAAGATGAAAAAAAATCCCACCGACGAAATCGAGCAACGGGTGTTGGCAACCGCGCAATCGTTGGACATTGAAGATCTACTGGAACGGAAACCAGGACAGCTTTCAGGAGGGCAGAAGCAACGGGTGGCAGTCGGGCGAGCGATGATTCGAAAGCCGGCAGTGTTTCTGTTCGATGAACCACTTAGCAATCTGGATGCAAAATTGCGAGTCACCTTGCGTGACGAAATGGCAAGTCTGCATCAGCGTTTATCGGCCACCATCATCTATGTCACGCATGACCAGATTGAAGCACTCACGCTTGGCAACCGCATTGCAGTCATGAACGAGGGTCAAATCCAGCAGATCGGCACACCTCAGGAAATCTACCAAACACCAGCCAATACATTTGTCGCCTCATTTATCGGGAATCCCGCGATGAATTTAATCTCGCCGGCTTTACTGCAAATCGAATCGACCGCGGATTGTCTGGGGATACGCCCTGAGGACTTCTCGCTTGGTGATAAAAACTCCAGCGGCGTGGAGGCTATTGTCACTGGCATTCAGAACACCGGCGCTGATTGTTTTCTTTCCGTTCAGGTTGCTTCAAAGACTCTTACAGTTCGCACTGTTTCCACGACAACTTTGGCTATTGGGGACAGCATTTATCTTCAAGCGGATCTGGCAGCCATCCATTTTTTTGATACAACCGGCAACCGAATTACTGAATAGTAATTCGATGAATACACTGCCTGTTGCTATTGGGGATTTGTTATAATCCAGATTCTGAAGTCTTCAGGTATGAGCGTTCGTATATCACTATTCATTTGAAAGTAGACACCCTTGAACGAGTTCGATTATGTGGCACCACAATCGGTGTCCGAAGTAGTTGCTGTACTCAGCGAACATGGCGACCGCGCGAAATTGCTGGCCGGTGGAACAGATATTATCGTGCAGCTACGGGAGGGCCTGCGGGAAGCCGATATGGTCGTCGACATTAAGAAAATCGATGCAGTTACATCCTTAAAATATTGTGACGAAAACGGTCTGTCACTGGGAGCAGCAGTCGCCTGCTACAATCTGTACGAACATCCCCAATTATCCAAGTTGTACGGAGCGTTAGCTGATTCGACCCATATTATTGGCGGCTGGCAAATTCAGAGTCGTGCCAGCGTCGGTGGAAATCTCTGTAATGCCTCTCCGGCGGCAGATTCCATACCTGCTCTCATTGCACTCAATGCAACGGCAGTCATTGCCGGTCCCAGCGGCGAGCGGTCAGTGGCAGTAGAAGATTTCTGCATGGGGCCAGGTCGTAATGTTTTGGAAAACGGAGAATTTCTAGTCTCACTACAAATTCCAGCTCAATGTGGCAACTGTGGCTCAGCTTACGAACGCTTTATCCCACGTAATGAAATGGATATTGCCGTCGTAGGTGCCGGTTCCTGGGTAAAGCTTGCCGATGACGGAACGATTGCAGAAGCGAGAATCGGTTTAGGAGCAGTGGCTGCAACACCACTGGTTGCTGAAGCGGCCGCGGCCAGCCTGATTGGTAAAGACCCAACAGAAGAAAACTTTGCAGCCGCTGGAGAACTGGCGAAACAAATTGCTACACCGATCAGCGACATGCGAGGAACCGATGAGTATCGTATGCACCTCGTAGGCGTGCTGGTCAAACGTACATTGACCACTGCCGTGGAACGAGCTCAAAGCTCATAGTCCTATCACCTCAAATCACAAAAAGCCCCGAGGTACATCACTGTACCTTTGCATTCAATAAAGGAAGTAATCGTGTCAGCCTCGAAGAAAGCCCATGTGACAACCACGATTAACGGAGAGTCTACTGACTTTCTCTGTGAACCGCGTCATAGCCTACTAGAAGTGCTCCGTGATAATCTCGGATTAACCGGATCGAAAGAAGGATGTAACAACGGAAACTGCGGAGCGTGCACTGTCCTGCTTAATGGTCGGCCCGTCGATAGCTGTCTCGTCCTGGGTGTCGAAGTCGAAGGAGCGGAAATCGAGACCGTTGAAGGAATCGCCTGCAGTTCGAAACTGCATCCGGTTCAGGAATGTTTCCTGGAAGGCGCTGCCCTGCAGTGTGGCATCTGCACACCGGGTTTCCTAGTCGCTTCCAAAGCTCTTCTGGATAAAGATCCTAATGCATCTGAAGAGACCATACGTTTTGATTTATCCGGCAACCTTTGCCGTTGTACCGGCTATGACAAAATAGTCCGAGCGGTTCAGGCCGCCGGGCAACAAATGAGTGCCGAAGCTTAAAGCCATTTATAAACCAAACTGCCGCCACGGCGTTTAAGTAACCTATCAGGAGTATCACCCGTGACCTCGACCCAGTATCGCGTCATTGGAAGCCGTCCCGTTCGACATGACGGAGCGGATAAAGTTACCGGAAAAGCTATCTACACCGCTGACACCAAACTCCCTGGAATGTTAGCCGGGTTTGTTCTACGAAGTCCGCATGCTCATGCAAAAATCGTCTCGATTGACACGAGCGAAGCAGAGACTACTCCAGGCGTCCATGCAGTTGTGACTGGGAAAGACTTCCCCAATGTCGAAAACAAAATGGCCGATCTTGGCGAAGGCAGCGTTAACCTGGCTTATCTTAGTTCCAATTGCATGGCTCAACAAAAGGTGCTCTATCGTGGCCATGCCGTCGCAGCAGTCGCGGCGACAGATGTGCATATTGCCGAAGCAGCTGCCAAGAAAATCAAAGTCGAATACGAAGTACTGGACTCAGTTACCTGGGTACTCGACGCTATGAAAGAAGATGCTCCTTTGCTTCACGCCGATCTGGTTACAGATAGCATGGGAGATAAAGCAGAGAATCCAAGTAATATCCCCGTCCATCTTCATTTTGAAAAAGGTGATGCAGGAAAGGCCTTTGAAGAGGCCGATGTCATTGTCGAACGCGAATTCAAAACGGCGACCGTCCATCAGGGGTATATCGAACCACATGCCGTAGTGGCTGACTATAACGAAGATGGTCGCCTAAGAATCTGGACTGCCACTCAAGGTTCCTTTACCGCTCGACAACAAACCGCGGAAGTACTGCAAATTCCTCTGGGCAACGTGCTAGTTACGCCCTGTGAAATCGGTGGGGGGTTCGGGGGGAAGATTACAGTCTACCTTGAACCTACGGCCGCAATACTCAGTAAAAAATCAGGACGTCCGGTACGTATCACTATGACGCGAGCCGATGTGTTTGAAGCATCTGGCCCAACGCCTGGATCTTTTATGCGAGTGAAAATCGGAGCTAAGAATGATGGTACGATGATTGCCGGAGAAGCCTGGTTGGCCTATGACGCCGGCGCTTATCCCGGAGGCATGATCGGCCCTGGTTGTATGTGTGTCTTTAGCTGTTATGACATTGAACATGCCGTCGTAGATGGTTACGACGTCTGCCTTAATAAACCCAAAACCTCTGCTTATCGTGCTCCCGGTGCCACACAGGTCGCATTTGCGACGGAGCAATTGGTGGATGAGCTCGCAGCGAAACTCGGCATGTGCGAATTGGAAATCCGCCAGAAGAATGCCGTCAAGGAAGGATCCCGTCGAGTCGATGGGCCAGTCTATCCACCGATTGGTTTGGAAGAATGCCTGCAGGCTGTTCAAAATAGTGATCACTGGAATACACCGCTTGAAGG
>MDTD01039707.1_pt1 | contig 18482 bp, 13 predicted proteins | sample 811221 | NCBI WGS metagenome assembly MDTD01 (sample SAMN05326646, study PRJNA326480) | marine metagenome | isolation source: seawater | place: Pacific Ocean: South West | collected 2011 | reverse complement strand
ATTTCACTATTTGATATTGCACCTGTTCCAAACCTAAAATACAATTCAAGTGAGCTTCCTGTTTCAAAGTGACGTATTAATTCTGTTTCAGTTTTATTATTTAATTTTAATTTAAGGTGTTTTAGTTTTCTTTCAGCAAGTTCTTTTCCAATAATTGCTATCTTTTTTTTATCTTCTTTTAGTGCTGATTTAATTTTTGATTTTGCTCTAGATGTTGCAACAAATCGTAACCAATCCTTTCTTGGTCTTTGTTTGTTCGAGGTAATGACTTCTACTTGGTCACCACTTCTTAGGTGATGACTTAGGGAGACAAGTTTACCATTAACTTTTACACCCATACATTTTAATCCAATATCTGTATGTATTTCAAATGCAAAATCTAAAGCTGTAGCTCCTTTAGGTAATGTTTTTAAATCACCTCCTGGCGTAAATACATATATTTCTCCTGAATATAGATTGAGTTTAAAATCATCAATAAAATCAACAGCATTTGATTCAGGGTTTTCTAGAAGATCTCTTATTTTTTCTATCCAATTGTCTAGAGAATTTTCCTTATGCCCTTCTTGTTTGTATTTCCAATGAGCTGCATATCCTTTTTCTGCAATATCATCCATTCTTTTACTTCTTATTTGTACTTCCACCCATTTTCCATCTTCTCCCATTACTGTAGTATGTAAGGCCTCATATCCATTTTCTTTAGGGGTAGATATCCAATCTCTTAATCTATCTGGGTTTGGTTTATAAAAGTCAGTCACTATTGAATAGACTTTCCAGCAATCTGATTTTTCACTTTCTAAAGGAGATTCAACTATAATACGTACTGCAAATTTATCAAATACATTATCAAAATTTACTCCTTTTTTTACCATTTTATTTCTAATTGAAAATATAGATTTTGGCCTACCTTTAATTGAAAAGATTAATTCATTTTCCTTTAATTTTTCTTTTATAGGTTTGCTAAATTTGGTAATATATTTATTTCTTTCTTTTTTACTTGCATGTAGTTTTTCTGCTATAGCTTTATACACTTCTCCTTTTGTGAATTTTAGTCCTAAGTCTTCTAATTCTGTTTTAATTGGATAAAGGCCCAGTCTATGTGCTAAGGGGGCATATAAATATAGAGTTTCTGAAGCTATTTTCAATTGTTTAGCTTTTTTCATTGAATCTAGCGTTCTCATATTATGTAGTCTGTCAGCAAGTTTTATTAGAATTACTCTAACATCATCTGATAATGTTAATAGCATTTTTCTAAAGTTTTCTGCTTGTAAAGACACATTCTTATCAAAAACTTCTTGAATTTTTGTAAGCCCATCTATAATTTTGGCATTTTTTTTACCAAATAAATTTTCAATATCATTTAATGTGTAATCTGTGTCTTCTACTACATCGTGTAATAATGCACATATTATAGAAGGAGCTCCTAATCCAATTTCTTTTGCAACAATATGAGCGACAGCAATAGGATGATAGATATAAGGTTCTCCTGATTTTCTTCGCATATCTTTATGTGCTTCCACAGCTAGATTAAATGCTTTACGAATTTCTTTTTTTTCTTCTTTTTTAATTTTTTCTGAGCAAGCACGTAGTAGAGATTTATACCTATTTAGTATTTCTCTTTTTTCTTTTTCTATATCAATTGGTTTTATCAAGTTAGGCTTGTTTAAAAATTGGGTAAGTACTCATGAGCTCATTTACTTCTTTTTTTATTTCTTTAATTTTATTAATGTTCTTGTGTTCTGTAATTACTTTATCAATTAAATTAACAATCGTTGGAATTGTGTCTTCTTTTATTCCTCTTGTTGTAATAGCAGGAGTGCCTATTCTTATGCCAGATGTTACAAAAGGAGATTCGGTGTCAAATGGAACCATATTTTTATTAACTGTAATATCTGCTTGTACTAATGCAATCTCAGCATCTTTACCGCTTATATTTTTATTTCTCAAATCAATTAACATACAATGATTTTCAGTGCCACCAGAGATTACCTTATATCCTTTATTCATAAATTCTTTTGCCATTAGTTTTGAATTTTTTATTACTTGCTTTGCGTATTCTTGAAAAGAAGGGTTTAATGCTTCTGCAAAAGCAATTGCTTTTGCAGCAATGATATGTTCTAAAGGACCTCCTTGTGATCCAGGAAAGACAGCTGAATTGAGAATTGTAGACATCATTTTTGGGTTTCCTTTATTTGTTTTTATTCCCCATGGATTTTTAAAGTCTTTTCCCATCATAATCATTCCTCCTCTTGGTCCTCTTAGGGTTTTGTGGGTAGTTGTGGTTAATATATGGCAATATGGAGCTGGATTATTAAGTAATTTTGCAGCGATTAATCCTGCAGGGTGCGCTATATCACCCATTAATAGAGCATTTACTTCATCTGCTATTTCACGAAATTCTTTATAATTCCAATCTTGAGAATATGCTGATGCTCCACAAATTATTAGTTGAGGTTTTTCTTTCAATGCTATTTCTCTTAATTTATTGTAATCAATTTTTCCAGTTGATTTTTCAACATTATAAAAACAGGTGTTGTATAATTTTCCAGAAAAGTTTACAGGAGATCCATGTGTTAAATGACCTCCATGAGATAAATTAAATCCTAATATTTTTTCTCCAGGTTTTAAACATGCTAGTAGTACAGCTGAATTTGCTTGTGATCCTGAGTGCGGTTGCACATTTACATATTCTACTTCAAATAATTGTTTTGCTCTGTCGATAGCTAATTGTTCAACTTTGTCTACAATTTCACATCCTCCATAATATCTTTTTTGTGGGTATCCTTCAGCATATTTGTTTGTTAAGCAAGATCCTGCTGCTTCCATTATTTCTTGACTTACAAAATTTTCTGAGGCAATTAGTTCAATCCCTAGTCTTTGCCTTTTGTCTTCTTCATTAATTAAATCAAAAATTATTTGGTCGTTTTTCATATTTAAATTTTTATTTTCGTCAATGGAACAAATGTAAATATTTATGAGTAGAGTAAAAGAACTTTTTGGAATAAAATATCCAATTATTCAAGGGGGTATGGTATGGTGTAGTGGATGGAAGCTTGCTTCAGCAGTAAGTAATGCTGGCGGTTTAGGTTTAATAGGTTCTGGATCAATGTATCCAGATGTGTTAAAAGAGCATATTATTAAATGTAAGAAGGCAACAGATAAACCTTTTGGTGTTAATATTCCTTTATTGTATTCTCATATTGAAGAGCATATTGATATTATTCTTAAAGAAAGAATTAAAATAGTTTTTTCTTCAGCAGGCAATCCAGATAAATACACGTCAATTTTAAAAGATAATGGCATAATAGTTGTACATGTAATTGCTAATACAAAATTTGCATTAAAAGCCATTAATGCAGGTGTAGACGCAATTGTTGCAGAAGGCTTTGAAGCAGGTGGTCATAATGGTATAGATGAAACAACTACAATGTGTCTTATTCCAAAGATTAGAGATATAGCTTCTCTTCCTCTTATTGCTGCAGGTGGGATCGCTAGTGGAAGCAGTATGCTTGCTGCATTTGCACTAGGTGCTGATGGAGTTCAGGTTGGTAGTAGATTTGCTGTTTGTAAAGAAAGCTCATCACATGATAGATTTAAAGAGGCTGTTTTAAAATCTTCAGATGGAGATACTGCTTTAACTTTAAAGGAGATTACGCCAGTTAGATTACTTAAAAATCAATTTTATCAAAATATTCAGCAAGCATATCAAACGAATGCTACTTTAGATGAATTGAAAGATTTATTAGGCAAAGGAAAAGCAAGAAAAGGAATCTTTGAAGGAGATGTGTTAAATGGGGAACTTGAGATTGGACAAGTTTCAGCTTTAATTAACAATATAGAAACAGCGAAAGAGGTGATAGATGATATTGTTTTAGAATTTAATAATGAAATGAAGAAGATCTCAAAGGTTAGTTTATAGAGTATTTTTCAATCTTAATGTTATTGGTATATTTTTGTATTTTTGTATGATAAAGTGATTAGATGCGCAAGTTTTTATTTTTAATTTTTATATCGTTAATTAGTTTCCAGGCACAATCAACTCATTTGATGGGAGGGGAAATTACTTGGCAATGTTTAAAATCAGGGCCAGATGTTGGTAAATATGTTTTTACATTAAAAGTATATAGAGACTGTAATGGAGTTACAGCTCCTACTTTTACACAATTTCTTGATGTCTGGGGGCATCCCACTCTTACTCAGATAAGTATGAACTTTATTGGACAGGAAGATGTTTCTCCTAATTGTAATCCTGTAATAAGTGGAAATCCTTTACTTAGTTGTGCAAATGGAGATATAGGTGCTGTTGAAGAATATACTTATGAGTCTTTACCTATTAATATTTCTGGTATACCTCCAGCTACTGGTTGGCATTTTACTTGGGATAATTGTTGTCGAAATGGAGCTATTACTAATTTAGTGCTTTCCAACCCGACTTCTCCTTCGGAAGGTTTTACTTTACGTGCAGGAATGTTTCCTTTTATAGATCCTGCCACAGGTTTTGCTGTTCCTGCAGATCCTTGCTTTGACTCTTCACCAAGTTTTAAAGAACAACCAAAAACTATTTTATGTGTTGGATTTCCTTTTTCTTATTCTCATAATGCATCTGATGAAGAATTAGACAGTTTAGTTTATTCTTGGGGTGAACCATTAGATGATAATGTTCCTTTTACAGGTGGAGTATATAATCCGGGTCCATTTCCTGCTACTCCTTCTACATTGCCTTTTATGCTCCCTTATTCAGCTAATTCACCTCTTCCAGGTAATCCTACTCTAGATTCTCAAACAGGGGAGGTTAGTTATAATGCAAATTTAGCAGGTTTTTATGTTACTTGTGTTCGAGTACAAGCTTATAGGTGTTCTCAGTTGGTTGCTGAAGTTTATAGAGAGGTACAGGTTGTTCTTATTGCATGTCCTTTTATGCCAGGTGGATTGATACCTAATAATCCTCCTGCAGTGAATGCTCCTTTTATAGATACAGTAACAATGTTACCATCATATGATACAACTGTTTATGCAGGTCAGCTAGTTACATTTAAAATTGAGGGTATTGATGGAGATTTATATAATGGATTGACACCGCAGCAATTAACAATGGAGGTTACAGGTGGACAGTTTTCAGATAACTATCTTGATTCTTCATTATGTTTAAACCCTCCTTGTGCACAATTTTTTGATGCTGATTACTTCGAAGCTAATTCAACACTGCCTATATTGCAGCAAATGCCTCCACCTATTGTTAAAGATAATGATACTGTCTCAGGTATATTTCGTTGGCAAACTTCATGTATGCATATCGCAGCGATCAGTGGTTGCGGAGCTACTTCTAATGTTTTTACTTTTCTGATTAAAGTATATGATGATTTCTGTCCTGCAAATGGGTTAAAGTTTGCTACTATCAAAGTTACAGTATTACCGGCTCCTGTTGATAATTCTCCAGACCCTAGATGTGTATCTGTGAGTGAAAATGGGAACGTGGAAATAATATGGGAGCATTTAGCGTCAGCACCTTCTTCAACAGTTTATAGTATTTATCACTCTAATGATCCTAATGGTCCTTTTACATTCTTAGATAGTGTTATGTATCCTGCAAATACTTATAATCATAATTCTTCTTATAATGCTAATAATGAAATACAATATTATTATTTAACATCACATTCCGCTTGTGCAGATGAATCGGCACCTTCTGATACGTTATCTACTATGAAATTAGATGTAGATCCAATTAATAATAATACTGTTGGAGATTTGAACTGGAATCCAATTCATATCCCTAATCTTAGCACTTCATTTGCTAATTATGATGTCTATGCTAAAGGATCTGATGGGGTTTTTCAATTAGTTGGGCAAAGTCCAATAAATAATTTTTTATTTCCAGCACAAACTTGTAATTCTTATCAGGCTATGTATGTTACTTTAGAGGATCAGAGTGGATGTATATCTGTTTCTTCTATTGATGGTGCGATATTAGAAGATACAATTAGTCCAGAAATACCAATTATATCAGATGTTTCTGTTAATACAGATGGGAAATCTGTTATTAGCTGGACTTGCTCTTCTATTGATGTTGATGTTTTTGAGATTTACAAGAAGATAGATGGGGTGTGGGTTACTATTGGAACCGTAACTCCTCCTAGTAATATGTTTGTATATAATAATTCTGATGCTGTGAATATTTCTGAGATTTTTACTGTTAGAGCTTTAGATAGTTGTGATAATGCTAGTTTAAGGAGCGAAGAACATAATTCAATCAATATAGAAACCGAAGTAGATGTATGTGATTTTACAGTTAATGTAACTTGGAATGAGTATGTTAATTTTAATGGTGGATTAAGTCACTATGACTTACATGTTGAGGAAACAGATCAATTTGGAATCATTACTAGTGATACCAATCGACTTGTTAACCAACTTGAATATACTATTGATAATATTAATGGAGGTTCTTCTTATCATATTTATATTGTTGCATATAATTCTGACTCTAGTATTTATGCTATTTCAGATCAGATTAATGAACCAATTAGTCTTCCTAGACATCCAGAGTATAATTACATTGAATATGCTAGTGTTAATCATGATAATGGCTTTGTAGAGATTAATTGTTTAATAGATAATCAAGCAGATATTGCTCATTATGATATTTTTCGATCATTAAGAAATGAAGATCAATTTTATAAAATTGGTCAAACTCCATTTGTAAATACCTCTACTGTTCATTATACAGATAAAACGGCTATGACTTCTCAAGATTTTTATCAGTATTTAGTTTTTCCTGTTGATACCTGTGGTCAGAGACTTACCGCGCCTCCTGTTTTTGCTCCAGAATATCTCAACGACACTTCATATGCACAGACTATTCTTTTAGAAGCAGAAATTAACGTTAATTACGGAGATAGTATTTCTTTAGAAGGAGAGTATACAAATACACTTTATTTTAATGAATATGAGAAATGGTTAGGTTCAGTTGCAGAGTATCGTTTATATCGTTCTGTTAATGGAGGGCCATTTAATGTTTTACCTTTACATGAGTGGGATAGAATAAATAATCCTGATGAGCCATTATCATATATTGATATTGTAACAGAATATGGAGATGGTAATGGGAGATTTTGTTATTATATTCAAGCAATTGAGGGTCCTCAAACTCCTTATGGTCCTTTATTGGAAGGAGCTTTTTCTAATATAGCATGTGTTTCACAGACTCCTATTATATTTGTTCCTTCAGTATTTACCCCTAATGGAGATGAACATAATGAAGTTTTTCGTCCTATAACGTATTATGTTTCAGAGATAGGTTATTCTTTTTCTGTATATAATAGATCTGGTCTTCAGATATTTTCAACTAATAATCCTCAAGTAGGTTGGGATGGTACATATTTAGGAAGGCATGTGCAAGATGGGAATTATATATATCATTTAGAGTATATTAATGGAGTTGGGAATTTAACAGAGAAAACAGATATGATTACAATTGTACGATAAGAAACATTAGTCTCGGTAAATAATCCTATTATCTTTTACTATCTTCTTTGCTAATTTATTAATTTTGCACAATTTTTAAAACATAACTATGAATAACAAAACATTGAAAGAAGGGCTTACATATGATGACGTTTTGGTAGTTCCGTCATATTCTGAAGTTTTACCAAACATGGTTAACACAAGTACTCGTTTTACAAAGAATATTAAATTAAACATTCCTATTGTTTCAGCAGCTATGGATACTGTTACAGAATCTAAAATGGCTATTGCAATTGCACAAGAAGGAGGTATAGGAGTTTTACATAAGAATATGTCGATAGATGCTCAGGCACTAGAAGTGAGGAGGGTAAAAAGGTCAGAAAGTGGTATGATTTTAGATCCTATTACTTTAAGTTTAGATGCTAAGGTTTCTCAAGCTTTTTCTTTGATGCGTGAACATAAGATAGGAGGGATCCCTATTATTGATCAAGATCGTAATTTATTAGGAATTATAACTAATAGAGATCTTCGTTTTGAAAAGGATATGGATTTACCTATATCAGAGATTATGACTAAAGAACAACTTATTACTACTGAACTTAGTGATTTAGAAAATGCTGAACAGATTTTGAAAGATAATAAAATAGAGAAGCTACCTATTGTTGATTCAAAGAATAAGTTAATAGGTTTAATAACATTTAAAGATATTATTAAAAATAGAATGAGACCTAATGCTTGTAAAGATAAGTATGGAAGGTTAAGAGTGGCAGCTGCAGTTGGAGTAACAAGTGATGTTTTAGATCGAGTAGATGCTTTAAGTAATGCTGCTGTTGATGCTATTGTTATAGATACAGCTCATGGTCATACACAAGGAGTAATAGAGGTGTTAAATAAAGTGAAAAAGAAATATAAGGATATTGATGTTGTAGTAGGAAATATTGCTACAGCTTCTGCTGCTAAAGAATTAATAAAGGCAGGTGCTGATGCTGTTAAAGTTGGAATTGGACCAGGGTCTATTTGTACAACAAGGATTATTGCTGGTATAGGAGTACCTCAGTTAACAGCAGTAATGGATGTGGCTAATGAAACTATGAAGCATAATGTTCCATTAATTGCAGATGGAGGCATTAGATATTCAGGAGACATTGTTAAAGCATTAGCTGCTGGAGCAAGTACAGTTATGTTAGGTTCAATTATAGCAGGTGTTGAAGAAGCTCCAGGGGAGACAATTATATTTGAAGGTAGGAAATTTAAAACTTATAGAGGTATGGGTTCTATTGAATCGATGCAAGAAGGATCAAAAGATCGGTATTTTCAAAGTGATGAGCTTGAATCAAAGAAATTAGTACCTGAAGGTATTGTAGGTCGTGTTGCTTATAAGGGTGTTCTTACAGAAGTAATACATCAAATGATAGGAGGTTTAAGAGCTGGTATGGGATATACAGGTTCAAAGAATATTCAAGATTTATATAAGGCAGAATTTATAAAGATAACTACAGCGGGAGTAAATGAGAGTCACCCTCATGATGTCACTATTACTAGAGAAGCTCCTAATTATAGTAGAAAATAAAAAAATGAATAAGATGAAGAAAATTATATTAAGTTTTTTGTTTGTAAGTTGTTGTGTTATTATAAAAGCACAGAGTGTGCTTACTATAGATAATAATAATATTAGTTTAGAAGAATTTAAATCAATCTTCTATAAGAACAATCATGAAGGAGAGATTAATAAAGTATATTTAGATGAGTATATGGAGTTGTTTATTAATTTTAAGTTAAAGGTTAGAGAGGCTGAAGAGTTAAAGATGGATACTGTATCTTCATTTTTAAAAGAGTTAGAAGGATATAAAAATCAACTAGCTGCCCCATATTTAAAGAATAAAGAGTTTGACGAGAATATGGTTCTTGAAGCTTATGAAAGAATGTTGAAAGACGTTAATGCTAGTCATATATTAATTGCTGTTAATGAAAATGCTTCTGATAAAGAAGATAAGATTGCTTATGAAAAGGCATTGTCAATTAGAAAAGAGATTATTACTAATAAAACTAACTTTAAAGATGCAGCAAAAAAATACTCTACTGATAAGTTTTCTGCTGAAAATGGAGGGGTTCTTGGGTATTTTACTGTTTTTATGATGGTATATGACTTTGAGACAGCTGCCTATACAACTCCAGTAGGAGAAATTTCTATGCCTGTTAGGACACAGTATGGATATCATATTATAAAAGTTGAAGATATTCGTGATGCTGTAGGTATTATTGAGGTTGCTCATATTATGTTTAGAACGGGAGATGGGGCGAGTCAACAAAGATTAAATGTAGCAAAAGATAAAATATATGATATAAGAGAAAAATTAAATAATGGAGAGGAATTTGCTGATTTAGCTGAACGTTTTTCTGAGGATAGGTCTACAGCTGTTAAAGGTGGTAAATTACCTGCTTTTGGAGTAGGAAAGATGGTACCTGAATTTGAGTCTGTAGCTTTTGGAATGACTGAAGTAGGTGAAACTTCTAAACCATTTAGAACTAGTTTTGGATGGCATATTATTAAGTTATTAAGTAAGAAAAGTATTGGGTCCTTAGAAGAAGTTAGGTCTGACATAAGGAAAAAGATTGATAGAGATAGTAGGGGAGAGCTAAGTATGCAAGCATTAGACAAAAAATTAAGATCTGAGTATCTTGTTTCTAATAAGGTGTCTCAATTTAAAGAACTACGTAAAAAAGCTGTTTATTCTGTAGCTAATGGCAATTGGAATGGTCTTATAAGTAATCAGGAGGCGGTGTTATTTAGCATTGAAAAACAAGTTGTAAAAGTAGGAGAGTTTGTAGATTATATATTGTTAAATCAGACTTTAGGTAGTGATTTTGACAAGATGTATCAAGATTTTGTGAGTCAAAAATTATTATTATTTGAGAAGAATAGATTAGAAGACAAGTATCCTGAATATAAAGCATTATTAAAAGAATATAGAGAAGGTATTCTTTTATTTGATTTAACTAATAAAAAAGTATGGAAGAAGGCGGTCGAAGACACCTCTGGCTTAGAATCATATTTTCAGAAAAATATTGAGCAATATCAGTGGGGGAAAAGGGTTGATGCTACTATATATCATTCTTCTGATTTAGCTACTGCTAGAAAAGTAAGGTCTTATCTGGCTAAAAAAAGGCTAGGTATTAATGTTTCTGTAGACAATCTTTTAAATCAAACAAATTCAGAGTCTCCTCTGAGTTTACAAATTACATCTAATAACTTCTCTTCTGGAGACAATCAATATATTGACAATCTAGATTGGAAAGTAGGAATTTCTTCAGATATAAAATTAGAAGACGGCTCATTTATTATAGTTGAGATTAAAGATATTTTACTTTCTGGTGATAAAAAATTAGAAGAGACTAGAGGTAAAGTTATATCAGATTATCAGAATTATTTAGACCAAGAGTGGATTAATGAATTGCGCAATAAATATGATATTAATATAAATAGGAAGGTTCTTTATTCTCTTATAAGGTAAATTGATGAGGAATTTTTGTATAGTATCTTTATTTGTTTTATTTTCATGTGCTGCTAATGTAGGAGATGATATAATTGCTAGTGTTGATGATAGTGAATTATTTTTGTCAGATGTCTTAAGAGAAATGCCATCAAACATAGAAGATAGTGCATATTTTGTTCAGTATTATATGGATAAATGGATCAGAGAAAAGTTAATGTTATATCATGCTGAACTTAATCTTAGTATAGATATGAAAGATTATGAAAAACAAATTGATGAATATAGATCTTCTTTGCTAATTTATGCTTACCAACAACAATTACTTAATCAGAATTTTGATACTATGATATCAAATCAAAGTATTGTAGATTATTATAATCAATATCAAGATGAGTTTCGATTAAATAGCAGTGTATTTAAGGGTAGGTATATTGTTGTAAATAAATCTGCTCCAAGATTAAGTTCTTTATCTGTTTGGTATAAATCTAATAAAGATGAAGATATCTTAGAGTTAGAAGATTATTGTAAGCAGTTTGCTCAAGAATATTATTTAGCTGATAGTAATTGGCAGTATTTTTCTTTAATTAATAATGATTTGCCTGATCAGATAGGAGATGATGTTACTTTCTTAAGAAATAATAAGAGCTTGTATTTAGAGGATAAAGATTTTCGTTATTATATTTATATTAAGGATTATAAAATAAAAGGGAATATTAGTCCGTTAGGTCTTGAGAAAGAAAAAATTAGGAATGTTTTGTTAAATAAAAATAAAATTAATTATTTATCAAAATTGGAAGATGAATTATACCAGAATGGTTTAGCTTTGGACAAAATTAAAATGTATAAATAAATGTATCGACTATCTTTATTTTTTCATCTATTTGTTTTTTCGGGTATTATGCATGCTCAGTCTATTGACAATATATCTGCTGTTGTTGGAGCTGAAATGCTTTTAAAATCTGAAATAGAAGCGCAATATGCACAGTTTTTATCACAGGGTGCTGTTAAATCAAGTAACACTTGGTGTGAGGTTGCTGAAGAACTATTGCTCCAAAAATTATTTATTAATCAGGCTAATATAGATAGTTTAATAATTAGTGATGGGGAAATTGATAATGAAGTTAAACAGAGAATTACATATTTTGAGAGGCAATTAGGATCTATAGAAAGAATAGAAGAATATTTTAATAAATCAATATCTGATATAGAGGTAGAAGTAGCAACGATAGTAGAGCAGCAATTTAAAGCTCAAAGAATGCAGGCAAAAGTAACATCTGCTGTTAAAGTTACTCCTGCAGAGGTGCAAGATCTTTTTGTAAAATTAGATGATCAGGATATTCCAACTATACCGACTCAAGTAGAAATCAGTCAGATTGTTATTAAACCTGAGATTAGTGATAAACAAAAGGATGAGATTAGAAAAAGGTTGAATGATTTTAGAGATAGAATTAATAAGGGAGAAGATTTTAAAGTTTTAGCTGCTTTGTATTCGGATGATGCAGGTTCAGCAAATAGAGGAGGTGAGCTTGGTTTTGTAAATAGAGGTGATTTAGTTCCTGAATTTGAACGTGTCGCTTTTCGTCTTCAAGAAGATGAAATATCAGAAGTTGTTGAGTCAACATATGGTTTTCATATTATGCAATTAATAGAAAGAAGAGGAGAGCAAATTAATGTGAGACATATTTTGATTAAGCCAAAGCCAAATTCTCAATCTATTAAAGATGCTCAAGATGAGGCAAATAGAATTATAAGTGAATTAGATTCAGGTATAATTAATTTTTCGGAAGCAATTATTAAGTATTCTGATGATGAAAGTAAAAATAATGGAGGTTTATTGCTTAATCCTAATACTATGTCCACAAAACACTCTCTTAATGATATGTCAGATAATTTAAAGATAAAGATAGAAGGTTTAAAGGAGGGGGATGTGACAAATCCTACTTTAATTAAGATGCCTGATGAAACATCAGCTTATAGAATTTTAAGATTAAATAAGAGGGTATTAGAACATAAGGCAAATTTAGTTGATGATTTTAGAATGATACATGATTTTGCTGTTAATGATAAAAAACAGCGTATATTATTAAGCTGGATTAATAGAACTATTGGTACTACTTATATTAGAATTAGTGATGAAATACAAGGGTGTGAATTAAAGAATAATTGGATTAACTAAAATATGGATACAAATAATAATGTAGAGGCTCTTGATAATTTTGTTTTAAAATATAATCAGTTTAAACAAGAGATAAGTAAAATTATTGTTGGACAGGACCTTGTAATTGAGCAAGTGCTGATTTCAATTTTCTCTAACGGTCACTGTTTACTGGTTGGGGTTCCAGGTTTAGCTAAGACATTATTAGTTCATACTATATCTAATGCTTTAGGTTTAAGCTTTAATCGTATTCAGTTTACGCCTGATTTAATGCCTTCTGATATTATTGGCTCAGAAATACTTGATGAAAGTAGGAATTTTAAGTTTGTGAAAGGACCATTATTTGCTAATATTATTTTAGCTGATGAGATTAATAGGACACCTCCTAAAACTCAGTCTGCTTTGTTAGAAGCTATGCAAGAAAGATCAGTAACTAATTCTGGAAATACTTATAGATTAGGTCAGCCATTTTTTGTATTAGCTACACAAAATCCAATAGAACAGGAAGGAACTTACCCGCTTCCAGAGGCACAATTAGATCGATTTATGTTTAATGTTGTGTTGGATTATCCTAGTTATGAAGAAGAATTAGAAATTGTTAAAAAAACTACTATTAATGAACATTTAGATTCATCTACTATAATGTCTTCTGATGATATTTTAGCATATCAGAATCTTATATCAAAATTACCTGTTACAGATACTGTTTTTGAGTATGCAGTAAATTTAGTTACAAGAACAAGACCTAATTCAGATAATGCAGATCCTTCTATCAAGAAGTATATTGAATGGGGTGCAGGACCTAGAGCTTCTCAGTATATGATTATGGCTGCAAAATGTCATGCTGCAATTCATGGAAAATATTCTCCTGATATTGAGAATGTGAAGGCTGTTGCAATACCTATATTACGTCATCGAATTGTAAAGAATTACAAGGCAGAAGCAGAAGGGGTAACTATAGATCAAATTATTTCTTCAATTTTATAGATGATACTTCCAGTTATTGCTTTTGGGTCTCAAATATTAAGAGAAAAATGTGTAAACGTTTCTAAAGATTTAGAAAATTTCACTGAATTGGTTGATAATATGTGGGAAACAATGTATGCTGCACATGGAGTAGGTTTGGCTGCACCACAAATTAATAGGAATTTACGATTATTTATAATTGATACTGCGCCATTTGTTGAGGATGACACAGGAGAGAAGCCTATTAAAAAAGTATTTGTTAACCCTGTAATTGTTGAAGAAAGTGGAGAAGAGTGGGAGTTCAATGAGGGGTGTCTATCTATTCCTGAGATCAGAGAGGATATAAAACGAAAATCTATTATTAAGATTGAGTATTTTGATCAGAATTTCAATAAGCATATCGAGGAGTATAATGGGGTTACTGCAAGAGTGATACAACATGAATATGATCATATTAATGGTGTTTTATTTATTGATAAAATATCTCCACTTCGTAAAAGAATGATAAAAGGTAAATTAATTGATATATCAAAAGGAAAAGTCCCAACTAATTATAAGATGAAAATTGTGAGATAGTATTATTTGACTAGTACTTTTAATACCTCTTTATTATTTATAAAACCATTTAATTTATCTCCAATTTTAACTTGCCCAACTCCTGATGGAGTTCCAGTATAAATTAAATCTCCAATTTTTAATGTATAGAATTGAGAAACATACGATATAATTTTATCAAATGAGAAAATCATATCTTTACTATTTCCTTTTTGCACTTCGTTTCCATTATGATTTAAACTAAAATAGATATTATGTATATCTAAATCTTCTTTATTAATGAAATTTCGGCTAATCTGTGCTGAACCGTCAAAACCTTTTGCTTTTTCCCATGGTAAACCTTGTTTTTTGCATTCTTCTTGAATATCTCTAGCAGTAAAATCAATTCCTAAACCAATTTTAGAATAATATTTATGAGCAAACTGTTCCTGAATATGTTTTCCAATTCTATCTATTTTTATTACTAATTCTACTTCATAATGAATCATTTGAGAAAAGTCAGGTATAAAGAACGGATGTCCTTTAGGTTGTATTGCTGTTTCTGGTTTTAAAAAGAATAAAGGTTCTTTAGGTATTTTATTTTTCAACTCTTTAGCGTGTTCAATATAATTTCTTCCTATACAGATAATTTTCATCGGATTTCTTTAGTTTTTAAATTTTTCATTTAATTTCATCTTATTTACAAAATCCTTCATGATATTTTTGGTGTATAGTGGGAAGTCTGATTGATTTATCCAAGAAAAATAACCAGGATTGTCTTTCCATATCTGTTCTAACGTTATGTTTTTATATTTCCCAAAACTTAAAACCTCTTTTCCTTCATTATTGTAACGTATAAAACCTGCAGCATCTACACATTTTCCTCTTATCTCTGAAAATTCAGAAAGGAATTCTACATCATTATTTAATTGATCGTATTTTTCTAATTGAGCTAATAATACTTCATATGTGGCAGTAGTGTCTGCTTCTGCTGAATGAGCATCTTCTAAATTTTTTCCGCAATAGAATTTATATGCAGCAATTAATGTTCTCTTTTCTAGTTGATGAAATATGTTTTGTACGTCTATTGATTTTATTCCTTTCATATCAAAATCTATTTCTGCTCTTAGAAATTCTTCTATTAGTAAAGGTATGTCAAATTTATTAGAATTATATCCTGCTAAATCACAATTATGAATTAGCTCTATTATATCATTAGCAATCTCTTTAAATGTGGGTTCGTTGGCAATTTTATCATTTGATATTCCATGTATTGCTGTTGTTTCTGGAGGTATCGGTATGGTAGGATTTACTAACCATGTTTTAGATTCTTTATTTCCATTTGGGAATATTTTGAGTATTGAGATTTCAACAATTCTATCTTTTGCAATTTGTAATCCTGTTGTCTCAAGATCAAAAAAGATAACAGGTCTTTTTAGTTTTAAATTCATACCGTAAAAATATAAAAAAGCCTCAATAATTTATTGAGGCTTTATTTTATAAGATATAATGATTAGACAATAGTGTTCTTGTCAAATTTTTCTAGATAATCAGCTACTCTTCTTACAAATTGTCCTCCTAATGCACCATCTACAACTCTATGATCATAAGAAAGAGAAAGGAACATCATATGACGAATTGCAATCACATCTCCTACTTCAGTTTCTAATACAACTGGTTTTTTCTTAATAATACCACATGCCATAATTGCAACTTGTGGTTGATTAATAATAGGGGTACCCATAAGATTCCCAAATGAGCCTACATTTGTCATGGTAATTGTTCCTCCTTGAATGTCATCTGGATCTAATTTTCCTGCTCTTGCACGTGTAGCTAAATCATTTACTGATTTTGTAATGCCTACTAGATTCTTTTCTTGACATTTCTTAATTACTGGAACAATTAAATTACCATCTGGTAAAGCAGTAGCCATTCCAACATTGACATTCTTATGAATATGTATTTCAGTTCCATTTACCGACACATTAATCATTGGAAAATCTTTTACAGCTTTTGCCATGGCCTCAATAATAATTGGTGTAAATGTTATATTTTGCCCTTCTCTTTGTTTAAAGTCTTCTTTTATTTTATTTCGCCAGTTTACAATATTTGTCATATCTGCTTCCACAAATGATGTAATGTGAGCAGATGTTTGTTTAGACATAGTCATGTGAGCAGATATTAATTTTCTCATTCTATCCATCTCAATGATCTCTGTATCTCCTGTATTTTGAATAGGAGCTGGCGATGGAGTAGGAGAAGGCTTTTGAACCGGTACTTCTTTTATTGGAGTATCTACTTTTTGCTCTTCAATAACTGGCGCTGTAGGTTCTTTTCTTGTTTCCAAATAAGATAACATGTCAGTTTTTGTTACTCTTCCTTCTTTTCCTGTTCCATTTATACTATCTAATTCATTTGCTGTAATCCCTTCTGATTTTGCCATGCTTTTAACTAAAGGAGAATAGAATCTATCTTTAGAGCTTTTAATAGGTGTTGTGTCTATATTTGCCTGAGTAGTTATGTTCTCTTCTACTTTTGGTTGTTCAGGTTCAGGAGTAGGGTCTATTGTTTCTTGAGAGTTTGATACAGTGTCTTCCCCTTCTTCTTCAGATTCAAGAATTGCAAAAGGTTGTCCCACCTGGACAACATCATCTTCTTGAAATAATTTCTCAACTAGTTTCCCGTTATGTGTTGAAGGCACTTCAGAATCTACTTTGTCAGTAGCTATTTCAATGATAGTTTCATCTACTTCTATTATGTCACCTACTTCTTTTGTCCATCCAATTATGGTTGCTTCTGATACGCTTTCACCCATTTTAGGCATTATCAACTCTACTTTGGCCATAGTTTATTTTTTTTTGCAAAATTAAGAAAAGAATAGAAAACTGAACTATTTTGATAAGGAGTTTTCATAAGGCATTCTACTTGATATAGCTGTTGCTAAAGTAAGTTGATCAGTGTATTCTAATTCATCTCCAATAGCAATTCCTCTAGCAATTGATGATATTTTCACTCCACTTTCAGAAAGTTTTCTAAAAAGATAATAATTTGTTGTGTCTCCTTCCATAGTTGTGCTAAGAGAAAAAATTACTTCTTTTACATCTGAATTTTCTACTTTTTGAAGGAGTTCTTCAATCCTTAAGTCTTGTGGGCCAATGCCATCCATTGGAGAAATTAATCCTCCAAGCACATGATACACTCCTTTATATTGCATTGTCCTTTCAATGGCTAGTAATACTCTAATGTCTTCTACTATACATATAGTTGTTTTATCACGCTTTACATTTGCACATATTTCACATATTTCACTTTCTGATATACTAAAACAGGACGTGCAATAGTCTACATTAGTACTTAATTCTATTATTGACCTGCCTAGTTCTTGTAAAAACGTTTTTTCTTGTTTTAACAAATATAAGACAAGTCGTAAAGCAGTACGCTTACCAATTCCTGGAAGTCTGGATAAATAGTTGACGGCATTTTCTACTACTTTAGATGGAAAATTCATAGTCGCAAAGTTAATATTAATGCAGAATACTTTTAGTTTTGTGAAAAATAATTTTTATGAATCCCCTTATTATTCTTTTATGTATATGCCTGTATTTCTCAGTCCTATTTGTAATATCATATTTAACAGGAAAGGACGATAGTAATAGTACTTTTTTCTTAGGTAATAGGAAATCTCCTTGGTTTGTTATAGCCTATGGAATGATTGGTACTACTTTGTCTGGTATTACATTTATTTCTGTTCCTGGATGGGTAGCCTCAAGCCAGTTTTCATATATGCAAATGGTGTTTGGTTTTTTTGTTGGCTATTTTATTATTGCTAGAATATTGCTACCTCTTTATTATAAATTAGAGATAACTTCTAT
>MDTD01092533.1_pt1 | contig 18483 bp, 15 predicted proteins | sample 811221 | NCBI WGS metagenome assembly MDTD01 (sample SAMN05326646, study PRJNA326480) | marine metagenome | isolation source: seawater | place: Pacific Ocean: South West | collected 2011 | reverse complement strand
GATCCCACCCGGATAGTCAGTTGTTCGGAAGGCATTCGGGAATGGGTTAACGAGTATCCCGACTACCGGGGCAAGCGCTTTTTTGTCGTCGCAACCCTTGGCAATCCCTGTTATGGTGAGATGGCCGGTTTGCGAATAGAGCATGATCCTGACCAACTGCAGGCATGCGATGGTGTGATTCTGGGAGAAGGACCATACGACTGGCGCAAACTCCAGGTTGCCGTTATCAATTTCCTGCGCCGCAACCCGGATGCACCATTTCTGGTGCCAAACCCGGATGATGTTTTTAAGATCCAGAACGATGATCTCTATCCTGGTGCTGGCGGAATCGCCCGATTTATCTGTCGCATGGTCAATACTCAGGGCACCTGTGTGGAACCGATTTTCCTGGGCAAACCCTATCCCACCATCTTCCAGTGTTGCCTGCATGACCTCGAATCCCGCTATCAACGGGCATTTGAACCTTCACGCATTCTGATGGTCGGGGATTCACTCACCTCAGATATCGCCGGAGCTAAAGGTGTTGGCTGGCAGGCGGCCCTGATTCTGACCGGTATTACCCATGAGGGCATGATATCCTCGGGGGAGATTTCCGCAGATTATATTTTCCGCAGGCTGTAGAGCGTTCACATGAAGCCAGATCTAAATGGGGATGTAAGAGACTTCAGCTCTCCTGGTTCCTTGCTGGAAAAGATTGCGTTGCCCGTGATTTTGCTGTATGTACTGGCAGTCGGGCTATATGGCTTTTTGTGCCGCAAGGTTATTCTGAATCGCTTTACCGATGCCACCTGGCACATGAGTGTAGCAGATGAATTTATCCGGACTTGTAACTTTGCCCCGGATCCGTTCTTTCCAGATGCCCCCATGTTTGCCCAATTCAGCTTCTGGGATATCTGTGTCGGTCTGTTTCAGGTCATCCTCCGCACCGGCTCAGATACAGCTCTGATTGTAGTGACGATCATGGCCATGATGCTGTTCCCACTTCTGGGTTATATCGCGGGGTTGATTCTTACCGGTAAGCGAAGCCTGGGGCTGTTGACGTCTGCATGTCTGGTGGGGTCTTTCCCGATTTCCGAATTTGGTCTGATTCGTTCTGGCTGGCCTTTTATCTTTGCTGCGGGTATGACCTTTCCGATGACAGCTTTACTCATCAGACTCCTGGAATCGATTCAAATCGAAGCATTCGGATGGCGCAAGTCGCTGGTCTGGTTTTTCTTTGGCGCAGGGATCGCGATCATCTTCAATACTCATGTTTTTGTCGGCATGATGGGTGGACTTGCCATGTTGGTGATGGCCGGAGTGTATTGGCTTCTGACACCCGGGAAGTGGCAACGGTTTGTGAAAGCTGGACTGATCAGCCTGGCTGGTTTTCTGATTGTGGCATCGCCGTGGCTTTGGATGCATGTCAGCATAAGAGCTCGCGTTCACGCTTTTCGCAGTCATGAACTGATTGATGGTGCTGTCGTTTATCATGTATCCGACTGGCTGAAGCTTCTGGTTTTCATTTTCGGATTGGTTGTTATGGTCTGGACGACCAGGAAAGGTCAATTCCCGGCGCGAATCTGCGCGATTCTTACCATGACCCTGGTATTGGCGATATTCTGTATACCCCCGGTCACTCAATGGCTGTCCAGCACTACCAGCCCTTTTATGTCGCGACGGATGACTATATTTTTACCGGCTTGTCTGATGGTTCCCCTGATACTGCAAGCTCTGAGACCTGATGGGCAGTTTGCCAGAAGGCTGCGATTGACAGCCATCCTGTTGGGGGGAATCATGTTTGTGGTGGCCATTGGTCTTGAAGCAAAGACAGGTCTTTATGTGCTGCGCTCGGGGCGGTATCAGGTCAGCGAGTATCAGCATCTGACCGTGTTGGAAGAATACGATCTGGATCGCAAACTCGTATTGAGCGATCCACACACCTCCTACTATTTGCGCCGCTTCACCGGTGCCTATGCCGTAACAGTTCCTCCTGGGCATGCCTCTCCAGCGGTAGATTACCGGACACGTGATGCGTTGTGGGAATTGTGCCTTCAAGATCCCATCGCCGCCGCATGTGCAGCGGACGCAGATTATATTCTTTACGATCTCAATAAATTGGAAACTCCGAAGGTTCCAGAAGAGGCAAATATTGTCTTTCAGAACGATGTTCTACTGCTCATCACTGCCGATGTGGACTGCAGCAAGCTAGACCCGAAACGGTCTCCTGAACGGTTGTAAGCCTGCTGGAATGATGTTATAACAATCCCAACAACAAGCAAATTTCATTGATGAGTTTGCGCGTGTGGTGCCTCACGGTATATTACCAGTTCTCTTTTTCAGACCATTAGGTATGATTGGTCACATGACCTGCGCTAATTCTGTTTCATCAAGCAGGCATGCCCTAAGTAAACGATAAGAAGTGTGAAGGATTGAACACATGGCAGTGAGACTCCGTCTTCGCCGTACCGGCACCCGCAACAAGCCATGCTACCGCGTCGTGGCAGCCGATCAACGCTGCAAACGCGATGGCCGCTTTATTGAGATTCTTGGTTTCTACGATCCACGTGGCAGTGAAGAGCGCCTCGACATGGAACGCGTAGATTACTGGCTCGGCAATGGTGCCCAGCCATCCGAAACTGTTGCCACTATCATCGAGCGTGCACGCAAGGGTGTTGCCCTTGAAAAGCCTGCTGCGCCAGTGGTGGAAGAACCTGTTATTGAAGCCCCTGCTGCTGAAGAAGTGCCTGTCGCCGAAGAAGCACCTGCAGAAGAAGCAAGCGCCGAAGAAGCAGCTCCAGCTGAAGAAGCTACCGAGGAAGCCAAGTCCGAGTAACCGGCACGTCCGCATAACAAAAACACCCGGCATCTGTGAGTACTCGCTGGGGCCGTATACCGGTTACCTGATTCTGATAGAAGATACGGCCGACAGCCACCAGTCTCAAACCTCATGATATGCTTGAAGAGCTGGATTTGGACGACCTGAACCTACTTGAGCTGAACAGCGTCAAACATGTGATGCCGGACACCACAGAAAAGTGTCATGGTAAAAAAACTACTCTCGAAATTGTTTGGAGGCGATAAGTCACCTAAGAACACCGCAACAACAACCAGCATTTCCATCGCACCATCACCCGATGGCGAAGCAAACCTCGAAGGATTTGTGCAGTACGTGGTCCAGTCACTGGTCATGCACCCGAATGATGTAAAAGTCAGCTCAGAAGTCGATGAGCAGGGACTGTTGATCCGGATACGCTGCCGTCAGGAAGAGGTTGGCCGAGTGATTGGCAAGAGTGGAAAAACCATCCGCGCGATCCGTTCGTTGGTCAAAGGGGCTGCGGCTCGCAGCAACCAGAAAGCCAGCGTAATCGTTATGGAGGATTAATGCGGCTGGACATCATCACGATCTTTCCCGGCATGTATGAGGGCCCGTTCACCGAATCTATCATCAAACGGGCTCGTCAACAGGGACTGGTAGAGATCAACCTGATTAATCCGCGGGATTTTACCACCGATCGGCACCAGACAACGGACGATCGGCCATATGGCGGAGGAGCGGGAATGGTGATGAAACCGGAACCGCTCTTTGCGGCTGTGGAAAGTGTCAGAACCGATACCTCTCATATCATTCTGGTCACACCGCAGGGAACCCCATTCTGCCAGGCGATTGCTCAGGAAATGGCCACACAGCACGATCATATCATCATGATATGTGGTCATTACGAAGGCATTGATGAGCGTGTGTGTGAAGCGTTGGTTGATCAGGAACTCTCACTTGGAGATTACATACTGACAAATGGAAATATTGCAGCCATGGTGATCGCAGATGCGATCATACGCCTTATACCGGGCGTCCTTGGTTGTCAGGATTCCACCGTCGATGAGTCATTCAGCGAAGGACTGCTGGAATATCCGCAGTATACCCGACCGGAAGTCTTCCGTGGCATGCAGGTGCCAGAGGTCCTGCTTTCCGGTAACCACCAGGCCATCGCCAAATGGCGACATGAACAAGCGCTCTCTCGAACCAGGCGCAAACGACCCGATCTTTTTGAATCTTATAACCGCATTGATGGAGAACAATCATGAACACCGTCGAGAAAATTACTCAGGAGCAGATTAAGTCCGAGATTCCTGAATTCAATGTTGGCGACGTTATCCGCATTCACGTCCGTATTGTTGAAGGCGACAAGGAACGTATCCAGGCTTTTTCCGGTACCGTTATCGGTCGCAAAGGCACCGGTATCAACGAAACATTCACCGTCCGTCGCGTTCACTTTGGTGAAGGTGTTGAGCGTATCTTCCCGCTGAACAGCCCGAAAATCGCCAAGATCGAAGTCGAGACCCGTGGTGATGTCCGTCGCAGCAAGCTTTACTACCTGCGTGATCGCGTTGGTAAGGCTGCACGTGTCAAGGAGAAGATGCGCGGCGCTAAATAAGCACCGACTCCTGCATCAATGCAGGTACGCATCCGGGGCATGTTGCCCTGTTCTCCATTATGGATTTGCCTTTTGAACCTACTTCTATCTATGAATACGCAGCCATGGCCCATGAAGCCGGTTACGTACGTGTCATTGGTGTAGATGAGGTAGGTCGGGGGCCGCTGGCAGGACCGGTTGTTGCTGCAGCCGCTTTTCTGCCACCAGGAGTCGAGATCGACGGTCTCAATGATTCGAAGCAACTCACCGCCAAAAAGCGTGAGTTGCTTTATCATATCATCACCAATCATGCTGAAATCGAGTATGCATTCTGCTCATTGGATGCGGAAGTGGTGGACGAGATCAATATCTACCAGGCCACCTGCAAAGCCATGCGCAAATGCTCCTCGGAACTGAAGCCGGACTTCATTCTGGTGGACGGCAAGCCGGTTCGGGATCTGCCTGCACCTTCAAAAGCGATTGTGAAAGGGGATGCGAAGTGTGCCAGCATCGCCGCCGCCAGCATCATTGCCAAGGTCTGGCGGGACCGTCTGATGGAACAGTATGAGCAGGAATATCCGGGATATGGTTTTGCCAGACACAAAGGCTATGGCACCAAGGTCCACCTGGAAGCCCTGCAGAAGCTCGGTCCCACGCCTATCCATCGCCGATCTTTCAGTCCGGTTGCGGCATGTCTGCCAGATGCCCTGAAGCAACAGGAATTCACCTTTTAATCAGTACGACTTCATCCCCATGAATCCCTACCTTATTTTCATTCTGGCCGTACTGGTCATCGGTTGGCTTTTCGATACCCTGGTCGAAATGCTGAATATCAAACACATGACTCCCGAGGTACCGGGGGAATTCAAGGATGTTTACGAGCAGGACGAGTATCGCCGCAGCCAGGAATATGAACGGGCGAAGACCCGTTTCGGGATTGTACAGTCCCTGGTGACGACCCCCCTGACCATCGCTTTTATTCTGCTAGGTGGTTTTGCTTATGTCGATCAACTGGCGCGTTCTGTTGCTTCTGGTGAAATCCTTACCGGTCTGGTCTTTGCCGGTATTCTTGGCGGTATCAGCCAGATTCTGGCAAAGCCCTTCCACTATTACTACACCTTTGTGCTGGAAGAGCGATTCGGCTTCAACAAGATGACCCGCATGCTTTTCATCAAGGATACATTCAAGAACTTGCTGCTGGGCATCATTGTCGGCAGCATTGTCTTCAGCGTGATTATCGGCTTTTTCCTGCTGACGGGTAAAATTGCCTGGGTACTGGCGTGGGTTGCCATGATCGCAATTCAGCTTTTTATCATGTACATCTACCCCGTGGTGGTACTGCCCTGGTTCAATGAATTTGAACCTCTGCCCGATGGCGAATTGCGGGATGGCATTGAAGCCTATGCTCAAAAAGAAGGCTTCAAGCTGACCGGGATCTTCACCATGGATGGCTCCAAGCGCTCCACCAAATCCAATGCCTATTTCACCGGCTTTGGCAAAAATAAACGGATTGTCCTCTTCGACACCCTGGTTGAACAGCTCACCACCGAAGAACTGGTAGCCGTACTCGCCCATGAGATGGGCCATTTCAAACTCAAGCACATCCTCAAGATGATGGTTGCCGCCTTTGCCTCTACCGGTCTGCTCTTTTACCTGCTGTCGTTATTCCTCAAGAATGAGCAGCTCTTTGCTGCCTTTGGCATCGCCCCGGAGCACGTTTCGATTTACGGCAGCATCATTTTCTTCGGCATTCTCTTTGCGCCCATTTCGGAGATTATCAATGTTTTTCTTTATATCCTGGTGCGCAAAAACGAATACGAAGCGGATGCATATGCCGTTAAGACCTACCAGGGTGCAGAGCCCTTGATTGGTGCCCTCAAAAAGCTCACCGTCAAAAACCTCGGCAACCTCACTCCCCATCCGCTCAAGGTCAAGCTGCAGTACTCACATCCCCCCGTCCTCCAGCGCATCGAAGCCATGCGCGCCATCCCTGTAGAATGACTTGCCCAGCCAGATCACGACTGGGCATAATAAGTCAGTGATCAATACGTGATCTGCATATCATGATCGCTGAAGCTGCGCACACCTGTTTGCCCGTTTGGCGTGAAGATTATGGAGGTCGTGTTAGGATTAATGGCCTGGGTCACCCCTGAGCCTTGTGCCCAGCTCGCGGGATCAGCGTTAACTCCGGTATATACTTCAATGGTGGTTGCAGTTGACGGGTTTTCTACGCTGAACTGTCCTGTGCTTACAGGGTCCAGATATACGGTGCGGTATCCAGCTAAGGTAACTGTTGGCATGGTGGTTTCCTTTCTTCGGCCTGTGGTTTTATTAGAGTAAGACACTCAGATCGAGTGTTTTCCAGGAAATGGTTTTGGTCTGGCTATTATTGTCCATCAGCGATTCCTGCCAGTTAGCAGCATAGCAGATGTCACCACTCAACCAGCCCTTTTCTTTAGCAAAAAACACGCTTTGAGTGACAGCTTCCCAGCCACTCTCCCCGACCTTGGTGGCATGGAATGCGACAAGACTGCCATCCGGACCTGCTGCGATTGACATCAGGTCAGCATCGTTGGCAAGCTGCATCCAGGTATAACCGTCAAATACCAGGAGAATGTTTCGGTTCAGCATTTCAGAGGAGTGCCCCTGACCACTGTCCCAGACCTCTCCTATGAGCACAACCACCTTGCCATCAGAAAAGGTAGCAACTGAAAGAAGGCGAATGTTCATCCCCTCTTTTTTCAGGCTACTCAGGAGCGGAGAGGTTGTCTTTAGGTTCGTTTTCATGGCGGCGGTCCAGTTATTGTTGAGGTGCAGAATCTGGCTTAAATGGATGTCGCCTGCACCCCCTGAATCTGCTGTGATAAAACCAATCTGCTGAGGCAGTGGTGCCAGGTATGGCTCGGAACTGTTGAGGTCTTCAAGTTCTACCGCTTCCTGGGGAGAATCAATCTTGTAAAGGGAAAGAGTATCTGCGTCTTTTTGTGCACTCACGATGATGCTGCCATCGATCAGGGCTGCTACGTCAATCAATGCCGATAAGTTTGTCGTTGGTATCAAGCTCCATAACCTGTCCTGGCTGTCAAATTGCCATAACTGTCTGGTATTGGTGGCGATGGCATACAGGCTCCAGTCTGATCCAATGGAAAAGCCTGAAAATGAGGTAACAGCCTGTTGAAACTGATTATTCAAAGTCGCGACGACCTGATCTCTCAGCGAAGACGGCAGTATCTGATAAGTTGGCACAAATCCAGTGATTGAAATCGGGCGCCAGTATCCCCATTTGCCAACGGAAGCCAGCCATGGACCAGGAGAACTTGCGAGCAGTGAATTGCCACCATGGGCAACGAGCTGTTCATCCCGGTCAGCCGCACCGGATGATTCTGACTCATTGCTGGAGAGACCGCCAGCAAGGCCACCGTTTCCCTGAAAGTAGCGCCAAACCTTTGTCGCCAGGGATACTTTGGCCTGCATTTCCGACTGATGATCTGACGCACTGGCTTCAGCTGATTCATACTGCGTGTACATCAACTCGCCACCAACGGTAATCACAGTCGGCAGGACGTGCCCGAACTTGCGAAAGACCTGGCAGAGCTGCCCGAATTGCTGACGCTGATCCGGTTGATCCAGAGCGGCTTCTACCGCATCCTGAAATGCCATGCTGGCGGAAAGACCGTTCAGGTCCAGGCGGACTATGGCCCGTGAAGCCCGCCATCGAGCAGTGGTAAAGCTAGCAGCAGTCTTCTCCGTTTCACCGTCCTTGAAGGTATAACTGCCGTCAAGACTAGCCCCAACCCATGGGGTTTTGATCTTGGCTTCAGCTTTGAGAAATCCTGACTCCACGTAGTTTTTCTGTCGTTCAGAACGGGAGGTTTCGGAGGTAATCTCGGTCGTATCATCGCGATAAATCACGAAGCCCTCTCTGCCATCAGCCAGCTGAGCAACCGGATACAGAGAACGACATGGCGAGTTGCCTGAAATATCCAATCCCTGAAGAAGTTGATTATCTTCTATCAGGCGCTTTGCTGAATGGGTGTCCAGACTTAGCGGATCATCCACTTGTCCGTCGACAGCCGCTGAATAGTCCCAGAGTGTCTTACCGGTAAGCGTCGGCAGCTCGGCACTCGGAGCCTGAGTACTCGGCATGCTGGGATTGGACGTTGTCGGCGGAGGGGCGTCGACCATGGTAAGGGGGGCTGTTGCCTTGACATTAAGATTACCGTCTGAATCAACCGATTGGTAAATGAAATGGCCTTTTTCAGAACCGGTGGTGATCATTGAGCCTTCGATAAGGAAATGATCAGAAGAACGCATGGCATTACCGATCTGCCGACGGGCCCAATCCAGCGTCTTCCTGGCATAGTCGTCGCGGCTGAGGCTGATTGAGCTGATGCTTTCCTTTTCTCGCATCACTGAAAAGATAGCTTTTGAGGCGATGCGGATACTTCTGCCTGGGGTCTCCGTATCTGTCGCTACCGGATCATCAGCGGTAAGGGGCGCTGCTATATCCTTCAACCTGAGATTATCCTCTTCCTCTGCGGCAACGTAACCCTTGCCACGCACAAACAGATCATTAACCTTCATCAGGTTTTCTGGATCAATAAGGTGCTCCCGCAACTTCGCCAAAGACACTTTGTCTTCACATTGATATTCTGTTTTAAGCAAACTGCGGTCGCGATAAATAGTCAAATATACCAGCATGGTAAACGTTTCCTTGATGTTCAAAAGAGTAAATACACTGACCATTATCTTTATATGGAACAGGTCAGAGAAAAAGTATGGTATACAAATCATTCAGGCAGGGTGATTTGCAGACTATAAGAAACATTCAGGCAATGTTAAGAAACCTGTCTGGACATTCGCCCAATGCAAATGGGATTTGCCAGAAAGCAGAAACTTAATCCAGCTTATGGAACTCAATTTACCGCACACGCTGGTTGCTTCTCGTCTTTGGCTTCTTTTTGAGGGGATGACGTAAACGGGAGTATTTTGCTTTAAAAGCGGCTGTGATAAGCGGGGGGATAGGGGGGCGCATCTTGACGGATTGCGGCTTCGGATTCACATTGGTATTACTACCCCGTATCCTTGGCGCATTGGCATTGTTCTGGTCGATTCATTGCCCTTCCTTCTTCATTCCCTTTCTTCTCTTTCTGAGGTATCTGCATGGCAGTATCGAAAACGTTAACTACGTCGCGTATTCCCTGGGTGTATTCTGCGGAGGAAGCGTTGGAGGCGACAGAGAAGGTCATTGGCAGCAAGGCGAACCAATTGGCTTATCTGTCGACGTTTGTGGATAAGGTGCCGCCCTGGTTTGTGGTGAGTGCGACTTCCTGGATTTCGTGTCTGGATCAGGCCGGGCAAAATGACGCGATAGCAGAGAAGCTCCAAAGTCTTCAAAAGGATGCTGATACGGATATGGTGTCTGCATTGGGAAAGACGTTGCAGGCCGTGACCAAAATGGTGGAGGTGCCGGATTCCATCCGGTCAGCGATCCGGTATGCCTGCGGTTCCACTTTTCCGGCAAACAGCTGGCTGGCAGTGCGGCCTTCGCCTTATGTGGTGAAGCCGGAAGCTGATTATACCGGAGTTTTTCCGGTCTATCTGAGCATCCGACATCCAGATGATATTGTCAAAGCGGTAAAGGATATCTGGCAGGCCCAGTTTTCCCCCAGAGTTCTGGCTTATCGACTGAAGCATGGCCTTTCGCTCTCGGATATGGATTGCGCGGTGATTGTGCAGGAGATGATCGCGCCGATTATCAGCGGTACGGCCAAGTCTGCGACCGAGGAAAGCCCTTTTCACGTGCTGATCAAATCGGTTTATGGTACGGGGTTCAAGCTGACCCGTGATGATGCGGAAGCCGATTCCTACACCCTGAACAAGCAGACCGGCGATATCGAAGCTGCCATCGCCCGAAAAACCCATATGGATGTGCAGAATGACCGGGGCCCCGGTCTGAAACTGATGTCGGTGGATCGTTCCGATCAGGAAAACAGTACGCTGAATGTGGAACAGGTCCGACGGATCTTCCGGGCCGTGCAGATGATTGAAACCCAAGCCTGTGTGCCTCAGGAAGTGACGTTTACGATCGACTGGCAGGATACGATCCATTTTCTGCAGACCCGGCCATTGCCGATGCTGGATCAGGCTGGACCAGCGGCGGGCAATCGTATCCTCTGGGATAATACGGCTTTGCAGGAGCATTGTCCGGGGGTGACCACGCCAATGACGTATTCCATTCTCCGGCGTGCTCATGATCTGGGCGCGCATTGTTTTGCCAGGGTGACCGGCATTTCGGAAGAAAACCAGCGGGAATATTCTGCGACTTTCCGTTCACTTATTGGTCTGATCCATGGCCGGATTTACCGGCATGTGCATAATTGGCAGGCTCTGGCTGAGATTGTACCGGATTCTGATGAGAAACAGGAACTTATCCGGTCACTTACCTGGTTTGACCCGGCCCTGATTGATGAAGAGGGCGGCAATAAAGATGCGTTGGATATGCTGCTGAACATGCCCAAAGTTCTGCGAACCAAGGCAGGGATCGGCTGGCAGTTTGCAATGATTGAGAACCTGACCAATGATTTTCTCAGCCAGGTGGAAGATACCCTGGAGGACTTGCAGGATTCTCGGCTGGATAAGCTCTCATTGAGCCGACTGGCAGGTATGTACCGGATTATTGAGGAGGATATTCTGTCGCGTTGGGATACGCCCATCCTGGTCAATATGTTTACCACTTACCACGAACGTAAAGCGCTGATTATTGCCAGAAAAGCGGCTCAGAATCATCCCCCACTGCAGGATTGTATCACGGATCTGCTGCTGGGCCATGCCACTGCCCTGACCCCGGCTCCCATCCTTCGAACTACCGCTCAACTGATGGAACGGGTGCAGGCGACCCCGGCCTTGGCAGTATTGATGTTACAGGAATCGGCAACTCATGTCCTGGCTGAACTCCACAAGTTTCCGGAGTGCGAAAAGCTCTTTCAGGCAGCCCTTCACCGGCATGGCCACCTGTTGACGACCGGGATGAAACTGGAAACGATGTCGCTGGCTGAATCGCCTGCCGTCCTGATTTCTATCCTGCAGACGCTGCTGCAGGCTAGCGAGTCGGGGATGGATGCCATTCCCATCACCACCCGCATCCAGAAAGCCAATGAGCAATCCAAACAGGCATTGAAGGCCCTGAATGACGGGAGCGCTTCCTTCTTTACGTTGACCCAGGCCAGTGATCTGGAGAAGGCGCTGGACCGCTACTTTGTCGGTCGTTCACTTCGTACCCATATTGAGCATGTCCGCAATCGTCTGGCGGGACTTATCCGCCGTTGGATGATGGCAGTAGGCAGTCATTTTGTCCGCCAGAAGATGATGTCGTTGCCGGAAGATGCCTTTTATCTGACCATTGAGGAACTGCTTGACCTTATTGATGGTTGCTCCATCTCTACTTCCCTGCACGCTCTGGTCAGCAGCCGCCGGGCAGAATATCAGCAATACAGACGCGAAAAAAATCCGCCGGCCACCCGCTTTCAGACTTTCGGCATCCCGTACACCCACAACCAGTATGCGCCGCTCTCAAGCCCGCAGCCTCCCATCAGCGGCGATCTGGCTAAACCTCTTTCCGGTACGGCTATCGTACGTGGAAAGGTGCAGGCGGTGGCCCGGGTCATCCCCAATCATGATTCCGTGCCGACTCTGATGGCCGGACAGATCCTGGTGGTGGACAGCCTGCCGGAATCGTGGCTGCCGCTGTTGACGATCGCCGGAGGGCTTGTTCTGAGCTCAACCCACACCGGAACCGTAGCGATCAGCACCAGCCGGGCAATCTGCCTGCCCACTCTGATCGGGGTGCAGGATGTCACCAGTATCATCCAGGATGGTCAGTCCATCCTGCTGGATGCGGAAAATGGGGTGGTCTCTGTGGTTGAAGAAAATAAACAGCAGGAGACCCCCGGGACATCATCATCAGCCACACCTGAGACGGCGTCGTAAAAATATGACAGGGGGCATTGTATGCCTCGCCTTATGGGGGTACCATTAAGGTTCGGTGAATGTTTGATGTCTATTTTGCTTTGCACGCTCGTGCATGGATGGATCATGCCCGGTGACGGGTAAATGAGTTCAGAATATTGAGAGATCATGAAAGCAGAAATACTTAAGCATCGACGCTTAATCATAATAGGTGGGATCTGCTGTGCGCTCAATCTTTTGATTGTCGCAGGGCTCTTTGCAAACGTCTTGCGGGACATCTGGTTCATGATACTGGCTGCCACTGCTCCCTGGAGCCTGGCGATGCTGGGGATCGGGCTGTCACGCCCTAATGAACAGGCAACCTTCGAACCCGAAGTGATGCCGAAATTCAGCAAGTCTGAAGGCCCCCTCGCCGATACGCAGGATTAAAACCGACTGCAGCATCCCGACTGCAACATCGGACAGCTTGCTTACCGGTATTTTCATCGGGAGCTGACGCCATATAGCTAGTCTGTGTCTGTTCTCTAAAGCCTGCTCTGGACATTAAAAGCACCACCAGTGATCGGGGGAAGACAACCTCTGATGGTGCGAAAAGCTTTGCAGCTGAACGTGCAGGCTACTTTTTGGCCGTCACCTTCAGAGTCATAAGGGCATAGCTGGTAGACAGCTCGGGCAAGGACTCCATAAAGCGTCCGTTTTCATTAACCCAACTGCCGTCTTCACGCTGCATGGAGAGCAACTTTTCAGTCACTTCCTGACGCCAGTCATGGACCTTGCCATCTGCATCGGTGATAGTATCTGCACCATAGGCATCCAGGGCTTTCGCCATGGTCAACAGGTAATAGTAAAGCCCCTGCATGCCCATACCCGGATTCTCTTCCAGCGTCCAGTTCCGTGACAGATAGTCGATGGCACCTTTGACCCGGGGATCATTCTTTTTCAGACGGGCGTAAATCATGCTTTTGAGACCGGCATAGGTCATACTGCCCGAAGAAATCAGATTGCTGATGGCGCCTTCGCCATCCTGACTGCCAGCTTTGCTTTCATTGGGACGGTAAATGAAGCCGCCAAGATCCTCCTCGTGACTGCTGACATACTCTTCTTTATTGAATTCTGGCAGGTTCTGGCACTTGGTCAGGAAAATAGCCATTTCTTTCCACATCTGGTCGGTCTTTTTGGCTTCCGGGCCATCGGGGCTTTCAAGATGCTCGGTATAATGGAGTGCTTCGGCAGCCCAGGAACCGTTTGAAAGGTCGGCGCGACCGGTTTTTCCATACCCGATACCACCAAAATCAACCTTGGAGGGATCATTAAACTGGGAGCTTTTCAGGTAAGCACGCGCGGCCTTCATTAAAGGCAGATATTCTGGCCGATCGATTGTTGCCATGGCAAGCAGGACAATGGAAGTGGTGTAGTTCGGGTAATTGGCGCTGGATTTCTTGCTCCATTCGGCAGGATAGATGGAGCCGTCTTCCTGTTTGTAGCCGAGGGCAAAGACCATACTCCTGGTGACAGCAGTTTCCACCTGGTCAGAACAGTCATGCATCCCCAGAGCAGCCAGGGCAGATATGGCGGGGTGCGGATTCGGGTATTTGCCGTAAGATCCATTTTCATTCTGGAGCGAAGCAAGGTACTCAGCACCTTTTTTCATCGCGGCCTGTGGTGTGAGATCAGCAGCCAGACACGCAAAGCTGCACATGAAAAGAGCTAAAATACGGTAAACGTGCATACGATTTCCTTAGGATGAGGTGAAATATGCGGGTGAATAATAAGTAGAATATATAAAGTCTACATAAAGCTTCAAGCCCGTGCGGCATCAATGGCACAAGCTGATGGGCAAGCCAGGGTTTCTACGCTATCACCGATCAAGATACTCGAACCGCAGGAGCTGATAGGTACGATTGAGGGCATCGCGGTAGATGGTGGCCATATATCGGGTTTGGCCAACGATCTGGTCGATTCCCGGATCATACTGCCCCTGTTTGACATTGACGACTCCATTGATCGTCATTCCTGGCTGATTGAGATCAGAGCCGACATCCTGAATGATCTGGCTGCAGCCGATAATTTTGAAGACGTTTGACCGGGCAGTGGTCAATTCGACCGTCTTACCAAACAGCGATTCCCGTGCTGCATCAGTTGGGAAGAGCTCAGTGTCCTGCTCAACCAGCATTGCGATTCCGCCAGCCATTTGTGATCGGGTGCTGAATGGAAGACCTCCGGTGGTACCATTCACAGCCTTTATCGCATCAGCAACATTCTTCGCATAATTCCGGACATTGATGCCTGCAACCTGCGAATCGTCCCCCAGCCGGAAGTTAGAAGCAAGCAGGGTATCATTCATGGCGGCAGGCATCCCACTCGGATTCACTCCGCGGAAGAGTTCATCAAAGGTATTGGAGACGATGACCTTATTAAACAGAGCGTACAATACGGAATCTGAGGCGGTATTGATATTGACCTGTCCATGCAGCAGCGAGGCGCTATTCATGGTGAGCTGTGACAGCAGGTTAGCATCGCCTTGCGTGTAAGCACCGATCCATTCTCCTTTCTCAATACCAGGCAGGCTGACATCCAGCAGGTTAATGGTCTGCCAGGGGCCCGCACGATGGATCGCTCCCAGTTCCCAGAGGCTGACCGGTTTGCGGTTGGCTACACACGCAGAGGAAACATCCCACGGCTCAATTGCATATGGTTCATAATCCGAGGTGGGTCCGCCAATGGAAGGGAGACAGCGGGTGTTTTTACTGCCGATGGTGCCGGCAAGCCCTGAAATCCAGGTTTGTCCCCATTTCCAGGTACTGGGAATATCGTCATTGGCACGCGGGTCATCCACATCGATAAAGATTGATTTGAAGCTGGTATCGGTAAAGGATACCCGGGATTCAACCGGAGAATTGGTGGCAGCGCCATTGGTGATAAAGTCCATCGGTGTCGACACTGATCCCAGTGAATCGGCCAGTGCCAGAGTCGCATATTCCAGCGTCACATAGAGATCTCCGACGGTTGTATCAGAACCGAGATTGATGTCACGCGTGTAGGGCAGTGAATCAAACACATAATAGCTGTAAGGATCGGCTGAGGCAGTCGGGATATTGGGCTTGATGATGAAATCCACATATTCAGGGGTAGCGATCGGGGTCTGTGAAAATCCCTGATTATAGATGACGGAAAGGCGACCACCCACCTTCACATCTTCCCAGGTGCTGATCCCCAGTGAGCGGAACATATTTACCAGTTCAGCTTCTATTTTGACATTCAGATCATAGCCGGGAGCTGAGTCTTTGGGCAGAACTCTTACCGTCACCACAAATTCGTTCAGGAAGGGGACATTTTCGATTCCCATGTAGGTCCCAACCGGCTCATCGGTAATGGTATTGACGGTCACATCCGTAGTCGGGATACTGTTTTGATCGAAATAGTCGATCATGTTGGCAGTGATGCGATTGAGATTTACAGAAGGTGTACTGCCGCCATTAAACCAGCGAATACCAGAAGCTGCAGCATTGGTCACAGTCGCTTTGGAGCTGTCGAATGCATTGCCCTGGCCTCCCACAAGGTCGGCCACTGTCACCCCATCCCAGTATGCCTGCGATTCGCTGATGGGGAAGCGTTCGATATCGCGGTCATTGCTGCTGGTATCGAAATAGGCGTTGTAATCAAACATGTATGGACTGAGGGTAGAGATGATATTCCCGACTGCATGCTGTTGTTGGATCGGGTCATTCAGGGTCAGTCGCAGCTGAGTCAGAATCTCATTAAAAGAAAGCCAGACTTCCCCGTCGGGCAGGGTACCGCCGTCATCGGTGTATTGGAGCATCTGTACGACCTGGGTATCGGTGATGACGTCAAGGAGTGATATTTCGGAAGGACGGTGTCCAAGCCGTTCGCCTTCGGTGCCTTCAGGTTCGCCCTTTTTGACCAGGGTGGTCGGGTCTACTTTTCCAGATTCATCGATCACCCAGAAGGCTTTGCGATGGCTGACCTGCCCGGAGATGAGATCCTTGGATATTACCCAGCTGACATTTGTATCCAGGATAGCAGTTACGGAGCGTGGGCTGATATCGAAACCGGCAATAGTCGCATGTATAGCGGAATCCAGACCATCATGGAATAATGCTGTATCGCTGGTTGGCTGACTATAGCGGACGTAGTTATGTTGCCATGGCGTTCCTGGCGGCCCGAGTACAAATGAATATTCGGATGTTGCCGGGAAGATAAAGGTGCTTTCTGCGCTTCCCATGGAAGTTGAGATTTCTGAATAAATCTCCTGCAAATGGCTTTCTGCGGCGATCCGACTCTTCAGGATTCCGGTGATGAGCTTGCCTTCCGACTGGCTTCGAACTGCTGCGGCAGCGAAAGTCAGGGCCAGGATGGCAAAGAGTGCTACCCCCGCAATGGACAGAATAATCGCGATCCCACGTTGGTCATTGCAACGCCGTCTGATACTTCTGAGCAGACGCTCTTTTTTCGCTTTGATGGCTGACAATATGGTTTTCATTCAGGTATGATCTCATCGAGGACAAACGTACGGTTGCGGCTCCAGATATCGACCCCTACCGCGTCTGATTTTGTGCGTGTACGAGAAGTGATCTTAGTTTCAAGGTCGACCTTTACCGGTCGGCTTTTGCGGATCTGACCCCCTGCAAGCGGAACGGCATTTCCAATTGTATTCTGGTAGAAAAACAGTTCCAGATCTTCTACGCCATCCTCAATGATGGTCTCATAATCAGCTCCGGTCAGATCGCGGTTTACCCAGCTGTCATCGGTCGTGCCGAGGAAATCCCACCGGGCATCCCGTACATTGTTTTTATCCAGGTACGAGATTGTCGCTCGCTGAAAACGCTCATCATCCACCCGATAGTAGAGTTCCACCAGGTTATTTGGCTGGCCATTATCCGTTACCACAATCATGGCCAGTTCAAAGTTATCGTTGGAATCTGCAGGGTCAGGAATGTAAAAATAGGCTTCCCGTCCAAGAACTCCGCTTAGATACATGCTCTTCAGATCCCGTTCGATGATGGAACTCATGATCAGCAGGTCTTCATCGACACGCCGCAAAGACTCACTGATCATCCAGGCACGTTGTGCCCCGACTACAAACTGAAAGATCATCAACATGACAATCAGCAGGATGGTCATGGAGACGAGCAGTTCAATCAGGGTGAATGATTGGGTTTTTCTATGATTGTGAAAAGCTGATTTCATCGTGACTTTTTCTTATTCCAGTCCGAAAACAGAAAAGGCAGTACACCTCGTCGGCGTACGGTCGGTGCGGGATACAGTTTACAAAAATTCTCGTACTCTTCAAAGGTCAACCATGCTCTGGGACTGGCTGATTCTGTGGCTGTCGCCAGTTTTTTTTCCATATCCACCAGCTTGGCCATCAAATCCCGGGTTTCTGAACCATTGTTATGTTTCACCAAAATGGATACGACAAGCTGCTGGCACAGTTCAGCCATTTGCAGGCATGCTTTGGCGATAAGCAGTTGACGCTCAGCCAGTTTGGATGATGCAGCTCCTTTTGGTCGCAATTCGTCGGCCTTTTTCTGAAATTGTCTGGCCAGCTTCTGATAGACCACCCGATCCCGGCAGGCTCCCAGTACAATATCGCTGTATTGCAGCTCGAAGCTTCTACTTGACGACAGTTCCCTGTAAGGTTTACTCCAGAGCATGCGGTAATGGCTCTGGATCTCATCCAGAGTCGGGTCGGCAGATAGCTGATTGGCAAGGGTGAAAACCGGTAAAACTGCCAGTAGGCACCAGAATAGACGCATACTACTCATAAGCAGGAAAGCGGGAAGTTAAAATATAAAAAGCCGACGGGGCGGCGATTCGGTGTTAGCGCTTCAATATAGCGCGAAACTTACCAAATGTTCAGAGAGCGTGGGTAATTCCCCTGACAACAACAGAAATTCACCAGGGATTAGCGGCACGGATCAGTCTGTTTTCCGGGCCTTCAGGCGCGTGCGGTATTCATCCATCAGCGAAAGCACTTCTTCTCGCAGATAAAACATGCTGTCCCGAAAGACATCTGCACGTTTTGTCAGAAATCCGCGCTCTTCCGCATATTGCAGATGTCCCAGACCATCGTGCAGGCATGCGAGCCCGCGTTTAAGCG
>MDTD01108495.1_pt1 | contig 18484 bp, 20 predicted proteins | sample 811221 | NCBI WGS metagenome assembly MDTD01 (sample SAMN05326646, study PRJNA326480) | marine metagenome | isolation source: seawater | place: Pacific Ocean: South West | collected 2011 | reverse complement strand
TTTACGGCAGAGCAACAGATACAGCTTGAGAACAGTAAAGTAGCTAACACTGTAAATCTGCAAAACTTATCTAACTCACAAGCAATGGTCATGGCAGAGGCTGCGGCACTAGCACAGCTTGACACGTCCAATCTAAACAACCGACAGCAAGCTGCTGTACAAAATGCCCAAGCGTTTATGCAACGTGACATGGCAAACCTTTCCAATAGGCAACAGACTGAGTTGTTCAAGTCACAACAGCGTATTCAGTCTATTCTGACAGACCAAGCAGCAACCAATGCCGCACGTCAGTTCAATGCAAGTTCTGAAAATCAGGTGGTTCAGTTCTTCGCAAACCTTGCCAATCAAACAAATCAGTTTAACGCATCACAAGCTAACGCACAGTCGCAGTTCAATGCCGGTCAACGCAATACCGTTGAAAGGTTTAACGCTGAGATTGCTAACCAGCGTGACCAGTTCAATGCACAGAACCAACTCGTGATTGCACAGAGTAATGCACAGTGGCGTCGTGAGATTGCTACTGCTGACACTGCTGCTGTCAACCGTGCAAACGAGTTGAACGCAACCAATGTTCTCAATATATCTAAGCAAGCCTACGACAATCTGTGGACATACTATGCAGACACGATGGAGTTTGCATGGAAGAGTGCAGAGAATGAACTTGACAGACTGAACAGTATGGCTATTGCACAGCTTAGTGCAGATGCCCAAGCAGAGGCTGCAAGACTAGCTGCCAAGTCAGGTGCCGGTAAAGCTATCGGCGGATTGATTGGAACACTTGGTACAGCAGCACTTGAATTTGGTCTGCCCTTCTAAGGATATTTAAATGTTTTACGCTAACAACCCAGCTAAAAATATGTATCAAAACTTGAACTATCTCTCTAATAGAGAAGAGTCAGCAAAGAAGCCTGTGAAGAAAACGGGTTTGCTTGGTATGCCTATGGCTAATCAGAACAAGCAAGAAAACGAAGAAATGGGACTGCCAGCAAAACGAGTTATCAAGTATATGAAAATGATTAATGACAAAAGACAGGAACTAAAGAATGGCGATGCAGGAAACACCGACGTTTGATGCTCCGATTCCTGGGGAGTCACTAACCCACGAACTTGGCGCACGTCCTTGGCAGTCTCCTCCGCAGTATGCTACTGTGGAAGACGCACTGGATTTCTATATCCCACGCTTTGCCAACGAAGAAGTTGTAAAACAACTGCTCGACGTATTGAATATGGGCGTACCTGTCACTACATTGGCTAATACAATTCAGCTTGGCAATGTGATGGAAGGTCGTCACAGCATTGATGTTGGTATGCTGGTCCTGCCCGTGCTGATGGAACTGATTATGTTTATCGCTGAATCAGAAGGTGTAGAATATACGAGTGGGTTGGAACAAGAAAAGAAACTGCGTAGCACACTAGTTGAGTCCGCTTTGATACAGCTTGAAGAACAGACAGAAGAACAAGACGAGACTGAGACAACAGATGAACCAGAGGAAGTAGAAGAAGAACCTGTGGTTGAACGTAAGGGATTGATGGGACGTATCTAATGGTTTTTGCATTTGGTTTTCTTGAGGGTCTTGCTGAGTCCACAGACAAAGGTCTGCAGAAAGGCTTTGAGCGTATCCGCGAAGAAATTGATAGCACTGCTGAGACACAAGTCAAGCGGGAAGAGAAGGCTATTGATGCCGTCAACAAAGACACGCAAGAAGTTATGGCAAAGCTACGTTCAGCACAAGCTGTTCTTGGTGGTGCAAATGACCCCAAGTCGGCTGGTCGTGCCGCAGCCTTGCTTGAGCAAGTTGGTAATGTGGAAGACTTTGACGCACTTATTGCAAATATAAAACAGTACAAATTAAACAACGAAGAGACATACGACTTTACAAAATACTTTGACTCACAACAAGACATAGCCGGTGTAAACTTGGCTGAAGTTGCGCAAAACTATGCGCTTGGTTTGCGTCCTCCCCTCGCAGAGATTGGCGAAGTTGAGCGAAGGGGTGGTGGTATTGGCGAACTGTTTGGCGTCAATGTGGCAGACCGTTCACGTGCAAAGGCCGACGCACAGCTTGCCTCTCTTGGATTGACTATGCCGAAGATTACAGAAGTAGCACTGCCTAGCATTGCATTCAAGTCTGAAGCACTCAAGCTGGATAAGATGAACCCAGACCAAGAGTTGACTTATCTGAAAGAAAAGCTGCTTGACCCAGACACAGATGAAGGCCAACTCGCATTTTATCAGACACGTATGACAGAGATTTCTGACAAAATGGGCTTGGATGGTAAAATCAATAATCTTACGTTCCAAATTAATATGGCAACTGCGGATGAAAAGCCAGCATTGCTTAAACAACTGCAGACACTGAACCAAGAGAAGGCTTCGTTTGATGTCTTGTCTACTGGCAACAAAGTGGACATTGCTAAGTTTGAATTATCAGAGGCACTTGCAAATGGTGATACAGCCGCCGCTAATGCTGCCCGTGATAAGCTGGTTGATATGGGTGAGATGTCACTCAAAGATGTACTTGAAGCACGTATCTCACAGGTGCAGATTGATATTTCCCGTGTTGATACAGATTCAACTGCGGGAATGTCAGCGCAAGCAGATTTGCAGAGGGAACTTGAAGAATTAGCAACACTGAGTCAAAACATTGACACGGCCCTGCAATCCATCAAGCCTGTTAGCCCACCGACACCGGCTGGTATCAAAGCTGTCATGTCTAATGTTTCGACCATTGTCAATCGTGAAATTCTTGACAACCCCGAATTTAAGGGTCTTAACCTTACAGTACGCGCTGATGGAAGTATTGATTTCCCTGAAGGTATGGATGAAAATACTATACAGAAGGTCAACGAGTTCCGTGCTAAACGGGAAAAAGCGTATCTTGCAAGCATGGCTTCAGCGATGCCTAAAGATGGGGATGTTGCTTTTGTTGCCAATATGCTGGCGCAAGGATACAACACGAGTGATATGGATGCGTTGGGTGCTTCATCTGACACAGTGGCTGCTGGCACAGGTCAACAAGACACAGACCAAGAAGGTGAGGAGACAGCCGCCGACGAAACCGCTGTTGATGAGCAGGTAACAGGCATCATCGTTCCAGAGTCAATACAGAATAGACCGGACCTTACTGAGTCAGAAAAAATAATGGTAGCTGGGGTACAAAGTGACTACGGCAGTGACCTTACAGAAAGTAGGCTGTTTGATTTCATGTCTGACTTGCATGATGACAACGCAGCACTACTAAGTAGTAAGGGTGTAGAAACCTTAATCAAAGATTCAGTTGAGGCAATCTATGGACCAGAGGTTGCAGAACAATATGCACAACAAATTAAAGATTATTCTGAAGGCTATGCTGGATTTGATAATGCTGCCTTTAATGACTATCAGGATAAGCCAGACACTCTTGAAGGACAGATTGTTACTGTAATAAGAGAACTAGAACAATCTGACCCATCTTTCTCTGTAGAACAAATTGCACCAATAGTTAAACGTCGTTTCTACGAGGGCGATAGGTCGGTAGATATTCCGGGTATTATGGGTACTGTTACTAAACTAATTACTAAGCACCGTGCCACACGGCCTAGTGAACAAGGGACTATAACACCGAAACGACAGAAAAAAATTGACCAAGTACGCGAGGCTACTGGACAAGAACCTCCAAGATATTCTCCAGAGGTTGTGCCACCACAGGATGACACAGACGAAGATGTGCAAGTTGACACAGGAGAAAGTTTTGAAGATAAAATGAAACGCCTTAATCCTGATGCTATCTATACACAAGACCCTGTAGCGGGACTTCTTAGTGGCAGTGCTACTTTCCCACCATCGGAAAAACAAATACCATATCGTAGGATTGGGGATGAGTTCTTTAGAATAAATGATGATGGAAGTCTTGACCGCACACCAGCAGGACCGCTAGTAACACGTGAGTTGCTGGATAAATTGGGTCCGTCAGGAGATTTACGTCCTGATGAGGCAGACGAATCTCAAGATACAACAGTTAAACCAGAAGCAAAACCCCTAGAAACAGAGCCTTCAGACGCTTCTAAAGTTAAAGGCATGACTACAGTAGCTTTGGCCTCTAAGTTTGCACTTGGTACGATGTCTGCTGATGAAGCTGCTGAACTAGAAAGACGTATCAATAACGACCCTAGTGGCAATGTGGCAGTACAGGTTGACGAGATTGCAAAAAGAGTTCAACAACAAAGGGAAAGCTAATGTCTAGCATCCTTAATAACTCGTTTTTTGCAGGGTATAAACCAAAGAAAGAAGAGGAGGATACTGATGTTATTATCAGTCGTCCTAAAAAATCTTCTGCTTTACAGAACTCTTTCTTTAATGAATATGCAAGAGATGGGGTCACACCAGACGATAAGATTGCCGACAATGAGATTGGTGTAACTAAATCATACGAGGCAATAAAGAAAGACCCAGCAGTACGCAACGCTGCTGTGCGTTTTGCTCAAGACCACTTGGGCTATGAAACTATAGACCCTGATGACGCAATCAGTGAGTTTATTGAACACTTTCGCTCCTTCAATGTAAACGAGTTGACAGCAGGTATGGACTACAATATTGTGTCTGGCCTTGCCACAGATGCTGCATCCACAACAAACAAAGACAATGCTCGTAAGGCACAGCAACGCCTAGACGACTACACGAAACTATATCAAACGTACCAAGCCCTGCCCGGCGCATTTGATGCTGGCGGTGCGCCTGGTGCGTTTTTAGATTATTTGGAGGGTATTGCAAAAGCCCCGTCAACTTATATCGGTATTGTACCCGGCATCTTTACAGGTGGTGCAGCCACAGCATTAACAAAAGCTGGTGCAACTGCTGGCGCACAAGTTGCCAAAGAGGGTGTGAAACAAATCATCAAGCGTAAGCTGACATCTCCTGTATCAGAGTTAGCTAGAGCCGCAGCGGCAAACCCTGTTAAAACAACTGTGCTTACTGAAGCCGCAGCCGGTGCTTTGCAAAATATAGCACAACAAAAGACAGAGATAGAAATTGGTGAGCGTGATACCCTTAGTAAAAAAGAAATTGCACTTATGTCAACAATCAGTGGCGCACCTGCTGCATTGATACCCGGACTTTTGAAAAATCTTTCAGGTCGTCAGATAAACAAAGGTGCCGCTGACCTGTTGTCAGATGCAGAGAAAGCTATTGCTGCAAAGAATGAGAAAGCAATAGAGGCAGCCGAAGCTACGTTTGAGGGTGATATTAAACTTGCCCGTGACATTGATGCACAGTTCCGTGGGCCATTAGACCCAGAGGGTGTAGCACGTGGCAACAGAACAAAGGCACAGATAGGCGAACAGCTAGGTGTGACCAACGAGTTTGTAATTAGCCTTGACCCAAGCCGTGACAAACGTATTATTGCAGCAGCAATGGAGGTATTGGAGTCTGGTAAAGTAAAGTATGACCCGTCTAAAGAGAGGGTCAGTGATGCATTAGGCAGGGCAATCACGCAAGTAGACTTTGGTGAGGAAGGTCTGAAGTCTTTCAAGGACACTATGAAGAAGTACAACCTGTCGTCAGACGATATGCTGAACGTACTCGTTGCTGACCTTAGTCGTGCAGATGCTAGTGAAGCTGGTGCGCTGTTGGGTCGGAGAAGTGCCGCAAAGCGTAAACTTATCAGGCGCATTACTGACGCTGGTGCTGCTGACCTGTTTGGTTTGACAGAAGAAACAACAACGACACTGAAGAAACTAGACGACGCACTTGCATCAGGGGATACTCGACAGGTGTTACAAGCAACGGGCGAAGTCAAAGAGGGTATTACCATCCGTGGCATTGACCAGTTGCGTCTGTCAATGATGACCTCACAGACTGCAACAACATTCCGTAACCTTATCTCTGGTTACACACGTGTTGGCTTTGACGTGGCAACGAAGGTCTTAGATAGGTCAATGGCACAGGGTGCCTCTGTCGTTGGCAAAGGTAAGGGCAAGGTCAAACTGTTTGAAGCCACACCTAATGCTGACACATTTGCTGTTCTATCCGGCATGACAAATCACGTGCGGTCTAAGGCACTAGCTAGTCTGTTACAACAAGGGTTTCAGCGTAGACACCAACAGTTGTTCCGTCAGTTGACCGACATTGCCGACGCATCAGGTGAGTTAAAAGGCGCACGTACTTCTAAGATGCAGCACCTTGCGCGTGAACTCAATGCGCTTAACACCTTGCAGGACAACATGTTCAAGCAAGCATCTTTCTTTGGCGAGTTGTCTCGTGAATTGAACGAAGCTGCTGCAAGGACTAGAGCAATCAATCCAGCACAAGATGTAAGTCAGTTTAACCTTGAGCGTATTATGCGTTCTGGTAACTTTAACGAAATATTTGAGTCCACTATTAAAGCTGGTGACGAAGTTGTATTTGATGGCAAAAAGGTACTTGACAGAGCCATTGATAAGTCGCTGTACTTTACATTCCAACGCTCACCTAGTAACCCGACAGCAAAGGCATTTGTGAACGCTGCCCATTCTTTGCCATTCCTGACGACATCCTTTGTGCCGTTCCCTCGCTTCGTGGCTAATGCGTTGCGCTTTACGTACGAGTATTCTCCTGCGTACCTTGTGTCAGGCATACGCAAGTCTTTGGCAAAGGATGCCACAAACTATGAAGAACTTGCAAAGGGGCTGGTTGGTTCTGGTTTCTTGGCTGGTGCTGTTGCATTTCGTAACAGTGAATACGCTGGAGAAAATTGGTACGAGGGTAAGACAATGGATGGAAAGACATATGACCTACGTCCGTTCTTCCCTGCTGCACCATATCTGTTCTTCGCTGATTTGATTACACGTAAGTACAAAGGTGAGCCACTAACTGGTGACAGGAGTATTACTACAGAGGCTATTCAAGCCTTGTCAGGCACGCAGTTCCGTGCAGGTTTTGGTATCTATGCTCTTGACAAAGCCTTCAAAGACATTACGGAAGAGCAGAGTCCAGAGAAAGCAGCAGAGATTGCAGCACAGTTTACGGGCAATATCATTAACACATTCACTATACCTTTCACGTCACTGCAAGATACATTTAACACATTCATTGCAGAAGATGAGGCGCGTATTGTCAGAGACACTGACATGCAAATTAAGGACACAAAAGATTTCCTGACCCTAGTTGCTCGTAGGTCGCTTGCTCGTGTGCCATTGAACTACAAAATTGAAGAATACCTGTCGGAGACACTTGGTGTAAAGCAATCAGAGTATTATGAGTCGGGAACACGGGCAGATAAACTACGTCGCATTGCTCCCATTAGCCGACAGACTATGGGTATCTTGTTGCAGGAACGCAAGAACTTTTTTGAGAAAGAAATATCTAGGCTGAAGATGCCGCGCAGTGTCATCAATGCACGTACTGGTGTGCCAGAAGCAGACATGATGCTGGATGCATCCTATGGTGAATACATTACTAACTACGTAGTTCCACGTATGGAAACAGACGGATACAAAAAGTTAGAGGACGCGCAAAAAAAGGTATTTATTACAGAACTAATTTCAGACTACAGAACGGACATCAGAGAGGCTGTAGAAGAGAACGCAAAGGAAACAGCAGAAGCAAGATTCGGATTCAACCCGTTTGAACTGAAGGCGTTTGAGAAGTTTGCAAATGACCGTAGGACAGCACCATTTGCACAGAAGGCCATCGAAATGTATGAGGAACGCTATGGCAAAGATGAGCCAAAAGATTATGAGGTAATTCTAAAGATAGCAAAGATGCTCAAAGACAGACGCAAGTTTAGTAGGTCCATAGGCTCTGACGAGTTTTATGGAAACTAAAAAAGGGGGCCGCGAAGCCCCCTCTCTTTTACCTATTATCTCCACTACCGGATAGAGTGCCACGCTTCTTCCTGTCGGCTAGTTTCTCTAGGTTCTTCTCCATGATGTGACCCAAATCCATGTCAAGTTCTTCTGCAAGAACAGCGCAATACCACATGACATCACCAATCTCATAGGCAATCTGTGTACGCTTGTCTGCATATTCTTTACCAGTCAGGTAGCTGTGTGAGGTTTTGCTTGCACCATCTCTAATGAATTTCTTGACTTTGTTTGCTATCTCACCTGCTTCCCCCGTGAGGCCAAGAGTAAGGTACTCCATAGCCATATCTTTAGGGAATATGGCCGTGTCACACGCAGCTAGTTGATACGCCTTTGCTGTTATACCATACATTGACTTCTCCTTCATCCATTGTTTAGCTTCTAGTTCTAAATCCATTCAGTTGCTCCAAGTTTTTAAAATACGCAGTTTCCCATCCGCGTTGCCACTCACGCCACGGTGTAGTATCCTTCTTCATAGGATTTGCTACCTGCCTGTAGCGTTTACCAAAGCGAGGGCTTTCAAACTCTTGCACTCTACTAAAGGCAACATAGCCAGCGTTAAAGTTATCAGCTAGTTTCTTGTTCATTATTTTCCTCCTGCGGCCAGTTTCTTAGAATTGCTAGGCGGTCTTCGTGTAAGGCAATCTTGTCCAGTTCATCCTGCACTGCTTCCATAATGTCAGAGTGTTCACCAATACCAACCGGATTAGCAAAGTATATATCAATGTTTGTTTTATGCAAGTGTATATTTGCAATCGCATGATTACTTAGTGCCTGTATCATTTGCTTTTTCATTTTCCTTCTCCTTCCTTTTCTTCATCCATTCTTTGTACTGAGGGTGACCACGAGGTGGATTAAATTGCACCCAGCCATCCCCTCTCTTCCAAGCAAGTTTAGTCGATACCTTCAACGGTTTCCACCAAAGCCAGCAATATCCAATAACTCTACCATTACTTTTCTCCTTTTGTTGAGTCTTTTTTACCACTTAAATACTCCGGTTGCTTTTGGAACTTAACAAATCTGCTGATTAACTTTACTAGCATGTCAGCTATCTTATCCATTACGTGGCCTCCTAAACCTGTGCTTAAAGAATACGATTACGTTGATAGCGGTGTTGACAGTGATGGCTAATAATAACCACCACTGCCACCAGTTAGGCATGTCTGCACCCTCAATCATGCTGCCTCAATATCCACTACCTCACATACGCCAGCACTACACGCCAACTCTCGTCCACCTGATGTGTGGTCCTCTTTCTCAAAATCTTGTAGCTTTATCCAATCAATTGACTTAGGCATGTGTGAAAGTGCTTCTTCATACTCTTCTTTATTGATGTCTTGATAAACAGCTTGTTGATATACGTAATCACTGAACGGCATAAAGCTGATACCAGACACTTCATCAAAGTGTTTGTACACCCAAGAGCCTACATCCATCCACTCGTGTTCTTTCACAGTAATAGTGACAGAGGGTTTATGCTCACACCAATGCTGTTGATAGATTAGCCACAGTTCAAGCTGCTCAATAGCAGACATATCTTCACGGCAGACTGCACCTACGGGTGCCTTCATAGGGAAGCTAAACACAGTTGTGCTGTCTGGCTTGGTAACATCAGGCTCTGCTGGTATACCCTGCGAAATCATAAACTGTGTAACTGGGTCTTTGTTGTCAGCACGAACCGTGCGAATGTAGTACGGATTGTGACGAGCGTGGATGCCAGAGGCACTGTCAACAAGCTGTGATACTGTGCCGGATGGCTTTACACAAGTAATGGCTGTTGAGATAGGTATATTCAACTCCGACGCAATATCAGCATTTGTGGTTACTGCCTGTATACGCAGTGCGTTCAGTGTAGCCCCAATGTTCATACCCAAGTGTGCTGACTTACCAGACATCATGGCATTATCCATAATACCTGTAAGTGATACACCAAGCAGACGTTCTTCTTCTGTATTGTTTCGCCATATCTTACGCAGATACTTGAAGTTAGTAAGAGTCGATTGGAATGTACCTAGAATAGTAGCCAAGCGCACCTTTTCTGTCAGCGTTTGCTGTGTATCAGATGCACGAACAACGACCTCTGACAAGTTACAGAACTGATATGGGCGAAGAATAATTTCGCTACAGGGATTTGTACCGAAGTCTTGTTCAGCATCCCTGCGACCATTCTTTGCTGCTTGTTTCTGTGCAGACTGACGATTGAAGATACCACGCTCACCAGAGCCTGACTCGTACAGCGACAACCATTCCCGCATGAACGTACCCATCTGTGGCTTTTCTTTGTATGCCACGCTGTTATTAGCCAATGCACGTTGGCCCTCACGATAGATGTTCTTCTGTGGCTCGTCCCACCACTGACCTGACTTTGCATGTGCCATCTGGTCATCATTAAGATTAGACAAGCTAATCAGAGCAGAACGACGTACACCACCTACGACTACAACTTCACCAATTTTACACATGATGTCATGGCATTCGATAGGATACAGACGACGCCCTGCTGCTCCCTTGAACTTCTTAATGCAGAAGTTAAAAAGGTTTTCAAGTGGGGCTGGGCCACTAGCACGACCACCAAATGTCTTTAGACGCGCACCAGCAGGACGCACCTCGCTAGTATCCCACTTTGGGATTTGCCCTGCATACAGGAGCGAGATTAATTCACGCAGGGATTTGGCCCAGCCCGGCCTAGAATCGCCAACCTTGATGACAGTATCTGTCTCATGCATATCTTCGTTGACGATGGGCAGCTTCTCTACGTTATGTCTTTCTACAGAGAAGCCTACACCAGTGCCACACATGAGGATATACATTGACTCGTCAAATGCACGAGGGCTATCCACAGGTATGTAAGAGCAATTGTAACCGCCGACGTGACAACGGTCAAGCGCGGGACCGGCAGTCATCAATGCTCTCATGCTTGGCATGATGTCTTGGTTAAGCACAGCCTCTTCAAGTTCTGTGCGTAATTCATTGGACATGGCGTAGCTATATTTGTCGGCAAGGTGGCTCTCCATATAGTCGAAGTACCTAGCCACAGTTTCACTCCATGTCTCTCTTCGTTGTTCTTCTTCAATCCACCTTGCGTAACGCGAGGTAGCAATAAATGTTTGATAGTCTGTAGGTAAATAATTGTTCATGTCTCACTCCATGTTTATTTTCATATGTCTAATTTCCATGCCAGGTAATTCGTGAAAGTAATCTTCTAAACTTTCTTGTATTTCTTCCGTTGGGTTTTCGTCTGCTGGCATAGTATATTCTTCGGGGTCTATATCCAACGAAAGGTAAATCTTAACTCTCATCGTAGCAACCTTCTACTTCCTCTACTAACTTGTCAAGGTACCACTGTGCTTTTTTAAGGTCTTCTGTACCGTTCTTATAACGATAACGCCACACATACTTCATAATGTTACCCTGAAGATAATATTCATAGCCGTCTCCTGTTGCAGCACTAATAGCTTCTATGCACTCAATTCCAGATTTGTTGTAGTGAGGTGGGCTGTTGACCATATCGCTTTTCTTGCCTAACTCTTTAGTATAAAACTCGTCCATAAGTTTATCCTCATCTGCTTTTAGTTTCATAAAGGCTTCGTGTCGCATTATGCTTCTCCCTTTGTCTTTGTTGTAAAAGATAAATGAATAACATTATCATCGTCCTCACTTCTTATTATAAAACCTTTGTCTTCTTCTTCCCTTAATTCTAATAGTTCTTCTGTATATTCTTCGCAGTATTTATATATTTGCTCTCTAACGTATTCGTCCTTCTCCATCACTGGTAGTGAAGACAATAACATTTTTACAAACAATTCCATACCACGATACACTTCATCTGTCAACTCGTTTTGTTCAGATGTTATAACAGATACCTCTGCATCACCAGTCCACTCTCCATTAGCTAAATATGTAGGGCGAACTCTAATTAAAAAGTCTTCATTTTCTACTGCTCTTGCCACGATATACTCCTTTCTTTTTTTCACCCTTGAATGATATAAACTTTGGATGCTTATTCTTTCCTTTTTCTTTTAACCAATCTTCAGGAATGATTCTGTCATAGTACTTAAAATCATGCTTTATACACCATTCTGCGTAAGTTGACTTGGCACCCTTTCGTAGCTTACGTCTACTGTTCTCAAACACAAAACGAATGTCCAGTTGTGGGTGCTGTTTACTTATAGCCATGTGCTTTCTTCTATCAGCAGAAGTGAACATACCCTTTGTCTCAATTATAATGCCGTTGTGCAGCACGAAGTCTGGTGTGTAGGTTCTGTATGCTAAGTCTTCCCACTCAATCTTTACAGCCTCGTATAAAAACTTTATCTTCAACTGTGTTAGTTTTTCGGAAACTGATTGCTCCAGACCACTACGATACCCATTCTTTCGTGCTGCCCGATATGCTTTGCCGTTAAACACTACAGTGAGCGACCACGCCAAAAGTCCATAGGGTCACGATATCCAATGGCCCTTAGTTCTTCACGAAGAACTTTGTCTGCTTCATTACGCGCTTCAATAGCTGCACGAACTCCAGCAGTTTTGCGTTCACGATATTCCTTACGCAAGTCACTAAGTTTCTGCTCAGTAAGTCTAATCTCTTCTGTGAGAGCATCAAGTTCAAGTTTGTCATCCATTTAATTCTCCTTTCTATTTCCATATCTTCTTGGCTTCTTCTTTCATCTTGTAACCCCAAGTCCAAGAGTCAAAGTTTGGGTAAACAAAAGAAGCTAACTCATGTTTGTCATTACTAATCGACAAAAATTTTTGCATACTATACGCAACCTTTTCTAGTTGTTTTTTGTGCGCAGTTAAATTGTCAAGTGTAAATTTTTTATGCTCTTTTGGTGTAGCAAAAAACAAGTCTACGCTATCGTTTGGATAAGCCATAGAATAAAACGCCATCTGCCGTTTCTGTGCTTCCGTGGGCTGTGATGGCATTCTAGTAGTTGTCTTCAAGTCTACAATTTTATTTTTAAACCTGAAGTCTATGTAACCCATGATGGGTATAGGCATATCATCCAACTGAACTTCAACTCTTTCTTGATAATCTTCTAAATCTTCGTAATCAAAGTTCTCGTCTATAACCTCACCAAAATTTTTTAAAAGGCTCCTCTCCTTTTCTGTTTTTTTGTGTTCTAAATCTACGTCGGATTCAGCACAAAGAGTTAAAAATTTCATGTCTAGCATGTCATAGTCAAACTTACCCTCTTTGTATTTGTTAGCCAACACAAACTCTGAAGCTATCCCCCTAACTGCACCAGCACCACTGGGGGATTTTACTTTAAATAAATACCTAGCTATCCACATAGGTGGGTCACTTATATAGGTATTTATACTACTTGGCGATAGATGCCTGATACCATGTGCTTCAAAAACATTATTAGTTAACATCAGCGTCTACATCTACATCTATAAATCCATCAACAATATCCTCTTCCTCAGAAGACATGTTGTTCTCTGCAGCTTTATCCCACTCAGACAAAACCCACGTATTAAAACCTTCAATGTATTCCATAAATTCCTTGAATACAATTTGGTCGTCGGGTGTCACTTCAAGGTTATTATCAATGTCCACACTTACTACAGGAACGTAGTATGTAGAACCAGTCGGAAGTTCACGACCCTGAGTCTCAACCATCATATGATGCTGTGGGGGAAGACGATTCATCTGACCCAGCTTATTAAAAGCCTGACCTACATTCTTGAAGCCTTCCTTGCTATCAACTTCCCACACACAAGGAACATCAGTAACTCCCTGTGCATAACCTTCCTTGGTTACACCGGACATGGATGCAGTGCCAAACACAACACGAACCCTACGTATCTGACGAATAAGTTCTTTCGTACCATCTGGCAAAGAATCAAAATCTTGGATGTACCCACTAGGTTTTCCGCAGTTGAACGTGCCACCAGTATCTTTAAGGTCAATGTCTAGGTTGTTTGCCATGACAGTTTTCTGATAGTTGTTAGCATTGCTATCGTATCGCTGATACATAAAGCGTTGAACAAAGGGACGCAGCACAACCTTATCAGCATAGATGACTTGATTGTCTGTGTTCTGCAAACCTAGCGCACCAGCAGATACAATCTCCATCTTCATGGTCTTGCCCTTTACGTCAGCGTCACCCATAATAGATTTTTTGTTAATACGCAGTCGTGCCAGACTAGCCTTCTTCTCACCAGTGTCGTAAGCCATGCCCATCATCTGTGCCATAGCTGCGTAGTTGTTAGTATCAATAGTTGTCAGTTCACTCATACTTGTTGACTCCTTTCTGTCAAAAATAAAGACGAGTTATATCACATTACGTCTTTCGTGTCAAGCCAATTCGGACCAATTTTTGCTTCTAATATGAGAGGCACATTGAAGTCGATACCCCACCTACTAGCAATTAGTCCAGGTAATTCTTTATTAGTCGTATTAATCGCTTGTAACACAAGCCTTTCCTCCATAGGATGCATATCAATCACAATACTGTCATGCACACTGTTTACGATACAAGACTTGGCATAGTGCAGTAGTGTGTCAATGTGTAGCAAAGCAACCGGAACAATATCTGCTGTAGCTAACGACTGCACAGGATAGTTCTTGAGTTGTGTAAAATGTGAAACACGTCCACTCTCTAGCCTCTGCACATCAGGAAAAGCAAACTCTCTGCCAGAAGGTGTAACAACCTTTCTGTTTTCTAAAGCCTCTTTAGCCAGTCGGGAATGCCAATTTGCGATGCCTTTGTATTTCTCCGTGAAGTGTGTGTAATACTCTGCCTCCGCTGGAGTTCTCCCAAAGCCCGTTGCTCCATAAAGCGGCGCGAACGTATGCGCCTTTGCTTCTTGGCGACTTGTCGGTTGACCAGCATTAGTAATAACTTCACTGGTATACGCATGTACATCAAATCCAGTAGATACTTCATCAATTGCAACTCCATCTTGTGACAGGAAAGCAGCTACCCTAAACTCAAGCTGTGCGAAGTCTGCTTCCACAATTTTACCATTATCAAAACGTGATACAAACACTCGCTTGACAGGGAATGTACCACCACGAGGCATGTTCTGCATGTTGGGGTCAGCACCACTGAAGCGACCTGTGGCCGTGCGATGCTGCAACAATCGAACATGTAACTTGCCATCATACTTTGTATGTGTCTTGATGCCATCAACGAAGGACGATAGATATGTATCCAATGCACTCAACCTACTGACATCATTGAGAAAATCCCTAGCTACCTGCATGTTGTTCTGCGTGGCTATGCCTTTCAGTATAGCTAAATTACCCTTGCTTGTGGAGAAGCCATTGGCACTAGCCCACTTGGCATTGGGTGCAGTAAACTTTAAGCCAGCAACTTCCTTTGTTTTCTGGTAGAGAAAACCTGATGCAGCACAGTCTACACATTTATTTGGTTTGTTGTATGGGTCACCATTCTTTTTTGTCTTGCGAATGTATCCTGTCCCATTGCATGGCCTACATTTAATTGCACCTGTTTTGTAGACAATCTCTGTCTCAGTCTTTACAACATCCTTAAAGTCCTTCTCCTTCATGTAAGGATGGATGGCGTTAGCCCACACAGTTTTGTTCTTTGGCTTACGACTATAGACAACCCAAGACAGTTGCTCTGGGCTGTTGAGATTAACTGGGGTATCCCCCATTAACTCACGCACCTGTGCTGTCAGGTTGTACGTCAGCATGTCCTTCTCTTGTTGGAACTCAGCCCTAACATCCTCAAGTGCGTCCATGTCTACAGTCAGACCACGCTGATAGATACGAGCCAAACACACAGCCACCTGATTCGTAAGGTCAACTGTACTCATCAGTCCACTATCCTTTGGTGTGTTCAAACGATGCATCAGCTTGTCAGCGAGTTGTTGCGTGGCCTCAAGGTCAGCGACCAGATACTCAGTCAGTTCATTGTAAGGTATGTCACGAGTGCTGACACCCTGCTTGAAATATTCTTTCAGCGTATCCTGCTTCTTTGTGTCCAACTCGTAACGCTCTGCACACGCCTCAAGCGACAGTGGCTCCTTCTGCCCACGTTGCAAGACATACTCTGCCAGCATCGTGTCGAACACAGGGCCATCATACTTGAAGCCTGACTCCCACAGCCAAAGCAAATCGTGCGCTGCATTGTGGCATATAAGAACAGTGGCCTCGTCAAGAAGCATCTGCACACGCTCGTAGTAATCGTCCTGATTGGGATGGTCAGAGTGGTCAAACGGAAACGTAAGACATTGACCTTGGTCAGTCAGCATACCCACCATGACCAGCGTATTCTCTGGCTCAAATGGGTCGAGATGCATCTTACCATCACGCTTTGTCACAGTATTCTCTACATCCAGTGTTATCTTCATACTTCATATCTCCCGTAAACATTATCTAAATTACAATGTAGTCTTCCATGCCATCCTGTCAACTTGTTCTTCACAATATTTAGGTGACGCTGTGGGTCTTGTTTGTTCTGCCCTTCGATGAGTGGGTTGGCTGCAATCAGTATCATCAGGTCTGCCTCTGCTGCCTTGCCTGTCTTTGACCCTTCCATCATGCTTTGGTTCAGAACTGTCTTACCTTCTGCTTCAGCCGACAACTGTGACATGTAGAATACAGCACAACCATACTGCTTGCCTATCTCTCTAGCATAAATTACGTTTGCTTTCAATGCCTCATCTTGTCTATTGTACCCATGCATCGTAGCAAATTTATCTCCCATGTCCAGCACAAGTATGTCAGGATTATAGCTTTTTACCACGCTCTCTACCCATGCCATATTCTTGCCTGTCGAATCCTTGACCCTAATGTTATCACGAACAGGGGCATACAGACTATGCGCTTTTTCTTTGTCCCTAGCTATCTCTTCAATAGTCATGTGTGTTGCAGCAGTTAAATACCTGGCTGCTACACGCAGTGCCTTCTCTTCGTTACACAGGATAATACAATTTGCGCCTTGCCGTGCGAAGCCACGAGGGCCAGCAATCATACTTGCATGAAACGATGTCTTGCCTGTGTTGGGTCTTGCCCCAATCTCAATAAGCTGACCAGAGTTTACGCCCCTAATCTCCTGTGCAAGCGTTGGCAGATTGAATGTCCAACGACTTTCCATAGAGTGACTATCCAGTATTGAATCTATGCTGATGTCTTCCCAGTCAAGGTTTAGGTCGGGGGTGAAGTCATCGTTGTACTTCGTAAGTAACTCCCTCAGAGGCTCCATAGTGGCCTCATCACCATTAGAGTAGTTCACCCCCATGTTGACGATTACCTTGCCTATATGACGCTGAAACAGGCGAGAAACCACGTCTGCTGCCACGTCCTTACCCATAGCTTTTTCACTACCCAACTTGTGGAACAACTCCTGATAGGAATGTTCCTGCGCTGTAGTCAATGCTGGAGTGTGTGCTAAGAAATACATAGACACTTCCTCTGGTGTTACAGACCTTTTGTATTGTTCCATCATCTTGTCGATGCAGCGTATAATTTTTACGCCCTCGTCAGTAAACAACTCATCTGGACATTTGTTCACCCTATGTTCTTTGTAAAACTCCTCGTCCATCAAGGAGCGTATCATTGTCATTTCCATTGCATGTCTCCTAGTAGTTTCATATCTCTATCATTCCGGTACTTCAAATCTTGCTGTAGATTCAGTATCTTAACTGTGCTTACATAGTTCTCAAGAGCCTGTGCATGGGTTGCCGACTTGGCAATAGCATCAGGGTCAAGAGCAACTAAGACAGTGGAGAACTGTGCCAGATACTGTTTGTGAGTTTGTTGTAAACTCGTGCCAAGCAACGCCACCCCTACAAAACCTTTGACATTGCCAACAACAGCAGCACTAACACAGTCCTCCACCACGACAGCGACAGAACCAGTGCCACAGATATAGGGGAGACTGCTAGACCCATACCTCTTCCACTTTGGCTGTCGCCTTGTCAACGCCCTACCTGTGGCGTCAACAATCTTGTTATCGTGCCTCACCAGAAACACAGCGCGTTCTTCGCGCACATCATACATCAATCCTAACTCAATGGCATCCAACTCGTAGCTGTCTGCCCAGTCTCCTACAAGTTGATTGCAAGGGACGATGTATTCTGGTAGCACAAAATCCTCTTCCTTTTTTTCCTGGCGCATCAGGTTAATATCTTCTATCGACCACATGACACCCTTCGCACCACGTGCTTTGCATGATGCCTTGTAACAATTCCATACGATGCTGCCACCCATGTTGGTCACAGAGAAAGTATTGTAGCCATTACAGTATGGACAATTAGTACGAATAGTTTCACCATACCTGACATCATAATCATTTAGTACATCATTTAATGTTACTATCATATTATGTATCCTTCCTTTGCCGCATCTAATGTCTAACTACCATGATTCCGACGCTTTGTCAAGGCATAATTTGCACTGTCGTATGTGTGCTTCATATATGGCTTGACCGATTGTGGGTTAGCGTGTCCTGTAACCGACATGATTTGTCCTATACTCACACCTGCATCAACCATTTCTGTTGTTCCTGTTCTACGCAGGTCACGAAGCTGCAAAGAACTGGACAAACCAGCATCGTCCATCACCTTCCTAGCATGTTTAGGTAGCTTGTACATGCTATAGGGTTTATACACACCGTCGATAGGGTATGGTCTAGGTGCCACGTACTCTTGAAAGCCAAAGTCCTCCTCTTGCTGCTTCAACATGTCG
>MDTD01031284.1_pt1 | contig 18486 bp, 22 predicted proteins | sample 811221 | NCBI WGS metagenome assembly MDTD01 (sample SAMN05326646, study PRJNA326480) | marine metagenome | isolation source: seawater | place: Pacific Ocean: South West | collected 2011 | reverse complement strand
GAATGGGAAGCAACAGGAATCATGTGGTGGAAATATCAAAGTTGCTGGTCCAAGGAATCAAGAGTCGATTGAGGAAGCGACCAAGGCCGTGTTGAGAACGATGGGCTCTATGCACGTAAAAACAATCAAATATGATGAGTTTTTCAATAAATATTATTCTAGGTTTACTAACCCTTTCTCTTTCTCTTTCTCTTTCTTAACATCATCAAGATAAGCAAGACAAAGACCAGGATAAAAAAAACCCCACCTATTGATAACCCTATTACTAGCGCACTCATTCCATCGGAAGGTGGCGAGGGCGAGGGTGAGGGCGAGGGCGAGGACGAGGGCGAGGGCGAGGACGAGGGCGAGGGCGAGGGCAGCGATGGCAACCCACCACTACTTTCACAATCATTAATAAAATTGATTGTTGACTGATCGTAACTCCTAAAATCTGAACCAGTTATTGTCTGGTCACACAATACCACAGAGCGACATGGGTAGTCAGTGTTCCACCATGATGACAAATGCAACTGCCCAGATTTTGGTGCAGTCCCATTTACGCATTTTTTAGACCAGCACGCGTAATTACCTTTTCGAAGCTGCTGCGTTCCGTTATAATGACCACCATTTGCTGAGTCCAGTTTTCTTGAAATCTTGTCTTCAGGACCCATGGTGATACACTGACATTCAGCTGGAAACGGAGTGTTGTTCGACGAAGATTTGGCTATTGCTCTATTACAGTATGCTTCAACTTTAATATCGTCACACCCATTCTGAGGATTCTCACAAAACTTACGACAAGCTGCTCCTTCATCTGGATCGTCAAGGTGATCACTGCAAAACGAGGCAACCTTAGTTGCACATAGCGTTTTGGGCTCGCAACCTTGCATCTGCGTACAATCTGGAGATTTTGTCGAAGGCTTCTCTTTGCACATTTCTGCGCCGCTGCATTCTACCTTGAGACTAGTCATTTTATCGTCAAAACCTATCTGACTAAGCCTAGGGTAGTCATACCTTCTAAGCGCAAAATTTGAACTCTGAGGTCTTCTTACATGTTGCCCGGCAAACCCACCATGCTCATAAAGAGTAACCTTACAACCCGCTGCTAGTTTCATTGAACTTATCTGATCATTAGCACCAGTGTGAAAGTTGCTTATATTACTATATTCACCTGGACCTAATTTAATTGGAGGATCACTACGATCCATTCTATAATTTGGGTGAACGTATAACCAAACTCCTTCTAATGGCTCTGGATCCGACATTGCTTACTACTGGTTTACTATTTTTTACCATCATAAAATTACAATTTACTTACGTTTCGCTCTTTTCCGAGCAGGGGGTTTGCTTGATTTTAGTTTCTTCTCTGAGTCATATCTTTTCTGCAACATAGCAACGGCCGGGTTCGTAAAACCCTCGGCAAACCCTTGTGCAAGCATACTCTGTCGGAGATCTGCGGGCGTGCCCTCATATTTGAGCCTCTCACGCCCAAAAAAACTTACTTGTTCACCCTTACGAGTCTTAAAGGAAATCTTTTTCTCAGGTCCGTAAGTTGGCATCTTTGTACTCTCTGCGGATATTTTTTTTTTTGAGAATAAAAATAATTGTTATGAGTATCACCAATATGTCCAACGCAGTAGAATTCAACATGGGCCTGGCTGAGGCGAATAATATGATCAATCAAGGAAGAAACAATGGAGGCGCGCCGTCAAACGAACAGCCCCGCAAAAGAACCAAGAGATCTAATAAGGAAGAACCCTATCTTTCGAACAACATATTTAGAGACCTAAATAGACAGGAAAAAGAATTGAGAGAAAAATATCTAAAAGACATGGCTAGTATACAGCAACAAAAAAAGGACCGAATGAAAGAAGTGAATAGAGCTCGGAGAGGAGCTTCGGAAGCTGCTAACGAAGCAAGAAAGCTTCTGGCAGAGACAGAAAAGTATGAGGCTAAAGAACAGGAAAAGAGGCAAAAACGGGAGGAGGAGCAGGAGAGAAGAAGAGCCAAAGAGAAGAAACAAGCGCTAAAAAACAAATTAGATAGAGCTTTGCAAAACCCGACCTTTAAAGTATATTATAGAAAGTTTTATCCCCCCTCTCTAACCGACACACAACGTAAAAAAATTACAAGTATTAATAATATAAATAATTACGCAATCGACTGGAACACATTAGAACAAATGTTTCAGACGAATAATAGTAATGCCAAAAAAATTGTCGATTCGTGGGAAGGAAGCGGCTCAACAAATGCAACACAAATGCAAAGGGATCTGATTGCCTTGGGGGTATTGAAAAAGAAAACAGCATTTCAAGAAATGTATAAAAATATCTTGCCAAATAAAAATCTAGCAAAATTTTTCTTTATCAAGAATGTTACTCCAGAAGCAATTGCCAAAAAACAAAAGAAAGAGATGCTAACAAGATATCAAGCGTTGGGCAGGCAGGATTTGAAGCTTAGACAGATGGGAAAGGCAAATAATTTCGAACGAAATTATTTGCCTATTTTAAAAAAATATAACGAAAAAAAGAAACAAATATATGCGGAAAGAAAAGGATCGAATTCAGGAAAAGGAATATCAGTAGAGGAAAAAACAGGAAGGATTGATGCATTAAAAAAAGAATACGCAGATAAGTTTCCAAGCTGGATGTTTACACCGAAAAAAACAAAAAATGGCACTAAGAACAACAATGGCACTAAGAACAACAATGGCACTAAGAACAACAACAGTGTGGTGCCCCGTAACAGCGTGGTATCGATGTGATCAAGATAATACTGTATCGATAAATCCACGACTTAAACACTCAGAAGATCTCATGTAAAGATCTGTATCGTACATTTTTTTTAGATTTGTTGCAGTGAATTTAGTGTGACGTTTGTAAATTTCACTCATTATTTCAAGCAGTGTCTCCGAATTGTGTAATTCTTCACGGATTGCCTTGGGTTTTTGCATACCATTCATCCAAGAGGAGAGTGAGTGCACGAGGATTACGGATGTTGAGTACATGAATCTTTTGGAAGCGCCCAGCATAACTATTGTGCCAGCTGAACATACTTGTGATTCGGCAATGACGTGTACCGGGGTACGACAGTTACGTAATGCCTCGTACATGAATATGCCACAGAACAAATCGCCACCCTCGGTAGTTAGGTGCAGTAGGATATGTGAGTCATGATATTCGTCTGCGAGTTGTTTCAATTTTACACAAAACTCCGTCGCTTGTGGTTCTTTTATTTCACCACGATAGAAAATCTCATTCTTATATGTTTTGATGATAACATCTTGGTCATCATCATCTGAGTCTGATCCGTTAGTGTAGCTTCTCTTGTGCCTTTTCACTATTTTCATTTCCACATTTTCGACATCTGCTCAAGTCTTTAAGACAAACTTGACTACCATAATTCACACTCACAGTCGACACTCAAACTTAAATGAGTCGTCTTTCGCACTAAACTACCGATTGAGAACGCTTCTCCACCTGCTGGAGAGAAGGTGCGGAAAGCGATCCTGTTGCGTGAAGCTCAGATGACAAATCAAATGCTCACGGCTGGCAGTGACACCAGATTCGACATCTTGGTGTTAAGTTCCTGCATGTTCTCCGAATGCTGCTTTTCGAGCTTATCTAAGTTGTGAAGAAGGCTAGCAAGTTGCTTGCTGTTTTCATCCATGGCGACAGCAAGCGACTCTTGCATGACCTTGATGTCACGAACTTGATCTTTGACGGCCTCCTTTGTCTTCTCGTAATCGTTCTGGCACGTCGACACAGCCATAGCGAGCTCTTCGCACTGCGCGAGAACGAACTTGTGCCTGCGAATCGCCTCGATATGATCGATCGCGGTCGTGGTGGTCGTGGTGGTCGTGGTCGCATCCATGCAGGATGTGGGCGAAATGCGAGACAAGTCCGAGAACGAGTTGGCCGGCGACGAAGTCTTGAGTAGCGGCCACGGGTTGCCCTTGGGCGGAGGGGCAGGCTGGAATGAGCGCACGACCTCTCCGACTGGCTTAGTGTGCGCTGGGTTGTGGAAGCCTTGCCCATGATCTGTCGCAAGGACCCTCCAGTTGTGAAAGTAGTATTTGTCATCCTCATTCGAAAACGACGCCCAGGACAAGTGGATGCAGTCAGCAATCGCCACGGCTTGACCCTGACTGTCGCATTGGATGTAAAAGAAGTGCCAACCATTCTGGCCATAATCTTTAGGTATCTTCACGATCATCCCGTCCGACTGATGCTCATACACCGCCAGCGGAGGGTAGCCGTTGTCCTCCAGCGGCTGAGCCACCGTTCGCCAGATAAGCTTTTGGAAGGGCGTGACAGTCCCAAACACGTATCCTTGATCCTTCGGGACGAGCTGCACCTTCACCTGGTATTGGGTGATCTGGTTAGAGTTAGTGCGTGCCGCCATCAGCCAGTTGATTGTCGTTTGGCGCGCAACCCACGTTCCACACGTGGACTGGTGCGCAAAGAAGAAGGGACAGTAAACACGGAACTGTTCGAAGAAGTGACCACAGGGGATTTTAAATATAGCTGGATCCTATTCTAAGCTCTTATACGAGGCGTATGCGAAGACAAGAGCGCTAACAACTTCAATAAAAGTATCACCAACTGTCCATGTGCCTGTCAGCATATTTGTATGGTGTGTTGCCATAGATATGCTTGCTAGGACTGATGATAACGCGTATGTTTTCTTCTCTCCGAGTAGAACTGGTATGGTTTGGATATTATTTAATTTGTCCTCTTCTATGTCTTTTATATCGGCTATGTTTGAAACAGACGAATAAAGGCTAGAGTAAACAAAGAATAAATCGTTGGGCACACTATCGGGTGGTAAAAAAACGATTGCATAGGCCCACAAAGCACCAATGAAAAGCGGTTTTACTGCGCCAATCTTCGTTTTGCTTTTAGAATATGCATTCGAAAGGAATGATAAAATCGGGATACCCTCAACATGATGAAATTGCACGAGAAAGAAAAATGCAAGCAGATTTGCAAGAGTTGTGCTCGCATTCCAAAAGTTTACATTTTTTGATGTTACGATTGGCTCGTCATTGTTGTTAATCTGATCCTGAAGTCGATCTCTGCCATAAATTGAATGCGACACTGCTAGGTCGCACAGAAATAACTCTGGCGTCGGTTCATGATGAGCGGCAAGTTGCATCAACATAAGCGACAAACCAACATCTGCGCCTAAAACGGGACGTATGTTCAACTTCATTTTTTTATTTAAAAAAACATCCTTTTAATATTTATTGAAAAACTATATTAAAACGTAAGTGAAATGTAAGTAAGATCATGTTGTTGCCGTTTCATATTGAAGCTGCAAATTTGTTATTATCCTCAAGTAAATATACACACGACTTTGCTATTTCTTCTATAACAAGTTCGGCGACATATTTGTTAACACATGATATTCCTAAACCAATAGTCGACATTTCGATCAATTTGTTAGCAAATAGCGCAATGGTTGGTGATTATATTGGCAATCTTATTCTTCAATTATATCTTGTTCTTATTAAAATTTACTAAGATTTACTCCGAGTCGCGTTGTCTTTTCGCAGTCAATCTAACGAGTTGATTGACAGGAGAACACCAGTTTTCGTCAGTAATCAGATCCGGAAGAAACGACCGGGTCACAGGTGTTAATTCATAACATTCGACTTTATTGAAATTGCGAATTTTCTCATCGTATTTGAAAGCAACTTTTTCGTGACGTGTTGCAGAAATTAATTTGATTTTTTTAAGTTCGGATAGGAACTGATTCACCGGCCACTTGGTTACACCAAGTGGCGGTGCAAACAACTTTGAATATTTTCCTCCAATTACAGCACCAGGGATCGGTCCATGCTGAGAAGAAAGGTCTAGCAGAAAGAGAATTACAGCACGAGTATATCTCCTTGCCTCCTCGTCAAGTTGTCCCATATCGGTGATGGATTCCAGTTCTTCGAATTTTTGTTTGAATTCATCAATAGTTATAACATCATCAGTCACAATAATTCTTTTTGAATCGTTTTCAATCATTGTGACCACCTCTTCACTCACAGGATGAAACCCTTCCAAATTGCCGACGTCGATAATTCTTGTTTGCACGTTATCTTCGTGGTTGGCGTCAATAACAGAATTCGATCGTGTGGTTCTCATTGCCGCGTTCACAACATTTGCAACATCATTTGATGACGCACCTTGATTAATGTGCGCAACAGTCATGCGATGTGGCGCTGCCATCTTGAGCAAATTCTTCACCTCGTTGCCAATGCCAATAATGTGAACTTGACATCCCAAAAATTCCAAGTATTTAAGAATCGCACTTTGTCGTTCTTTCATGTAAGCTTCATAATTTCCATTTCGATTAAGCTTGACCGTGATATATTTTCCATCATCATCAACACCAGTCTGGATTTCGTCTGTCTCATGAGCGTTATCGACGCCGTCGGTAATTACAATCAATTCTTGTTCTCGCAGAGAACCACTTTCCACAATTGACTTTATCTTTCCAATCAAATTAGTGCTACCACTTGGCGAAGGTACACATATGTCCCGATCTAACCCAGCCAATGCTTTGATCATTGACATCGCAAGTCCGAATTCGTTTTCGAACTCACTCATTGACGCAGACCGATCCACGACAACAATCTTTCCCTTCTTGTGATAGTTTTCTGTCTTAACTTCGTAAGAAGGTTTCAAGTTGATGTCACCATTGAATGGCAGTATGTAATTCACTTGCATGATCGACATGTGTGTCACGCGCAGCTGCGTTGGGGAACCTTTCGATTTTCTTTAGTATGATTTGATAATCGATGTTGACTTAAAGACAAGACACATTGTTAAGCAAACAAAATATGATTTACAAGGAGGTTATTATGACACTCAAAGAGCAACTATCGTTAAAAGATGATCAATATAATGATCGGGAAATTTACTATCAATCAGAACTCAGTGCAAAAAATGCACAAATCAAAGCACTGATACAACAGCTTGCTGACAAGGATGAGCAAATTAAAATTTTGACCACTTGGTGGCAACAGGAAGGTTAACAACAAGAACAAGATTTTAACCATTCTTGAATGTACAAATTAACGAACGATTTGTAATCTGTAATTTTCTCAGAATCAGATTCGATTCCAATTTTGGATGCAAACCACGGGAGTGCACCATCGAGTAAATCACTGTGTCCGCCATAATATAGTTGAATTGTGTGTGCACCCTCAATGTTTGGCTGGAATGGTGGTTTTACAAAAGTGTCATATAGTCGTGTGAGTATAATATTTACAGGAGCCCTTGGTCGTATGGTTATTGGTATCATTCGGCACCCAAATTCATTCAACCCCTGGAGAGAAATGGATGGTAATGTTGCCGGATCTAGAAGTAGTACCTTTTCAAGCCGGTGGGAATTAAGGATGTCGTGATCGATCGCAGAATGCGCAATGAGTGGAAGCTTGTCCATTTCGTGGTCATCACACATTTTTTCAAACGTTTTTCTCGTGAGAGTAAATGAAGGAGATAAAACAGAAACGTTTTGTGAACGAATAGTTTGTAACAAACTTGAGTACGCGGCATTTGGTATAGTTCCGTAAAATCCTGTTGAGAAAACCACTGGTTTTCCTACCGAGATAGCAAACGTGTTGATGAATGTCAACCCAATCATTATGATAAGAAAAAATAAGTTTTCTTTAATATTAAATCATTGTATTTTCAAATAATTTCAATGATTCTTCTATAGTTTTATTTCTTTCCCATTCTTTGATGAAGCGGGATGTGTAGAACGACAATTTGGCAGCGCCAGCCCCAGCCATAAATGCAACGGCGTCACCAAGAATCTGTTTTCTTGTGTGGTTTTTCAGTATCATCACACTATTCACATTATTCACACTATTCTGCTGGTAACGGTATGCATGACGAATACTGATAGCAGTAGGTACATTCCTATATAGAATAAATCCTAATGTAATCAAGTAAACGAATACCATTTATATTATTCGTCATAGCCTTTTCTTTAAGTCATAATAGTGTTGCGTTTTGACTTAAAAGCGAAAAATATCATGTATTGTCAAACATGCAAGAAGAAGATTTGGAGGCACGTTACAGTATTGGAGATGCATGCACATTTGATGAAATGGTTGCTAGGAGGGACACAGAGAAAGAAGCTAGCATACATAACCCATTCAAAAATATGGCGTGTGATCAGAATCCGTACGTGTTTGAGGACAAGCCGGTTGGTATGAGACGATTTGTGGTTGTAAATATAGTTGGTGACAAGTTTCGCCAAAAGCATGAGACCAATTCATGCATGCTAAAAGTAAAAGCTTCAACTGCATCTATCGAGCAAGCAAAGAAAATGTGTACATCATTAGAAGAGAAAGATTCGAAGTACGCATTGTACATTCTGGAAATGTTTAAGTTTGTTTGTCTCCCACCACCTGAATACGAATGTGATGTCGATAGTGAAATGAATACAGCCATTGAGATGGAGTACGAGAGAATGCAAGAGTCTCACGAGGAATTCAAGAAGAGAAAGAAAGTTATGATGGATGAAATAGAAAGACACAATAAGATTGCACAAAAGATTGCTGATGGAGAGCTCGACCAATCGAAGGCAGAGTCTGATCCAATTCTGCCAGAAAATATGCAAGAACGTGAAGAAGAGTCAACTGCGTTTCCAGAGTCAATGGAGCCAGATTCACCACTGTGCAATGATAAATTTGTTGTTATTGCTACACTGAAGATAGAAAAGTATGAAAAGATGGAAAATTCTATCATAATCAAAATTTGCGGTACATTTAGTACGGAATCAGATGCTGAATCACACATGAAGTCACTGAAAAAGGATACAAAATATAAACTTTTTGATATTTCTGTTTGCGACATGTACGCCTGGCTAGAAATGCCACCACCATACGAGCGAATAGATCATGTTTTATTCGACTCGAATAAATTGACAGAAAGCCTTGGCGAAAGAAAACAATCTATCAACATTGATTCAACAGATTTACAGTGCCCAAGAGACCTAGATACCTAGACACAGAGACTTAGCAACCAAGAATGTTTTTGATATCTTCAATTTTCCTCAGAACCTCAGCATCGGCATTGGGGGGCGGATCTGGAAGCTTCGGGCGGTAAGATGGCACCGGCATCCAATTTGGTGGGTCACTAGGGACATGTTTTGGGAACAACCACGAGATAGTCTGAACTGTCGGAGGCAAGACCGTCGGCAAAGGCACGGCGTTATTTGTGCTAAACTTCATCCTCTTCACTTCCTCGCCGTACACAACCACAGTGGTTGTTGTCTCATCCGTGGCACCAGGGGTGGAATCGGTATTGGTGATCGGGTCGGTATCGACACTGGTCATGGCACTTTCCATTTCGGCGTCGACTTCGGCGGCGACTTCGGCGACCACTTCGGCGGCCACTTCGGCTGCCAGGTTTTCCAGGTCTAGAAACTCGTCCGGGTTGCATTCGTCCAGGTTGCATTCGGACTTATCGCTGCAGTTATCTGTCTCATCTTTCTGATTCATGTTGCCCCGGATGAGCGAAGTGAAAGTGACCAGGGGCGAGATTTAATTATTCACTGGCACGGGTGTAAAAAGGCCGAGCAACGGATACTTCAGACGCAATTGGTACTACAATGATTGCATACATCTGCCTCACCCGTCTGTTCGCAAATAAGGCAAGCATCCACACAAGAATGATCTGCTGGTTTGTTACCGGGTGGCATATTTTTGTTAGGCGGTTGTGGTGCCTGAAAAAAACATGGCTCTCCATAACAGGATGCACATTTATCTTCTCTCCCGGATTCGCAAAGCTGGCATTCTTGTTGGCAATTTACTACCGGGTCACCCGCGTTGGGTGACGGATTTGGTGCGGGTGATGGGTTTGGTGCGGGTGATGGGTTTGGTGCGGGTGATGGGTTTGGTGCGGGTGATGGGTTTGGTGCGGGTGATGGGCTTGGTGCGGGTGACCCGCTTGGTGCGGATGGTCCGCTTGGTACCGAACCGGGTTCCAGTATGGGTACATACTGGAATACATTTGCAGCGCCAATTCGATGATATTTTCCACCCTGCAGGATGAAAACATTTGTATAACCGGATTTGTCAGCTGTGATTTGTAAGTTTTTATTTCTGATTGCGTCATCAACAGAGATTGTTTGAATTTCTGTTACTCTTTCGTCATAGACAGTGCTGGTCTCACTAACTTGTGGAAAGTCGTCATGTATTTTAGCAACTGACCAAACAAAAGCAATTTTAGTTGCTGATGGTAATCCCCAATCTTCGTTTTTTTCAGGAAGAGAAACTGAAAATTCAATTTTGGTTTTTGTCGTCATTGTAAATAGTAAAACATTTTAATTTAGTGAAATTCTTAGAAAGCGGATAGTGCGATGCGCCGCCATGTATTGGCAGCAATACATACATACAAGTGTTGAGTGTCTAAAGCAAGCAGACCAGCATCACCAGGATCATTGGAGTTGGTGGGTGTGTTATTCATACCAAGTGAGAATGTGTCACCATGAATGTGACCGGCAATGGACAGGTTGTCTTCTACAGTCATGGATGCGACATTTTCAATGGTAAGACTGCCACCAGAGCCTGTGTAGAGAATATCCTTTACGTATAATTTGCCCTCAATCGTCAGATCACCCTGGAAGTGCGCATCATCTTGAAAGTCAAAGGATTCATCTGGATCGCTGGTTGTGACTTGTTGCACAAAAAGCGTATGAACACTCAGTTCTGAAGCAAATGCATCACTTACGGACAACATGTTTGCGTGTAGATTTGCCACCGAAATAAGATTTAGTTGCGCATCACCACCAACAGAAAGGTCGTTTGTGAGAGTAAGTGTTTGACCTTCTAGTGTCACATTGTCTTGAAAAAGAACAGGTCCAGCACATGATAAGAAGGTTTCGATCTCCGCAGTCTTCATGTATGCCGTTCCAACGGAGATCGAATCACCCTGCACACTCGCAAGCTCTGATTCAGCAACAAACAGCCTCTGTGTGGATATTGCTGTGGTAAAGGCTGTGCCAATCGAGAGTGTGTTTGCGACTATTACATTACCAACAGATAGATTTTCCTGGATTGTTGTATCAAAACCAACCGACAAATCTTCTAAAAGAATCAGCCTACCACCAACACTTAAGGTGGGTGCTCTTTTACCACCCGTTAGACCTTGTGGACCGTCCACGTTGTTATGTATGACTGTAATTTCGTCATTCCCTTCCTCATATTCCACATTAATAACTTCATGTTCAGTCATGAATCTCAGATGTGGAGTTAAATTAGGGTTGTCTGCTTCAGTAAGCCTGAACCCATTGATTTGGCCAATACCTTGAGTTATTCCAGCTGAATTAGTAAGCTCACTCACAAAAGTCCCATTACCTGTGGCCTGTGCTGCGGATAGGCTGACAAACCCTGTGTTCGTATCCAATTGTAATGTGTGAGGGTATGCAAGTTCGATTCTCAATGCAACTGCGTTCTTGTCTGCTGTGATTGTGTCATCGAATGTAAACAAGTTTTCCCCACTGGTGGGCGTAACAAGTAAGGAAGCCACCGAAAGACTCTCACCTAGAACTACGCTGCCACCAACGCTACTTGTTCCAGTGACTGCGAACAAACCACCAATACTCAATTGACCAGCAATTTCTGAGTCACCACCAATGCTGACTGCACCCTCGACTTCAAGACTATCCCCAACAAAGGTTGAACTGTTAATAGAAAGAGTCGAGTCCATTTCGGCTTTGCCAACAAGCGCCAGATCACCCCCAACCGACAAGCGATCTTTAACCTCCATGTATCCACCGATTCCCGCGAAGGTATGAACGGAAAGATACGAACCAACGGTTGCGCTTGCACCGACGGAAACGTGTGATCCGAGTGCAAGTGCATCACCAACCTCTAAGTGACCCGAAATGCTCACGGCATCATCGATTGTTGTCAGCCCCTGTACAGAAAGGGATCCGTGAATTCTACTGTCCGCTTTTACATCCATGTCACCACTCACACTCAGAGTGTCGGCAAATCTGACCGGGTTCAAGACATCAAGATCGCCCTGTACACTCATTGTACCCGAAATTGTTGTGTCGCCCTCAACCGAAAGAGTTGAGCCAATGATCACCTGGGCACCAACAGATAGTTCACCACCTACACGGGCATGACTGCTCACATCCATGTCACCAGACGTGGACAGCGCTGATCCGAATGTGACGTCACCAGAAACAGACAATGTGTTGATGATTTGAGTACGTCCAGTGATGTCGACTGAGCTGCCAATCGACAAAAATGTACTTTCTCCGCTCTTTCCAATTGTCATATTGTGACCAACTGAAAGTGCAGTCAGCCCAGCGAGTACGGGCGCGCTCGAACTCGAGCCAGGTGCGCTATCGTCAATCACCAAAAGACTGTTATCACTCAGCTGCCTGGCTTCCACGAAGTCAGCATCTGTGATGGTCGAATTGACTTCAAACCATTCCACCTGCACATTCGTAATAGATTTTACGATGAAAATACCATTCTCTGAGTACGAACTTCTCGAAATCAGTCTACCATCATCAAGTCTAAACAAGAATTCCTGTCCTGCCGAGCTAGTTTGTATTTGCAAGCCTGAATTGGCCGCATGGTTCAAAAGGTAGTACCGGTTGCGAGTGCGCTCGCGGTCTAGAACTAGCCCGCCGATCGATAGATTCCTGGATCCAGTAATTGTGTCTCCAACTGATAGCTCACGGGCAATGGTACCGTCACGTCCGACACTCAGATGACTGTTCACAACTTCGACACCACGAATAGAAACATTTCCCGTGAGCTCTGAGCTCCCACCTACTGAAAGTGTCGATGCAAGCGTGGAAGCACCCGTCACTGAAAGTGCCTGGTTGATACGAGTTGTACCCTCGACATCGAGCGTATCATTGATAGTCGTATCACCACCAAATGTTACCGAGCTGGTCACAGACAATTCACCATTTATCAAAACAGTTGATGCAAAGTCAGCATTCGCACTCAATGATAGAGTGGAAGCGCCGTAAATTGCCCCAGATACAGAAAGTGTGGATCCCATCTGGACCACATCATGAAAATCACTTACTCCAGAGTTTGTAAAAGAAGTTTCAATGAAGGTGGTGCCAGCAGACAGATCGTTAGCGTCCATGTTTTGAACGGATAACATTTGAGTAGTTATGACGGATCCAACGGACAAATCCAAACCAACCACCTGGTTTGACGATACAGATATGTCGTCATCTATTACGACCGAGCCTGCAACTGATAAAGTATCAAGAAACACTGCCATACCACCGACCGAAAAACTGGATTCCAGTACTGCGTCTCCTTTGATAGTAATATCATCTGCGAAATGCGCGAAATCACCCACACTGATTTCACTCCCAAACACTACATCACCAGCTACAGAGAGAGTTTGTGCCGCTGCGATTTCAGACCCAATACTGAGAAACGAGGATGAACCACCACCCACAATAAGACGCTCATTTAGATTGACATCATTATTCACAGAAAGCTGCCCGAAAATTCCGACCCTTTTGTTCGCGTTGGAAAATAGTGTATTTCCGTTGCAGTGCAAATCATGTCCCACAGAAAGTGCCGATCCAGCGATAATATCACCAGAGACAGAGACGGTTGGAATTGAATGACCACTCTCATCTGTGAATATATCCTTTGGTACTACATCGTGTAAGTCGTGAATGTATGTTAGATTATCTAGATTGCGTATTTTGAAGGCAGTCTTCGATACATATGGTCGGGACATAACAATTTCGAATTCGTGTGGCTTCGTTGTGGGATTGATCGTACCAGCAATGTATTGCAAAGGAAGTAGATATTTCCCAGTCACTGGATCAAGCGTGATCGGGGGGGCGGTTGATGTACCCGAAGTATTGTACACAAGGTCGGTTTTTCCTGTTCTACGAACAGTGACCGAAACAGGTGGCTCATCAAACTCTATCTGAAAAAGTGCGTCAACATCGTCAGCAAGAATTGTGATTGGGTTGGGATCAACACCGACAACAAAGACATTGCTTCCACTCGAGGGTGTTATGACAGCTACATCTGATACAGACAACGATTGACCTATTGTAACATCACCAGACACAGATATGTAATCATCAGATATCAGGGCACCTGAGATCGACAAGGAACCGCCCACAACCGAAAAGTTACCCACAGACAAAGTCTCAGAAACGCGAGTTTTGCCATCAATTTGCATATCGGACGCGACCGACAGGTCGGATGCAAGAGTCACAGATCCCGAAACCGAAAGCTCACTTGCGATCTGTGTGATTCCTACAATGTCCACTGTGCCTCCCAGTGATACGTTACCTCCAGAGATGACATGTGACCCAGTGCTTAAAGATCCGTTCATCTCTATACTTCCATCAATGTTACTATTTCCTCCAACCGAAAGGTCCCCTTCTAGGTGAACAAATGAATTCAAGGAGAGACTTTCTTCCAAAGTTGCCGCTCCGGCCACATATATGTCACCCCCAACCGAAAGGTCGCCACCAAGAATGGCTTCCGAATTAGTTGACAACTGCGATGCACGAAAGTTACCTACGGTTTTGATGACATTCAGTGTATCAGAATCATTGAAATCCTCATATACCGCGAAGAAAGAGGGTGTATTGCCGTCATCAGACGCACGCTCGCGAAAAATTCCCGACTGATTATTTGCAGCTACTGTGTCCTTGATGATCTTAATACCCGCAAGTGTCTCTCCAGAAAGGCCCTGACCGATTTCAATGATCGGATCTTCGATATCGACCTGCGAAGTGTTTAGCGTGATCGTGTTGCCCTCAACAATCAAATCGCCGGCGACAGACAAGTTCTGACGAACCGCGAGGTTGTTTAGTGTAGACGTACCCGCAGACAAAGTACCGATCGTGGTTAGACCCTGAACAGACAGTGTATCAGATGCCGTGATAGCACCTCCTACCGAAGTGGTTCCCTCCACATCGAAAGGACCATGAACAGACATCCTGGCATGGAAGGTCGAGACACTCATTACATTCAAAATGCTTGAAAGTCGTACTGCATTACCCACAGACAGCTTGCTAGCTGTTGTCAAGTTTCCATTAACCGAGACAGTCTGATCAAAGACAGATTCTTGTCTTACGGCTAATGCACCACTCACTGATAAATTCGTGTCAAGGGTTGTATCATCACCACCAACCGAAAGGTCACCCCTCACCTCCAGGTAAGCGCCTTGAATAGTTGCGTGGCCTCCAACGGAGCTGTACCCAGCTATTGTGGTAGCTGATCCGATAGATAGCGTCTCAGCAATGTCACCGTGTCCTCCTATTGAAAGATTTGATTGACCTGTTATGTTAGAACCACAAGAAATCTGCCGTTCGATTACCAAAGCACCCTCTCCACCTTCAATGCTAAAGCTTCCTCCTTTAAAAACAGCGTTACCACCAACACTTAAGGTATTTGCCCCGAAAATGTTAAGCGTTCCGACGTGGGCCTCTTGTACGGATAGAAAAGGCGTGAACACATCCCCGCCCACGCTGAGATCCGATGTGACTGAACCCACGGAAAGTGCATTCAGAGCGAAGTTTCCAGACGCAGAGATGTTTTCTGCCAGAATACTTCCGACCGAAAGTGTCGCCATTTCCATTGTCGACCCAAGAGCAGAAAACATATTGACTGTATTTCCGTTGTCAAAGTTGCTCGCAAATTGTAGCCTCTGGTCTTGTACTGTGACATCAATGGCTAAACTAAGAGAATTATCAGGATCTAACTCGCGCAAACTAAGACTCTTCAACCGCAAATTCCCCCGATTTGCAGGGTTGGTTGCCCCTGGCAAAACAGTTGTCATTGATACTATAAGGCAGATTTTTATTTAAAGACTTACTTTAATTTCAAGAATACCTGTTATTATTGTTATAACAATGCCTTCGACCAAATCATCTAAGTTTCAAGAACTATTATCGTACTCCCCTCAACTGCCTCCACCACCACGGGTGACACAGATGCATCACAAGCACATTGTTTCTTATGATGAATGGTTCACTCAAAATTATGAACAACTTACACATCTATACAACACTCTCCAAGAAGCATGTTTGCTATCGGGTCGCTGCATATTCGATCGTGAAACTTGTGACTTTAATAAATTCTGCAATATTGCGTACAAAAATAGCTACAAATACAAAAAACATGATGAGAATTACGACCAGAATGAGGAAGAAGATGAAGAGAACATAACATTTTAACTTGGGTTGCCCCACTCTTGAAGCTTCACCTAAAGATAAACAAAGTGCAAAACGTGAATGCCTAAACGAAAAGTTGACAATAAAATTAGCTTCTTTCGAGGCCAGTTCGTACGCGTGACCTCGCGCGATGTGCGCGGCCGTATCAAAAACGTGTATATGGACTATGAAGACACAGAAGAAGGAAAGGACTGGCTGAGAATTCAACATGTCCCTTTCAAGGAGTCGGAACTGCTCGAACCATGGTATACCATCTTGATCGAGCATGGAGGCGCCATGCTGCAACCACAATCGAGACTGGAAAATATTCCGTCATTTAAGAACACGGTGAACATTGGGCCAAACAGAATTGAAACCTTGTACAAGAACGCCTGGAGCATTGTTCGTACCAAGTGGATTCTCCCATGGAAAATCGTTAACTTTTGGTGGAAGATGACAGGTGAAGCGCAAGGCGACATTGAGGGTCGCATCGGACAACGATTCTTGCAAGAGTACGATGAAGACCGCTTTAATTAAGGGTTTTAGGCGCAGTCGGGTGAACATGCCATCACTAGTACCAGGTGGGTTGAAAATAAAATTTTGAGTGAACAAACTTTTTGAAAGTCAAAACCTTTCGACCAAAAAATTTTTAGGTCCCCCCCCCTCCCCTCTTCTTAATCGTTTTCAATCGCTTCCACAATGGCGACTAGTCGCCCATGCACATGCGTTTCCACTCTCTCGTGACGGGGTCGCGGGTCATGATGACTTGGCCATTGATGCCCGCGGCTTCCATGTTGTCGTAAATCTTGCGCTCCTCCACACGGGCGAGGGCATCGTCCCAGTTGATGGACACGGGCGAGAGATCGGTCAGGAAGTCCATGGCCTTTTGCCACGTAGTATCGTAGCTCCCCTTTTGCTCGGGCGTCATCTTCTTGGCACCACCACATTCGATGTTCGCCTTCATCTTGTGCAGCGAGTAGAGGAATGCCGCAACTTGACAGGGGCCATCAACGCCTTCCAGCTCAAACAGCAGCTCATCGTGGTCCTTCACGCGCGGCTTGCCATACATGGTGTACTGGCTGGGCAGGGTGCCGTCGGGCCACATCTTGACGTGCTGTGGGGCGCCTGCCTTGTCCGTGAGCGCCAAGTCGGAGACGACTTGGCGCGCGGTCGTGTCGCAGAACATAAACAGCACCTGGTCCGTCATGGTGTTGCGCAGCTTGAAACGCAGGAAGCAGTGGTTCTCGCGGTCCTTCTCCTTGAGGGCCTCCGGGCTGGCAAAAGCCCGGAGGCCGCGCACGCACGTTCCGTCGTCCGACCAGGCCATGCCGCTGAAGGCCAGCTGCACGCAGCCGACCATGGTGTCCACGCCCACGAGCTCGAGTGGCGTGCCGTCCTTGAGTGCGTGCACAGGCGCACAGCCGCCGGCGATCATGAGCTGAAGCGCCGCGCTCACGAAGAACGAGTACGTATCGCACGAGTTTTGGCACAGGAACCACTCCTTGATTTGCTCGGGCGAGTGGCCGGGCACGTCAACCCTGGCCTCGTCCAGGTCGAGCGCCTCGCGCTCGCCCTTGGGGTTGTCGACCGTGTGGAAGACGAGGCGCTTGCCCATGGAGGGCACGGAGTCGCGCCAGCTGCTAAACTCTGACTGGAACGCCTCCTGGTTCTGATCGTACACAAGGCTCTCCATCCAGCGCAGCACCGGGTAGGTCGGAGTTGTCACGGCCTTGGTCGCCCACGTGTATAAGGGCATGGTGCTGTCCTTAAGGGCGGTCTTCATCCCTTCGACGATGTTCTTGACGCATGGCGCAATGCGCTTGCGCTCGTCCAGGGGCACGGAGGGCATGAGGCACGCCTGTGCATCCACGGAGGAGTGGCCGGGTGTGCGGTTGGAAGGTGACTGGAAGGCCGGGGCGGGTGGCTTGCGGGGTGCCTCCACGAAGGTGCGGTATTCTTGTCGCGCTAAGGGGTGGAAGGGAGGAATGGGACCGTAAGCAGCGGACTTGGGGGCTTGATTGTAATGACCACGTGGCCTGAGATGCGCCACCACAGGGGACTTGGTTATATTGCCCCAAATTTACCACTTTTTTTGCCAAGATGATTTTAGGCGTTACCAGGTGGGCATGCCGTCACTGGTACCAGGTGGGTTGACTTTCAAATTTGGGGAACAAACTTTTTGAAAGTCAAAACCTTTCGACCAAAATTTTTTGTTCCCTCAATTTTTGTTCCCTCAATTTTTAAATTAAAGGAAAGAATTTTGTATCCTTGTATGAAAATGAGTGATGTATGTTGCATCTGTGGATATACTGCTTTGAAAAG
>MDTD01026949.1_pt1 | contig 18486 bp, 20 predicted proteins | sample 811221 | NCBI WGS metagenome assembly MDTD01 (sample SAMN05326646, study PRJNA326480) | marine metagenome | isolation source: seawater | place: Pacific Ocean: South West | collected 2011 | reverse complement strand
ATTGAACAATATAAAGACATAAATATAGGTTGATAAAGTATAATGCTAAATTTTAACAATAGTGAATTCCTTGATCCATCTAAAGCCGATCAAAGTTTTAAGGATTTATTTAATAAGCCAGGGCCATATTATAATTGTTATCCAATATTGGGTAACTGGAAAAATTATTCTGATATGGATGCTAATTATACTAAAGCACTGACTAATTATTTGAAAACAAATCAAGAAAATCCAATTTCAATTTATCTCCACATTCCCTATTGTGCAAAACTTTGTTTTTATTGTTGTTGTAGATTACATGTTTCAAATAATCGTGAAGTAATAAATAATTTTGTAAAAATTCTAATTAAAGAAATAAATTTATTAAAAAATCTTCTTGACGAAAATAATATTCATTTGAATGTTAAAGACATTCATTTTGGTGGTGGAACTCCCTCGCACTTAACGATGCATGAAATTGAAGAAATTATTGAAAATTTAAAAAAATTTATATCTTTTGACCAATTAACGGAATTCTCAATGGAAATTGATCCAAGAATAATTGATCCAAAAAATTTTCCGATTTATGCTAAATTAGGTATTGATAGAATTTCATTTGGAGTTCAAGATTTTGACCCGATAGTCCAAAAAAAAATCAACAGAGAACAACCGTTTGAATTGATAGAGAAACTTATGAAAAATAATCTGACTAAATATTTTAAAGGAGTAAATTTTGATCTGCTGTATGGTTTGCCCGCACAAACTAAAGAAACTTTTAGTAAAACAATAGAGCTAACAAAAAAATTATCTCCAGAAAGAATAACTTTAATTAAATACGCTCATATCCCAAATAAAGTCAAACATATGAAAATGATTAAAGAGGAGGATTTACCAGATCAAAATGATCTACCATTAATATTTATGGACTCTACAAAAAAGTTGATCGAGGCTGGATACGAATGGGTAGGTATTGATCACTTCGCAAAAAAAAATGACGAACTATCAATTGCTAAAAGAAATGGAAAAGTTTATAGAAATTTTGGTGGAGAAACTCCTGGCTATACAAAAGATATGATTTCGTTAGGACCTACTTCAACAAGTGGTTTTGGTAACTACTATTTTCAAAATACATATGATTTAAAAGAATATAGAGAAATTGTTAGTTCAGGAAAATTTCCAATTTCTAGAGGATATGTTTTAAATAATGACGACATTTTAAGAAGAGAATGTAATTTTTCATTACAATGTAATCAAGTTTTAGATATTAACTATATTTCAAATAAATATAAAATTGACTTTAAGAATTATTTTAAAAAAGAAATACAACAATTAGAAAAAAAACAAGATGAAGGTATGTTAAATTTAAATAACGATTATATAAAAGTAACTACTTATGGAAGATATTTTGTAAGACATATATGTCAAATTTTTGATACTTTTTTTGATTATAATAAAGAGTACGAGATACATGGAAATTAAGAGATGATACGAACTTCTGAAAACTTATATAAAAATGGCTTCTTAATTTTAAATAATTGTATTGATCAAAAAATAATAAATAATATTGCAAAAAAAATTAATGAAACTCTATTAAAAGAAATTATCCGTTTGAAATTAAAGAAAAAAAAAAATTTGACCGATAATTTCAATCAACTAATAAAAAAAATTTCTCAATTCGAAATTCAAAAGAAGCTATCAAAGGATTTAATCGATGCAAATTTGATAGATAAAATTTTCAATCAAAAAAAGTTACTTAATAATCTGATCTCATTACTTGGTCCTGATTTATCCTATATGGCTGATTTTGAGGTAGCTATAAGTTCAAAAGTAAATAAAGTTAATGATTATTATTTTGTTAAAAAATTTCATCAAGAATTTTGGAGCGGTATGGGCCTCGAGTCTCTGCAGCTATGGATACCAATTAATTTAAAAAAAGGGATGGGTACTATAGAAATTATCAAAAACTCTCATGAATGGGGACATATTCCTCACCAAAATCGTGAGCCAATGAAACTTCCTAAAAAATATAAAACATATAAAGTGAATATTAAACCGGGTTCTGTTGCAATGATGTCTGCTTTAACTTTACATAAAACTATTAAAAATAATCATAATGAAATACGAATAGCTCTGCCAATCACAGTAAGAAATTTTCATTATCCAAATTATGGTAATTCGGACTTGTTTAATTTTAAAAAATTTAACCAATCCTTTTTTACGAAATTTAGAAAAAAACTTGGTAATTCTCAATTAACTGCATTTAGAACTAAATCAATTAATGATATTAAAAACTTAAACGGAGATCACTCGTCATGAAGAATGCCAATATTAGCGCAGAAAATCTTACGACTGTAATGAATGATGATCATTTGTTAGCAAAAGCTCATATTGAGTCAATTATGAACGGAAGAAAAATTAAAAGAGTTTTGTTTGTAAATCCTCCAGATGTAGATGAGAGTATATTTGATTATGAGGTTGCTAAAAGAGGCAGGGGAAATAACTATCCTTCCTATGGAATAGGTATTTTAACAGCACAATTAAGTAGATTAGGCTACGATACTGATATTATAAATTTGAATCATGAGCTTTTAAAAAAAGTGTATTATTCGAAAAACTCCAAAGAATTTAATTATTTAAATGAGTGGCAAAGTTTGATTAATGAAAAAGTAAAAGAATTTAAGCCAGATATTATTGGAGTCAGTTGCCTTTTTTCTGTTACACACAATTCTTTTAAAAAGGTGTGTAAACATATAAAAAATAATTTTCAAAATTTACCTGTTATTGTAGGTGGAGTGCATGTTTCGCATGACTTAGATGGTGTTTTCAAAGACCTTGAAGGTGTTGATTTTGTATGTATGTATGAGGCAGATCTAGCGTTACCAAATTTATTCGATATTATTAATGGAAAAAAAGAAATTAAAGATTTAGCTCAGTTCGCATTTAAAAGTAAAGATAAAATAGTTTCATTTAAAAAAAGATTAGTCCCTGACGGACACACGATGAGTGTAATGCCAGCATATAATAAAATGGATATCAAAAATCACTCAAAATTTGGAACTATAGGTTCCTGGCATGGAATGTTAAAAAAAGATGTAGTGGTTTCAACAGCTCAATCAAATAGAGGTTGTAGAGCTTCTTGTACATTTTGTAATGTGCGGACCTATCATGGAAAAACGGTTAGACACAGAACAGTAGATTCTGTTGTAGATGAACTTTTATGTTTACAAAATGATTATGGAGTCGAACATATTGTTTGGTTAGATGACGATTTATTAAAAGATCATAAAAGAACCCTTGAAATGTTTAATGAAATGGTAAAAAGAAATCTTAAATTAACATGGGATGCAACTAATGGTGTTATCGCCCATTCTTTAAAACAAAAAGAAATTGTACAAGGAGCTTTTGAAAGTGGTTGTATAGGTTTGCATATTGGTATTGAGTCTGGAAATCCAGAAATTTTAAAACAAATCAGAAAACCAGGAACTGTTGAAACATTTATAGAAGCATCAGAAGTTCTTAAGATGTATCCAAAAATTAATACTAGAGCTTTATTAATGTTAGGTTTTCCAAAAGAAACACTATCAATGATTTTTGATACAATTGAATTAGCTGAAAAAATAAATTTTGATTGGGCAAATTTATCGATTTTGCAGCCATGGAAAGGAACACCAATTTATGAGGAAATGTCAGATGCAGGATTATTAGGAGATAAAGAGGGAACTTTAAAAACTGAGGATAATGACAAAGCCCCATATCAGCTAGGAACTTATTCAAGACAAAGAGCTATTGAGAGTGGTAAAATTGTTGAAAAGACAGATTTTAATGAAATAAAAAATAATTTTTTAGATAGAATTAAAGCCAGAGATTTAAACGTTATTCCCTCACCTGGTGATTTAGACAATTTGTGGTTTTATATGAATTTTAGAATAAACTTTGCGAGATTATTGAGAGAACAGAGACCTGATAAAATAGATCAGCAATACAGATTTTTAAGACACATTACTAGCAAAACAGCACCAGATAACGCAATGATGATTTATTTTTTTGGTTTAATGGAAAAAAAATCATTTGGCAAGGTATCTGACATCACAAAAACAAGACTTAAAGAGCGACTTAATAATTCTAATTACTGGTCAGAAAAATTTGACTCTTTAAATTTAAGTTTTGATGATCTCAATCTAGAAAAATTTCCAGAGAGCATATCTAATTGTGGTATTCCTAATAACTATAGTGGGAATACTGATAGATTTGATTTCCCAACAAATAAAATTATAAATGAATAATAATTTAATAAAAGCTATTTGGGAAAAAAATGAAAAGAGGCACAAATTGCCCTCAAGATGTAGAAATATAATAATTTCAGATTTCGAAGAAATTAAGTTAAAAATTGAGGAAAAAGACCAAGCCTATTTGGAAGAATTGATCGACAACATATATCAAGGAGACTTTTTTATTTTAAAAAATTCTTTCTCCAAGAAATTTATGGAAGACCTGAAAGAAAAAACTTTTAATTATTTCAAAAATAAAGAGTCTGAATTTTATAAGATGCTTGAGGGCACACCCGATTTTCATCGAAAAATAGATTTAGAAATTGGTAAAAAATATTCTATTAAAAGCTGCAAACATTCATTTTACTTTTATCCATGGAATGATGACCCTTTGCAAATATTTGATGGTATTTATGAAAAATGGAGAGTTTTGAAATTATTAATGGGTTTAAATCCTAAAGAATATGAAAAAAATACTCCTAAAGATGGTGTAGTTGATAGAGTTCAAGTTGTACAATATCCATCCAAAATTGGCTATTTAGAACCACATTTGGATCCTCATGTTCATCAAAGATTAATAATAAGTGGCTACATGAGTAAGCAAGGTGTGGATTACAATGGTTTAGGTTTTTATTTAATTGATAAAGAAAATAAAATTTTAGAAGTAGAACATTTAATTGACACGGGAGATATCGGAATTGGATCCTCTTCAGTTTATCATGGAGTTGCACCTGTAAACTGTGAAAAATCACCTGACTGGGATGATATAAATGATGGGAGATGGTTTTTATCATTGTTTAGTAATGCTTCAGATGAGGTAAAAAATAGAACAACTAGTGCAAAAACTAAAGAAAAATTCGAGGATCATAGATTACACCCAATCTTGAATTAATTAAGTGTCTATAAAAAAATCAATTTTATACAATTTTTTTTCAGCAATTTTATATTATTTTTTAAAAGGGGTTTCTCCATTAGTTAAATTTAGATTTTTGATGATTGAAACCAGGGCCATAGGCCATATGAGTGAGCCAATAGAAATTCACCTTCTAGAAATGAAAAAATATAAAAAAAAGAAAAATGTGTTTGATATTTATTTTAGAGAAAAAGATGTTGCCAATAATTATTTGTGGAATAAATGGAGAAAAATTCTAAATATTAAAATTAATGATGATTACTCGAGAAAAATATTCGAGTCGATCTTTAGATACGCAATTAAGAAAAATGATAAAAGTATGTTAATCCCATTTAGACATAACTCAGATATTTTAGGTAAAATAAATAGAGCCGAAGAGTGGCAACAACATGATGTAAATAATGTGTTAGATAATCATGAACCCAATATTAAATTTGAAAATAAAGAGATTGAACAAGGATATAAGATTTTAGAGAAAATGAATATTTCAAAATATGATAAAATTATATTACTTGTTGTGAGAGATCCATCTTATCGAAAAAATTCAAGTGAATTAACCAATAGAGATAATGATATATGTGAATTCAAACCACTTGTAGAATACCTCTGCAACAAAAATTACAAAGTTTTAAGAATGGGAAAAAAAATGAAAGAAAGATTGGATTTTTATCATGATAACTTTACTGATTACGCATTCCACAACTTAAATTCTGATTTTATGGATATTTTTTTATTTTATGCTTCAAATTTTGTGATTAGCACAGGTTCGGGCTTAGATGCCGTGGCAGCTTTATTTAGAAAAAAAAAATTATATTTAAATTCTGGGGAATTAAATTCCTTTAATTTTAGACTTAATTCCAATATTTCTTTTATTTATCCAAAAAAAGTTTTTGATAACAAAGAAAATATACAATTAAGTTTATTTGATATATTCGAGAAAGGACTTGATAAATTAACAACATATGAAGACTATAAAAAAAGAAATATTTTATTTAAGACTTTGTCCCCAGTTCAAATGATTAATGCAACTCAAGAAATGGAAAATTTTTTAGAAAATGGATACTCTGAGGATTCAAAAAGAAATAATAAATTAATAAATGAATATTTATTTAAGAAGTATAAAATTAAAATTAACTTTCATTGGTCAAATGAATACTTAAGTCAGCAAATTAAAAAGATAAATAATTAGAATTGAATACGAAAAAAAATATTTCAAGGATATTTTTTTTAATATATTTATTTTTTTTCAATTATTACGTAATAATGAGGCTGCATAAGGCACCCTGAGAATTGTTCACTACCTATAATTCTTGTTGCCAAAGGTCTTTTTTCATTTTTAATACTTTTATTAATTCTTTTTTTGCTAAAAAAAATATCTTTAACAAATTTTACTTTGGCTCTTTTGTCTATGCCTTTGATTGTTTCTTTTAAAAAATCTTTTGACAAAATATTAAAATAGGAATACGCACGAGGATTGCCATTTTTATCAAATTCATCCTTTGGCTTAATATTTGTATTTTTCCACCATTTTTTATTATAAACAAGTTGTATTTTGTATGATACATCATAAACAACTGTTCGAATAATTATCGTTTTTTTTGTTACCCTTATTAATTCCTCAAGAGGTTTCTTTATTTTATTCAAATGAATGAAAACATTGCTACAAATACTAATTTCAAATTTCGATTTTTTAAATGGAAGATTATAAATATTTCCTTTAATAAAATTAACATTAGGTTCATTTTTCCAAGCAATTTTAGCTTTATCTAGGAAAATTCGATATGGATCTGTTCCAGTATAAAAAAAATTTTTTTTTACTCTTTTTTTAATTGATCGATAATAGTGTCCACATGCACATCCAACATCCAAAATACTATCATTTTTTTTAATTTTTTTTTTAATTAAGTTGGCAATTGCTTTTGAAACCTCCATTTCAGGTTTTTTTCCAATTGCACGATCAAAATAAACTTTTGCATTATTAAAATTATTTTCATATTCATTTAAACACAGACCATGAGAATCTATTTTAGATTTTTTAGAAAAATTTTTCATATTGAATTTATCAATTCCCATTTATTGTTTCTTCCTGTTTTCCATATTTCTTGGTTTCTGTGCTTATTAACAATTTCCTCAAATTCATCATTATTTATATCTAAATATTTAAGAACCTCTTCAAAATCTTTTATAGGAAATTCGCCATCATATTGTTTTGCTAATTTTATAGCCTCATCTCTTTTCATTTGATTATTTTGAATCATTCTACAAGAGTCTCTTGTTGCTCTTCCAAATCCAAATTTAATGTATTGCATATAATAATAAATACAATCAATTTTATCGTCTAGGCTATCAAAATTTGTAAAAGTACCTTCGGTTCTTCCATTTGGATTTGTTTTAAAATTTGGTAGTTTTTTTTTTACGTAATTATAATTATCCAGCATACTCCATTTAAAAAAAAAACTAAAATAATAGGCGTGAATTTTATTTTTACTAATTTGATCATTTGGCGGATATATATATGGGGTCAAATCTTTTAAATTTATATCTTCTGAAACCCAATTTTCTGGGTAATCACCTATTTGATGTTCTATAACTTCTCTCAAATCTCTTTTTTTTTCACTTTCATTATCTAGCACTAAGCCACCATATTCACTTTCACCATGTTCAGCATAAAATACAGTTGAAATATTATATTTTAATGCCATTTGAATTGGTCCAGAATTTACTCCAGCATCCCACGCAACTTTAGGATTACCCCTTTCAAGAAAAAATCTTTTTGCAAGTTTTCTCGAAACTTCTTTATTTGGATTTATAAAAATTGCATCAAAACCTAATTTAATTAATTCATTTCTATTAAATTCACCACACTCGTTTATCATAAGTGGAGAAAAAGTAACCAACAAAGGATTCAATCCATATGTAAATTTCAATTTTAATGCAATAGAAGTAGAGTCTTTTCCACCGGACCAAGGTACAATACAATCATAATTTAATTTTTTACTTTTTGTATCTTTTTTTATTTTATCAACTAATTTAAGAAAATTTTGTTTTCTGTCATCCCAGTCTATGATTTTTTTTTTTTCACTATGTAAGCATGCATTGCAAACTCCCATATTATCAAAAATTATTCTTGGTCGAGTATTAGGCATGATACATTTTTTACAAAATTTTATCATTTATTCTTATTTTCTTACTTTTATATTATTACTTTTTAAAAAATTTTTTGCTGAGAGTATACTCTCTTCTGTAAAATGAAAAATATTTTGGGTACAAGCACCTGAAATATCGGTTTTTAAAAATAAATCTAATATATGTTGCCAGTTTCCTGCTCCCCCCAAGGCTAAAATTGGGCATCTGATTTTTTTTGATATATGACTTATCAAGTCTAAGTCATAACCCAACAAACTACCGTCATTATCAATGCTATTTACTAAAATTTCTCCTGCACCATTAAGTATAGCTTTTTGACAACTTTTTAGAGGATCATTATTTAAAAAAAATTTTCCACTATTTTTCATGACATTGTATTTGTTTTTTGTCTCAAAATTTTTAATACAATCTATTGATTGTATAATTGACTGGTTCCCATATTTTTTTGATATATTGTTGATGATACTTGTTTGTTCCAGACAATTTGAACCTAAAATAACTTTATCAGCACCAGCCTTAAAATAAATATCAGCATCTTCAGTATTTTTAATCCCTCCTCCGACAGAAATTGGGACATAACAATTTAATGAAAAATATTTTATTAATTCTAAAAAATCTTTTGAAAATTTATTTTCAGATATATCGATTAAAAGTAGTTCGTCTATACTCCACAAATCTATAAAATTTTTTGTATATCTATAGTCTGGTTTAAATTTTTTAGTTCTAAATAAAACGCCATCTAAAAAAGTTAAACTAATTAATAATCTTTTTTTTAACAATTAACACCTCTCATTAAAATTTTTCAAAATTTTGAGTCCGTTTGCTTGACTTTTTTCTGGATGAAATTGAACTCCATATAAATTGTTTTTTTGAATTGCAGAAATAAAATCAGTTTTATAATTCGTTGTGGATATTATATTTTCTTTGGTACAATTCTTTAAAAAATAAGAGTGAGTAAAATAAAAATCTGAATTATCATCAATTTTATAGAATAAATTATTTTCACTTTTAATTTTACACTCATTCCAACCAACATGAGGTGTGGGTATACTTTTATTAACTTCTTTAAAATTAATTATACTTCCTTCTAAAATACCCAATCCATTATTTAAACCATGTTCTGAACTACTAGAGAATAAAACTTGAAAACCAACACAAATTCCAAGTATAGGAATTTTTTTTTCATATTTATCTTGGATTATTTTATCTATACCCCCTTTTTTAATTTTATCGATAAAATCTTTAAAAGCACCTACACCCGGAAGAATGATTTTTTCAACATCTCCAAAGTCAAAACTATTTTTACAAATTTTAAAACTGATGTTTAATTTTTTCATGGCTGATTCTAACGAAGCAAGATTCCCCGTATTTAAATCGATTAGTCCTAATTTCATTTTAAATTTGTTCCATAAACATTTTGGTTGTTAGAATAGAAAATAGCATTTTTGAAATATGATTTGGGATATAATCTTTTTTTATGTCTTTTTTTAATTGATTTAAATTTATTAACTCTGAAATTTCTGAATTTTCATCAAATATAAAATCATAAATATATTGATCGTTTAAATCAATCACCGAACTTATCGATGCATTAAAACCTTTTTTTTGTCTAAAATTTCTTATATTTTCATTAAGAACTCCTTTTGCTGAGTCTCTTAATACCTTTTTTTGAAAACCATTATTTATTAATAAATTTGGCGGAATTGTTAGAGAAAAATTTAGTAAATCTCTATCTAAATAAGGACTTCTATTTTCAACTGAAAAAAACATCGAATTTAAATCATCATGTTTTAAAATTACTGGAACTACTTCATGAAATAATTCATTCAACATTCTATTTCTCAATAATTCATCGGTATAATGATTTTCTTTAAATTCGTTATTATTGGAAAAATTGGAGTATTTTATTAAATTAAATTTTTTTTCATAAATATTATCTCTATATTTTGGATTTTTAATATAAATTAATGGATCTTTTAAAAATTCATTTCTAATATTTGGTTTTATGAATTTCTCCCAGTCTTTTAAATTTTTCTCAAAAAATTCACTATTTGACAATGTTTGCAAATGGAGCAAATAATGCTCAAAATAGCCTGTAAATATTTCGTCAGCACCTGTTCCTGATATGGAAACTTTAAAATTATTTTTTGATATACTTTCACTTAAAAATGAATGTACATAATAAGACAATGTTGCAATAGGTCCATCGTGATATTTGGTTAATTGCTTCAATCTATCAAGAAAAATTCTATTTTCTTTTTTTAAATTGATAAAATTTGTTTTAGATTTCAAATCCTCACAAATTATTTCGATATTATCTTTCTCATTATATCTTTCGTCGTCATCTATTATAGAAAATGTAGATATATCTTTATTAAAAGATTTTTTTGCATGTGAGGCTAATAATCCTGAATCAACACCTCCACTTAAACAAAATGCAATTGGAACATCAGATCTCATCCTTATCCCTAAGCTTTTTAAAAGATAAAAATTTACACCTTCGGATGCTTCATCTGATCTCATATTATTTTTAAAATTAATATTCGGTTCCCAATATTTTTTTTTATTTAGATTTAGATCTAAATCAATTGATAAATTATGACTATTCTCTAAAGAGTAGATATTGTTATAGAAAGTTTTGTTACTTTTGTTTAAAGATTTATATCCTAAAAATAAATTATCGTGTAATAATTCTCTGTTTTTATCGAAATTAATATTACATAATGACTTTATAAATTTTATCTCTGAACCAAAAAAAAAACATTTTTCATTTTTAAAAAAATATAGAGGTTTTTCACCAAAAGGATCTCTTGAAAGAAATAGTTTTTTATTTTTTAAATCCCATATTGCAAAAGACCACATACCTATAAAGTGATCAACACAATGCTCCCCATATTCTTGATAACACTTGATTAAAACTTCAGTATCTGAGTCAGTTTTAAAATTATATTTTTTTTTTTAATATATTTCTTAATTCAATATAATTGTAAATTTCCCCATTAAATATAAGGATAAAATTTCCATCTCTAAATGGTTGATTTGATCTATCATTTAAATCGATTATGTTTAATCTTGTGTGTAATAACCCCACCTGCTTAGAAGAGTTTTCTTCAATGTAAAAATTTTTTGCATCTGGTCCTCTCCTGCTCATTAAATCAAGAGTTGAGTTTATGTTATTTTTTTTTACATAACTTTTATCACTTATAAATCCACTAATTCCACACATTAAATCAAATTATCTTTATTAATTATCATATTTTTTTTTAAATTTTTTTTAATTTTTCTTCCAATTATTCCCTTTAAATTTAAAAAGTTTTTTGAGTTTGTGCCTCGCAAAAATTCTGTATTTTTGATTGAGATTTTTTCTCCTTTTTTCAAATTCTTTTTTAGATAAGGCGCTCTTCTTAATTTCATAAGAAATTTTCTTTCTTGTATGACAATATCTTTTGATGATTTTCCTAACTGACTCTCAATTTTCCTTATTCCTTTTATTATAAGCTTTAATTCATTGAAGTCTGCTGAAATAGCATGATCTCTAAATTTTGAAAATTTTTTGTTAGTTGTAAAATGTTTTTCTATAATTTTTGCTCCCAACGATACAGCTCCTAAGCAAGCTTCAAAACCTAAACTATGATCTGAATAACCTATTGTTAAATCTGTTTTTTTTATCAGATAAGGTATGGAATTTAGATTAACAAATTTGTCTTCCACAGGATAGGAAGTTACACAATGTAACAAAAATATTTTTTTTTTAGTTTTTTTTATTCCTATTTTTTTTTCAATATATTTTATCAGATAACTTAACTCTTTATAATTAGTCATTCCAGTTGAAATAATTATTGATTTGTTTGACTTTAAAACTACATCCAATAAAGGAAAAAAGTTGTTATCGCTTGAGGCAATTTTTATAATATCTGAATTCTTAATTAAAAATTTTGCACTTAAGATATCGAGAGGCGTAGATATAAATTTTAATTTTTTTTTTATTAGCTAAATTTTTAAGTTGTTTAAATTGATCAAAATTTAATTGAAATTTTTTTAATTGTTTAAATCTTTTTTTTTCCTTTTTATTAATAAATTTTTCAGTTAAAAATGTTTGAAATTTTATTGCATCTGCACCTGCTTTAGCAGCTAATTTTATAAGTTTTTTTGCATTTGATAAATTTCCTTCGTGGTTATTACCAGCTTCAGCAATTATAAATGTTTTTTTTGATTTAGTTTCTAAATTCATTTAATAAAGTTTTATATTCTTAATTCTTTCCAAAACTTTTTATACCAACTAATATATTTTAAATATCCATTATCTATTGAATTTTCTGGATTATAACCAATCATTTTTTTTGCTTTATCAATATTTAAAGTACCTCTCTCGGGCATAAATTTTTCTCTTTCTTTATAGCTAACTTTAGTATCAGGAAATTCATTGAGCAGAATTTCCAAAAGATCATTTATTTTTTTTGATTTACCAAAAGTTAAGTTAAATGTTTGATTAATTGATTTTTTTTCTGAACAACAAAGACTTATACCTTCTATTAAGTCTTCTATATATGTAAAGTCTAGCTTATCTTCACCATTTCCATTAATTATGATATCTTGTCCTTGAATAGCGTTTTCAATAAATATCTGTCCAACTCTTCTGCTTACACATCTTTCTCCGTAAAGTGCTGATGGTCTAATAATTGTATAGGGTAAATCAAAAACTTGATTGTATGCTTTTACAAGTAGTTCTCCTGATAACTTTAAAGTGCCATATATACCAATTGGTTTACAATTAGTTTCTTCGTTTACGTCTATTGAATTGAAATCTCCATATACCATGCTTGAAGACATATAAATTACATGGACTTTTTTATTTTTTGCAAAATCTAAAGTATTTTCTAAAGTTCTAAGACTATGATCAAAAGTGCTATGTGGATCTTTATTAGATTTATTTGCATGAGAGACTGCTGCTAAATGAATAATTATATCAGGATTAATTTCATGATAAATTCTTGATATCGCATGATAATCTCTTGCATCTTGTATAATCAATTTAATTTTGTTTGTATTCAATAATTCAATTCTGTTGTTAAGAATTGAAGAATATAGCTTTTTGTTTTTTATTTCATTGTCTGCGAAAGACAAAATATTATTCACGGAGAGACTATCAACTATAATGGGTATTGCACCTTTTTTTTTTAAATTTAAAGATAAATTATGACCAATGAAACCACACCCTCCCACTAATAATATTTTTTTATTTTTCATTACTTAAAAATTTAATAATTGTTTTAGAAATTAAATCTATCTCAAAATCTTTTAACTTAGGATATATTGGTAAAGAAATATTAGTTTTGCCATAATGATATGAATTTTTATAATTCTGTTTTTTAAGATTATATTTCTTCTTATAGTAAGTCATTTCTGGGACTGGTTTATTATAGTGAACACTTACTCCTATATTTTTATTTTTCAAATGCTTTAACAAGGAATCTCTATTTTTACAAAATATCTGAAAAACAAAGTAAGAATTATTTGATGAATAAGGCATATATTTGATTAATTTTGAATTTGAAAAATTTTTGATATATTTTTTTGCTATATAATGTCGTCTTCTTAAGTTTTGTCTGTATGACAAAATTTGTTTAAAGCCTAAAGCTGCTTGAAAATCAGTCATTCTGTAGTTTAATCCTAGTAATTTTACATCGTAATCACCTTGTTTTTTTCTATCTTTAATATCTTTATCAATGCCAAAAGCTTTTAAAATTCTTACTTTATTATAAAATTTTTTACTATTAGTTATTATCATTCCACCTTCTCCAGTAGTTATTTGTTTTGTTGGATAGAATGAAAAATTTCCAGAGATTCCATAATTGCCTGCATGTATTCTATTTTTATATGTGCCTAAAGCATGAGCACAATCTTCAATTAGAATTAAATTTTTTTTTTTACAAAAATCAGAAATTTTTTTGATTTCACAAGGATAACCCGCCATATGAACAATTATTACTCCCTTAGTTTTTTTTGTTATTTTTTTCATCAATAGTTCTAAAGTCATATTTCCTGAGGGAAAATCTACATCTGAAAAAACTGCTTTAGCCCCAGTATATTCGACCGCATGCGCAGTCGCTGTATGCGTTTGTGCTGGTACAATAACCTCGTCTCCTTTTTTAAAATTTGATGCTAAGCAAGACAAATGTAATCCAGCAGTGCAACTTGAGACTGTGATTGCGTATTTAGATTTGGTGAAATCTTTTATTTTTTTTTCAAAAAGTTCTGTATATTTTCCATGTGTTAACCAACCACTTTTTAAAATTTGACCAACTAATTTAGTATCTTTAGAAGTTATATTTGGAATTGAAAATTTAATTTTTTGCATCAGTTAAAGATAGTTAATTTTAATATTTCTATTTAATTTTAAAGACTTGTCCACGGCAAAACATACTGACATCAGATCTATTTGTTCTTTTAAAGTTATTATTGGTTTTGTTTTTGGTTTTAATATTGTATCTATAAAATTTCTTATTAGTTTATTTCTATTTTTTTTATCAGGATATTGAGATTTAATTTTGTAAAATTTTTTCTTTTCATAATAAAATGAGCCCAATCTTGAATTTACATAAGTTTCATCAGAGCAAAATATTTTCATTTCATGAAAATGATCATAAACAGCCCCACCATTTGCAGTTACTTTAACAACAATTTTTTTTGGAAATTGAAATAACATTGCCGCAAAACTTTTTTTTTTAAAATTTGTTCTTTTAGTAGCATTATTGTTTCCTATAGCATAAACTGAAATTGGTTTAGAATTAGTCAGCCACATAATTAAATCTATCATATGAATTCCCGCGCCAAGAGTAATAGTGTAATCATTTATTTTCGATCTCCAGCCATATAATTTTTTTTTTCTCCCCCATATATAATCACCCTCTATATAAAATATTTTTTTATTTTTAATTTTATTTTTGAAATTATTAAATAGAGAATTAACTCTTAAAACTAAATTAGATGTAATTTTAATTTTTTTATTTTTGGAACATAGTTTATAAATTTTTTTTAATTGATTTTCGTTTAAACACATTGGCTTTTCGACAATTATATTTTTTTTTGATTTTATAGAATTAATCAATTGATCAAAATGATAATTATCATAACTGGCTATTGAAACCAAATTAATATCTTTATCAGAATAAATTAATTTTTCATTTGATGTGATTATTTTGTTTGGATATTTTCTTTTTAATAATTTTATTTTACTTTTATTTTTTTCACAAATAATCTTTACTTTACAACTTTTGTAATTTTCAATTGCATTTAAATGTTTGATGCCAACACCTGTTCCTATAATTGCAGCTTTAATTTTCATTTTTTTAATTGAAAATTTTCAAATTTATTTTTTGAAAATTTTTTTATAATATTGTTTAAATCATTTTTTGTATCTATTGAAAGTTTTATTATTTTTGTAGTTTTTTTAAAGGTAAAATTTTTAATTTTAAAGTTTTCATAATTTTTATAAAAATATTGAGTAATGTGTTCCTTTTCAAAACTATTAAACTTACCAATACAATTATTTAAAATTTCTGTTTTAATAATTTCTACTGACTGACCCTCTGGGAATGTCCTCGGAAAAACATTAGTAATTATATGATATTTCTTTTTTTTATTTAATATATTTATAGCCCTTTCAACTATTTTGTAATCTATTAAAGGACTATCTCCGTTTATTCTTAAAAAATATCTAGCTTTTTTTTTTACTGCCAATTTTAAAAACCTGTAAGCTACATTTTTTAATTTTCCTCTATAATATTCAACTTTTATCTTTTTAAGATACTTTATCAATTTATCATCTGATTTATGTTTGGAGGTGGCTACAATTATTTTTTTGATTTTATTACTTTTTTTTAATTTTTCGATTACATGACCTATTAAAGGTTTTCCATAAATTGGAAAAAGGGTTTTATTTTTAAATCTTTGTGAAGATAATCGCGCTTGAATTATTACTAACAATTTATGCTCTAATAACTTTGTTGTTTACCTTATATCTGCCCCTACAATCAATAATTAATTTTGAGTTTCGCAAAAGCATTTTATAATCAAAAACATCATGATCAGTCATTAGAACAATAATATCAAATCTTTTAATTTTATTTGATGAAATTTTTTTAATTTTTTTTATTCTTTTAAAACTTTTATCTAAAATTACACTTTTAAGATGAGGATCATGATATTCAATTTTATAATATTTTTCTTTATTTAATTTTTCTATTAATTTTAATGATGCCGACTCTCTTATATCATCCATATTTTTTTTATAAGCCATACCAAGTATCAAAATTTTTGGTTTTTTTATTTTTTTACTTTTAACTATTTTAGTTATTTTTCTTTTGATAAAATTAATTACACTCGAGTTTGTTTCAGCGGAAAGTTTTATAAAATTTGCCAAAATTCCAAATTTTTTTGCTTTCCAGTACAAATAATGTGGGTCGATAGGTATACAGTGCCCGCCTATTCCTGGTCCAGGATGAAACCTTCTAAATCCATATGGTTTTGTGTTTGCAACTTTTATTATTTCAAATATGTCTATTCCCATTTTGTCAGCTACTAATTTCATTTCATTTATAAAACCAATATTTACAGCTCTATAAATATTTTCTAATAATTTTGAAAATTCTGCGATTTTTAAGTTTTTGCTTTTTACTGTTTTCTTAAATACTTTATCATAAATATTTTCGGTTACTTCTAAGCAACTTTTTGAATATCCGCTCACCACCTTGGGAATTGTTTGTATTCTATTTTCATTTACTCCTGGGTTAATTCTTTCAGAGGAAAATCCTACAAATATATTTCTTCCAACTGTAAATTTTTTATTGAGTTTTCTTACTATTTCTTCTTCGGTAGTTCCAGGGTAGCTTGTGCTTTCTAAAATAATCGCTTGTCCAAAATTCAATTTTTTTTTGATACTTTGAAAAGTATTTTTTATATATGATAGATCAGGTTTATTTCCTTTAGAAAGAGGAGTTGGTACACATATTATTAAAACATCACATGAATTAATCTTTTCAAATCTATCTGAAAAATAATTAGATTTAGTTAATAAAGAGATATCTTTATTACTAATTTTTTCGATATATGATTTTTTTTGTTTTATTTTTTTTATTTTATTCTTATCAATATCAAATCCAACAACTTTAAATTTTTTCTTAGCAAATAATATGGCCAAGGGTAAACCTACGTAACCAAGGCCAATAATACCAATTATTGCTTTTTTTGTTTTGATTTTATTAATTAAATTTATTTTATAATTATTATTATTCATATTAAATTATGTCAGGTTTTATGCACCATGAATGTGATAACAAAATGTCTTATTTTTTTTTCTTACAAAACCCAGTTTTTTATACATTTTAATTGCTATTAGATTGTCAATTTGAGTGCCTGCAACAATTTTATCCTTATTTTTCATAATTTTATTATTTACAAAGTTAATTAATGAACTGGCTACTTTTTTTTTCCTATGCTTCTTGCCAGAGGCGACTAAGTCGATAGTAAATATATTTTTTTTTTTCAAAATTAAAATAAATCCCAAAATTTTTTTTTTTTTTTTCTGCTACCAATAAGTAATCACCTCTTTTTTTTCTAAAGAAATTTCTTACCCATTCAGATCTATATTTTACTTTAAAACTTTTCGAGATAAACTTATCCTTTATAAACCTTGAGTTCAAATTATTTTCTTTTGCTAAATTTATTATTTTTTTAATGTCAGTTTTTTTTGCTTTACGACATGTAATGTTTATAAAAAGATTTTTTTTAAAATCTCTTTCAAAATAAATTAGCTTTGAGATAAGACTTATTTTAATATTTTTTGTTTTTTTTTTAAAAGATAATTTTTTTTTTGATTTAATAGATAAGAAAAAAGGTTTTTTAATATTACTTAATTTTTGTGATAAAATCTTTTTGTTAGTTATATAACTTTTAAACCCAATTAAATTTGTTACAAATTTATCTTCTGTCAATTTAATCATTATTTAGGTTTTTAACAAACCTTTTCAATATTTAGAAATATTAAGTTTGATAAAATTACAACAATAAAAATATCAATTTATTTTAAAATTTTTTTCAGTGCATAAATCAAGCCAATTGAGCTATTAGTACTGGTCAGCTGCACGCATTACTGCGCTTCCACATCCAGCCTATCAACGT
>MDTD01173584.1_pt1 | contig 18487 bp, 8 predicted proteins | sample 811221 | NCBI WGS metagenome assembly MDTD01 (sample SAMN05326646, study PRJNA326480) | marine metagenome | isolation source: seawater | place: Pacific Ocean: South West | collected 2011 | reverse complement strand
GCGTCGTCGTCGTCGTCGTCGTCGTCGTCAGTCTCTCTCTCTCGTCTCTCTCCTCCAGTCACATCACGACGGGTCGTGAACGGCGAAGAGTGCCCACGAATGGAAAACCCTACCACCCAGATCGACGCGACATCGAGTCCTCGTCGTCGCCCTCGCGCGTCGCGTTCGCGTCGCGCTCGCGTACCTCGACCACCGGTCCAAACTGCGAGAAAAAGTTTCTCACCACGCCTGCGTCGCGCGCGTCACCGCACATCGCGCGTCGTCGTCAGTCTCCCCATCGCGCGTCCCGAGCGCGTCTCGTCGAGCGGATACCGCGGTCGTCGCGCCGTGCGCGCGCGCGCCCTCCATCGTCTCCCCGCGCACCTTCGTCCACGGTGCGATCGAGTCCACCGACGAATATTTTCGACCCCGCCGCGGCGTCGCTCGCGCCCATGGAGTCCCCCATGGTCGTCGACGACGACGCTGTGAGGCGCGATCGCGCGCGCGCGCGCGATCGCGTCGCGCGGGCGAGGGACTCCTCGACCGGTCGTGATCGGTGGATGAGTGTCTCGAGTCGTGACTCGATTCGGATGGGGCACACGACGATGGCCACGATGGCGCGCGAGACGCGATGGGCGAGACGGGAGACGCGATCGCGCGCGCGCGAGACGACGGCCGAGCGCGAGACGACGGCCACGCGCGCGCGTCTCGCGTCTCGCGTCTCTCTCGCGTCGTCGAGACGACGCGCGTCGGGAGGGGCGACGGACGCGCGATCGCGGGTTCGACGCGCGGGCGAGGCGGTACCTGTCCGACGCGTTCGAATCCGGTCGAGCGCGCGCGCGCGGTGTCGAGGGGTGAGACGGGGACGAGAGAGGGCGGGAGCGAGCGAAGGTGAACGGGCCGGATGTCGATGACGGCGCGCGAGGTGGGCGCGGGCGCGCGCGTGGTGGGGAACGCGAGGTGGACGAGGAGGAGGACGAGGACGCGCGCGACGACGCGCGGGGCGTCGTCGGGGAAGAGCGCGGCCACCGTGGACGTGGACGAGAGAGGGTTGGCGCGAGCGTTGAGGGAACAAGGGTTGGTGCTCCGCGAACGCGTCGATCAAGGTTCGTTCGCGGTGGTGTACAGAGCGGTGAGCGACGGTTTGAAGGGATACGGGGCGACGTCTTGGCAAGGCGAGGAGGGAACGGTGCACGCGGTGAAGATTTTGAGCGCTACGGCGTCGACGGTGAGTTCGCGTCGTGATTTTAAGCGTGAGGCGACGATTCTCACTCGGGTCGATCACCCGGGCATTGTTAAAGTGCAGTACTACGGGGAGACGCCGCAGCCCTTCATGGTGACGGAGTTCTGCACGAGCGGGAATCTGTGGAACGCCATGCGCGCGGAAGAAATCAGAGCGAAGAATTTTCTGGGCGATGAAGCGACGATGGACATTCCGGATAACATGCCGCTGTTGGATTTACCCACGCTGGTGAAGGACGTCACGGATGCGCTCATTTATTTACACCGCGCCGGGTTCGCGCATCGAGATCTCAAGACGCCCAACATCCTGCTCACATGGTCCGAAGATCTCAACCGTATTCAGGCCAAGTTGTGCGACTTTGGAAGCGCGGCGCCCGTGAACAAAATGCCCCGACGTCCGAAGCGCGGTACGCTCGAAAAGGTTCTTGGATTGGGCAAAGGCTGGCAACCGGTGGGAACCATGCTTTGGATGGCGCCGGAGATGCTTCGTCCGCCCATGGAGGGCGAAGAGCTGGCCGGTTTCAGTGGAGATAAGTCGGACGTGTACGCCTTGGGCGTCGTCTTGTGGGAGTGCACGGCGTGGAAAGTGCCTTGGACTTTTGAAGGAACGCCCAATCGTGCTCGCGTCATCGAAGAGATCGTCGAAAAGAGCTCCCGCTTGACTCCTCGGGACAAGTCTTCTCGCACGGTCACCGCCCTCCTCGACGCCATGTTTAGAACGTCCCCGGCGGAACGACCGAGCGCAAACGATGTCGCCACCTCACTCAACAGTTGTCGGCGAAATTGGGACACCGAAGGTAAGTTTGAGTACGTGTGCTCTGTGGCGGCGACGCGCGCTCGCGAGGTGGCTGATTTATTAGAGAGCACCTCGGTGGAGAAGGAAACGCAAAACGTTATAGAACAGGAAGCGCTCGCGGCAGCGGGCGAGAAACCAGATTCGAGAGCCGAAGATGAAGTCGAGCAAAGCGAAACCGTCGATCCCGAGTCGCGTACTCCGACCGCTTCTCAAGACGATACTCCGGAGCTCACGCGCACCGAGGACGCGAAAATCAGACTCACGGATATCGATCCTGAGATGTGGCTCGGTGAACCGGGGACGATGGACACGGATTTGATTTGCTCGAATCTCGTTAACATGATCTTCCCGCACGTACTGGACGCTCACTTCACGCCCGAGATGGCGGAGGAAATGGCTGCCGACATAGAAACGTTACAAGAGCTCACGGAGAAGTTCAATAATCTGAAGCGTCGTTCAAGAACTGATCCGTTTGCCGCGCTCTCCGCCGATTCCAAGGGACGCGAAGTTAAGAGAATGACTAAGAAAATAGAGCGCATCGAGGTCCAAGCGCAAATCAAGGCCTGGGACCAAACTAGAACCGTGTTGCGCGAGCAGCTTAAGAAAGCGGATGAAGAATACAGCGCGTGGAGGAAGACTCTTCGTCGTCTGTAGGATATTTAATGGCATAAATTACATAAAGTAAGATTGTTAATCTTCTTGTCATCCTGTAGCTGTGAAAGTGAGCTTGCTTGGTGGAAGAGGTGGAAGAGGTGCTTGATGGAGCCGCTAGTGTACATGTGTGTGTGATGTGTTGTGTGTTCTACTGTTGAGATTGTCGCGGCGCAGTGTGACCGAGCGTGTGGCAACTCGTTTTGTTACCATCCGTATCGAATACCAGCGGCAAATATTCCTCATTCTCGCATGGAAACCTACTGTTCTTGAAGTGATCAACCATCGCCTCCTTGCCCTGCACGCGGGCGTAGGTGACTTCGCACACCTTGCGTGAGTTGAACTCTTTCCAGCGTTGCTTGTGGAACTCCTTGTAAAATACCGCCGTTTGCTTCGTACACTTGAAGTTGACGAACGCGTAGCCAAGGTTGCATTTATTCTTGAAATCGATCGGTAGATAGAAAAAGTCATACTGACCAGCGTACGAACGATTGAGTAGATCCAACATCATCGCTTGATTGTACTTGTTGGGAATATTACGAATCATGAGCGTTGTTCTTCCGCGCGCACTCTCTGTGGCGCCCTTGTCGTTCGCTTCTTCCATGTTGAATACGTACTCATTTTGGTTCACCTTCGAGCTTCCATCGACTGTGCTGTTTTGGCTCGATCGCGAGCGCGCCATGCTTTCGCTCGTGCGCGGAGACCGAGTGTACTCCCCGCTCGATCGAGGCGAGCGATGGCTGCTGCTCCCGGAGCCAACGTCCATCATGGCGTAGCCGTACTGTTCGTTCGGCCATCCGTGATACGCGTACCCTTGCGCGGCATCGACTTGTATGGTGGGCACACCACCGCCGTACGGCCAGTACATATTCGGCATCATCGGCGCTCCGACGTATTGCGATATCGAAGTCGGCGAATGCAGTTGGTGGTACGATTGCTGCTGTTGCGGCTGCGAGTGGCCCCACGACAAGTCCACGTGCAATGGTGCGTTACGAAACCCATTTCTCTGTAACTCCATCACCGCCAACTCCGCGTGTCGTACATCGTAATACTCTATGAACCTATGCTCTTCGTGACCCTTGGGGACCATCATCCTCTTCAACTCACCGTACTCTTCTAGTATTTTCCTAAGCTCAGCCTCACGCTCGGCGTCTTCATCTATGCCGACGTCGTACGCCAAGAACCGTCCTTGATTCTCCATCCCAGCGATCCATTCGCACGTCGACGAATACGCCACCATGTGGAATACGTGCGTCGACTGTTGCAACGTGCGCTTGGCTTGCTCGGCGCACCTGATGTCGTAATACGCCACGAACACCGCGTTCATGGATCGTCGCATCTCGCTCGATAACGCTCGAATATCACCGAATTGCGATGCAATCTTCCATAACATCTGATCCGTGATCGTCTGATCCGCCAAGACGAGATAAATCGTGCGGGACGGATCGTCGTTGGTCCACACCACCGGCATCTGCATCTGCATCTGCATCTGCATCTGCATCGACGTCTCCACGTGCATCGGACCGTGCGACTGCTGTTGCGCCACGCCCATCAAGAACGGATGAGACATCCGCGTCGAGTTCGACTCCGTCACGATCGACGGCGGCACCGGCACCGGCATCGGCGGCGGCGGCGGCGGCGCCGCCGGTCGTCTCCGCCGCGTCTCCGCCGTCTCCGTCCCTTCGTCGTCGCCTCTCTCGTTCGCGCGCGTTCCTCGTCCGATCGCCCCCTGCTCGATCTCCTCCCTTTCCTCTCCGTACGACATCGACGCCGATCTCGATCTCGTTCGCTCGCTCATCGTCGCAGTCTCGCGCGACGCGCCCTCTCGCTCGGCAGCCTCTCGAGGGTGAGGCGGAGCTCGTCGCTCGCCGACGTCCTCGCCCGCGCAATTCCCATCGTCGCGCGTCTCCTCCGTCGCGCGCGACGTCGCCGACACGCGAACGTGTCGCTCAAAAAAGTTTTCGAGCGCATCCACCGACCTCGGCGCGCGACCGAGCGTCGCCTCGACCTCGGCGCGCGCCGAGACGTCGCCAACGGGATTCTCCTCGCGCGCGCGCGCCGCGTCATCGCGTCGCGCCCCATTCGCGTGATTCCCGGCGTGTTTCGCGCGCGCGACCGCGGACGCGCGCGCGTCGTCGTCGTCAACGATACGAGTCGTTCCCTCCATCGCGCCCGCGTCGTCTCGCGTCTTCTCCGCGTCCGCGTCCATCATCGCGCGCGCGCCGATGCGCGCTCGACGCGTTCTTCCCGCTCGAGGCGGTTGGGCGATGGATGGATGATGCCCTCGTACCGCTCGCGACCGATCTCTCTCGACGCGCCGCGCGCGCGGAAGACGCACACAAAAAAAACAACCAACCAACGAACGAACGAACGAACGCGCTCGACGCTCGCGTCGCAGAGTAAAACACCGTCGAGCGATCGGTCGATCGGCGCCCCGTCAGCACGATCCTCCGCGCGGGTGGTTCGCTTTTTCGGGATATTTATGGTCGCCCCGCGCGTCGTACTCGAGGTGGTTTGAACGCGATGGTATGGTAATCTCTCTCCGGGTGATAAAAAAAAGTGAACCCGGCGTGGTGGGCGGTCGGTCTCGTAATGGAGCGGTCGCGCGGGCCGTGTGTGTGTATTCGGACGTGTGAGTTTATCTGTATATACCCGGACTAGTGGCTCGTAGTGTAACCCTATGTATGCTGAGTATATACTTGCGCAGTATATGTCCGTTGGCGATCGATCGATCGATCGAACGACCGATCGATCTGACGGATGACGCGCGACGTCGACCGCGAACGCGCGAGACGAGGGGCGACGACGACAGATCGCGACGACGGCGACGACGCGAGATGGTGAAGATTGAAGAGGAGAGCGCGGCGGCGAACGGTGGCGCGGAGACGTCGCGAGGGAACGAGGAAAGAAACGGGAAGATGGCGGCGACCAAGGCGGGGACGTCGCCAGCCGCGACGACGGCGACGACGACGGCGAAGGCGACGGTCGATGGGGCGAACGGACCGAAACCGACGCCGCCCACGCTCTCGCCGAAGATGTTCATCTCTCCGGTGTTGCTCATGGGAGGGAAGAGGCTCGGGATCGATTACAAGGACCCGGCGCACGTCGTGAAGATTCGAATGTGCTTCGTCGTCGCCATGACGACGTTGGCGCTCGCGTTCGCGTTTTTGTGGGTGCGCCTCGTCGGTAAGAAGAAAAAGTTGGAGGAAGATACGTGTGAGGTGAAGGTGAAGGATGCTAAGACTGGGGAGTCGCAGACGGAGAAGATTTCGTTGTACGAACACGACGTGCGAGAGTTCAGAAAGGTGTTGACGAGCAACATCATGGGAGGCATCATGGTGACCGTGCTGCACTTTTCGTTCAAGGTGGTCCCGCCGTTGTTGTTGCAATCCATCATGATGCCGTTGAATCTGTGGGATGGCAATTTAGTGCAAGCGCACGTGCTCGGTCGGGGCGAAAAGGACGACGCCAAGTTTAAGCGACCGTGGGAGGAGCCCGTACAAAAGAGCCCTTTCGCGGCGTTCGCCGAGGCCATGTCGCCGGATGCGAAGGGCAAGCCCGGCCAACGAAAGGTGATCGACGCCCAGCGCCCGAAGAAGGACCCGAAAAAGAATCCCAAGCACAAGAAGTAGTCGGAGGGTCGCGCTCGAACATTCGTTGAAATCATGTTACAAAGTCTACCTACGCACGTTGCCGCGACTAAAATTGTTTTCCTCATCGTCCTCGATCGCATCGACTTCTCTGTTTCGTTTGTTGCCCACGGCGTCGCGCCAGCCCGTTCCGAGCTCTTCGTCGAGTTTTCGCGTGAGACGCGCCTCCACGCTCCGCGCGCTCGCGTCCATGTCGTCGGCGAATCCCGAACTCGTCGACGGAAGGTCGATGAAAGGCGCAAGCGACAGCATCGAAGCCTCGACTAAGCACACGGCCATGACAGCGTCGAGACGCGTGGCGACACTGCGGTACATGAGACGCGCGTGCGCTTGCGTGAGACGAATGAGCGATTCGAGCATCCGAATTGTAGTCCTCGCAGCGCTTCGCCCTTCCAAGCGCCTTTGCGCCTGGTAGTACGCCGTCAACAAACGTTCAGCATCCGTGGTCAGCTCGGGATGAATCGTGCTCTTGACGTGAGCGATGTACCGTCGTATTCGCTCGAACGGCCACAAGGCAACGCTTTCGTCTTGCAGATGACGTTGCGAGTCCGTCCTCCGCGACGACTCGCGTTCGACAGGTGCCGGCGTCGACACGTCGGGGTTCGCTCCCCATTTTTCGAGAGCTCGACCCCATCTCGCACCGTCCGAGAGCTGCGAACTGCCCAGTCCCACGTCCAATGACGACGCCGACGTTCTTCGGCGATCGATGGAGCTCTGCGTGCCCGCGGACACATCATCCTCTATCGCTCCTAATCGAGCGTGCGTTTCTAAAACGTGCGCGCTCACGGCTCGATCCCAGGAAGGTTTTCGGTCGTCCCTCAGCACAATCAGACAATCGAATCGGCTGAGTAGTGGTGGTGCCAAGCCGGTGTTCACTGCGAGACTCGATCCCATATCAAACTGCCCACCTTTTGGATTGGTCGCCCCGATCACCGTCGTTCGAGTGCGAAGCGTCGTCACCATGCCCGCCTTCGCGACGCTCAACGTTTGCTGTTCCATGGCTTCGTGAATGGTCGCGCGCTCCGCCTCTCGAATGGCGTCGAACTCATCTATGCAACACACACCACCATCGGCTAAGACTAACGCGCCCGCTTCGAGAGCCCACTCGCCGGACTCTTTCGTCGCAGCGACGGTGAGACCCGCGGCGCTCGAACCCATACCGGTTGTCAAAATTGCCCGAGGCGCGACCGCGGCCGCGTACTTGAGCAACTGTGACTTCCCCATGCCAGGATCTCCGACTAAAAGAATGTGCGATTCGCCGCGCACGCGACCGCCGCTCGCGTTTCGCTGAGGAACTCCACCGATGAGAGCCAACATGAGCGCGAGTTTCGGCGTCGCCATGCCGAAGATTTGCGGGCACATCGCGCGTAAAATCATATCGCGTCCGTAGAAGGGCCTCAATGCGTGTTCTTGCCAATAAGATTCGAAAACGACTGCATCTTCGTCATTGATGACGCGCTCCACTTTCTTTTGCTCTTGTACGACTTGCAGACTGACGCAGTGACCAACGAGCTCCACTTGGCATCTTTGTTCTCTGGCGCACTTATGCCACCGCCGGCGCACGATGATGGCCATTTTGACGTCATCGCCTGCTTGAACTTTGTCGACTAAATCATCCTCTAAAACCACGAGCATCGCCCGCGCCGCCGCGCGCGTACTTCCACCGGACAGACCGCCGACGGGTTCTTGCACTCGAATCTCCTGGTAATCTCGCACCATTCGTCTCGCCGCCGGCACCTCTCGAAACGACTTCCCTTTGCACGGTTTGGTCCGTGGACACGCCGGCGGCGGTTCACCACCACTCCCCTCCTCCACGTTCACCGGTATCAAAAATTGATGTCCACACTTGGCACACTCGAACACGTGCTCCGCCTCCAACGATTTCGGCGATCCGACGCGCACCGCCACGCCTTCCAAACACCACATTCGATTCACGTGCGCCGTCCGCACGTTTCCAATCCCCAGTGCGAGCTCGGGATACGTCTCACACAATCTGTGCGCGTCCAGTCGCGCTCGAACGATCTCTTTCACCGACATTCTCTTCGCCTCCGCCGCCGCGTCCTCGTCGCCCGCCGCCGCTTTTTCCTGCGTCGCTCGGAACAGCGTCCCTTGCGCCGAGCGCAGCGCCTCGTCCATCGCCGGCACGAGCGCCAGCGGTCGATGCAACATCGCATTTCCCAGCACGGGTATGGCGGTGATGAGTTTGAGGGCGTCGACGTGCACGGCGTACGGCGCGCGCGGATCAGATGCGAGGAGCATCTTTCGCAGGTCGTCGCGATGCGTCGCGCACACGTAGCGTTCGAACTGTTGCGTGATGCTCAGAGGCGCCGACGTCGGCGTCATGTTGCGCGCGTCCTCTTCTCGCGCGCGAGCTCGGCCGTCGCGGCGCCGCGCGCCGCGACCGAGTGTGCGGTGCGAGTGCGACGCGCAGCTGTTTCGTTTTCAAAGTCGACGCGCGTGGAAAAATGAATCTGGAATCGAATTAAAAAGAATAACTCGCACCTGTCGACTAGGGCTTTATCGTGCGAGGTAGTTTACATGTGTACACGTGTACATCGATCGTTTGACAGACTCACGCGAAGCCGAATCCACTGCTGCCGGTGCGCACGGCGTGGAGCAAACGCTGCGAGCACTGCTCGGCGCTCGTGTACTTCGGTATACGTAGCGTCAAAAAGCACGTCTGAGCCATGGGAAGATGGTCGGTCGAGAGCTTTTCGTCGAAGCGAATCTTAAAGTTCAACCCATCGAATCCGCTGTGCGGTAAGTGCGTGTACGCGGCCCAAAAGTGGAGGAGCAGCGCTTGGTCGGTGGAGGCAAAGCTAGTGACGGCTTCCCAAAACCACTCGACTCTTCGCTCCTCATCCGTAGTGGACACGCGAGGCTCGTATATCGTCGCCTTTTTCCAAGCTTCGACGGATATTCTCGGGAGCCCGCACACCAAACGTTCGAGATCGACGGGTGACAGTGATGAGAGTAGCTCGGCGGGGATGACGTCGCACAGTCCCTTTCGGGCAGCTTGCGCGACGGCGTCGATGCTCTCGCCTTGCACCAATTCCATCGAGTTCCAGGCGTACGACTGAACGAATTGCTTACGATTGTGATCGTTGACGAGTATGTTTCGCCCGTCGGGTATCAATTCGAATTCTGACATCTGTCCATTCACCAAGTTTACCGTTCGCGTAAAAGTCAAGCCAGACACTTCGACCCACTTGTTCGACTCGTGAGAAATTGGATGTTCATACAGAGACATCAACGTTCGACCGAAATCTTCATCCACGGCGGAGAGCTGCGTGACGGAGCCCTTTCGACCGAGTAAAGCGCTCCAGATCCACGGCGCCACAGGGAGGACGACGTTGACGTTGCTCGAGATGATGAGACCGATGACTTTGCCGAAAAACATGGCGGCGTGAAGTGGAGCGTCAGGACGAAGCGTCAGGAATGATGAAGTGCTCGGATTGTCGGACACGATACTGCACAGCACCGACTCTTCAGGTTTCGACGGCGGGCCTCTCGCGAGGGTATCGATGAGAATCTGCATCGCCTCGCGATTGACGCCGTCGCCGAGTCCGTCCTCGCCTTCGAAGGAGGCGTTCAGGGAACGACCCACGAGGGCGCGTCGACACAGCGAATTGATGGCTCTCCACGCCGATGGACACGGTGATGTGCGGTCGAGCACCAGTGTGATGGACGAAGTGTTTTGAAACTCTTGCGCGTGACGCTTCAAGTCTTTCCGCAGACGTGATATTTTGAATGAATGAGGGAACACGTTTGACGAAGCTCCGATCAAATCGAGAGAGCTCCCGAAATAGAACATGTTCGGAGTCACGGCTTGTAACATTGAAAACGTTTTGTGCCAATTCGGATCTGTCAAGAGCGCGTTGACGGCGTTCGCGGTCGTCGAGCCCGCGGGACGAAGCTCGGCGAACGTGTGCAACAAAAGCTGCGTCATGTCCACAATCTGTTGCGCTGGGCTGTACACGGGAAATTCGCCCTGCATGTCACTCAACCAGCGCGAATTACCTAAAAGTGAGAGCCCTCCGCGAATGCCTTTGTGTCCGCCGTCCAACGCCCATCCGATCATGGCCAAGGGAGAACCGATCCGCGCCAGAGCGCTGATGCAATCCTGAAGTGAGGCGACCACCGGGTCGAGATCGACAACGTCTTCGCCGGTTCGTCGAGACTTACGCGTTGTCATTCCCTTCGCTTCCACCGCGTCGTCGTCCGTCGGAACTCGTACGCTCGAACGAGATTTGACTCGAACGCCGGAAACTTGAGAAAATGCCGCGGTCAAACCGAGAAGGACCCCGAGACGAACACCCTTGCGGACGTTTGCACGGTCGTGGAACGAAGTGCCCGTCACAACGGGATCGTTGTTGCTACTCGTGGTCGGGTCATCCATGTATTCATCGCACGCGCGCGATGCGTTCTCGACCGTCTTGCGAACTTGTTTCGCCCAAACAGCAGCCCCGACCAAACTCTGCTTCAATTTCCCCGGTATCGTTGACTGTGCGAGATGAACGGCTTCACACCAGCGCGAATCTCTCAGAGAAGCGTCTGAAATCACGCGTGCAAAGAGGAAACACATGCCGCTCACCGAGTCAACCACAGTCACGGGAACCTCAGCGTCAGCTAAATCGTGACAAAGCTGTGGCGCGACGTGGGCAAACAACTTACCCCACGAACTCTGCGCGGGTCCGCGTTCCATGGTAAAGCCCGTGAGAATCGCCTTGGCGGCGACGTCGCTCATTTCGTGGCGGCCGGGATTGCCGTTGTTCGGGAAAGTGGCTGAGATACCGTTCGATCCGGTGCTCCAACATATGAGAACATCAGCGAGATGTGCGAGCGTTTTCCACCAACTGGCCACTCTCAACTTCGGAGGCCCGCCAGCTTTGAGATACGCTTCAAACACCATGCGAAGGACGACGGTCACGGCGGTGCAAAACATGGACGCCGGAGCGACGTTGACCGTAAACTCACCGTTTGTTTCACTCAACAAACCGTTCATGATGCATATCTGCATCGGCATACAATGAACCGTCAGCGAACGACCGAGAACGGCGCACCAGCGACCATCCTTTGCGGATTGTACAGCGAGACGTTCGCAGAGAAGAGTCGGTTTACCGAGACCCAATTGCGCCACCTCTTCAGAGTTAGAGTGACCGAGCAGTTCCCACCGAGCGATGTGCTCGAACAACTTAATCGTGTTCGGAGATTTGGTTTTACTCTTTCCAGTGTCAAGCAGAGGGGCAGAGACTGATCGAAGCCGAGTCGACAGCTCCGTGACGAGTCGCGTGATACCGGTCGCTTCGCGCATGCGTGCCTGGCTAATCGGTTGATGCGCCGGCACGCGGACTGGCTGACCGCGTTCATTGAACGTCAATCGTGCGTGCACTCGCGTGCTCATCGCGAGCCGAGAAGCGTGCATTCGTGCTTCTGATGCCGCTTCGGTCGAATGGCCATCGTCTTGATTTTCTGGCGGAGGTCGCATCCAGTCTTCTGTTTGTCCTTGATTAACCCAGTCCATGAAATGACGATCGCTCGCTGGCACTTCACCGCGTCCTTCGTGATTCACATGACGGTGTCCTTCACTCTGAGAAGTCGTGTTATTGTTGACTCCATGAAGCTCCTGAAGATCAACGACGTGCCCCGACGACTGCGCCGGAGGCGCCGCTCCGCTAATCCCTCGAGGCAAAAATCGCAAAGCTCTCTGAGTAAAATTGGTGCCCGCCCCGTGTGAGCTAGGTTCGACCTCCGACACACTATCGCCTTGCTGACGCTGAAGTTCTTCACGATCACGCTGGTCAACAAGACGCGCGACAGCGTCGTTCAAAGGAATCGCGTTTTCAACACCTTGTTGAGACGCGTGCGAAGCAGGATGCGCATCACCGTCGCTCGGTCGTGCATCACTGATCTCGTCACGATGCTCGTCACCAAAGGGAGTCATTGCGGCTTGTGGCGTGCTCGTTCCGCTCACTGATCGCCAGATTTCCGACCAAGACTTGGGAACATTCGTCGGTTCTTGATCGCGAGACTCCGCCGTCGTGTGCGTCGGCGGTCCGTGATAGCTCTCGTGAAGTTCGGTGAGCGCATACGGTGTCAATTGAATGATTTGCGTCGGATCGTAAGATTCAAATTCCGTCTGTTCACCAGAATCAGAGGGATTATCCACGCCTTCCAAGATTTCATCCAAGTGCGTGCTCAAGCCTTTGATGGTTCCGCAGTTGACTCTCCAAGCTCTTCGCAACCTGCCGAGTTCTACGAGAAATCGTCCAGCACGTCGCGGGTCGTACAGATTACCTTCATTCGTTGAAGTGCCTATCACCTTGAAAATGAGAAACATGCATCGGTTGAGCTGTTGAGACGCAACGGATCCCGCTTCAATCGCTCCAATCGCCTCGCCTCGCAACAGGGGCATCATCGTATTGAACGCGTTCTTCACGAAATCCATGTAAAGGTACGCCAAATCCAAAACACATGGGCCTTGATCGCGATTTTGCATCACCTGAAATGGATCCACTTCGAGCACGCGCTTAGCCTGCGCTGCCGCACGCTCTTGCAGCTTGAACAACGCCGCCTTGGTGGCCGTCACGCTGTCGCCTCTGCCCAACTTCATCTTCTCGCTGTGACTCACGATCCTCGCCATTTTCGACAGCGATACGCTCAACTGTTCCGCTGGTTCCGCCAAGTCTTGTAACTGTTTCTGCACAACATTCACGAGGTCGGCGCGCGTCCCCGCGTTCGGAAGTCCGAGCGCCGACGCGAGAGACTTGAGTTCCCACTCCGACGCATGCTCTCTCCAGTTCCACGCTTCACTCGAAGGCTGCACGCCCGGCGATCCGATGCCAGCAGACGTCGGCGTGTGCAACGGCGTTTCCAGCGACTTGCCCACGGCCAAAGGCGACGCTCCCGGTGACTGTCCGTATCGCGCGAGGATTGCGTTCAACAAGTTATCCCTCGTCTCCGGCTTCAAATCGGCGATCGTCTGCGCGTTAAGTCACGTATACCGGTCAGTCGCGCGTTTTACGAAAGTTCACATCCACCATTCCCCGTTCACCGCGACGACACCGCCCTCGCCTCTCCCTTTCCGCGCGTTTCCCCTCATCCCTCGTCGGCCCCGCGCGTCGCCGCCGTCCCCGTCGCGTCGTCTGACATTCTCACGCACCCGCAACACATCCACCTCCGCCGCATCCCCCTCGTTCGCGCTCGACAACCGCCGACGACTCGTCCCCGGCGCCTCTTCATCCCCCTCGCGCCCCCTCGCGTCCGTCTCGCCCCGTTTTCGACCGCGCATGTCGTCGCCGCTCCTCCACCGCGAGATCGCCGTCTCGCGCGGTCGTCGCCTTCCGTCGCCTCTCGCGCGTCCTCCCGCGCGAAATCCCGCGCGCGACGCGCGCGAGCGACGAACAAACTCTTCCCGCGTCCGCGCGCGAGCGTTCGACGGCGACGCGCGCGCGAGAGCGTCGGCGCGGTGTGTCGAACGCGACGCGGGTTCGACGCGACGGCAACCGCCAGGGTGGGGACTCGTCGTCGACTCATGACTCGTGGGGTATGACACGGGTCATGACCCGTCGTGCGTCCCCTGGTGCCGAAAACGGCGGCGGTCGTCCCCCGCGCGCGCGGGCGACGGCGCGCGCGTCGCGTCGAGTCGCGCGAGACGCGCGCGCGCTCGCGACGCGTCGAACGCGTTCGCGTCGATCGACCCCGCCGTGGAATGGCGTCGAGCGCGGGTCGAGCGTGCGCGTGTCGACGAGGAGCGCTCGCGGGACGACCGCTCGAGACGCGCGCGCGACGCTCGACGAATCGCGCGAGGAGAGGCCGAGGGGCGAGACGACCGATCGTTCGCGCGGATTCGGAATCCATGGCGGGGATCTCCACGCAACCGACGGATGAGGACGTGAAGACGTTCAACGCGCTCGTGCGGGCGAGCTCGTGGGAAGGGATCGTGGAGAATGTCAAGACGAGCGCCAACGCGGGCGAACTCACGACGGGGGTGCTGGGGGCGGGGTATCTGGTGTTTTCGGAGAGTAAGAAACGCGGGGAGAATGAGCAGACGCTGGGTGTGTTGCAGAATATCATTCAGGTGATGACGCAAGCGCTCATGACGATGAGCGCGTCGCCGGCGCAGCGCGCGATGGACGAGTTGATGGAGATTCCGATCGAGGAGGAGCGAAAGCTCGTGGATAGGATCGAACAGGCGTACAACGACGGCTTGGAATCGTACGACATCGCGGAGTGTCTGAAAGAATTCATTCAAAACTTGCAAGTGCAAGAGATGTCGTTCGAACTCGAGACGGAGAGAGCCCGAGAAGCCAAGTGGGACGACAAGCTCGCCCAACTCGAAACTTTGGCGAAAGAGCGCATCGAGGCGCAAAAACGAGCTATGAATATTCTGAAATTGATCGGCGTCGAAGCACCGACGCCCGGCTCGATGCCACAAGCGGACGCCGGCCCCCCAGAAGCCGCGCCCGCGTCCGCCGCGCCGCCGCCTTTCGAGGACCAAACGGACTGACGACGCGTTCGCTCGCTCGACGCGTTGTAATCGTACGCTCGACGCCCACGCGCGCGAACCAACGCGCCTCGACAGTCACCCCGCGCGTTCCCTCTCGCACCGCGCGCGCGCGCGCGGTCGCGTCGTCGTCCCTCTCGCGCGTCCCGGCGCCCTAAAGTGCACTTTACCTTGCCCATAAAGTGCACTTTACGTCGACCAACCGACGCGTCGGGCCCGCGAGATTCGTTCGACAAAGCTCGTCGCGCGTCGTCGCGCGAGCGGACACGAGCGCGCGCTCGACGAATCACTCTCACCGACGTCGTCATGCGCGCGTCTCACGCGCGGTCGACGCCCGTCGGGCGCGTCGGTGAGCGGCTCGCGCGTCGCGGCGCCGCGAGAACCAATGCGGTGACGCCGCGGGCGACGTCGCTGCGACGCGAGATGGCGGGACGCGCGCTCGCGATCGATGGATCGCGACGATGCGTGGCGAACGCGGCGTTGCTCGCGGACGCGCCCTCGCGCGCGAGAAAGGTGCGACGACGGCGCGACTCTGAATGTGACGAATGCTTTCGAGTTCTCCGCGAAGCTCAGAGGACTGACGAGCGCGCACCGCGATTTTCGACGAATGACAGGCCTCGGGCGCGCACGGCGCGCAGATGTGCTCGGTGCTGGGCATGTACGACCCGAACGCGGCGATGGAGGACGGCCGAGAGGAGCTCATGCGCGAATTGAGCGCGCGAATGCGCACGCGAGGACCCGACGGCTCGGGCTATTACGGCTCGAAGCGGTATGGTTTAGCGCACGAGCGCCTGGCCATCATGGATCCGGAGGGCGGCAAGCAACCGATCGTGTACGAGGATGGCGCGAAGACGTACGCGGTGTGCGCGAACGGCGAAATTTACAACTTTCGCAAACTTCAAGCCAAGTACGGGTTAACCGCAGCGAAAACCGGGAGCGACTCGGAGGTGTTGCTGCAATTGTACAAGCATCTCGGACCGAAGTTTGTGCAAGAACTCAACGGTATTTTTGGTTTCGTTGTCATCGGTGATGACGGCGATCACATGATCGCCGCCCGCGATCACGCCGGTATCAAGCCTCTGTACGTCGGCTACGGCAAAAACGGCGTCATGTGGTTCGCCTCCGAGCTCAAGGCCATCGTGGACCAAAACTGCGAACGCATCGAGGAATTCCCGGCAGGTTACTACTGGACGCCGGAGGAAGGTTTCGTTAAGTGGTACAACCCGGCTTGGGATTTCGACGACGCGGTGGGCACCAAGGACACGTCGCACGTTCGCGCCATTCTCGAGGAAGCCATCTTGGACCAAACGATGGCGGATGTCCCGATCGGTCTTCTCCTTTCTGGTGGTCTCGATTCGGCCGTTGTTTCCACCGTGTTGAAGCCGTTCCTCGAAAAGAGCGGTCAAGAATACCTCTCCTTCACGGTTGGTCAAGAAGGTTCTCCGGATGTCACCGCCGCACGCATGATGTCTGAGTTCCTCGGAACGAAGCACCACGAGTACCTCTTCACCTCTGAAGAGGCATGCGCGAACATTGAAAACGTAATTTACCATCTCGAAACGTACGAACCGGAATTGATTCGTTCGGCCATCCCGAACTACTTTTTGGCCAAGCTCACTTCCCAGCATGTCAAGGTAGTTCTCACCGGAGAAGGTTCCGACGAACTCTTCGCTGGTTATCTCTATTTTAGAGACGCGCCGAGCTCCAAGCATGTCCACAACGAACTCCGTCGTATCTTTGGACACTTGCACAATGTCAACTGCCAACGTGCCGATCGCATGACCATGGCGCACAGTTTGGAAGCTCGAGTGCCGTTTTTGGATCCCAGAGTCATCGACGCCGTCATGGAAGTCGATCCGAAATATAAAACCATCGAAGGCGAAGCAAAGCCCGAAAAACACGCACTTCGTGCCCTCTTCGATGGCGAGATCCCGGATCCCGTGCTTTGGCGCACGAAGGCGATGCAGTGCGAGGGTGTCGGCTTGAACTGGGTCGACGACCTCCAACAGTTTTGCGAAGAACAAGTTTCTGATGAAGATTTCGCCAAGGCTGAATCTATGTATCCGATTAACCCTCCACAAAGTAAAGAAGAGATGTACTATAGACAAATCTTTGAGAAGCATTACCACGGAATGGACAAGTTTGTCCACGTGTGGGAGGGTGGTTGCCGAGCCGGAGGCGCCGCCTGGGAGAACGACCAATACACGAGAGCCGGTGTGAAGAACGTCAAGCAATTGGCCAAGGGCCTCACCGGTGTTCGTGGAGCCTAAGATGTTTGGCATTAGTATTTAAGGAGTGCGCTTTATTGACTCGTTCGTCGTGTATTGTTGATTAAGATTTCGCCACCCGACTCACGAGCTTGGACGACGGATCCAACGTCTCCGCCGTCCCATCCGGGGAGTTCGTGAACACGAACGTGCGCGCGTCCGTGACTGGAAAACTTTTCGCCACCAAGGCTTTTCTCGGCTTGTACGCCGGATACGACATGCGATCGAACACCACCGCGCCCGCACACGTGAGTTCTGAACTTCGGCACGACGACGCGGCTTTGGAGATGGACCAATCGCACTGCATGCCAACCTTGTGCGTGATGTGAATCTCTCCCTTCTCGGGGACGAGATACGAGGATGCACCGGACACGAAGCTCTCCACCAGGGCTCGATTCGCCTCGAGTTCCTCCGCGCTTCGCGCGTCGAAACCATTCAACGCCGCCTCTGTCGCCGTCCCATCCGCCGCGCGCGCGACGCAAGGAAAGTTCCACACCACACAATCGTACTTTTCACCTCGACACTTCTCCGGCAACGTCTCGTCCAACGCGCTCGCGTCCACTCCGTGAGCCACCGTCGCTCCCGTCTCCGCCAACGCCTCCAACGTTCTCGCGCACGACTCCCCATAGACGCTCTCCAACGACTCCCTCGTCTCATACGACGTCGCGACGACGCCATCGCCCCCGAACGCGCGCGCCAGCGCCAACGAAAACGAAAAATCACCGTCGCCCACCGTCAACAGCCGCCGCCGCCCGCTTCGATACAGCCCCATGCGTTTCACCGAAACCTCGCGCGCGTCTCGCGCGTATCTCGGGCACGTCTCCGGCCGAGCGTTCGGCGCGTTCCGCGCCCCCGCCGCCGCGAACACGGCGCGTCGACACGGCACGCACCCGCCCCGCGCGCACTTCAGTTGTCCGAGGCACATGTAGAGCGGAACCTCCTCCTCCTCCTCCTTCTCCCTCTCTCTCGCGTCGTCGTCGTCATCGTCGTCGTCCGCGCGCGCGCGCTTGGCGCTCGGCGAGTCGTCGTCCTCGTCGCCCCCGCCCCTCGTCGACGCCGCACGCGCGTCGTCCTCCTCATCGCGCGTCCGTCGAATCGTCATCGTCGACCGCCTCGGTCTCGCGTCACATTCATGCCCGCCGTCACGACGCGCGACGCGCGCGCGCGCGCGTGCGCGCACCAACCCACGGACGAACGTGCGTCTCGACTCGTCCTCCTCCGCGTTCCCGACCCCCCCCGCGCGCGCGCGCGTCGACGCGTTATTCACGAATCGCGACCGCGCGGTGCCTGGATTCACGACCGACTGACCGAGAACGACGACGACGACGACGCGCAGCGCCGCGCGAAATTCCGCGCGCGTGTCGCTACCTCGTCTCGCTCGAGTGCGCGCGGTGCG
>MDTD01106084.1_pt1 | contig 18490 bp, 16 predicted proteins | sample 811221 | NCBI WGS metagenome assembly MDTD01 (sample SAMN05326646, study PRJNA326480) | marine metagenome | isolation source: seawater | place: Pacific Ocean: South West | collected 2011 | reverse complement strand
TTCCGGGCGGCATACAGGATGGTACTTGGGCCTTGTATCGGTTACCAACGCGATGATTGGATTCGCGAAGCGATTATATCCGCTTGGCTGGTGGGCCGAACACTGCCACCGTGGCTTAGGGGTATAGCACCTCATTGGTAATGAGGAGGTCGCGAGTTCAAATCTCGCCGGTGGCTCCAGTATAATGGTTTAATTTGGCGCCGATAGAGAGATTTGAACTCTCGAGTCACGAGGACACGCGATTTCCAGTCGCGCGCAATACCGGGCTATGCGATATCGGCTTAACCGGTGCGAACATCACCGTATGTTTAACGCTCTCGCTTATTTTGATAAACGGATAGGCGAAAGAACTCTTATGTGAACCCTCTAGGCGATAACATGAGCGAGGGTGAGGATGTTTCCGACTCCATCCAAAACCCGATGGCTGAAATGCCATTCAGGCTTCATGATATTACGTTGAAATTTGAATTGACGAAATTTCACGCACTTTTCAAACCCGTTGACAAAGTAAGAAAAGAAATCAAATTTATGGCTATGCTAGCTTACTCGGAATGGGGCCGAGAATTATTTACTGCGCTAATTGTTGGTTCCTTAGCATTCATCTTGGGCTCATTTTCTTCGGAGATTTTTTCTGGAGGAAATCCTGACGCAGTCGGTTTTGAAGGTTTGAGAACTGTGGGTAGTTTCTCGTTTTTCCAGATGCTATTGAGCTTAGTTGCTTGGGTTTGGTTTGCTTACCTTATTTTGACTAGTTTCCCTGTCATGAGAATTCACTCGATTTCACTGCTGCTAATGTGGAATGGAATGATGTTTCTGCAAGTTTTATTTCACGAAAAAAATTCCCAATTTCCGAGCAATATGATTCTATCTGACATGATGTCAGGAGTACTAATTATTCTGGTGATTCTGTTTTTCATCTACTTCTTTTGGAAAGCCGTAATTGAGACTAGGGACCTACACGTTCAAATTCACCACGTGCATGAAGATGTAAGGGTAATGGAGAAAGAAATGGGTGAACACTCGCTAGTCGGATGGGGTAGTTTGCTTGTTTTCTGGCTTCTAACTACTTTCTACTCCAGCTGGAGTGGCGTTCACTACATTGCACAGAGAACCGACCCCAACACATTTTACTATGTGATGCACATAATCTCTGGACTTCTTATCGTCCCTGTGTTTATGTTACTAATTTGGTATCCACAACGAATGCTTGGAAGTGACGCTAGAATCAGCACTGCTGCCGCCATAACTGCTGAAATTGAAATGAAACAAGGTGGCCTAAAAATCGAAGAAGTTGCTAAGTGCCCTGAGTGTGATGAGGAAGTAGAGTTGCTAAGAGAAACCGACGGACGAATTTCAGTTCCATGCCAATCAGAAAGTTGCCAATCTGTGTTCGGAATAATTGGAACAGTTTGTAATATTTGCAAGAATAAATTCCCTTCCCGGTTTGAATGTAACGCATGTGGAATAAATTCACCGTACATTGATTGTGTACCTGATTTGGAGGCTTGGTGATGAGTTTTTCGCATTTAAGAAATGATTTCCCTACACTTTGCGGTGATAATGCACCTGCATATCTCGACAATGCTTGCGTTACTCTCAAGCCTAGACAAGTTATCGAAGCAATTTCTGATTACTATGGTAAGTATCCAGGTTGTGGGGGAAGATCTGTTCACAGATACGGCACTAAAGTGTCTAAACTAGTCCATGAATCAAGAAATACTATCTCTAAGTTCATCAACTCTAATACGCCTAATGAAGTAGTATTCACAAGTAATGCAACAAACTCACTCAACCAAATCGCTAAAGGACTTAGTTGGAATAAAGGCGATATCATTCTAACTGGTGATCGAGAGCACAATTCCAATCTAGTACCATGGCTCCAATTACAAGAAGAGCAAGGTGTAGAACATCGGGTAGTTCGATCAAATCCAGATAATACATTCAGCATGGAAAACTTCGAACAGGCGTGTGCAGACGCTGGTGATCGATTGAAACTAGTTTCGATAAGTCATGTTGGAAATCTCGATGGCGTTGCTGTCCCTGTTAAGGAGATTGCCAAAGTCACTCATGATTTTGATGCTTTAATCAGTGTTGATGGCGCACAATCAACCCCGCATATGAAAGTTGATGTTCAGGATTTAGATATCGATTTTCTTTCCTTCTCATTACACAAAATGTGCGGTCCTTCCGGCATGGGAGGTCTTTGGGCAAGGTACAATTTGTTAGAAAACATGCGCTCTATTCGAGCAGGTGGACAAACCGTAGTTACCTCGACCTACGATTCTGTCGAATGGGCAAAGCCGCCATCCAAGTTTGAAGGGGGTTTAGGCAACTTTAGTGGAATGATAGCGAGTGGTGCTGCAATAGATTATTTGTCAAAAATAGATATGAATGCAGTACATGAACATGAAATCAAACTTAACAGGATTATGTCCGATGGGATAAAGCACCTTGACGGAATTGAAATCATCGGACCGGAAAACCCAGAACAACGAGGTGGAATTTGTTCGATACTCATGAATGACCTTCCGTCCCACGACATTGCGATTGTTCTCGACGAGGCTGCTGGAGTGATGGTCCGCAGTGGTCAGCATTGCGTGCATTCATGGTTCAATGAACGAGGGCACCCTAATGGATCGTTAAGGGCTTCAGCATACCTTTACAACACGGAAGAAGATGCAAAATTGTTTGCCGACACTTTTTGCGAAGCAGTAGAGGCATTCAGTTGATTGAAATGGATGAAATGTTCGATTTACCAAGTTTGCCACCAATTGTTCCCTTAGAACAAACAGAAACCGAAGATGCTGTTTTAGTCCCAGACAACTTAGAAAATGTGAAAATAATTGTAAGCATTGGATTGGCAATAATGCTGGCAGTTTCCCTCTATTGGGCAATTACCTTTGTCGGTGAAGGGGGGTTTTCAACCGCAAGACCAACAGACAGCGCTCTTGAAATTCAGGAAAGTTATTCCAACATGGTACAATTTAATCAAGTTGATTTGGATGGTGCTGGAGTAAGCGTTTGTATTGTTGATTCCGGTATCGACCTTTCTCATCCAGACCTTTCAGGATTAACATTGTCCGGATGGAGTGATTTCATAAATCAAGAAAGTGAACCATATGATGATAATGGACATGGAACTAGTATGGCTGGGATATTGGTTGCCGATGGTTGGATGAAGGGAATTGCTCCTGGTGTTGACTTGTTTATCGCCAAAGCACTAGATGGAGTCAACGGCCAAGGAAGTGATGAGATCGTCGCACAAGCTATTGACTGGTGTGTTGCTCAAAATGTCAATATTATTTCACTGTCATTAGGCGGGGCGCCAGGAATATTACCATTCAATCCATTTTCGGGGAGAGATTCCGGAGACGCAGCTAATGATGCAATTAATCAAGGAATTGTTGTTGTTGCTGCTGCTGGAAATGATGGTGGCCCCGGTGATGATGGTGATGTCGCTCACCCCAGTAGTGAACAATTAGTAATATCAGTTGGGGGTGTAAATACCGATAGTGATCACTGGGAAGGTTCCTCAATTGGTGATAATAACGGAAACTTGTTTCCATTAATACTTCCTAGGCAAGACCCTAACAAGAAACCCGAAATTGTTGCACCTGCAGAATTAGTACCGGTAATCAATAATCAGAATTCGTGGTCCTTAGTTGACGGGACGAGTGCTGCAACCGTATTCGTCACCGGAGCAATAGCGTTATTGTTCGAAGAACATCCTCAACTTAGTAGTAATGGCCAAGGTGATTCTAACTCTGTCGTTCAAGTAAAGCAATTAATTGTTAATTCTGTAAAGCCAGATGAAGGTCAAGAAGGACATGATGACAACTATGGTTATGGACTACTACAAATCAAGGACTTGATTATTGCGGCGGAATCGCTGTAATCACTTCTTCAAGAACGCCACTAAGGTGCCTTCAAATAACGGCGTGAATGCTATATTATGAGTCTGCTGAGTTTTTGAAATCAGTTTTATCCAATCATTGAATCCATCGACTTGCTTCATCATTTCTACATCATTTTCATCGACATCGCCCGAGGGCACTGGTGGCTCACATGTGAATAGTACTCCGCCATCAACCAGTAATGGGAACAAACATTCAATGGATTCAGCAAGGAATTCAATTTTACTATCGACAATTATCACATTAGCCTTGGTCGCCAAAGGGGAATCACCTACTTCTAATCCAGTAGCCGATGCAGCGCTCCAAGCATTTGTTTCAGCAACTAGTGAATTCACCTCGCCAACAACGATGTTACACCAATCCTCAGCATCATAACGCGCTCTTAGTCTATGTAGGATAACCGCAAATTTATTGCCTTGTTCAACTAAATCATATCGCTCCGGGGTTGTGTCACTGGTGAACAAGTCCAATAGCCATGCTGATCTATGTCCGATTCCCGCACCTACCTCAATTACCCGCTTTGGCTTAATCTTATGAATTGCATTTCTTAACCGGCGAATTACTGACTGCGACCACGTTGACAACCCCATGTGCTGTAGCTGTTCCGAAATATTGGATGCAATTTCAGGTTCATCTCTTGATAAATCTGATTCCTTAGAAAGAAGGTATGGTAAAATTTCGGACCGAGGAATTGACGAATTATTGTCCCCGCCCTGCATGATTAGCCCTACGTGGCAACCGTCATGAATGCTCGCTTTCAAATTTTATAGCCGATTACTTCAAACATGTTACCATTTAGGGCTGTATGAGTGATATTATGTCCGATGAGGAAATTGAGTTCAATGACGATGAAGTCATTGAAAATGCTACCCTCTGTGAAAACTGTGGTGATCTCACCGAGCACGAAGTGCTGAAGGAGAAGATGGTAGGTCAGGGTCGAAATTTACTCGTTAAATGTGTCGAATGTTCGACAATTTCTACATTGGAAATACGTCCACCTAAGTCTACTCGAATTCCTTTTATTCTTACCGAAGGCCCCAATTCTCAAAAGATAACCATCGATATTGACAGTGATGAAGAGTTTAGAATAGGAGATGTGTTTGAAGAGGATGACAAATTATGGTCGATAAATCAAATTTTGATTGCCGGTGATAGAAAAGCAAAGATGGCTCTGGCGAGTGAAGTTTCTAGTATTTCAGCATTGAGAACAGACATGGTTATTGTTAAACTAACTATGACCAGAGGAGAATTTTCTGATTCACAGTCGATTAGTGTAGAACATGGTAAAAAATTCACTGCTGGCCATCTTATGGACCATGCGGGTGAAACATGGCGCATTAGAGCAATACATACCGGAGAAGGAAGAACATTGAAAGGAACTGTTGAGTCACAATTTATCAAGCGTATGTACCTTCATGAACCTCCTAATACCGAACATTTCGAGCCTAAGACACCTCGTGAAAGAAGACAAGCTTGGAAAGAAGGACGTCTCGGATTTAATCCTAATCCAATCATCCCAAAGGAAGTTACCAAAAAGCGTGTTCAACCATCGAACAAAAGAAAGAAGAAACGACCTAGAAACTAAGGTCGATTTGTCCAAGGCATGATGAAGGCTTTGGCAACTTGGGCGCCAACTGTCGGATTTTCTTTGAGTCTGCGGATACTGTATTCGTACCATTTTGCACCATAAGGAACATACACTCTGGTAAGGTGCCCTTCAGCAGCGAGTTTTCTTCTCAAAGGACCCCTTACTCCCAAAAGCATTTGAAATTCATAGCCATTACCTTTAGAATTTCTTTTCGCGCCAGAGTTTTCTCTGGGGTCTTGGATATTCGGCCCCATACCATAAGACTCCAATGCTGATTTAGCGTGCTTTACGACTGGAATATCGTGGGATGCAATAGCGCAATAAGCGCCAGCACTGAGCATCTTGTCAATACACGAGTTAGTCGCTGAAACAATATCTGAATACGATGTAAAAGCAATTTCTTCTGGCTCTAGATAAATTCCTTTACAAATACGATAATCGGCCATTGGACCTAATTTTTGTTCTAAGAAATCGATGTCCTCAAGACTTCTGAACAACCTACCTTGAAGCACGGTACCGACATTGGTTAGGCCCTGCTCGTGTAGATCGATGACAATTTGAATTGTATCTTGAGTGACACGGTGGTCTTCCATGTCCAAGCGAACAAACATGTCATGTTCGGCAGCCATTTTAACTAAATTTTTAATATTTGCAAACCCTTTCTCAGCATCTATCAAAAGACCAAATGCCGTTGGTTTAATACTCAAGTTTGCATCAAGATTATTGTCAATAATTGCATTAACTACCCTGACATATTCATCATAAAAATACTGAGCCTCTGCCATTGATGAAATTTCCTCACCTAGTACGTCAACTGTAAAACAGGCATTTTCTTTACTGAGCCGTTTCATGATATTAACGGCATCCGATAGTTCTGGTCCCGCAACATATCTTCGAGACACCCACTTCACAAACCACCGAGGCATACGGATTGTGGTAGCTACAACCAGTTTCGAAAACCAACTAACCATGTATCCTCCCTCACCATATGCTTGGGTAGGAGATTCTTGAGACTTGTGATTATTTATTCGATAGTTCAACAAGTGCTTTAGGATTTAGGAGGGGGATATTTATTGTTGCTAAGTGTTCTCTAATCGCTTGCCTTTGCCATCCTTTGAAGGCTTTTTTATCCATAGAGCATACAACGTTACCATTAGGAAATGCTTGCTTTGTCGAATTGATTGCTGAATTTATGGAATTTTTCCAGTTACCAGTAGGTTGTTCGCCAGTTGATTCAGGTTTATTGAAAGGTAGTGCGTAGGTTGCAAGCATATGACCAATCCATAAACCTTCAATCGACCCAAGTTTATTCGCTCTAGGAGCATAGTGCCCCCCGCCGAGAGTGACTACAACTGTCTCACCTGAATTTAACTCGGAATCCCATTTACCTAATTCTTCTCCACCGTTCATACCGAGCCCTTGAGCAATTAAATTCGCTAAAATTTCGGCAGCGCCTTTGTGGCCCCAGGTTTTTTCGGTTGAGCCGACTTCAACAAACAAAGATGGTACGTTTATCCATGGACCATGATGGGTCACCTCCAGTGAAAGGTCAAATTCTGACTCTATAGTGGACCCAGACACCAATCCACTCATCGCTCTCCACCAGGTTGCAAGTCTCGGAGATGGTGGTGGTGAATTACCACTTTTTCCACCAAATGGTGCTACCTCATCAAAATCTAGTTGCGGCACTCCAATAGGATGTAATGTTAAAGATGGATTCCCACTTTTAGCAGAATGCCTAGAGGGAAATATTGCTTCGACAACTCGTTCACCGGTTGCTTCTTCCCACCTCAAATCTAAATCGTCTTCGTAGAGTACTCCTCCTGGATGAATCCACATCCTAATGTTTTGGTGTGAGTATGCCTCTAACTCCTCAACCCTATCAATTGGTTCCCAGGCAAATTTCTCGAGTAAAAAATCTGCTTGATTTGTAGACGCTATATCCCCACCACTTACAATGATAAGAACGATGTCAGTGGTGGACATGTCCATGGCACTACATACTTATTTTTGAGACCTTCTTAATACGAGATTTGACAAACTAAGCCGAATTGGGTAATACATGGCAAGTGAACATCCTGTACAATTGGGTTTCACTCCCAAAAAAATTCTCGCATGGAAAAATGGGTACTTGGCAATCGGTGTGGATGGTGAGTTACAAAAATTGACTCATGATTACGCACCAATCGACACATTTGTCAAACCGTTTCCTATGTCGATTAGAAATGCAGCAATTATTGGCGAAAAACTGATTGCAACTTGGCTCGATCCAGAACTATTGCTAGCCAGAATGGCTGCGATCAACCTCAATGAAACCCTTGTCCAAGGTGTAGAAAGAAGTGAGCTTAGAGTTAGAAGGACAATAGACAAAGCACTACATCCAGCGGGCTCAACTTGGTCGCATGTTTTAGACGCAGAGCCACTGGCACTTGATTCCGATGAGAGATCTTTCACCTTCGTGCTATGGAAAAAAGGAATTTACAATATGTCTGTTGACGCTCATGAAAAATGGCGATGTAAAGAACCGCAATGGAAACAGTTGTCTAAACTTCCTAAGGCCGAGGAAACTGTCGATGTGATTGTCAAGCAGGATTCTGTTGAGATTTGGTCTCGTGGTTTGGGAGTCAATAGGTATAACTTGGAATCGGGTGATTTAGAGAGTAGTGATGTAATTAATAGTGATGGTTTTTTGCTAAATGTTTTCAATTTTGGCGAGAAATATCTTTTACAGTTAAATGATAATGAAGTAGCAATGCTTGATGGTAAAAACATCACTCTGCGAGCAAGGCTTAGTGGTCCTATTAGCGATGCTTATTGGTGCGAAAAGAAGCAAGGTTGGTACATTTCCGGCTGGCGTGAGATTGTATTCCTTGCGCAGAATGACTTCAGTAAAACTACTCTTGATGAATTACCTATTTACTATGATGACGCTCGTAATTTGGCGTTATTCAATGACTCCCAATGGAGACATGTTTCGCTAGGTGAAGAGGAATAATCACTCTAAGGCTTCAGTGTAACCGCACCTTCCACATGACTTTCTATCTTTGTGGATAGCAAGGAAAATTCCTGGTCCGCAAGTATCTGCAGGACAAAATTCTCCTTTTCGAACTAACTTACCGTCTTCCAATGAGTACTTTGAGTGCTTGGCTTTGGGATTTGGTCCATCACCCATTACTGCTCACCTCCGTCATCATTACTTGAGTCATCTGATTCATCTGACTCAACTGGTGTTTCCTCTTTTGCAGAAGTAGAACGGAAAGGCTCATGTCTTTTGTGAATGTATTCAGGTTCTACTTTCATCGATTCTTCGTCTCCATAGATGAAAGCCATTCCGGTAGTAAGCGGTTGTCCGAATCTGGTCTTGCAATCTTTAACAACAATCAAATCAGTTTTAGAGCCTGGTTCAAGAGTGGCTACTAAATCCATCACTTCCTTTCTTGAAGGTGTTGATTTACCATCATGCTTCCACTGAAAGCCAATTTCGACACGATTCAATAATTTGTTTTCTTTACGACTAGTTCTTTCCATTATTCCATCTCCTTCATCGAGTATTTACCTTGAGTGCGTATTTTCCTGGGTGTTCGACATTAAGTCTCTTAGCGATTTCAGAACGCTCAGGATCCATGATTATCACATAACCCTGCCAGTCAGAGGAAACTTGGGCTGAAGGGCAACGAGAACACTGGTCTACACCATCAGCAAGAACAAGGTGACATTCACCACATGCGAAAGGATTCTTTGCCATAATACCACCTACTCATTATCCTCTTCTAACCAAGAATGGCAACCTAATCCGGGTTGCTTACTTGTCAATCCAATCTTAGACCTTCTAGGGTCACTGGTATCTGGAGATAAAGATACAATTCTTGCACGAACCGAATCGCCAATGCCTATTCTGCGACCAGTTTGTCGACCTTCGATCCATCCCATACCGACATTAGCATCAACCATGTCTTCCATGATTTGTGATTTGTGTAGTAGTGCTTCCATTGGACCAATTCTTACGAATGCGCCGAATTCATTAATTTCGGAAACCGCACCTTCAACAACTTCGTAATCATCCATGCAGAAAAGAACTGCATCAAATCTAACTTTTTGGTAAATAGCACCGTCTCCATGAATTATTCTTCCACGTCCTAGAGGTTTGTGATTATTGGTAACCAGAATAAATCTGTTATCATCATCAAAACGACCTTCAAAAGCAGTCATAGACAAGCGGTCGATGTGTTGGTCAAGAGATTGCCCTTTACGCATATATTCTGCCGGGATACGAATTGTATCTTCTTTTGTTACAATTTTGTACATTTCTTCACGTCCTTAGGCCTGTTCTCAAAGGATGTAGTGAAGGGATAGGATGCAACCTATTCCGTCCTTCACCGGCATTACCTCTGGAGAGAATTCGACCGTAGTCATTTTGGCCACTAACGACCCCTATTTAATGCAAACGGATAATATTGGTGAAAAATAATCATCTAAAATGGGTCATGGAAGCAAATATTTACTATCTAAATTGATGCAAAACCGGTACGAATTGCCATAAGTCATAACAACCCCTTCGACACACAGACAAATATGACATTAGCGGACGCTAAAATCGGTGGAGTAAATTTCCGTTCCACTTTTATGTTGTTGTTGCTAGTGTTCACAGTTTTATCTCCAGTCTTTTCCAATTCAAATTTTGCTACAAAATCCATTCTAGATAGCGATGGAACTTACTATTCTGGAAACAGTGAACCATGGAATCCTGTAGAACAACCTTGGGGTCAGTATTCGAGAACTCCTACACACAACGGAACTATGCCGCCGCACGGTCCAAATGGAGGACCAGGACTCGGCAATGTCAGTGATATTTCTGAATTTGGAGTGATAGATTCGCCGGTGGTAAATTGGGTTGTTGAAGATGACCAAGAATATGGTTCTGATTTGTATGGCTCCATTATCGGTGATTTTGGCAGTAGTATTACTTCGACTAATGCAGCCCGGGAAAGATGCGGTGAAGATCAATTATTTGCGGTTATAATTACTAGCAATCCAACTAGCAGCAAATTGAGCATTGTTACCGGTGATGACGCTAAAATAGCTTGGGAAGTTGATTTAGGACAAACAGAAGATATTCGCTCAACACCGATGCTATTTGATGTAAATGACGATGGTCGTTTAGAAGTTTTATTAGTCTATGATACCAGTTCTTCGCTAGAAATAGAATTGTGGTCTCCCGAACTCGAATGTTCTGAATCAGGTTGGCAGAAGAGCGGGCATTCCAATGAAAAAATGTGGTCAATGAGCGATTCTAAATACCGAATTGGAATCGAGAGTCCACATTTCCCTACACGAAATAGTGACCACAAATCGGTCACTCAGCCCCTATTGGCAGATTTGGAATTAGATGGTAGCCCTGAACTGGTACTCTCTGTTGTTGACCAAAACACCAACTATCCGACTGTTGTTTCGCTATCACTTTCTACATCAACACCTACTGAATTCGACTGGGAAGTAGTTCTAGATCGTGGCACTCACCCTTCTGACCCTGCTTGGGGAGCACTTGACAGTTCCAACACAGCAATAGTTCTAACCACAATCAATTCCAATTCTGGTGCTATGTGGATATGGAAGATTGACGGTGCAACGGGTTCTTTAGACTGGGATACTGTGAGCATTCCGGATACAGATTCCGATCAAGACGCCCCACGTCTTAGACTACCAGGACCTGTGATAGTTCAATTGGACAGTGATGCTGCACCTGAAATGATTCTTACCATACCTACCGATTCCAATGGTCGTTCGCCAGGAAATGGTGCCAAATTCATCGGCATGGAGATGACTTCCATCACTCAAATTTTTGATTTCCGAACCCCTAATGGATATTCTGATTCTCAACCACTACCTATCGATACCGATGGTGATTTGATTCATGATAGGTTATGTTGGGTTACATGGTACTCAGAATCATCGATAAATTTCAATCGCAAAGGGATGGCTGGTTGTCACGATATTTCGTCAACCAATCCGATTAAAGAATGGTCTAAAGACATGCAGCGAGGTTCGGGTAATGATAATGATGAAATTGGTGTATCACCGCCAATTTGGATGGATATTGATGGCGATGAATTCTATGAATTAATTGTACCATTTGGAAAAAGGCTCTGGGCATTCAACGGTGAGGATGGTTCGTCATCAGCAATATCGAGCGGCTGGTCATCTCCGCTGAGCATGCCACATAGAGTTTGGTCGTCACCTGCTGTTGCCGATATGGATGGTGACGGCACCTTAGACATTCTAATTGGCGATACTCTCGTATCACAACAGGTTTCCGATTTTGCACCACTAAGTGACGGAAGGGGAATCAGTTTCAACCCCAACCAGCCAGACCCAGGAAATCAGGTAACTGTCACGGGGCAGTTCAGTAACATCGGTACGATGGACAATGAAGATGACCTTGACGTAGTGTTGTTACAAAATGGAAATGAAATTGCCAGAGAGCGATTCGATGATGTCAAGCCAGTTGCTCCATCTGGCGAAGGTGGGCCTTACACTTTCAGTGTCGAAATTACTGCCGAACTGGGAATTCATGAGTTTGAAATGATCCTTGACATAAACGGAAATTTAACTGAGGCTAGGGAAGATAACAATCGTGAAATTTCGCAATTAACAGTGGTAGAGCCATATGTTGCTGCGATTGATATTCCAATTACAACTACACGAATAGTACCTGGGACATCGGAAAGTGTGAACATTGTGTTATCCGCAGTAGGTTCAAGAACTGAATCTTGGACACTAAGTTGGAGTGACGAGAGCCTTCCGGACGGTTGGAACTTTAATCTTATGAGTAATCAAAATATCAACCCGACGTTGGTGCCTGGAAGCCCGATCGGGGTGGACTTTTCTGTTGGCATTCCAATTGATGCACTCGGAGATGAAAATTCCTATGTCGACCTAACATTGACTCTTGACATTGATTCTAACATAAGCACCAGCATTAGATTGCCGATTGAAGTTCTTAGAACTCGAGGATTTTCTGTGGTCGGTCCAGATGGGTTATCGGTTAGCGAGGGTATCGGGAAACCCGGTAATACTGCCACTGCGTGGCTTATGGTAGAAAATCTAGGAAACGCCTTTGAATCTACCACCTCAATCGACTGGAGTGCTCCATCTTGGGGTGGAAACCCTACATTACATAATTCCGCAGGTGAAGAAGTATTCTCCGTTGGATTGGCGCCTAATGAAAAACGTGAATTATTTGTCAACCTTGAAACGCCTAGCGGAATCTTACCCGGTTCAACCACCTCGACAACTGTGACCATGTGTATCGGTAGTGGTGAAGATTTGATGTGTGAAGACCTAGTGGTAAATTTCACAGCCTCTGGAGTAACCGTTGAGAACATACATACCAGAACTCTGCCAAATCAATCACTTATGTGGCAATTGAATGCTGATTTGCCCTCCTCAGGGGAACTAAAGTGGAACCTTGTATCTGCACAGATGATTCAATCTGGTTGGTCTTGGAGCGTTGATGGCGACCTAACAATAAACGGTTCAGTGCTTGAGGTATCGGGAACCGCTGACCAGTCTGTTTCCGGTAATATTTATCTCGAATTACCGGTGAATGCTGTTCCTAAAAGACATATTTTCACTACTACTGCGGACGGAGTGGATGACCATGACATCGCCTTTAGCCTACATGTTTTGCAAGTCTACAGAACTAAGGCCACCATTGTTGAACCAGTTCCAAGTTCGTCGACTGAACCGGTATCACTATTCGTTGAAGTCACTAATCAAATACAACTTCGACTAGAAAATCCGGGTAATGGGCAGGATGAATTTATCTTAACTGCTGATACCATATACAACGAAACTATGTCAGCACCCCCAGTCGTTCAGTACAACATTGCCATTCCTCAGAAGACACTTGGACCACTTGCAACTACCACTCTGTCAGTGGACGTTACGTTGGCAGAAGACACACCTGCTCTAGAACCATTTTTGCTTAGTTTTACTTGGACTTCACTAGGCAATGAATCTGTTCACTCGGTAGTCAATTTACTTGTTCAAGCAGAACCAGATCATAATTGGAACCTAGAATTCGCTGATGGTTTAGATTATCAAGTTATACCACGGCAAGAGTTTTCGATTAATTTTACCGCTAAGAACACTGGAAATGCGATTGATACACTGGTTGTAAAACCAAATTTCAATTTACAATATTTCGGACAAGATACTAGCATTTGGTCTGCCAGTGAAATCACTTATCCGAATATTTTGGTCAACCAGACAGTTGACATGATGCTCAATTTCACAGTACCGAATAATGCTTGGCATGGTACCGTTGCCAATTTGAATTTAGAGATTTATTCTGATGCGCTGCTAGTCGATAATTTAGTTGTTAATTTTTCTGTAAACCATATCTCTGGGTGGCGATTAAACCTTTCAGAAACTAGTTTAGTTGTCGACCCCAATGGCGGAAATATAACCCTCAAAGTCGAACAGTTGGGCAACAAAGCAACAGATCCATGGTTCAGTAAAGCTGGATCAGGATGGAATATATCCTATCCAAATTCAGGAGCAACTGTCCAACCATTCGACTATTCCTCAGTCACTATCTTTGTGACTCCACCTGAGAACGCTATTGCTGGTGAAGTTGGCATTATAAAATTACGAATTTCAGATGGTGATGGTGCAGGAGAAGCGATTCAAGAAGTTCCTGTCAGAGTCGGTTCGGCCCCTGAAATCAACCCAGGATTTGTCGGTAGTTGGATGGTAAATGAACTGGGCGGAATGCCCACAGCGTGGGTTGAAAATCTAGGTAATGATATCGCAACTCTCGAAATTCGGTTGATCGGTTTGCCAAATAACTGGACTCGAAACTCACCTGATACCATGGTTATTGCACCTGGTCAAGTCTTAGGATTGCCATTTGATATTGTTCCACCTTCAGATTGGGATGGGCAATCACTGGTTGTAACCTTCGAAGTAGAACATCCAAGCCTAGGAATTTACTCCATGCCAATTACCGTGGAAAATGGTCCATTCTCATTTGCCTCATCACCAGTACTGAGTGGAATATCGGAAAGGAATATGACTATTCAATACAATGGTGACGTGAGCTTAACTTCTCAAGATACCAACATAGATTATTCACTAGATTCTGGAATGATGTCAATTAAATTACCAAGTTCTCGACTCAACTTTACACTAACTGACTCGCAGGACTCCTCAAAAGAATACGTTGTCCACTTAGACGGCAAAATCCTCCCAGAGGTTACAGGAAATTGTGATTTGAATAAAAATTCGTTCGAGAACTTGGGCCTAAGTCCAATATCGGGTAAAGTAGGACAATGTCAACTATTTGCTTCAAACGAAGAGACACTACGAGGTACTCTAATCCTAATTTCTAGCTCAGGAATACAAGTCCCTATCACAGATTCAGTCATTACTATCGGTACTTCTCTTAACCAGACTGTGGATGTAAATTTGTCGTCCTGGACGACTGACGCAGGGGCCGTGGAATTATCACTGATGTTTATCGATAGTTACGGTAGGATAATTACACAAGACACTGTATCGGTAACATCTAGAAGTAGCGGATGGAATATTGGAATTGCTAATTTCGATGCTAAAGGTGATATTAAAATTGATATTTCAAGAACAGAATACAATAGATTGATTGGCGTAACTTGTAAACTAACAGTCAGCGCTGACATTAGTGATTGGGAAGAAACGCTTATCGTAGACATAGGTGGTCTGGAATATGCTCCGAAATTAGTGATTGAAGAACCTAAAGGCTCAATTAACGATGGTGAAAAGTTGACTGCGGTTATTTCATGTGCAAGTCCGTACGACATCGATGATAACCCCGAAGATGACATTTCAACTACCACCTATTCAAAGAGTTCAACGATAAATGTCGGTGCATCAGATGTTATCGTTGCAGTTGGTATTTCCTTAGTCTTAATTGTAATCGCATTTTTCGCTGGCCTCCTAAATGTCAAGGATAATGATTCTAATGACAATTCGGCCCCTGCAACCGAGAAAGTAATCACGGAAATTGAGCAAATTCAAGAGACTGAAGAAGTGGAAGAAATAGATGATTTCAGTTTCGAATTTGAAGAGGATATCAAAGAATCCGAGAATGAAGTAATTGACCTCGACGAAAACTCTGAATCGGTGGATGAGGAGGAAATAGTGCAAGAACTAGACACTTCGGCATCTGGTAGATTGGCATCATTGAGAGATGAACTTGATGAGGATAATATAATTGAACAACGACCGCTAAAAGATAGAATGGATGATTTCTTCAATAGATGATTGCAAGACCTTATTGCTAAGCATCAATTGCCCGAATTATGGAGTTGGACAGTTATTCAGAAACTACCTCGTCATTCTTCACTTTGGATGCATGTAACGGTGAGGTCGCTGAAAAAATCATTGTTGCCCTTTCCAAAAAAGATAGTGTAATTGAATCTGAATGGGAAAAACTGATTGAACAAAACGATGAGATTAATTCGCGACTTCGCAGCCAAGGAATTGATAACCCAAGTAGTCGAAATTCGATTTCCTGGGATGATGCTATGATACTTTTTACTTGTAGTATAGTTGTCAACAATCAGCAACGGCCCATTCCACTTGGTGAGCAACTATCAAAAGAAAGATTTGGAAGATTTCCATGGGGCAATGGTTCAGCAATTGGTTATTTGATAGAATTTCTAAGACCAAACACGAGAAATTCTAGTAAGGGTGAGGAATATGAGAATATGATTTCACTGCTGAATAAATTAAACTCATACTGCACAGTTGGACCATTAGGTGGAGAAAAGTATCGTCTTGGAAAAGGCGGGTTATCGATCTGCGGATTCCTTGACAAATCGGAAGTTTTCCAATTACGTAATTACTTGACAGGACGTGTTTGGAGTGTATCGGCTGATGAACCACTAGACGGTGGAGTTAGAGACGCCATAAAGCACTTGGTGGCAATATTGAAATCTGCAGAAAGACGAGGGGTCGGGGCGATGTTGCGTTCTCACTCGTAGTTAGAATTTTGTTGAAGTCAAGCGCTCATACATCGACCCATACAGTTCGGCAGTCTGATCAATAATTTCTTGAGGGAGTGCAGGTATTGGTGGATCTTGTGTTCCAGCATCACGAGCCTTCTTGAGTTCAGTTTGATGACCAGTTTCTATGTAATGGGTCCTAACAAACTCCTTGGACAATTCGATACATTCGCCATTAGCATAAGCTTCCGCATCCCACCAGCGGTCTTCATCTAATGTTCCAAATGTATCAACAAGGACGACTTTACGACCCGGCCCTAAAGCAAATTCTTTCTTACCATCAACATGGATCAATCCATTTTTCGCTGCTTCACGCTCTATCAAAGCATCAACTTTCAAAACAACATTGAATATTTCATCCAATTCCTCTTTGGTAATATTAGAAATTTCCAAGGCCTCTTCGTTAGATATGTTTCTATCGAACTTTTCGAACTTGGTGGTAACTTCTAAAAAAGGCTTGGACAATTTGGTACCATACTCACAGTCTTCTGAAACACCCAGTTGTTCGGCAGTCAATTCGCCTCTTTGAAATCGTCTCCATGCGGAACCAGAAAGATAATGACGACAAATAATTTCTAGAGGAACAAAAACCCATTCCATATCGCGTGGAATAGCTCCCGGTTCTTTGATAACCTCAACTTTTCTTACCAAGCATCGGTCAGGAGCATTAACTTCAACCAAATGTGTTCCACATATCTGCTCTTCTTCAATCAATTTAAACCAATGCGCAGTGGTGCGATTTAACGATTCACCTTTACGGGGAATCAAGGAAGGAATAATTTGGTCAAATACTGATATTTGATTTGTAAATCTAAATTCTAGGATATCCGGATCGTCGGTAGACCACACTTGCTTAACTTTACCTTGGTACAACATCTCGCCCATATTGCATGTTCATCGAAAACGGCTTTTGAACATTTCAGTCGTCAACGACTCAAATTAATCCCAGTGCATCTTCTATTCGATTCATTTCAGGACCGGTCGTTTCAGTACCTGCTAAAGCACCTTGATTGGTTGCGCAAATTCCCGCGCCGACATAGGGAGAGCCAAAACCAACGGTTCCGACCATCGGTGGAACACGTAGGACTTCTTCGATTAGCACGACCTCATCAGGAGTAATATCTGGGTGCAATAAAACTCCTTGGTCATTGGTTACACCAAGACTACCGACCACGTCTTGGCCAGCAATTGTTGTGGCAACTACATCGACGCCCATGACGTCAGCGATAATCTCTAACCCATCATGTGGCACGCTAGGTGAGGCAACAACCCCATTTTCGTTAACAAGAAGTAGATTTCCGGCAGTATTCACGCCACCTTCCATGACAACAACATCGCCGTAAGAGGTCAACTTATCGATATCATCATCAGTGGCTATATCGGCTACAGCAATTCCCCTGGAATTACCTGAAAGCAGTGCTCCAACTAGATTGGAGCCTCCAATCGATTGTGCACATGTCTCAAGACCAAGAACAGATTGCATCGTTTCAATAATCGGATTCGGTAATTCAGGAGGATGGAATAGTACTTGTCCAACAGATGCTAGATGTATACCTACCTGGTCACTGCCAAATATATCTACAGTGTCAATAGCCATCTCAATCATTACTCCCTGTAACCTTTAGCCTAAATAATGAATCTAGTTATACTCTGAAAAACGCAAAAAAGGCCGGCACTCCAAGAGAACCGGCCAGCGCCACCGAAGTGGATGAGGATACCGAGTGAAAGAAGAGGGGCACAGTGACTTCCTTTCCCGTGGACTCTCGTACCACAGTATTGGGATAGACGTGGGAGGGCTTGACTTCTGGGTTCGGAATGAGACCAGGTAAACACCTCCGCTATGACCGTGCACCCAACTTCTTTCGAATCGGATATGGATGCGACATGGGTCGCAGCGAATTGGCATGAATTACTAGACGAAGAGCACTCGCGGTGCGGATACA
>MDTD01112059.1_pt1 | contig 18492 bp, 24 predicted proteins | sample 811221 | NCBI WGS metagenome assembly MDTD01 (sample SAMN05326646, study PRJNA326480) | marine metagenome | isolation source: seawater | place: Pacific Ocean: South West | collected 2011 | reverse complement strand
TCGCCGTGCAGGTACTCCAGCCGTGTCCCGACCGGAAGCCCGCGGGCGAGGCGGGTGATCTGCACCGGCAGATCGCGCAGCGCTTCCACCACCAGCATGGCGGCGCCTTCGCCTTCGCGATCGGGCGCGGTCGCCAGCACGACCTCGCGCACTTCGCCCTGCTCGACGCGCTCGCGCAGCCGTCGGATCGCCGCGCCCTCGGGTTGCGCGCCCTCGCGCGGAGCGAAGCCCTCGAGCAGAACGTGATAGGTGCCCGCGTAGACGCCCGCGCTTTCCATCTTCTCGACCTCGCGCGGTCCTTCCACCACGCAGACCAAGCCGGCGTCGCGCTCGGCGTCGCTGCAGATGGGGCAACGGGTCTGCAGCGCGACGTTGCCGCATTGCTCGCAGCGCATCGTCTCGATGCGCGCGTCACGCAAGGCCATCGCGAGCTCGGCGACTTCTTCGCGCGGCGAGCGCAGCACGTGGAGCGCCATGCGCTCGGCGCTGCGCGCCCCCACCCCAGGGAACTTCTCCAGGGCGCGGATCAGGCGCTCGAGCGGTTCAGGAAAGGCCACGGACCGCCGGCTACATCATGCCGGGAAGGCCGAGCCCGCCGGTGACGCCGCTCATCGCCTCTTCGCTGGCCTTCTCGGCCTGCGCCAGGGCGTCGCGCATCGCGCTGGCCACCAGGTCTTCGAGAATCTCGGCGTCTTCCGGATCGATCACCTGCGGATCGATCTTGATCGACTGGAACTCGCGCTTGCCGTTGACCACGACCCGCACCATGCCCCCGCCGGCGCGCCCTTCGAAGGTCTTCTTGCCCAGCTCCTCCTGGAGCTCGGCGACCTGACGCTGCATCTTTTGGGCCTGCTTCAGCAGCCCCCCGAGATCACCAAGGCTTCCTGCCATGCTTCTATGGTAACTCCTCGACCGCGTCGAAGTGCTCGCGAAGCGCGTCCCCGACCGGATCCTCGCGCTGAATGGGCTCTTCAAAGCGCAGAGTCCAGGGTCCGGGGCAATCCGGCAGCCGCTCCAGCCACTTCCGGCTGACCGGATCCTCCAGGATGGCGCGCGAGCTCGCGTCGGGCATGCGCAGCAGGAGCTCGACGCCGCCCTCGTGGACGCGGCCCTCCTTGAACAGGCTGTCGATCAGCGCGCCCAGAGTGGCGCGGCCGACGCGCACCTGCTCGAGCAGGGTTTCCAGCGCGGGCAAAGAAGTGGCGGCGGCTTCGGGCGCGGAAGCCGGTGCGGCCTGGGACGCTGGAGCCGGTGCGGGTGCGGGCGCGGGCACCGCCTGGGGCGCCGGAACGGGTTCAGGCGGAGCGGCGGGCGCCTGGGCGACGGGCGCAGCAGCCTGCGCGGCGGGCGGAGCAGCCGGCGGAGCAGGTGCTGAGCTGCCCCCTCCCGTGCCGGCCGAAGCAGGGGGCTGCGGCTGGGGCCGCGCCGCGAGCGCCGGCCCGGGCGGCGCTTCGCCGGTGCGCATCGCTTGCAGGGTGGCCGCGGTGTTTACGAGCTCACCGAGCCGTGCTGCGCGCAGCAGCGTCCATTCCAGGAGCGCGCGCGATGCCAAGGGCGCGCGCGCCATCCGGCCCTCAAGCGCGAACAGCATGCCGAGCATCGACTCGAGGCGATCGCGCCCCAGGCTGCGGGCGAGCTGCAGGGTGCGGTCGCGCCGTTCGGGGGAGGGCTCGACGCCGATCGCGTCTTCGCCGAGCAGCACGATGTGCAGGAGATCGCGCAGGGCGTCGGCGCCCTGCTGGACGAAGTCACGCTCGGTGCCGCCGCGCTGCAGGAAGCGATCGATCGCGCCTAGCACGCCGGCGGGGTCATCGGCGGCGACTGCCTCGAAGAGATCCAGCCAGCGCTCAGGGCGCGCCAGGCCGGCGATCATCTCGAGGTCGTCGAGGGTCGGCGCGCCTTCGGCGACAGCCAGCACCTGGTCCAGCATGGACTCGGCGTCGCGCAGGCCGCCGCGGCAGCCGCGCGCGATCGCGCCGAGCACATCTTCAGGTGCTTCGACCCCTTCGCGAGCGCAGATATCGACCAGCTTCGCCTGGATGTCGACTTCGCGCAGGCGGCGGAACTCGAAGACCTGACAACGCGACACGATGGTGTCGGGGATCTTGTGCGGATCCGTGGTCGCGAACAGGAACAGCGCGTGATCCGGCGGCTCTTCGAGCGTTTTCAGCAGCGCGTCGAAGGCCGGCCCCGACAGTCGCTGCACTTCGTCGATGATGTAGATCTTGTTGCGGTCGCGCAGCGGGCGGTAGTGCACCCGTTCGCGCAGCGCGCGCACGTCATCGACGCCGTTGTTGGACGCGCCGTCGATTTCGATGACGTCGGCGTCGTTGCCGGTCTCGATTTCGTGGCATGCCTCGCACTCGAGGCAGGGCGATCCCGTGGGGCCCTGGGTGCAGTTGACCGCCTTCGCGAGGATGCGCGCGGTGCTGGTCTTGCCGGTGCCGCGTGGGCCGACCAGCAGATAAGCCTGGCCGAGGCGGTCCTTTTCGATCGCGCGGCTGAGCGCGGTCACGATGTGATCCTGGCCGATCACGTCCGCGAAGCTGCGCGGACGGTACTTGCGGGCCAGGATGCGGTAGCTCATCGTCGCGAGTCTAGCAGCCGAGGGCGTGGCGCCTGCGCGCCAAAGGAAGAGGTGGTGTGGGAGTCGGAGGTCCGGACAGCTGCGGCACCCGGAAAACCATGCTTAGGGCTGCTCCATTCCTGGCCTGACCCGATTCACGCGGTTTCCGCTGCGCAACGCCGAACCCCCGGCACCCACACCACCTCGATTGGCGGAGAGGGAGGGATTCGAACCCTCGGTGACTTGCGCCACACACGCTTTCCAAGCGTGCGCCTTCGGCCACTCGGCCACCTCTCCGTGGACCCCGGAGGGTCGCGGTGGCCCACCCGGATTTGGGTGGAACAAAAAGAACGCGCGCACCTTGCCAGCGAGACAAGGGATGGCGGAGAGGGAGGGATTTGAACCCTCGGTGGCCTTTCAACCACACTGGTTTTCGAAACCAGCCCGTTCAGCCGCTCCGGCACCTCTCCGCGCGGCCGAGTATGGTACCGCTGCCTACGCGGTACGCAAAGGGTGAGCCCTCAGGAGGGCAGCTCGCCTTTCCTGGCCCGGCGCTTGGCCTGGAAGAAGGCGCGGAGGAGCTCGGCCGAGGCCTCGGCCTCGATGCCCCCCACTGCCCCGACCTGGTGATTGAGCCCCTCCAGCTCGAAGCCCCGACACAGCGAGCAGACCCCGCCGAACTTCTCGTCGCGGGCGCCGTAGACCACCCGGGCGATGCGGGCGTGCAGGATCGCCCCCATGCACATCAGGCAGGGCTCGAGGGTGCAGAACAGCTCGGCGCCGACCAGCCGCTTCTCGCCGACGGCCTCGAAGGCCTGGGTCAGCGCGAGCATCTCGGCGTGAGCCGTGGCGTCGCGCAGCTGCTCGACCTGATTGCCGGCGCGGGCCAGCAGACGATTCTCGCGAATCACCACGGCGCCGACGGGGACCTCGTCACGCTGTGCAGCCGCCACCGCTTCGCGCAGAGCGATTTCCATGACGCGCCGGTCCCGTTCTTGGGGATCGTCCGGCGGGCCGAGCGGGAAGAGCAGGCTCATCGGGGGATGCCGAGAGGGCCGCAGGCCGGAGGTGAATGGCGCGCCCGGGAGGATTCGAACCCCCAACCTCCTGATCCGTAGTCAGGTGCTCTATCCAGTTGAGCTACAGGCGCATCGTTCAGGGGGAGGGATTACACCCGCCCCGGCCCTCTCCGTCAAGGGAAAACCCCCTCCGCGGGGTGATTCGACTGTGGAGAACTCGCTGGAATCAGACGCTAGATTGGTCCTGCCCATGGAGCCGTTTGTCCATCTCCACGTCCACACCGAATACTCGCTCCTGGACGGCGCGAACCGCATCCCCGATCTGGTCCAAGCCGCCGTCGAGGACGGCCACGAGGCCATCGCGATCACCGATCACGGCAACCTCTTCGGGGCGATGGAGTTCTACAAGGCCTGCACCAAGGCCAAGGTCAAACCGATCCTCGGCTGCGAGATGTACATCGCGCAGAAGTCGCGCAAGCAGCCGCACAGCCGCAAGGACAACCCCTACACCCACCTCACCCTGCTGGCGCGCAACGCCACCGGCTGGAAAAACCTGCACAAGCTGTCCTCCTTCGGCTACCTCGAGGGCATGCATTTCCGGCCGCGCGTCGACATGGAACTGCTGGCCGAGTACGCCGAGGGCATCACCTGCCTTTCTGGCTGTCTGTCGGGCCCGGTGAACCGCGCGCTGCGCCACGACGACCCGGCCGGCGCCCTGGCCGAGGCCGGCAGGCTGCAGGACATCTTCGGCAAGGATCACTTCTACCTCGAGATCATGCGCAACGGCCTGGACATCCAGGATCGCTGCACCGAAGGCATGGTCAAGATGCGCGATCAGGTCGACGCGCCGCTGGTCGCGACCAACGACATCCACTATCTGCGCCACGAGGACTGCCACGCCCAGGACGCCATGCTGTGCATCGCGACCGGCGCCAAGCTGCACGATCCGGATCGCTGGCGGATGGACACCGACACCCTGTTCTTCCGCACGCGCGAGCAGATGAACCGGATCTTCGGCGATCTGCCCGAAGCCCTGCGCAACACGCTGCAGGTCGCGGAACAGATCAACGTCGAGATCGAATTTGGCAAGTATCGGCTCCCCCACTTCGAGCCGCCGGACGGCCTCAGCACCGACGACTACTTCCGCAAGCTGTGCGAGGAGGGCTTCGCCCGCTACTACCCCGGCAACCCACCCGAAGCGCGTGAACGCCTCGAATATGAGATGCGCGTCATCGGGGAGATGGGCTTCGTCACCTACTTCCTGATCACCTGGGACCTGATCGCGCACGCGCGCCGCGTGGGCATTCCGGTCGGCCCGGGGCGCGGCTCGGCAGCGGGTTCGATCGTGGCCTACGTGCTCGAGATCACGCGGCTCGACCCGCTCAAGTATGACCTGATCTTCGAACGCTTCCTCAACCCGGGGCGCGTGTCGATGCCCGATATCGATATCGACTTCTGCAAGGATCGTCGCGAAGAGATGATTCAGTACACCCGGCAGAAGTACGGCGACGATCGCGTCTGCCAGATCATCACCTTCGGAAAGATGAAGGCGCGCGCGGCGCTGCGCGACGTGGCGCGGGTCATGGACATCCCGCTCAGCGAGGTCGATCAGCTGGTCAAGAAGGTCCCGGAAGGTCCGGGCGTCAAGCTGAAGGAGGCCTTCGACGGCGACCCCGAGCTGCAAGAGCTGCGCGACTCCACCGAGCAGTATCAGCAGTGGGTCGGCCTGGCCACCAAGATCGAGGGCATGGCGCGGCACACCTCGGTGCACGCCGCGGGCGTCATCATCGGCGATGAGCCGCTCATCGAGATCGCGCCGCTGGCCAAGCAGGACGACATCATCACCACGCAGTGGGATATGAAGTACTCCGAGGAGTACGGCCTGCTGAAGATGGACTTCCTGGGCCTGCGCACGCTGTCGATTCTCGCCGAGGCGGTGCGCCTCGTGAAGAAGCGCCACGGGGTCGAGATCGACCTCGAGGCCCTGCCGCTCGACGACGAAGCCACCTACGCGTTGCTGCAGGCGGGCGACACCGAGGGCGTCTTCCAGCTGGAATCGGGCGGCATGCGCCGGCTGCTCGCCAACCTCAAGCCTTCGGCCTACGAAGACGTGGTCGCGGTCCTGGCGCTGTACCGCCCGGGTCCGCTGGGCTCGGGCCTGCACGACGTCTACGCCAACCGCAAGCATGGCCGCGAGAAGGTGAGCTTCCCGCACCCGCTGCTCGAGGAGATCCTCCAGGAGACCTACGGGGTGCTCATCTATCAGGAGCAGATCATGCGCGTGGCGCAGCGGATGGGCGGCTTCTCCCTCCCGGAAGCCGACGCGCTGCGCAAGGCGATGGGCAAGAAGGACGCCAAGCTCATGTCGAAGTTCGAGCCCAAGTTCATCGAGGGTGCGGTCGAACGCGAGGTCCCCCAGCAAGTCGCTCAGGACATCTGGGACATGATGGCCAAGTTCGCCGAGTACGGCTTCAACAAGTCGCACTCAGCCGCCTACGCGCTGGTCACCTACCAGGCCGCGTGGATGAAGGCGCACTATCCCGAGGAGTTCTTCGCCTCCAACTTCACCTACGAGGCTTCGGACACTGACAAGCTGGCCACGCTTATCGAAGACGCCAAGGGCCACGAGCTCACGGTGCTGCCGCCGTGCGTGCAGGAGAGCGAGGTCCGCTTTGCGGTCACCCAGGGCGGGCGCATCCGATTCGGCCTGGAAGCGATTCGTGGCGTCGGCACCGGCGCCGCCGAGGCGGTGGTCGCCGCGCGCGAGGCGCGCGAGGAAGACGACAAGCGCTTCCCCAACCCAGACGAGTTCTACACGGACTGCATGATCCAGGGCGTCAATCGGACCACCATCGAGTCCCTGGTCAAGGCCGGGGCCCTCGAGGGCTTCGCCGAGCACCGCCTCGACCAGCTGGACGAGCTGCCCACGGCGCTGGCCCAGGCTCAATCGGTCGCCAAGGATCGCGCGCGTGGGCAGTCCCTGCTCTTCGACGCCGCCCCGGCGGCGCCGACGGGCGGGTCCGCGGTCACCAAGACCACGGATGATCTGCGCCCCCTCAGCGACGAGGAGCTGCGCTTCACGATGACCCTCGAGAAGGACGCGCTCGGCCTCTATCTGACCAAGCATCCGCTCGACCCTTACCGCGACGTGCTGCGCGGGGTCACGCCCTGGGATTCGCGCAATCTGAAGGAGGTCGGTGACGGCGCCAAGGTGACTCTGGCCGGAATCGCGACCCATGTCCAGGTCCGCCCCACCCGCAAGGACCCCAGCAAGAAGATGGGCTGGCTCCGGGTCGAGGACCTCTACGGTTCCACTTCAACCATCGTCTGGCCAAGCACGCTGGAGACCTGCCGCGACTGCGTCGAGGAGGATTTCATCGGTCTGTTCCACGGCACCCTCGCCCTCGACGGCGAAGAGCCGACGCTCAAGGTCGACAAGATCGAACCCTTGGGCGAGCGCGGTGAAATCCGGCTGTCCGGCAGCCTCGACGTGCTGCTGCCTCCTGGCGAGCCACCGATCGCGCACATGCAGGAAATCCTGCGCGCCCATCACGGCAACGCCCCGGTCCGCTTCCTCTATCACGACCAGGACGGCAAGCGCGTGGGCATGCGCGCGGGCCCGGCCTGGCGGGTGCGCCTGAGCGCCAGCCTGTTCGACGAACTCAACCAGCTGCTCGGCCCGGATGGCCGCGCCATCGCGGTCGGCGAACAGAAGCAGATTGAGCGCGAGGAAGGCCCGCACTGGAAGCGGCGAGCGGATTAGGCCTCGGCCCAGGGCTGCGCTGAGGATGCCCACGCTGCGGCAAGGCGCAGCGGCCAAAGGAGAACGGGCCACCTCCGCGCGGAGGTGGCCCGTCTAGACTTCGGCCTCGAGGGACCGGGCCGCACTCTAGTCGAGCGCGAGAGCGTCTTCCGCGGCGCTCCGCTCGACGAACTCGAAGTAGGCGCGCGGGGCCTTGTCGCCCAGGCGCGGCTTCTCGAGCTTCAGGATACGGGTGTAGCCACCCGGACGATCCTTGAAGCGCGGGCCCAGCACATCGAAGAGCTTGGCGACCGCAGCCTTGTCGTTGCCGAGCAGCGACAGAGCACGACGGTAGTTCGCCAGGTTCTTCTCCTTGGCCAGGGTGACCAGCTTCTCGGCGAAGGGACGGTGAGCCTTGGCCTTGGCCAGGGTCGTCTCGATGCGCTCGTGCTCGATCAGGGCCGAGACCAGGTTGCGGGCCAGGGCCTTGCGATGCGAGGCGGTGCGGGAAAGCTTCTTCTTCTTGACGCGGTGACGCATGGCTCCGCTCCTAGTTGGTCTCGAGGGTCATGCCGATCGCCAGATCCAGCTCGCTGAGCTTCTTCTCGATCTCGGTGAGGACAGTTTGACCCAGGTTCTTGATTTGCAGCAGGTCGTCGGCGCTGAGCACGACGAGCTGACCCAGCGTGGCCACGCCGGCGCCATCCAGGCAGTTACGCGCACGCGTCGACAGGTCGAGGCGTTCGATGGGCTCGGCCAGCAGGCTTTGCAGGCGGTCACGACGGCGCTCGGCGGCAGCGTCGATCGCCTTGACTTCGTCCGAAACCGGCACGCCGTGCAGCGCATTGGAGAACTGGACGAAGGGGTTGAGGTGCTTGCGGTAGATCTTCGCGGCCTCGACCAGCGCCATCTCGGGCGCCACCGTGCCATCGGTCCAGACCTCGAGCACCAGACGGTCGTAGTTAGTGAACTTACCGACGCGGGTGGCTTCGACGCCGTAGCGCACGCGCAGCACCGGGCTGTACGCGGCATCCAGCGGGATCAGGCCGATCTGATCGGTGGATTCGCCGGTCTCGTCCGCAGCCACGTAACCGCGACCGCGACGGGCCGTGAGCGTGACCTGGAACGGCCGCTTATCGGTAACGGTCGCGATGTGCAGATCCGGGTTGAGGATCGTCACGCCGGTGGGCACCTCGATGTCGGCGGCCGTGACTTCGCACGGGCCCTGACGATCGATGGTGAGGGTCACGGCCTCGTCCGAGGCGAGCTGCACACGCAGCGCCTTGAAGGCCAGGACCAGGTCCACCACGTCTTCAATGACACCCGGCACGGCCTTGAACTCGTGCTCGGCGTCGCTGATCTCGACAGCGGTGACCGCAGCCCCCTCGATCGCCCCCAGCAGCACTCGGCGCAGACCGTTTCCAATCGTGTGGCCGAAACCCTGCTCGAAGGGCTCGATGATGAACTTGCCATAGGTTTCGGTGGCCGTCGCCCGATCGTGGGTGACGCCCGAGGGCAGTTCGAATTCGCGCCAGCGGATACGCATGCGATGTAGTCGGGGGTACGGGGGTTACTTCGAGCAGAGCTCGACGATGAACTGCTCTTGGATGTCCTGGAAGCGGACGTCCTCGCGCGTGGGCAGCGAGTTAATCGTGACCTTGCTGGCCGCGCGATCCAGGCCGATCCAGTTGGGGACCGACTTGTCGTTGTTGAGCTCGAGGAACTCGGAGACGATCTTCTTGGAGCGCTCCTTGCCCACCGGCTCGACCACGTCGCCAGCACGAACCATGTAGCTCGCGATGTCGACCTTGCGGCCGTTGACCATGAAGTGGCCGTGGTTGATCAGCTGGCGAGCGTGAGCACGCGAGGTGGCGAGGCCGGCGGCGTCGACCACGTTGTCGAGGCGACGCTCGAGGATGGACAGCAGGTTCTCACCGGTGTTGCCCTTCATGCGCTCGGCAATCTTGAAGTAGCGCAGGAACTGACGCTCCAGCACACCGTAGATGCGCTTGACCTTCTGCTTCTCGCGGAGGTGCACACCGTAGTCCGAGAGGCGACGCGGACGCGAGCGCAGGTTCGAACCCGGCGGCACGTTGCGACGGTCGACCGAGCACTTCTCGCTTTCGCAGCGACGGCCCTTGAGGAAGAGCTTGTGGCCTTCGCGACGGCAAAGGCGGCAGACGTTTCCGTTGTAACGAGCCATGATCAGACGCGACGCTTCTTGGAGGGACGGCAGCCGTTGTGCGGCAGCGGGGTGACGTCTTCGATCATCGAGACGCGCAGACCGGCCTGGGAGAGGCCGCGGACCGCGCTTTCGCGGCCCGAGCCCGGGCCCTTGACCCGGACGACGATTTCGCGGAGGCCCATCTTGTAGGCCGCTTCGCCGGCGCGGATCGCGGCCTGCTGTGCGGCAAAGGGAGTGGACTTGCGCGAGCCCTTGTAACCCACGGCGCCCGGGGAGCCCCAGGCGATCACGTTGCCCTGCGGATCGCAGAGGGTGACCAGGGTGTTGTTGAAGGTGGACTTCACGTAGGCAATGCCTTTCGATCCGACCTTCTTCGCGCGACGCTTGGACTTGGCGGCACTCATCGCTTACTTCATCGACTTGATGGACTTCTTGCCGGCCACGGTCTTCTTCGGGCCTTTGCGGGTACGGGAGTTGTTCTTGGTGCCCTGACCACGAACCGGAAGGCCGCGGCGGTGACGCAGGCCGCGATAGCAGCCGATGTCGCGCAGGCGGTTGATGTTCATCATCGTCCGCCGACGGAGGTCGCCCTCGACCTCAAAGTTCTGCTCACAGTAGCCTGCGATCGCACCGATCTGTTCGTCGGTGAGATCCTTGGCGGGCATCTCCGGGTCCAGCGAAAGGGACTCGCAGATTTGGGAAGCACGGGTCGGACCGACGCCAAAGACGTAAGTCAGCGAAACGACCAGGTGCTTGTCGTTGGGAATGTCTACACCGAAGAGACGAGGCATCTTGCTAAAGGGAAGATCGAGACGCGAGTAGGACTTAGCCCTGACGCTGCTTGTGACGAGGGTCGCGGCTGCAGATGACACGCACCTTGCCGTGACGACGGATGACCTTGCAGGACTCGCAAATGCGACGGACGCTGGCTCGGACCTTCATGAGACTTTCTTAACTGGGGCCGCTGAACGGCCGTGGATCATCGACGACGAGGACCCCCGCCTGGACGCCGCCTTCCGCCCCCACCCGGGCGCCGTCGGCCCCCGGCAGGGCGCGGCCGCCGTTCGCCTCGGTAGACGATTCGGCAGCGGGTCAGGTCGTAGGGAGACATCTCGACGGTGATGGTGTCGCCGGGAGTAATGCGGATGTAGTGCTTGCGCATCCGCCCCGACATGTGAGCGTGGACCTGCTGGCCATTTTCGAGCTCGACCTTGAAAGTCGCGCCGGGAAGGGCTTCCTTCACGACTGCGATCAAAGTCAGCGGCTCTTCTTTCGCCATGCAGGGTGGTTATTGGTTGTGGGTCTGGCCCAGGGCCTGCTCGACCACGCGGGTCATTTCGGCCTGGATTTCGGGGATGTCGCGATCGGCGTCGATCTCGACGAGGATGCCCTGCTCGCGGTAGTACCGCTCGAGCGGGGCGGTCGTCTCGCGGTAGACCGTGAGACGATGGGCGATGACCTGTTCGGTGTCATCTGCACGGCCTCGACCCATCAAACGAGCGGTCAGGACCGAATCGGGAGCCGTGAAGTATAGCGAAAGCCGGACGGCTCCGCTAGACGCCTTGGCCGCCAAGGCTTCCGCCTGCGGCAGGGTGCGCGGGAAGCCGTCGAGGAGCAGAACCTCGTCGTCGGCGACTTGAGCGATCCGACCGGCCACCATTTCGAGCATCAGCTCATCGGGGACCAGGTCGCCGCGGCTCATGAACTCGTCGGCCTGCTTGCCCAGCGCCGAACCCGCCGCGACTTCCTCGCGGAGGAGGTCGCCGGTCGAGAGGTGCTGCCAGCCGTTCGCCTGAGCGGCGAGCGATGCCTGGGTGCCTTTGCCGACACCGGGAGGGCCAAGAAGGATGGCGATCATCTACTTCCGCGAGGCCCAGCCGGACCCACCCCCCTTCATGAAGCCTTCGTAGTTGCGCATCAGCAGGTGGCTGTTGAGCTTATCGACGAGGTCCAGCGCCACACCCACAACAATCAGAATCGAGGTGCCGCCCAGGAAGTAGGCAACCATCGGCAGCACGTTGAGGTTGGCCGTGACGATGGTCGGGATGACGGCGATCACCGCGAGGAAGGCCGAGCCGGCCAGCGTGACGCGGTTGAGGACGAAGTCCAGGTAATCAGCCGTGGCCTTGCCCGGACGGATGCCCGGCACGAAGGAGCCGTGCTCCTTCAGGTTGTTCGCGATTTCCGAGGGCTGGAACATCAGGCGAACCCAGAAGAAGCTGAAGAAGAAGATCAGCGCCGTGTACATCGAGAGGTACAGGAAGCCGTCCTGACGGAAGGCCTGCCCGAACCAACCCATGCCCGGCAGCGAGCCGATGACGTTCGGCACGATGAACAGCGCGCCGGCGAAGATGATCGGCATGACGCCCGCCTGGTTGACGCGCAGCGGCAGGTAGTGCTTGCTGCCCCCCATTACCTTGCGACCACGCATGAGCTTGGCCTGGTGGATGGGAATGCGGCGCTGGCCACGGGTGATGTAGACGACCACCAGCACGGTGGCGATCCACATCGCGCTGAGGGTCACGACCAGCTGATGCGGGTTCTCGGCGACGGACAGCGTCTGGTTCATCGCAGCCGGCATGCTCGAGATGATCCCGCACATAATGATGATCGAGATGCCGTTGCCGATCCCGTGCTCGGTGATCTGCTCACCGAGCCACATGATGAACATCGTGCCCGCGGTGAGCGCGATGACCATGGTGAGGCTGTAAAGGAACGAAGCCCCGCCCGGCATCAGACCGAAGTCCGGGTTGTAAACCACGCCGACCAGCACGAAGATCGCCTGCAGGATGCAGATGGGAATCGTGGCCAGACGGGTGTATTGGTTGATCTTGCGCTGGCCCGCGGCGCCTTCCTTGGAGAGCGCCTCCAGCTGCGGCACGACCTTGACCAGCAGGCTGAAGATGATCGACGCCGAGATGTACGGCATCACCCCCAGCGAGAACAGCACAGCGCTGCCGATGCCCGCCCCGGTAAAGGCGTTCATGATGCCGAACAGACCGCCGAGCTGGCTGCCCGCGATCTTGTCCGCCGCTTCCTGAATAGCCGCCAGGTTGAGGCCCGGCAGCGGAATCTGGAACCCCAGTCGATAGACCGCCAACAACCCGAAGGTCGTCAGGATCCGCTTGCGCAACTCGGGGATGCGGAGAACGTTCAGGGCCTGAAGCATGAGGTTCGCTCTAGCCGAGGATCTCGGCGGTGCCGCCGGCTGCCTCGATCTTCGATTGGGCGCTGGCGGAGAACTTGTGAGCCTTGACGGTCAGCGACTTGGAGATCTCACCGTTGCCGAGGACCTTGAGCAGGTCGCCGGTCTTCCGGGTGAGGCCCGCGTCGAGCACCGCTTCGAGCGTGACTTCGGCGCCGGCGTCGAAGACCTCGAGGTCCTTGACGTTGACCAGCGTGAAGTGCTTCTTGAAGCGTGCGTTGGTGAACCCACGCTTGGGGATCCGGCGGTACAGAGGCATCTGACCACCTTCGAAGCCGAGGCGCGGGTGATCGCCCGAGCGCGAACGCTGACCCTTGTGGCCGCGGCCGGCAGTCTTGCCGGTGCCGGAGCCCTGGCCACGACCGAGACGCTTGCGCGCCTTGTGCTTGACCCCTTTGGCAGTGACGTCGTGAATCTGCATTAGAGTTCCACCCCGCGGACTTCGGCGATTTGCTCCTTGGTCCGCAGCTGGGCGAGGCCGTCCATCGTGGCCTTCACCAGGTTCATCGGGTTGGTCGAGCCGAAGGACTTCGAAAGGACGTCCTTCACCCCGGCCAGTTCGAGCACGGCGCGCACGGTACCACCGGCGATGATGCCGGTACCGGGCGACGCCGGAATCAGACGCACGTGCGAGGAGCAGTAGCGTCCCTCGACCTCGTGCGGAATGGTCGTGCCGACGCGCGGCACGCGAATCAGGTGCTTGCGGCCGTCCTTAAATGCCTTCTGCATGGCGGCCGGGATTTCCTTGGCCTTGCCGAAGCCGTAACCGACGATCCCGTCTTGATTGCCCACGACGGTCAGCGCCGAGAACGCGAAGCGGCGGCCACCCTTGACCACTTTGGCCGAACGGTTGACCTTGACGCGCTCTTCCTTGAGCTCGCCGAGAGCTTCGGCCGCGGTGCGGTCCAGGAACTGGTAGTTCTGCTTGCCCATGTGATCTGTCTCGGCTCTAGAACTGAAGACCGCCTTCCCGGGCGGCTTCGGCGAGCGCTTTGACGCGCCCGTGGAAGGGGTAGTAGCCGCGATCGAAGGCGACTTGCTCGACGCCAGCAGCCTTGGCCCGCTCGGCAATGGTGGTGCCGATCAGAACCGCTTGCTCCGACTTGGTCTTGCCGGCCATCTGGCCGCGCAGGTCCTTTTCGAGCGAGCTGGCTGCCGCGAGAGTGCGACCCGTGGCATCGTCGATGAGTTGCACCGCGATGTTCTTGGTCGAGCGGTAGACGCTGAGACGCGGACGCGTGGAGGCCGCGCGCAGACGACGACGCACGCCCATCTGCTTGCGCGCACGGCGCTTCCATTTCCTTTTCTGTTGCAGGTGATCCATCTTTCCGCTTCCGATTAACCGAGCGACTTACCAGCCTTGCGACGCACGTGCTCGCCCTTGTAACGAATGCCTTTGCCCTTGTAGGGCTCCGGCGGACGCACGCGGCGGATGTTCGCCGCGAACTGACCGACAGCTTGCTTGTCGATGCCCTTGACCAAAATCTCGGTCTGCGAGGGGCACTCGACGGTGACGCCATCCGGAGGGGTGCATTCGACCAGATGGCAGAAGCCGATCTGCATCTCAATGCCTTGGCCCTTGGGCTTGACGTTCCAACCGGTGCCGTGGATCTCGAGGGACTTCTCGTAGCCCTCGGTGACCCCCGTCACCATGTTCTGGACGTGAGCGCGCACCAGACCGTGCAGCGCAGCCGCCTTCTTGTTGCCGCCGCTGCCGGTGCGCGAGATGACGACCTTGCCGTCCTCGACTGCAACCGCAACCTCGGGGAAGAGCGGGAAGCTGAGCTGGCCCTTCGGCCCCTTGACCGCGACTTCGCTCGAGCTCGCGTTGACCTCGACGCCGGACGGCAGGGTAACCGGGGTGTTTCCGATACGGGACATGGTTCGATTCCTCCTTAGAAGACAGTGCAGAGGACTTCGCCCCCCACCCCGGCCTCGGCGGCCTTGCGGCCACTCATGACGCCCTTCGAGGTGGTGAGGATGGAGATGCCGAGCCCGCCGCGCACCTTCGGCGCGTGGGTGGAGTCGGCGTAGACGCGGCAGCCCGGCTTCGAAACCCGCTTCAGTTCGCGGATGACGGGGGCGCCGTCCTGGTCGTACTTGAGGTGCAGGCGCAGAACCGAGTGGTTGCGCTCGTTCTGCACGCTCTCGACATCGTTGAGGTAGCCCTCGTCCTTAAGCACCAGAGCGATGTTGCTCTTGATGCGCGAGGACGGGACGTCGACGAAACGCTTCTGGACCTGGAGGCCATTGCGCACCCGGGTCAGCATGTCGGCGATGGGATCGGTCATGGTCATGGCAGTTTCCTCGCGATTACCAGGAGGACTTGCGGACACCCGGCAGATGGCCGGCGTGAGCGAGACGGCGGAACACGAGACGCGACACGCCGAACTTGCGGTAGTAGGCCTTGGGACGGCCGGTGAGCGAGCAGCGGTTGTGCAGACGAACCGGGCTGGCATCGCGCGGCATCAGACGAAGGCGCTTGTACGCCTCGGCCTTGTCTTCGAGCGAGGCCTCGGCGTCCTTGATCACCTTCACCAGCTCGGCACGCCGCTCGGCGTGACGGGCGACGAGCGTCTGGCGCTTCTTTTCGCGGTAGATTGCGCTGGTCTTAGCCATCTCTAGTTCTCTTCAGTCTCGTTCTTGGGACGACGGAAGGGCATGCCGAAGCCGTTGAGCAGGGCGCGGCCCTCCTCGTCGGTCCGGGCCGAGGTCACGATCGTGATGTTCATGCCCTGGGTGTGCTCGACGCGATCCAGATCGATCTCCGGGAACAGCGACTGCTCGTTGAGGCCGATGCTGAAGTTGCCGCGGCCATCAAAGTTGTCCTTCAGACCGCGGAAGTCGCGGATCCGAGGAAAGACGACCGCGATCAGGCGATCGAGGAACTCGTACATGCGCTCGCGGCGCAGCGTGGTCATGCAGCCAATCGGCATGCCCTCGCGCAGACGGAATCCTGCGACCGACTTGCGGGCCTTGGTGATCACCGCCTTCTGGCCGGTGATCATGGTGAGATCACGCGCAGCGGAGTCGACCTTGCTGCGGCTTTCGACCGCACCTTCGACCCCCATGCTGACCACGATCTTGGTGACCGCGGGCACTTCGTGCTTGTTCTGGTACTCGAACTGCTCTTGCAGCTTCGGGATGATCTCGTTGGTGTAGATCTCGGCGAGACGTGCCATGGTGCCTGGTGATCTAGTCAAACTTGGTGCCACAGGAGCCGACGCGAACCTTGTCGCGACCGGAGCCTTCGATTCGAGTGCGCACGCCCTTCTTTGCCTTGTCGCTCCAGAGCAGCACGTTCGAGATGTGAATCGAGAACTCGCGTTCGACGGTGCCGCCTTGCGGGTTCTGCTGAGTGCGGGCGAGATTCTTCTCGCGCACATTGACGCCTTCGACGAAGACTCGGTCTTCGTCCTTGAGGATGCGCAGGACCTTGCCGCGCATGCCCTTGTGGTTGCCACTCGTGACGACCACTTCGTCTCCGGTCTTGATATGCATCAGACCACCTCCTGAGCGAGCGAAACGATCTTCATGTACTTGCGGTCGCGCAGCTCACGCGCCACCGCCCCGAAGATGCGGGTGCCCTTCGGGTTGCCTTCGCCATCGACGATGACCAGGGCGTTGCCGTCGAAACGGACGTAGCTGCCGTCAGCGCGGCGCGTCTTCTGCTTCGTGCGGACGATCACGCCCTTGACGACCGTGCCGGGCTTCAGGTCACTGCCAGGCAGCGACTTCTTGACCGAGGCGACCACAACGTCGCCGAGGCCGGCGAACTGTCGGCCCGAGCCACCCAGCACCTTGATGCACATGACTTCCTTCGCGCCGCTGTTGTCGGCGACGTCGAGGCGGGATTGCATCTGGATCATGGTTCTATTCTCCTAACGGATTCAGGCTCGGAACTAAGCGACCGGGGCCACTTCGATGATGCGGACCAGACGCCAGCGCTTCAGCTTGCTGAGCGGGCGCGTGCCCATGATTTCGACCTTGTCCCCGACCTTGGCCTGGTTGGCTTCGTCGTGGACGTGGTACTTCTTCCGCTTACGGATGATCTTGTGGTAAAGCGGATGACGGGTCGTGCGCTCGACTTGGACGACGATGGTCTTCTCGCCCTTGTCCGACACCACGGTGCCCTCCATCGACTTCCGGGTGCCGCGCACGGTGACTTCTTGGTTCTCTTCGGTCATGACGTTGCTCCGGAATCTCAGCGGGACTGTTGACCGCGCACGCCGATCTGGCGCTCGCGCAGGATGGTCTTCATGCGGGCGATGTCCTTGCGGAGCTCACCCAGACGCGACGGGTTTTGGTTGCCCTCGGTCAAGGAACGGAAGCGCATCTCGAAGTACTCCTTCTCCGCCTGAGCGATGTCGAACTCGATCTCGCTGTCGTCCTTGCCGCGAATTTCTTCGGTCTTCATTTCGAGTCTCCGACTAGATGGGCTTCTTGGTGATCATCCGGCACTTGACCGGCATCTTGTGCGAGACGCGGTTCAGCGCCTTGCGGGCGACGGCCTCTTCGACGCCGCCGATTTCGTAGAGCACGGTGCCCGGCTTGACCACAGCGACCCAGCGGTCGACGTCGCCCTTACCGTTACCCATGCGCACCTCGAGGGGCTTGGCGGTCACCGGCTTGTGCGGGAAGACCCGAATCCAGATCTTGCCCTCACCGGCGGCACGGCTCGCGGCGACACGACCGGCTTCGATCGTGCGCGAGCTAAGCCAGCACCAGTCCAGCGCCTGCAGGCCGAAATCCCCGAAGGAGACACGGTTGCCGCGGGTGGCCTTGGCGGTCGCCGCAGCCGGACGGACAGTGGGACGGCCCTTGCGGTGCTGGTTGCGCGCGGCCGGACCGCGACCCTGAGGCAGCGAGCACTTGTAGGTGCCCTTGATCTTGCCCCGCTGGGTCTTGCGGTACTTGGTTCGCTTCGGCATCAACATCGTTCTTTCTCCTCAGCTGCTCCTAGAAACGCATGCCCTCGCCGGCATAGATCCACACCTTGATGCCGAGCACCCCGTAGGTGGTGTGCGCCTCGGCGAATCCGTAGTCGCAGCGCGCATCCAGGGTTTGGAGCGGGATCCGACCGGTGTGCTGTTTGATGGTGCGCGACATCTCCTTGCCGTCGATGCGACCCGAAACCTGGATCTTCACGCCCTTGGCGCCGGCGTTCATGGTGTTCTCCATGATCCGCTTGATCTGGTGACGAGGCGACACGCGGCGCTCGATGGCACCGGCCAGGTTCTCGGCGACGGTGACGGCGTCGAGGTCCCAGTGGCCGACTTCCTGAATGTCGAGCTTCACTTCCATGCCGCTGAGCTTCTCGAGGTCAGCGACGAGGGCGTCGCGCGTCGAGTAGCCGCGGCCGATGACTTCGCCCTTCCGGGTGGCGAAGATGGTGATGCTCATGCGGTCGCCGCGCTGCTGAATGTCGACGCGCGAGATCACTCCCTTGCGGAAGCGCTTCTTGATGAGCTCGCGGACCTTGTAGTCCAGCTCAAGCTTCTTGCCGTACTCGCGGCCACGGGCGTACCAACGCGAGCGCCACGGCTCGGTGACACCAATGCGGAAGCCGATCGGGTGAATCTTCTGTCCCATCTTTAGTTGTCCTCCAGCTCGGCGACCGTGAGCTTCAGGTGTGCGGTACGACGACGAATCGGCATGGCGCGACCCATGGCACCCGGGCGGAAGCGCGGGCGGCCGTGGATAAGCGGCCCCTCGTCGACGCGAGCCTCGCGCACGATGAGGTTGTTGACGTCGACGGCGTCGCTCTGCGCCGCG